>Ga0308156_1002865_pt1 | contig 14212 bp, 11 predicted proteins | sample PhyAR2_FD_201041 | JGI IMG/M metagenome (GOLD analysis project Ga0308156, IMG submission 201041) | Phyllosphere microbial communities from UC Gill Tract Community Farm, Albany, California, United States - DLSL A.R2 | ecosystem: Host-associated > Plants > Phyllosphere > Unclassified | place: USA... | reverse complement strand
TGTGGGCGAGCGCGACGGCCGTGGACTCGTCGATCGTGAACTGCGCCGCGGCGATCCGGTGCCACCAGCTGAGCCCGACGACGGGGTTCATCCGCACGGCGTAGGCCGCATTGCGCACGCCGAGCAGGGCCGCAGACGCGATGGCCGTGGGCGCGGCGGCCAGCCCGCCCGAGGCGATCACGCCGATGAACGCGAACTGCGATCCGCCGCTGAACATCAGCAGGCTGAGCACGCACGTCTGCCAGAGGTCGAGCCCCGCCAGCACGCCCAGCGCGCCGAACGAGATGCCGTACGCGCTCGTGGGGATCGCCACGGCGATCGACTGCCGCCAGGCGCTGCGGTCCTCCGCGGTGAGGGGCGCGCGGGGAGAGGTCACCGGATCGAGACTACCGGCGGGTCCAGCGGCACTCACCGCTCGAAGCGCGCGACGTCGGAGCCGTCGGCGGCGCGCAGGATCCGGGCCCGCATCTCGTCGTCCAGGTCGCCGAGATCGGAGAGCGAGCGCCAGAACGCCTCGCTGTTCTCGCCGTCGGCGGGGCGCGGATCGCCGGACACGTACCGGCAGCGGAAGACGAGATCGAGGAACTGCGAGCGATCGCCGTTGGGGTACGTGGTCGGGGCGAGGGTGTGCACCCAGACGAGCGCCTCCGCGACGGCCACCACATCCGCTTCTTCGAGCGTCTCGCGCTCGGCCGCGGTCGCGGGCTCCTCGCCCGGATCGATGATCCCCGTCACGGGGGTCAGGCGCCCGTTGTCGGCGCGGCGGACGAGCAGCACCTCCCGGGCCTCGCCGTCACCGCGCAGCACCACCGCGGTGACGCCGCTCAGCCACAGCGGATCCGTCCCGATCTTCTCGCGCAGGGACAGGACGAAATCGGGGGTGGCCATGGACCGATCCTATGAAAGGCGAGAGGGCCGGACGGTCACCCGTCCGGCCCTCTTCGTCAGCTGCGGAGGATCAGCCCTGCTTCTTGGCGCGCGAGGCGGCGCGGCCGCGCTCGGTCGCATCCAGGATGACCTTGCGGATGCGCACGGCCTCCGGGGTGACCTCGACGCACTCGTCCTCGCGGGCGAACTCGAGCGACTCCTCGAGCGACAGCAGGCGCGGCGGCGTCATCGACTCGAACGAGTCGGCGTTCGCCGAGCGCATGTTGGTGAGCTTCTTCTCCTTGGTGATGTTCACGTCCATGTCGTCGGCGCGCGAGTTCTCGCCCACGACCATGCCCTCGTAGACCTCCTCGGTCGGGCGGACGAAGAACGACATGCGCTCCTGCAGGCCGATGATCGCGAAGGGGGTGACCACACCCGAGCGGTCGGCGACGATCGAGCCGTTCTGACGCGCCACGATCTGCCCGGCCCAGTCGCCGTAGCCGTGCGAGATCGCGTTGGCGATGCCGGTGCCGCGCGTGATCGAGAGGAACTCGGTGCGGAAGCCGATGAGACCGCGCGAGGGCACGATGAACTCCATGCGGATCCAGCCGGTGCCGTGGTTGACCATGTTGTCCATGCGGCCCTTGCGGTTCGCCATGAGCTGGGTCACGGCGCCGAGGTGCTCCTCGGGGACGTCGATCGTCAGGTGCTCGTAGGGCTCCTGCGTCTTGCCGTTCTCGCCCTTGCGGGTGACGACCTGCGGCTTGCCCACGGTGAGCTCGAAGCCCTCGCGGCGCATGTTCTCGACGAGGATGGCGAGCTGGAGCTCACCACGACCCTGCACCTCCCACGCGTCGGGGCGGCCGATGTCGTTCACGCGGATCGACACGTTTCCGATGAGCTCGCGGTCGAGGCGCTCCTTGACCATGCGGGCGGTGAGCTTGTGACCCTTGACCTTGCCGACCAGCGGCGAGGTGTTGGTGCCGATGGTCATCGAGATCGAGGGCTCGTCGACCGTGATCTGCGGCAGCGGGCGCACGTCGTTGGGGTCGGCGATGGTCTCGCCGATCATGATGTCCTCGAAGCCCGCGATCACGGCGATGTCGCCGGGGCCGGCCTTCTCGGCCGGGTAGCGGTCGAGGGCCTTGGTCATCAGCAGCTCGGTGATGCGCGCGTTCTGCGTCGTGCCGTCCTGGCGGACCCACGCGACCGTCTGGCCCTTCTTGAGCTCGCCGTTGAAGACGCGCAGCAGCGCGAGGCGGCCGAGGAACGAGGACGAGTCGAGGTTCGTCACCCACGCCTGCAGCGGCGCCTCGTCGTCGTACTCGGGAGCCGGGATGTGCTTGAGGATCGCCTCGAACAGCGGCTCGAGGTCGTCGTTGTCGGGCAGCTCGCCGTTCGCGGGGCGGTTCTGCGAGGCGGCACCGGCGCGACCGGAGGCGTAGACCACCGGGACATCGAGAAGCGCGTCGACGTCGAGGTCCGGCACGTCGTCCTGGAGGTCGCTGGCGAGACCGAGCAGCAGGTCGTGGGCCTCCTCCTCGACCTCCTCGATGCGCGCGTCGGGGCGGTCCGTCTTGTTGACGAGGAGGATGACGGGCAGCTTCGACTCGAGCGCCTTGCGCAGCACGAAGCGGGTCTGGGGCAGCGGGCCCTCGGACGCGTCGACCAGCAGCACAACACCGTGCACCATCGACAGACCGCGCTCGACCTCGCCGCCGAAGTCGGCGTGACCCGGGGTGTCGATCACGTTGATGGTGATCGGCGTGTCGGTGTGCTTGCCCTTGTAGGTGATCGCCGTGTTCTTGGCGAGGATCGTGATGCCCTTCTCGCGCTCGAGATCGTTCGAGTCCATCGCGCGGTCCTCGACGTGGGCGTGATCGCCGAACGAGCCGGTCTGGCGGAGCATGGCGTCGACCAGCGTGGTCTTGCCGTGGTCGACGTGCGCGACGATGGCCACGTTTCGGAGGTCAGAGCGGAGGGCGCGCGCCATGGATGATCCTTGCTGCAGAAAGGGAGTCGACCCGGATGCGGGCCAGGGGCGATCTTAGCGTGCGTGGCTGAATCGTCGCCTGGGAGCTCCTGTGGCCCGCTCAGCGGGCCCGCCGCGGATCCAGATCGTCTCGCCGTCCGGCAGGTGCGCGCTGATCGAGATGCCCCGGTCGGCGGCCCACGGCCGCTCGAGCAGCTCGCCGGATCGCGCCTCGGATTCGCGCGCCACCGCCACCCACTGCTCGCGTTCGGCGCTCCAGCGGAATCCGGCCTCCTTGAGCGCGGATCGGCTCGCCTCGAAGTCGCGCGCCGATCCGTTCGACACGCGGATCTCGACGCCGCGCTCGGTGTCGGCACCCGCGGCGCGCGGCAGCAGCTCCCACATCCCCGGGACAAGGGCGACCGACCCGCGGGAGCCGGACCAGAAGTGGGACGGATCCATCGAGGTCACGACGTCGAGATGCGAGCGGGCGCGCGTGATCCCGACGTGGAACAGGCGGCGATCGGCGTCGGCGAGGGTCGCGAGGGTGTCGCCGAACGCGCGCGACATCTCCCACGTGGCGTGGATGAGCGGATACGCCCATTCCTCGGCCTGCAGCAGGATGACCGCGTCGGCCTCGCGGCCCTTGAAGCGGTGGACCGTGCTGAACTCGACGCCCTCGGCGGCCTCGCCGAGCACGCCGGTGAGGCGGCGCACGGTCTCGGGCGCGATCGCGCGATTCGTGCGGGAGAGCACGGCGACACCCCGCCCTGCGGCACGGTGGTCGCGGATCAGTCGAGCGATCGCCACCACGAGACGGTCGTCGCCGAGGGCCTCCCGCTCCTCGGGCTCGAGACGCAGCTGCGGCAGCACGAACTCGCGGACCTGGGCGGGCCCCGTGCGCAGGGCGGTGGCGGGCTCGCCGCGGCCGCTCATCACGGCGTTGCCGAGCCGCACGATGGCGGGCAGCGAGCGCCGGTTCGTGGCCAGCGACAGCGCAGCGGCGTCGTCGAAGTGCGCGCCGAAGCCCGTGAAGTAGTCGAGGGACGACCCCGCGAAGCCGTTGATCGCCTGCCAGTCGTCGCCCACGGCGCACACCCGCGCCTCGGGGGCCCTGTGCCGGATGCCGCTCACCAGCCCCGCGAATCGCGCCGAGAAGTCCTGGTACTCGTCGATCACCACGTGGCGGAGGGCCGCCACGTCGATGTCCCCCGCCAGCGGCTCACCGCCCTGGAGCGCGTCCACGGCGCGCCACGCGCGCGCCGAGAAGTCCTCGGCACCGAGGTCGTCGAGCCGGCGCGCGTACGCGTCGAGCAGATCGGCGCACAGCGACAGCAGCGGCTCGCGGCGCGGCTCCCCGTCGTGCCGCCCCCATGCCTCGCGCAGGTCGGCCCCCGTCCAGCGCAGCTGCCGGGCACGCGACAGGATGCCCTCGGCCGTGCCGCGGAACCGCTCGGTCGAGCGACGCTCGATGACCTGCCAGATCTCGTCGCGACCGAGCCGGCGGGTGCGCACGCCGGCGCGCTCGAGGCGACGCGCGAGCCCTTCGAGCAGCCCGGGCCCGACGGTCTCGGCGGGCGTGACGCGGATGATGCGGTCGCTCGAGGCGGCCGACGCGTCGAGGTCGATGGCGAGCCGCGGGGTGCCGGCGGCGTCGACGAGGGCGATGGTCGGCCGCGACCAGGCGCCGTCCAGATGCACCCCCATCCGCACCCGGTAGTCGAGGGTGTCGCCCCCGACGACGCCGAGCCGCAGCAGGGTGTCCGCGAGCGCCTTCTCGGCGGCGGAGGCCACCCGCTCGCCGCGCAGGGTGTGGGCGATGTCGCCGTCGCCGGTCGACATCGCGTGCTGCGCCAGCGCCGCGCGCAGCCGCTCGCGCTGGCGCGGGTCGTCCGCGAAGCGGGCGAGCAGCCCCGACATCTCGCGGGAGGCCTCCCCCTCGTTCAGCAGCCGCCGCCCCTCTCGATCCGGCAGCACGGCGAGGGCGAACGCGTCGAAGGTCTTCACATGCGGGCGCTCGCCGTGCGGAAGCCAGCGCGCGATCCGGGCGCGGATCTCGTCCGCGGCGGCGGCGTTGAAGGCCAGCATCAGGATCGACCGTGCGGGCACCCCGCGGGCGCGCACCAGGTGCGCGACGCGAGCGGCCATGGTCGCGGTCTTGCCGCTGCCCGCGCGCGCGGTGACGAGCGTGTGCCTCTCCCCCGCCAGGATCACGCGCGCCTGCGCGTGGTCGGGGCGGAACCAGGATCCGTCGGGCAGCGGCAGGTGGGCCGCGCACCAGTCCTGGACCTCGGCCAGCCGGGCCGCCTCGGCCGCATCGAGCGGCGCGGCCGGCGGCGCCGAGACACCCGAACGCGCGCCGACGGCGCGGGTCGCGGCGGGCCGCGCAGTCGCGAACACCTCGGCGATGGCCGGGGCGTCGCCCCGCAGCTTCTCGACGTCCTCGCGATGCGTGGCGTAGACCGCGTCGAGCAGCGTCGGCAGCTGGGGCCACAGCGGCCCGAGCGCCGCACGCACCGCGGCGAGCTGCGACGCCTCGGTGAGGTTCCGGCCGACGCGGCGGCCGGACATGATGCCGCCGAGCACCCGCTCGTAGGTGGTCTCGCGTGCCGACTCCCAGTTCTCCCAGGTGGCCAGCAGCGCGACCAGGACCCCGGTCGCGCGGTCGTCGATCATCCGGCGAGCAGCGCCGCGGTCACGCACCACACCGCGATGGCGGCCCCGGTCACGAGCGGCGCGAGACTCCACGTCACCGAGGGGCGCGCGCCCGGCTGGCGACCCGCGGAGGCCTTCTTGCCGCGCATCACATCGAGCGTGATCTCGGTCTCGTCGACACGCGAGCGGCCCAGGCCCCGCCAGCGGCGGGTGAACGACCAGGCCTCGACGACGCCCTTGCGCCCGCCGAACCCCGCCGCCGCGGCGTCGGGGGTGAGGTGGAACTCGAGCTGCCAGCGCATCACGAGGTCGTCCACGGTCGCCCACGGCAGGTGGATCGTGCGCAGCACGTTGTGCACGTGCGCGCCCTCGGCGTCGATCGCGACGTGCGGCAGGTACAGCACCACCCAGACGAACCACACCGGGATGAGGGTCCAGGGGGCGATGAGCAGCAACTGCTGCCAGCTGCCCCGCACCACAACGTCGCCGAGCAGGAACAGCACGACCGCCGCGACGCCCACGAGCCAGATGAGGCCCGCGGGCGCGCGGAGGACGAGCGGTCGATCGGTCACGGACGTGATCTCAGTGGCCGGCCATGTGGACGGACGCACCCGGGATGGCCTCGAGCAGACGCTGCGTGTAGGCCTGCTGCGGCGACGCGAAGATCTCGTCGACCGTTCCCTGCTCGACGATGCGGCCCTTCTCCATGACGGCGACCAGGTCGGCCGCCACGCGCACCACCGCGAGGTCGTGCGTGATGAAGAGATAGGTGAGGCCCAGCTCGGCCTGCAGCTCGGCGAGGAGCTTCAGGATCTGGTCCTGCACGAGCACGTCGAGGGCCGAGACGGCCTCGTCGAGCACCACGATCGAGGGCTTCAGAGCGAGCGCGCGTGCGATGGCGACGCGCTGACGCTGGCCGCCCGAGAGCTCGTTCGGGTAGCGCCAGGCCAGCTCGCGCGGCAGCGACACCTGCTCGAGCAGCTCGAAGACGCGCGCCTGGCGGGCCTTCTCGTCGCCCACGCCGTGCACCCGGAGGGGCTCGGCGATGAGGTGGCCGATGCTGCGCAGCGGGTCGAGCGAACCGTACGGGTCCTGGAAGACCGGCTGCATACGGCTGCGGAGCGCGAAGACGTCCTTCTGCGACATCTGGGACACGTCGGTGCCCTCGATCAGCAGCTCGCCGCTGGTGACCGACTCGAGCTGCAGCACCATCTTCGCCACGGTCGACTTGCCCGATCCGGACTCGCCGACGAGCGCGAGGGTCTTGCCCTTGGGGATCTGGAACGAGACCCCGTCGACGGCGCGGAACGGCACCGAGCGGAAGCCGCCCTGGCGGATCCTGTACTCCTTGACGAGGTCGCGGACCTCGATCACGGGAGCCCCGGACGCCACCTCCTCGATGTGCTCGACGCCGCGCTCCTCGGCCACCGCCTGGATGCGCTGCGACGCCAGCGAGGGCGCCGCGGCGACGAGGCGCTGCGTGTAGGGGTGCTGCGGGTTCTCGAGGATGAGGCGGCTCGGGCCGGACTCGACGATCTCGCCCTGGTTCATCACGACGATGCGGTCGGCGCGGTCGGCGGCGAGCCCCAGGTCGTGCGTGATGAACAGCACCGAGGTGCCCTTCTCGCGGGTGAGCGAGGCCAGGTGATCCAGGATCACGCGCTGCACCGTCACGTCGAGAGCCGAGGTCGGCTCGTCGGCGATGAGCAGCTTCGGGTCGGCCGCGAGGCCGATGCCGATCAGCGCGCGCTGGCGCATGCCGCCCGAGAACTGGTGCGGGAACTGGTGCAGGCGCCGCTCGGCGTCCGCGAGCCCCGCCTGCTTCAGCACCTCGATGGCGCGGGCGCGGACCTCCTTGCGGCCGGTGGCCAGGCCGTTCGCACGGACCGCCTCCTCGACCTGGAAGCCGATCGACCACACCGGGTTGAGGTTGGACATCGGGTCCTGCGGGACGTAGCCGATCTCGCGACCGCGGATCGACTCCATCTCGCGGCGACCGGCGCTCACAAGGTCGACGCCGTCGAGCTCGATGGTGCCGCCGGTGACCTTGCCGGTGCCCGGCAGCAGGTCGATCACCGCGGTGGCGGTCGTCGACTTGCCCGAGCCCGACTCGCCCACGATGGCGACGGTCTCGCCCGGGTAGACGTCGAGGTCGACGCCGTGCACGACCTCGCGCGCCTTCTTGCCGGTGCCGAACGAGACCTTCAGGCCCCGGATCTTCAGCAGCGGCTCGGAGATGTTCGCTCCGCTCACGGGATTCTCCTTCATGTCGCTCATCGCTGGGCCCTCGACTTCGGGTCGACGGCGTCGCGCACGAGCTCGCCCAGGGTGACGAACGCGAGCACGGTGAGGGTGAGGGCGAGCGACGGCCAGAACAGGGCCATCGGCGCCGTGCGGATCGACGCCTGCGCCTGGCTGATGTCCGCACCCCAGGAGACGACGTTCGGAAGGCCGACGCCGAGGAACGACAGCGTCGCCTCCGCCACGATGGCCTGTCCGAGGCCGATGGTGGCGACGACGATGACCGGCGCCATGGCGTTCGGCAGCACGTGGACGACCATCGTCTTGAAGCGCGAGAGCCCGAGAGCGATCGACGCCATGACGAAGTCCGACTGCTTCACCCGCAGCACCTCGGCGCGCACGATGCGCGCGGTCGAGGCCCACGAGAAGCCGCCGATCGCGAAGGCCAGCACGAGCACGCTGCGGAACTCGCGCGGCACCACCGTCATGACCACGATGGCGGCGACGATGTAGGGGATCGTGAAGAAGATGTCACCGACGCGCGAGAGCAGCGAGTCGAGGAAGCCGCCGTAGAAGGCCGCCAGTGCGCCCATCACGACGCCGATGACGGTGCCGATGATCGTGGCGAGCAGACCGACGGTCAACGAGATCCCGGCGCCGTGCACAAGACGCGACCAGACGTCGTAACCCTGGAAGCTGAACCCGAGCGGGTGGCCCGGCTCGGGGCCCGCGTTGCTCTTCGCCAGATCGGCCGCGCCCTGCCCCGATGGGGGGAACGACGTGAACAGGCTCGGGAACAGAGCGGCGACGGACACGAGCAGCACGAGTGCGACCGAGATCCAGAACAGGGGACGCACGCGCAGGTCGCGCCACGCGTCGAGCCAGAGGTTGCTGGGCTTCTCTCCCAGGCGCACGGCGTCGACGACGACGTCCGCCTTGATCGGAGCAACGTAGTGAGCGCTGTTACTTGACATAGCGGATCCTCGGGTCGAGCAGACCGTAGAGCAGGTCGACGAGCAGGTTCACGAGCACGTACACGATCACGAAGACCGTGACGAACGACACGACGGTGGGCGTCTCGTGGCGGATGATCGCCTGGAACAGCGTGTTTCCGACGCCGGGCACGTTGAAGATGCCCTCGGTCACGGTCGCACCGACCATCAGGATGCCGAAGTTCGTCGCGATGTCGGTCACCATCGGGATCAGCGAGTTGCGCAGCACGTGCACGGGGATCACGCGACCGCGCGAGAGGCCCTTCGAGTACGCGGTGCGCACCCAGTCCTGACCGAGCGTCTCGATCATCGACGAGCGGGTCAGGCGCATGCTCGCGGCATAGATGCTGAAGCCGAGCACGATCGCGGGGAGCCAGAGGTCGCCCCAGTCGTTGTTCGCGCCGACCGTCGGCTTGAACCACTGCAGCTGGACGCCGAGGAAGTACTGGGCGAGGAAGGCCAGCACGAAGATCGGGACCGCGATGAAGATCAGCGCGATGACGAGCATCGCGTGGTCGAAGACCGTGCCCTTGAGCAGCGCCGAGGCCCCGCCGATCACGATCGACAGCACGAACGAGATGATGATCGCCATGACCGCAAGACGCAGCGTCACGGGGAACGTGCGTGCGAGCACCTCGCCCACGCTCTGACCCGAGAACGTCGTGCCGAAGTCGAAGCGCAGGATGCCGCCGAGGTAGTTCAGGTACTGCACGATGAACGGCTGGTCGAGCAGATAGCGCTCCCGCAGCTGCTCGAGCAGCTGGGGCGATGGCTGCTTGTCGCCGAACAGTGCGGCGATGGGGTCGCCGGGCATGCCGAAGACCATGAAGTAGATCAGCAGGGTGGCTCCGATGAACACCGGGATCACCTGCACGATCCGTCTGAGGATGTACGCGAGCATCCTCCCCCTCCTTCCGGGGTGAGATCACCGTGCGAGGGCACGGGAAAGAGTGGGCATCCTGGGTCTGGAATGCCCGCAAGCCGACCAATTCTGCGCCCAGGGTGCTGGGAGCAACGTGTGTGGACCGACCAATCTGCACGGAACGAGGCGGTGGCGTCGCCGCCACCGCCTCGTCCGTATGAACGGTCGGAGTCTTACTCCGCCTTGGTGATGTTCTCGAAGAGGGGCACCGAATTCCAGCCGAACTCGACGTTGTCGACACCCTCGGCCCAGCCGCCGACCACGTTCTGGTACCAGAGCGGGAGGGCGGGCAGGTCGGTGAAGAGGACGGTCTGCGCCTCCTGGAACTTGGCGGTCGCCTCCTCCGGGTCGGTGGCGCTGATGCCCTCGGAGAGCAGCGTGTCGAACTCCTCGCTCGAGTACTGGCCGTCGTTCGAGCCGGCGCCGGTCGCGTAGAGCGGGCCGAGGAAGTTGTACAGACCCGGGTAGTCGGCCTGCCAGCCGGCGCGGAAGGCGCTGACCTGCTGGTTGTCACGGGCGTCGAGGTACGACGCGAAGTCCGGGAACGGGTTGCCGGCGATGTCGATGCCCAGCGTGTTCGAGACGGAGTTCGCGACCGCGTCGACCCAGGCCTGGTGGCCGCCGTCGGCGTTGTAGGAGATCGTGAGCTCGCCGGTGAACGGCTTAATGGCCTCGGCCTCGGCCCACAGCTCCTTGGCGAGCTCCGGGTCGTACTCGAGGACGTCGCTGCCGGGGACCGAGTCGCTCCAGCCGTCGATGACGGGCGAGGTGAAGTCGGTCGCCGGGGTGCGGGTGCCCTTGAAGATCACGTCGGTGATCTCCTCGCGGTTGATCGCGTGCGAGACCGCGGCGCGGCGCAGGCGACCCTCCTCGTCGGTGGCGAAGCCCTCCTGCCACTCGGGGATGTTCATCGACTGGAAGATCGCGGCGGGCTGGTTCACCGCGCGACCGCCGAGGTCGTCCTCGAAGGTCTCGAGGTAGCTGTCCGGGATGACGTCGATGACGTCGACGTTGCCGGACTGGAGGTCGGCGAACGCGGCCTCCTGCGTGGCGTAGAAGACGATGTCGAGGCCGCCGTTGGCGGGCTTGCGCGGGCCGTCGTAGTCCGGGTTGACCGCGAGGTCGATGCGGACGTCGTGCTGCCAGGCGCCCTCGCCGTCGAGCATGTAGGGGCCGTTGCCGATGGGGGCCTGACCGAAGGCCTCCATGTCCTCGAACGCGACGTCGGGCAGCGGGTAGAAGGCCGAGTAGCCCAGGCGCAGCGCGAAGTCGGAGGCCGGCTTGTTCAGCGTGATCGTGAACGTGAGGTCGTCGACCTCCTTGAGGCCGGTGAGCTCCGAGTCCTCGTCCCAGCTGAAGCCCTCGATGTCCTCGAAGAAGTACGAGGCGTTCTGGGCGTTCGACAGCTTGGCGCCGTAGTTCCACGCGTCGATGAAGTTGTGCGCGAGCACGGGCGTGCCGTCCGTGAACGTCAGGCCCTCCTTGATCTTGACGGTGAGCTGCGTCGGCGAGTCGACCGTGATGTCCTCGGCGACGTCGTTGACGGTCGAGCCGTCGGCCTCGTAGGAGATGAGCCCGGCGAAGATCGAGTCGATGATCTTGCCGCCACCCGTCTCGTTCGTGCTGGTCGGGATCAGCGGGTTCTGCGGCTCCGAGCCGTTCGTGCTGATGACGGCGGTGGTCGACGCCTCGCCGGTCGGCTTCTCGTTGCCGCCGGTCTCGCCGCCGCCGCTCGCGCAGCCGGCGAGCACGAGGCTGCTGGCTCCGAGCAGCACCAGGCCCGACAGGGCGATCTTGTTGCGCTTCACAGGGTTCCTCCTGGGGAAGGTAAGGGACATGCACGACCGACGGGTGGCAGTCGCGCGATAGCGAAGACTCTAAGCGGCTTGGCGGTCTGACCCAAACGTTGTGCAGAACCGTTACATAGGATTTACCGCTGGGCGCGCCGGTTGTGCATTATGTACGACCAGACGAGCAAGAGGGCCGAAAGCCCTCATTTGCGCAGGCGATCCGCATGGTCTGCTGTGGCAGTCTGTCCCGGTGACCCCGGCCGATCCGTTCCCTGCTCCCGTCGCGACGGCCGACCGGACGCGTCTCCGCATCGAGGTCGTGCTCGTCCTCGCCCTCACGGTGGGACAGTCGGCACTGTACGCGGTGCTGGCGCTGGTGAGAAGGCTTCTCGACCCGCTGCCGCTGTCCGAGCAGTCGGCTCAGCTGAACACCCCGCTGGCCTCCGACATCGTCTGGGACATCGTCTACCGCGTGCTCGATGTCGCCTTCGACCTCGCCCTGGTGGCGATCGTGCTGTTCCTGCTCTGGGAGCCGGGGAGGAACGCCCTGCGCCGCCTCGGGCTCGACTTCTCGCGCTTCGGCGGGGACGCCGGGCGCGGGCTGATGCTCGTGGCCGCGATCGGGATCCCCGGCCTCGCGCTCTACGCCGGGGGGCGGGCGCTCGGGATGACGGTGGCCGTCGAGGCGTCGCCCGGCGGGCTGGACCTGTGGACCATTCCCCTGCTGATCCTGTCGGCGGTGCGCGCGGGTCTCATCGAGGAGGTCGTGGTGATCGGGTACCTCGGCGACCGGCTCTCGCGGCTGGGCTGGGGCACCTGGCGCATCATCGTCGCCGCCGCCCTGCTGCGCGGCCTCTATCACGCCTATCAGGGGTTCGGATCGATCATCGGCAACGTCGCGATGGGGCTCGTCTTCGGCTGGTGCTACCGGCGGTGGGGCCGCCTGATGCCGCTCGTCCTCGCACACGCCGTGATCGACACGGTCGCCTTCGTGGGCTACCCGCTGGCCGCCTCGCTCTGGCCCGCCCTGTTCTGATCTCTCGTCCCCAGCCCGACTGGGGGCCGATTTGTCCGCGAACTCCCGCGTGGTGCGGCCCGAGTCCGCCCGGATGGGCCAATGTGTGGTCATGTTCCTGCTCGTACGGCGATCCGGACACGCGTTCGGACTCCTGGTGTCCCGCGAACTGCGCCAGCCCGGCTCCGCGGCGCAGCTCGATCGCGCGATCGCGAAGGGCGCTGCCATCGCCGTCCGCCCCGGCGTGTACATGCGGGCGCGACGCTGGCACTCGCTGAGCGGCACCGACCGCACGCTGGCCCGGATCTATGCGGCCTCGCTCGCGCATCCCGGCGTCGTCTTCGCCGCGCACTCCGCGGCGGCGCTGCTGCGACTGCCGCTGCCCGAGGACGATCTGGCGGAGGTCCACGTCGTCGAGGCTCCGGCGGGCGCCGAGGGGCTCGTCGCACATCCGGAGTCGGCGGGGTCCGGCGTCGTCGCCCGCTACGGGCTCCAGGTCACGTCGCCGGTGCAGACCGTCCTCGACATGGCCGTGCTGCTCGACCAGGACGCGGCCCTGGCCCTCCTGCGGGCGGCGATCCGCCCGGCCGCCGGGCCGCACGGTCTCTCCGACGAGGTGCCGCTGTGCACCAAGGCCGAGCTGCTGGCCGCCGCCGAGACGGTGGCCGAGCGCACGGGCGACGCGACGCCGGTCGAGCTGGCCAAGGCCCTCGTCCCCGAGGTCTCCTCCCTGGCCGCCTGACCTCATCCCACGCGGTGGGCGATCCGGTGCTCGAGGCCGGCGCGGACGGCTGCCCACTCGCTGTCGAGGATCGAGAACACGACGGTGTCGCGGATGATGCCGTCCGGCATGATCGTGTGGTTGCGCAGCACGCCGTCCTGCTTGGCGCCGAGGCGCGCGATGGCCGCGCGCGACTGGTGGTTGTGCCAGTGCGTGCGCAGCTCGACGGCGACGCACCCGAGCGTCTCGAAGGCGCGCTCGAGCAGCAGCAGCTTCGCGGCGGGGTTGATGCCGGTGCCGTGCACGCCGCGCCCGAGCCAGGTCGATCCGATCTCGAGCCGGCGGTTCGCCTCATCGAGATTCAGGTAGGTGGTCATGCCCACGGCCCGCCCCGAGCGCGCGTCGATCACGGCCCATGGCGCGACCGTGCCGGCGTCGCGCTTGGCGAGGCGCGCGTCGATCTCGTCGCCCATCTGATCCGGCGACGGGATGCGCGTGTACCAGGTGCGGTGCAGGTCGCCCACGGCCACCGCCTCGGCGAGGTCGTCGCGATGAGCGTGGGCCAGCGGCTCGAGGTGGACGATGTCGTTGCGCAGGACGGGGGTGTCGACGAAGCTCACCCCTCGAGGCTAGCGGCCGGCCGCTCCCCGCCCCGCGCGGCGATCACTGCGCGAACGCCTCGATCGGCGGGCAGGCGCAGACGAGGTGCCGGTCGCCGTAGGCCTGGTCCACGCGGCGCACAGGCGGCCAGTACTTCGCGGCAGGCGATCCGGTGGGGTAGACCGCGAGCTCGCGCGGGTACGGGCGGGACCAGTCGGTCGCGACCGCCGCCGCCGCGGTGTGCGGGGCGTTGGAGAGCGGGTTGTCGTCGGCCGGCCACTCCCCCGCGGCCACACGCTCGGCCTCACCGTGGATCGCGATCATCGCGTCGACGAACCGGTCGAGCTCGGCGAGATCCTCGGACTCTGTCGGCTCGATCATCAGCGTGCCCGCGACCGGGAACGACATGGTCGGCGCGTGGAAGCCGTAGTCGA
>Ga0308156_1002862_pt1 | contig 14224 bp, 10 predicted proteins | sample PhyAR2_FD_201041 | JGI IMG/M metagenome (GOLD analysis project Ga0308156, IMG submission 201041) | Phyllosphere microbial communities from UC Gill Tract Community Farm, Albany, California, United States - DLSL A.R2 | ecosystem: Host-associated > Plants > Phyllosphere > Unclassified | place: USA... | reverse complement strand
CTACCGCATGAACAACGCCGCCCGCGCGCTGGGCACCCGACGCTCGCGAACCCTGGGGGTGCTGGCGTCCGATGCGCTGCAGTACGGGCCGTCTCGCAGCATCGCCGCGCTCGAGGCGTCGGCCCGCGAGTCCGGGTACTGGGTGAGTGCGGCCTTCGCGGATGCGGGGGATGCCGCGGCAGTCGTCTCGGCCGTCGACCATCTCGTCATGCAGGGCGTCGAGGGGATCGTGGTCGTCGCACCTCATGCCCGAACCCTCGAAGCCCTCGACGAGCTGCGCATCGGCGTGCCCGTCGTGACGCTGCACGCCGCCGACCGCGGGGCACGCGGCCTCTCGGTCGACCAGGCAGCCGGAGCACGGCTCGCTGTCGCAGCGCTCGCCGACGCCGGCCACACGCGCATCGCGCATCTCGCCGGTCCTGCCGACTGGCTCGAGGCCGAGTCCCGTGCCGAGGGGTTCGCCGCCGAGATCGCGGCGCGCGGACTCGTCGCGGGTCCCGTGATCGAGGGCGACTGGACCGCGGGGTCGGGCTATGCCGCGGTCGCGGCAGTGCGTGACTCCGGAGCCACCGCCGTGTTCGCCGCGAACGACCAGATGGCGCTCGGTCTGCTCGGCGGACTCCACGAGGCCGGACTCTCGGTGCCCGACGACATCAGCGTGGTCGGTTTCGACGACATCCCCGATGCCGCGTACTACTGGCCGAAGCTCACGACCGTTCGGCAGGACTTCGACGAGCTGGCGCGGCGCGCCGTGGCGGCGGCGCTCGCGGGCAGCAGCGGAGCCCCGGCATCCGACCTCCCGCCTGTGGCTCCGGTGCTGGTGACCCGGGCGTCCGTCGCGCCGCCGCGCTGACGCTCTCGGGAGGCGCGAGAGCGACCCCGCACGCCCGCCGAGCACCTGTGTCTTGACGGCCGGAGGACCGCCGTGACACACTTCTGTGACCGGTCACAGTGACCACCGCCGACCCTGAGGTACCCGTGAGCAACGAAGCCCCCGCCTTCTCCGCCGAGATCGACGCCGCGATCCGGACCGTCCGCGAAGATGTGGCCCGCCTGCACGGTGAACTCGTGCGCTACGGCCTCATCGTCTGGACCGGCGGCAACGTCTCGGGCCGCGTGCCCGGTGCCGACCTCTTCGTCATCAAGCCCTCGGGCGTCAGCTACGACGACCTCACTCCCGACAACATGATCCTGTGCGACCTCGACGGCGCCGTGATCCCCGGCACGCCCGGCAGCGACCGCTCGCCCTCGAGCGACACCGCGGCCCACGCCTACGTCTACCGGCACATGCCCGAGGTCGGCGGCGTCGTGCACACGCACTCGACCTTCGCCGTCGCCTGGGCAGCCCGCGGCGAAGAGATCCCGTGCGTCATCACGGCCATGGCCGACGAGTTCGGCGGCCCGATCCCGGTCGGCCCGTTCGCGATCATCGGCGACGACTCGATCGGCCGCGGCATCGTGCAGACCCTCACCGGCCACCGCAGCCGGGCCGTCCTGATGCAGAACCACGGCCCGTTCACGATCGGAGTCGACGCGAAGGATGCCGTGAAGGCCGCTGTCATGGTCGAGGACGTCGCCCGCACCGTGCACTATGCCCGGGAGGCAGGGCCCCTGATCCCGATCCCGCAGGAGGCGATCGACAGCCTCTTCAACCGCTACCAGAACGTCTACGGCCAGAACTCGGACGCGCGGCGATGAGCGACACGACCGGCATGAGCGAAACGACCGACACCACCGCTCACGACGACATCGTCGCCGGCCGCACGAGCCTCGGCATCGAATTCGGCTCCACCCGCATCAAGGCCTGCCTGATCGGCTCCGATGCGACCGAGGTGCTCGCCACCGGGTCGTTCGCGTGGGAGAACCGGCTCGAGGACGGTCTCTGGACGTATGCGATCGACGAGGTCTGGGCCGGCCTTCAGGCCGCCTACGCAGCCCTCCGCGCCGACGCCGAGAAGCGCCACGGTGCGCGCCCCGAGAACATCGGCGCGATCGGCATCTCGGCCATGATGCACGGCTACCTCGCGTTCGACCCGCAGGGTGAGCTGCTGGTGCCGTTCCGCACCTGGCGCAACACCAACACGGGTGTCGCCGCGGCCGAGCTGACCGACCTGCTCGGGGTGAACATCCCGCTGCGCTGGTCGATCGCCCACCTGCATCAGGCCGTGCTCGAGGGCGAGGCGCATGTGCCGCAGCTCGACGCCGTGACCACTCTCGCGGGGTACGTGCACGAGAGACTGACCGGCGAGCGCGTGCTCGGCGTCGGCGACGCATCCGGCATGTTCCCGATCGACTCGGCGACCGGCGACTACGACGAGCGGATGCTGCAGGCGTACGACGCGCTGGCCGCCGACCGCCTGCCCGCGAAAGCCAAGGATCTGCTCCCGGCCGTCCTTCCCGCCGGCGCCGCCGCCGGCACGCTGACGGACGAGGGCGCGCGACTGCTCGACCCGTCCGGCTCGCTGCGGCCCGGCATCCCGTTCTGCCCGCCCGAGGGCGACGCCGGCACCGGCATGGTGGCGACGAACTCGGTGTCGCCGCGCACCGGCAACGTCTCGGCGGGCACGAGCATCTTCGCGATGGTCGTGCTCGAGCGCCCGCTGGCCGAGGTGCACCACGAGCTCGATCTCGTCACGACTCCCGCGGGCGACGCCGTCGCGATGGTCCACTGCAACAACGGCGCGAGCGAGCTCGCCGCCTGGGCGGGGCTCTTCACCCGGTTCTCGGCTGCGGCGGGGCAGCCGTTGGACGACGACGCCGTCTTCGACGCGCTCTTCCGCGAGGCGCTCGACGGCGAGGCGGATGCCGGTGGGCTGCTCGCCTACAACCACCTGGCGGGCGAGCCGATCGCCGGCCTCGCCGAGGGGCGACCGCTGTTCGTGCGCACCCCCGACAGTGCCTTCACGCTCGCGAACTTCATGCGCGCGCAGCTGTACGGCGTCTTCGGGACGCTCGCGCTGGGGATGCAGGTGCTCGCCGCCGAAGGAGTCGAGCTCGACCGCATGTTCGCGCACGGAGGCATGTTCCGCACGGCCGGTGTCGCCCAGCGCTTCCTGGCCGGAGCGCTCGGTGCCCCGGTCGCCGTCGGCGAACTCGCCTCCGAGGGTGGGGCGTGGGGCATCGCGGTGCTCGCGTCGTACCTCGCCCATGCCGACGATCGGTCGCTGGGGGAGTACCTCGAGCGCGACGTCTTCGCGTCGGCATCCCTCTCGGTCGCCGACCCCGATCCCGCCGATGCCGCGGGCTTCACCGCCTACCTCGACCGCTACCGCGCGGGCCTCGCCATCGAAGCCGCCGCGGTCGACTCCCTCTGAACTCTTCCCGCTGATACCGGAACATCGAAGGACCGCTCATGACCCGCACCCCGCTCACCACCTCGCTCGACGGCTACGAGGTCTGGTTCCTCACCGGCAGCCAGCACCTGTACGGCCCCGAGACGCTCGCGCAGGTCGCCGAGCAGTCGCAGGAGATCGCCCGCCTGCTCGACGAGGCCGGCGAGGTTCCGGTCAAGGTCGTCTGGAAGCCGGTGCTCACCGACTCGGCCGCCATCAAGCGCACCGCGCTCGAGGCCAATGCCGACGACCGCGTCATCGGCCTGATCGCGTGGATGCACACGTTCAGCCCCGCGAAGATGTGGATCGCCGGTCTCGATGCGCTGCAGAAGCCGCTCGCGCACCTGCACACGCAGGCGAACGTCGAGCTGCCGTGGGCCGACATCGACTTCGACTTCATGAACCTCAACCAGGCGGCGCACGGCGACCGCGAGTTCGGCTACATCCAGACGCGCCTCGGCGTGCCGCGCAAGACCGTCGTCGGTCACGCGAGCGACCCGCGCGTGCGCCAGGAGATCGCGACGTGGCAGCGTGCGGCCGCCGGCCTCGCGGCATCCCGCTCGCTCAAACTCGCCCGCTTCGGCGACAACATGCGCTTCGTCGCGGTCACCGAGGGCGACAAGACCGAGGCCGAGCTGCGTTTCGGCGTGCAGGTCAACACGTGGGGCGTGAACGATCTGGCGGATGCGGTCGCCGCGGCATCCGAGTCCGAGGTCGACACCCTCGTGGCCGAGTACGAAGAGCTCTACGAGGTCGCCCCCGAGCTGCGCCGCGGAGGCGAGCGCCACCAGTCGCTGCGTGACGGCGCCGCGATCGAGATCGGTCTGCGGTCGTTCCTCGAGGAGGGCGGCTTCGGCGCCTTCACCACGTCGTTCGAAGACCTCGGCGCGCTGAAGCAGCTGCCGGGTCTCGCCGTGCAGCGCCTGATGGCCGAGGGGTACGGCTTCGGCGCCGAGGGTGACTGGAAGACCGCGATCCTCGTGCGCGTCGCGAACGTCATGGGCGCGGGCCTGCCCGGCGGTGCGAGCCTCATGGAGGACTACACGTACGACATGACGCCCGGCGACGAGCTGATCCTCGGGGCGCACATGCTCGAGGTCTCGCCGTCGCTCACCACCGCGAAGCCGACGCTCGAGATCCACCCGCTCGGCATCGGCGGCAAGGACGACCCGGTGCGCCTGGTCTTCACCGCCGACCCCGGGCCCGCGATCGTCGTGGCGCTCAGCGACATGCGCGACCGGTTCCGCCTCACCGCGAACGTCGTCGAGAACGTGCCGCCGCGCCAGTCGCTGCCGAAGCTTCCGGTCGGCCGCGCCGTGTGGAAGCCGCAGCCCGACTTCACCACGAGCGCCGCCGCCTGGCTGACCGCGGGCGCCGCACACCACACCGTCATGTCGACCGCCGTCGGGCTCGAGGCCTTCCGCGACTTCGCCGAGATGGCCGAGGTCGAGCTGCTCGTGATCGACGACGCGACCACGCTGCCCGAGTTCCAGAAGCAGGTGCGCTGGAACCAGGCGTACTACCGACTCGCGCAGGGGCTGTGATGACGGACTCCACCACCACCATCGATCTCGCGACCGCGGCGCGTCCGCGCTCGGGGCGGCAGCTGCGCATCGCCGGCCACGGCTACGAGGCCGTGATCGCGAGCGTCGGCGCCTCGCTGCGCGTGCTCACGTTCGAGGGGCGCGATCTGGTCGTGCCGTTCGACGCCGACGAGGTGCGCCCCGGATACCGCGGAGCCACCCTCGCGCCCTGGCCCAACCGCATCGTCGACGGCCGCTACACGTTCGCCGGCGTCGAGCATCAGCTCGCCCTCACCGAGCCCGCGCGCGGCCAGGCGCTGCACGGTCTGCTCGCCTGGGCAGAGTTCGACGATCGCCTCGTGCTCGATGACCGCGTCGTGCTCGCAGCCGTCATCGAGCCGCAGACCGGGTACCCCTTCCGCGTCGAGGTCGAGACCGAGTACCGCATCGACGCCGACGGGCTGCACCAGACCGTGACGGCGCACAACCTCGGGGCGGATGCCGCACCCTGGGGCACCGGACCGCATCCCTATCTCGTCGCCGGCCCCGCCGGTCGGGTGGATGACTGGACGCTCACGCTGCCGGCGTCCGACGTGCTCACCGTCACCGACGATCGGCTGAGCCCCGTGGCGGTCGAGGGCGTGACGGAGCATCCGCAGTGGGACTTCCGTGCTGCGCGCCCGATCGGAGACGTCTTCATCGACCACGCCTTCACCGGGCTCTCCCGCGACGGGGGAGCCGCCGAGGTGCGCCTGGTGACGGATGCCGGAACCGGCGTCGCGATCACGTTCGACGAGCGGTGCCCCTGGGTGCAGGTGCACACGGCCGACACCCCGGGGACCGACGCGATCCACCGCATCGGGCTGGCCGTCGAGCCCATGACCTGCCCGCCCGACGCCTTCAGCTCGGGGACCGATCTCGTGGTGCTCGAACCGGGCGCCGCGCACGCGGCATCCTGGCGGATCGCCGCCGTCTGAGCGGTGCGCGTCAGCGGGTGAGCCAGCGACGCAGCGACCGCGTCACGAACGGCAGCACCCAGTAGGCCATGATCGGCGTGAGCACCGCCGTGGTCGCGAGCACCCGCAGCCAGATGGGCAGCTCGTTCCATCCGGGGATCGGGCTCATCGCGTACGTGAACGCGAGGTTCACCGGGAAGAAGCCGAGCCAGATCGACACCGCCTGCTTCCAGCGCGGGGGAGTGCTCACCAGCGCGACCGAGGCCGTCGAGCCGTCGGCCCGGGGCAGCGTGATCGTGTCGGTGGTCGGCTGATCGAACCAGCCCTCGATGCCGGTGCGCCGGTGCACGTGCTCGCTGCGCACGAACTGCTCGCCGGTCGACTTCCACCACTCCCGCTCGCCGGACTGCTCCCAGGCGATGAGCGACTTCTCATCGGCGAACCGGTAGAGCATGTGCCAGATGTGCGAATCCTCGCCGTCGCGCACCCACCCCGAGCCCAGGAAGCCCGGATACCGGTGCGCGAGGTTGACGCCGGTCTGCACCCAGGCGGTCGCGGCGGTCACGTGCTCCGGGTCGACTTCGCGACGGATGGAGACGGTGATGGGTTCACTGGACATGGTGGGTCCTCGGAGAATGCGGTCGCCCGGGTCACGGGCGCCTCGACGGTGGGGGATGCGCCGGGGTACGGGCGCATCAACGATTGTATTTCGGATGCCGGGAGCCGCGGCCATCGACGGAGGGTGAGAATGGGACGCATGAGCACGCGCAGCGAAGCCGTCCTGATCGATGTCGTCCGCACCCCCGTCGGACGGGGCAAGCCGGGTGGTGCCCTGTCGGGCGTGCATCCGGTCGATCTCGCCGCCGGTGCGCTCGCCGCGCTGCTCGAGCGCAGCGGGCTCGACTCGCGACAGATCGACGACGTCCTGCTCGGCTGCGTGAGTCAGGTGGGCGATCAGTCGTCGAACATCGCGCGCCAGGCCGTGCTCGCCGCCGGCTTCGACGAGTCGATCCCCGCGGCGACCATCGACCGGCAGTGCGGGTCGAGTCAGCAGGCCGTGCACTTCGCCGCGCAGGGGATCATCGCCGGTGCCTACGACGCGGTGATCGTCGGCGGCGTCGAATCGATGAGCCGCGTGCCGCTCGGCTCGTCGGCTGCAGGCGGCTCTCCGATGTCGCCTCGACTGCGCGAGCGCTACCCCGAGGGACTCGTGAACCAGGGCGTCTCGGCCGAGCTCATCGCGCACCGCTGGGGCCTCGACCGCGCCGAGCTCGACGCCTATGCGGCCGAGTCGCACCGCCGCGCCGCCGCCGCGTGGGCCGAGGGGTTCTTCGACCGCACCGTCATCCCGGTCGCGGAGGCTCCGGATGCCGCGGGCGACGAGACCGTCCGTGCCGGCACGACGGCCGCGGGCCTCGCGGGGCTCCCGGCGGCGTTCCGCACCGACGCGCTCGCCGAGCGCTTTCCCGACCTCGACTGGAGCATCACGCCGGGCAACTCCTCGCCCCTCACCGACGGAGCATCCGCCGCTCTGCTGATGAGCGCCGAACGGGCGGACGCCCTGGGCCTGACCCCGCGGGCGCGGTTCCGCGCGTTCACGGTGGTCGGCGATGACCCGTTGATGATGCTGACCGGGCCGATTCCGGCGACGCGCCGCATCCTCGACCGCACCGGACTCTCGATCGACGACCTCGACGCCTACGAGGTCAACGAGGCGTTCGCCTCGGTGCCGCTCGCCTGGGCGGCCGAGGTCGGAGCGGATGCCGCGAAGCTCAACCCGCGCGGAGGGGCCATCGCCCTCGGTCACGCTCTGGGGTCGTCGGGCACCCGCCTGCTCGGCACGCTCATCGATCACCTCGACGCGGTCGGCGGGCGCTACGGCCTGCAGACCATGTGCGAGGGCGGCGGCATGGCCAACGCCACGATCATCGAGCGGCTGTAGCCCCGCAACCAGGGGCCCTCGAATCGCGCAAATGACCCGAAATTCTGTCGAAATGGGGTCATTCACGCGATTCGAGCGGAAGCAGATCAGCGCCGCAAAGCCGCGGCCACGCGACGCACGAGCTCTTGCGGGTTCTTCAGGAGCGGTGACGTCACCTCGATGACCGTCCAACCGGCTGCGCGGAGACCCGCGATGCGCTCCACGTCCGCCGCCCACCTGTCGCCGTGCAGCATCCCGAGGTATTCGACGATGACGCGTTCGTGCCGATAGGCCATGTCCACGCAACCGAGAAAGCGACCGTGATCGTCGAAGAGGTCGACATTGAGCTCGGGTTCGGGAAGACCAGCCGTGATGAGGATGCATCGCACCTTCGTCTCTCGAGGCGACCAGGAGTCCTCTCGGATCAGATCGATCGCCGTACGGAGGCGCGCGGCGCCGCGGCGCCGTCCGGCGTCTAGCGATGCTCGGAGCTCGTCGACGGTACTGAGGGGCGGGCGGCCCGGCGACGGTCGGCCCCGACCCTGCCGCCAAGTCCTGCACAGGTAGTCGCCGAGCGCCACGACATCGAGAAGGGGGAGTGTGCCCAGCGACACCCAGGTGGCGGCGGCGGACGTGACCCGGAGGCCATCCTGATCGCTGATCGAAGTGAGACTCGCGAGGGTCCGGTGCCCCTTGATCCCGGCCGCTCGGGGGAACGGAGTCGGGCCGGCAGCGCTGACGTGGAGGGGCAGCTCGGTATAGCCCGCGATCTCGTCTGCGTCAGTGAACTCCAGGGGCAATGGTGCACCCCAGATCGACGCTGCGGTCTGGTGGCTGAAGAAGTGGCCCGGGTGCATCCTGGGAGCATAGGTGCGCGCCCGGTGAACCCTCGCCTGCCGCTGCCGTTCGTATGGATCCTCGATGTCGCGGAAAGACGGTGTGCTTCCGCGGAGGATGCGCACTCCGTGGAACGGCGCCTCGAGGTCCCGACCGCGAAGACGACTGCGGCTCACCCCGTGCAGGCGAGCGATTCGGACCGGGAATCCATCGCCGCATTCATCTGGAAGCTTCTGCGTTCGTCCCATGGCGCCACGGTTGCATGATTCCGACAGCTCGATCGTGTTGTCCACATCCAGGGGACTTCGAATCGCGCAAGTGACCCGAAGTTCCGTCGAAATGGGGTCATTCACGCGATTCGAACGCCCCGAAGACAGAGAAGACCCCCGCCGACCCGATTCGGCGGGGGTCTCTTCGGGAGCAGACGCTCACCGTAGGCGCGGATGACGTGACTACCCGATCCGGTCTGAGTCTGTGTCCGCGCATCTGCAGTTGTAGTCGGTCGACATGTCCGGGCGGTGAACGCACGGCGAACACGCGCCCGGATCCCGCTCTACCAGGCGTACGCCTCGGGAGCGGCGCCGCCGGGGCCCGGCCAGATGCGGTCGAGCTCGGCGAGGGTCTCGGCATCGAGAGTCACGTCGAGCGCCTCGACAGCCGAGTCGAGCTGCTCGATCGTGCGCGGGCCGATCACAGGGGCGGTCACGCTCGGCTGATGCAGCAGCCAGGCGATCGCGACGACACCCGGGCGGATGCCGAGCTCGGCGCAGAACTCCTCGTAGCGCTCGATCGCCGGGCGCCGCTCGCCGAGGGCGTCGAGGCTCGACCGCGAGCGGTCGGTCTTCTGCAGGACGCCGCCGAGCTGCCCGCTGGCGAGCGGCGACCAGGGCAGCAGCCCCATGCCGTACTGCTCCGCGGCGGGCGCGACCTCGAGCTCGACCGTACGCTCGATGAGGTTGTACAGTGACTGCTCGGTCACCGGGGCCGGATAGCCGGATGCCGCGGCGATCTCGTGCACGCGCGCCAGGTGCCACCCGGCGAAGTTCGAGCTGCCGAGGTAGACGATCTTGCCCTGTTCGCGCAGCGTCGCGAAGGCACTGAGCGTCTCGTCGAGCGGCACGTCGCGGTCGATGTGGTGCATCTGATACAGGTCGATGCGGTCGGTGCCGAGGCGTCGCAGCGAGGCGTCGACCGCGTTGCGGATGTGCACCGCCGACAGTCCTCGGTCGTTCGATCGGGGGCCCATCACGCCGAACACCTTGGTGGCGACGACGAGGTCTTCGCGGTTGCCGCGGTCCTTCATCCAGCGTCCGAGGATCTCCTCCGACTGTCCGGGGTGATCGCCCCACCGGCCGCCTCCGTAGACGTCCGCCGTGTCGATGAAGTCGATGCCGGCCTCGATCGCGCGATCCAGGATGGCGAGGGATGCCTCCTCGTCGATCACGGGGCCGAAGTTCATGGTTCCGAGAGCCAGGCGGCTCACGCGGGCGCCGGCTCGTCCGAGACGTGTGTACTGCATCAGCTGTTCTCCTTCTGCGAATCCTTCGATGACGGGTGCGTCAGATCCTGCGATCCCTGCGCCGCGCTCGTGTCGACGAACGCCCATCCGAATGCGCCGAGCTCGCGGCGCGCGGCGGTCGACCCGGTGAGCAGGTCGGTTCCGGCCACGTCGACCGCGTACGGCTCGGTGCTGTGGTTGATGACGGTGAGGATGCTGCCGCGCCGCGCGATCTCGACGTGCTCCGGCAGCCCTGCGATCTCGGCGGCCACCCCGGCCTCGGCCGCGAGCCAGCGCAGCACCGCGAGCATCCCGTCGTCGTCGGGGATCGTCGCGAGGTAGTACCCGCGACCCTCGCCGAAGTCCTTGCGGGTGAACGCCGCGCGGCCCGCGGTGCGTCCCTCGGTGAAGCGGCCGATGATCTCGGCGTCCTGCACGAGAAGCTCCTCGGCGAAGTACTGTCCGACGATGCGCCCGGCGGGGCCGTCGAGCGGCGCCTCCGACTGGCCGGGCCCGTCGGGCACCGCATGACTCGCGACCTCGCCGGCCGAGTCCGCCGACCGCACCGATTCGGGGGCGACGAGCGCGCCGAAGTCCTCGAGCGCGACGCCGAGGGCGTCGCGCAGCCCCACGATGAACCCGCCCTCGCGGAACGCGTCGTCCTGGTCGACCACGTCGCTGAACGCCGAGACGAAGAGGTGCCCGCCGCGCTCGACGTAGGCCGTGAGGTTGGCGGCGCCCTCGTCGCCGAGCAGATACTGCTGCGGAGCGACCACCAGCGAGTACGCGCTGAGGTCGCTCGTGGTGTTCACGATGTCGATCGCCAGGTTCTGGCGGTGCAGCGCGGCGAACCAGCGGTGCGCGAGGGTGAGGTAGTCGAGCACGATCGGGTGGTCGCGCCCGTCGATCGCCCACCAGTTCTCCCAGTCGAACACGAGCGCGACCTTCGCCCCGGACGAGACGTCGGGCAGGGCGGGCAGCTGCGCCAGCTGGCCGCCGAGCTCGACGACCTCGCGCCAGGTGCGGGTGTCGAGTCCCGCCTGGGGCACCATCGCCGAGTGGAACTTCTCACTGCCTCGGCGCGACTGCCGCCACTGGAAGAACATGATGCCGTCGGCGCCGCGACCGACCGCCTGGGCGCTGATCGCCGCCATCTGCCCCGGTGCCTTGGGCGCGTTGGTCGGACGCCAGTTGAGGGCGTTCGTCGACTGCTCGGTGAGGATCCACGGAGCTCCGGGCTTGAGGCCGCGCATCAGCTCGCGGGCGAACGCCGCCCCGCGGAACGACTCGGGGTCGTTGGGGTCGGGGTAGTTGTCGTCGCTGATCACGTCGACCTCGGCAGCCCACTTCCAGTAGTCGGCCGGAGGGAACGCGCCCATGAAGTTCGTGGTGATCGGCTGGGTGGCACCCGAGGCGCGGATGATGTCGCGCTCCATGACGTACAGCTCGAGCAGGGTGTCGGAGGTGAAGCGCTTGAAGTCGAGCACGCTCGTCGGGTTGATGCTGTACGGCGCCTTGCGCGGAGGGACGATCTGATCGAACGCGGTGTAGCGCTGCGACCAGAAGTCGGTGCCCCACGCGTGGTTGAGGGCGTCGATCGTCTCGTACTTGCGCTCGAGCCACACGCGGAACGCGTCGCGCGCCGAGTCGGAGTAGTCGTAGTGCAGGTGGCATCCGTACTCGTTGTTGACGTGCCAGAGGACGACGGCCGGATGCTGCGCGTAGCGCTCGGCCAGTGCGGTGACGAGCTCGGAGGCGAGGCGACGGTACACCGGTGATGAGGGGGCGTACGCCTGGCGGCTGCCCGGCCAGAACGTCGAGCCGTCGGCATCCTGCGGCAGCATCTCGGGGTAGGCGGCCGAGGCCCAGGGCGGCGGGGATGCGGTGGCGGTGGCGAGATCGACCTGGATGCCGCCCTCGTGCAGCAGCCCGATGATCTCGTCGAGCCACTCCCAGTCGAACACGCCCTCGGCGGGCTGGATCCGCGACCACGAGAAGATGCCGAGGCTCACGAGCGTCACGCCCGCCTCGCGCATGAGCCTGACGTCGTCGGGCCACACCTCTCGTGGCCACTGCTCGGGGTTGTAGTCGGCGCCGTAGTGCATGGGTCTCCTGGTCGGTGGGGGGCTCTGCGTGCGATCCCGCTCCGTCGACCCTAACGGGGAAACGCTTTCCGGCCCACCCCCTTCCCCGGTCGATTGCGTGGGAGAGATGCAAGGACGCCCTAGTAAATCGGCGGATGCCGAAGTATCATCGTCATAGTGCCAACGACGGCACGAAGGGACATCGCACAATGACTCGTACCATTCCCCACTTCGTAGGCGGATCGCACCTCACCCCCGAGGGCGGCCGCTTCGCCGACGTGTTCGATCCCAGCACCGGATCCGTGCAGGCGCGGGTGCCGCTGGCATCCGCCGACGAGGTCGGCCGCGTGATCGCGAACGCCGAGGCCGCGCAGGTCGACTGGGCGGCGACCAACCCGCAGAAGCGCGCTCGTGTGCTGCTGCGCTTCCTTGATCTGGCGCAGCGCGAGATGCAGTCACTCGCCGAGCTGCTCGCGAGCGAGCACGGCAAGACGGTCGACGACGCGAAGGGCGACATCCAGCGCGGCCTCGAGGTCATCGAGTTCGCCGCCGGGGCTCCCCACCTGCTCAAGGGCGAGTACTCGACGGGCGCGGGCACCGGCATCGACGTGTACTCCATGCGCCAGCCGCTCGGAGTCGTCGCCGCGATCACCCCGTTCAACTTCCCCGCCATGATCCCGCTGTGGAAGGCGGGGCCCGCCCTCGCCGCCGGCAACGCCGTCGTGCTCAAGCCCAGTGAGCGCGACCCCTCGGTGCCCGTGCGCATCGCCGAGCTGTTCCTCGAAGCGGGGCTCCCGGCCGGAGTCCTCAACGTCGTGCACGGCGACAAGGAGGCGGTCGACGCGCTGCTGACCGACGACCGCATCCGCGCCGTCGGATTCGTGGGCTCGACGCCGATCGCCGAGTACATCTACTCGACCGCCGCGGCGCACGGCAAGCGGGCGCAGTGCTTCGGCGGCGCGAAGAACCACATGATCGTGATGCCGGATGCCGACCTCGACCAGGCCGTCGACGCGCTCATCGGTTCGGGCTACGGATCGGCGGGGGAGCGCTGCATGGCCATCTCGGTCGCGGTTCCGGTCGGGCAGGAGACGGCGGATGCTCTCGCGGCCAAGCTCACCGAGCGGGTGGCGCAGCTGCGGGTCGGCCCCTCGCTCGCGGCCGACGTCGACTACGGGCCGCTCGTCACGAGAGCGGCGGTCGAGCGGGTCGAGGGCTACATCCGGCAGGGCGTCGACGAGGGGGCGACCCTTCTCGCCGACGGTCGCGGCTTCTCGGTGCCCGGGCACGAGCAGGGCTTCTACCTCGGACCGACGCTGTTCGACCACGTCACGACCGACATGGCGATCTACCGCGAGGAGATCTTCGGTCCGGTGCTCGTGATCGCACGCGCCGCCGACTACGAAGAGGCGCTGCGCATGGCCTCCGAGCACGAGTACGGCAACGGCGTCGCGATCTTCACCCGAGACGGCGACGCCGCCCGCGACTTCGCCGCCCGCGTCGAGGTCGGCATGGTCGGCGTCAACGTGCCGATCCCGGTGCCGATCGCGTACTACACGTTCGGCGGCTGGAAGCGCAGCGGATTCGGCGACCTCAACCAGCACGGCGCCGACGCGTTCCGTTTCTACACGAAGACCAAGACCGTCACGAGCCGCTGGCCGTCCGCCGGGATCCGCGAGGGCGCGAGCTTCGTGATCCCCACCATGCACTGATCCCCGCGAAACCTCCCACAAGGAATCGACATGACAATGACCACCGTCACCACCACCGCCGAAGAGCGCGAGGCCATCCTCGACGCCGTCCGCGAGTTCGCCGACACCGAGCTCGCACCGTTCGCCGCCGAGCGCGACGAGAAGCACATCTTCCCCCGCGAGTCCCTCGGCAAGGCCGGCGAACTCGGGCTCGGCGGCATCTACGTGCGTGAGGACTTCGGCGGCACGGGGCTCAGCCGCTCCGACACGGTCGCGATCTTCGAGGAGCTCGCGCAGGGCGACCCCGCGGTCGCCGCCTACATCTCGATCCACAACATGGTGGTCTGGATGATCGACACCTACGGTGACGACGCGCAGCGCG
>Ga0308156_1002859_pt1 | contig 14232 bp, 13 predicted proteins | sample PhyAR2_FD_201041 | JGI IMG/M metagenome (GOLD analysis project Ga0308156, IMG submission 201041) | Phyllosphere microbial communities from UC Gill Tract Community Farm, Albany, California, United States - DLSL A.R2 | ecosystem: Host-associated > Plants > Phyllosphere > Unclassified | place: USA... | reverse complement strand
TATGCAAACTGATCCGCACGCCGCTTTCACTAATGTGTATACTAACGCGCCACTTTTCAAGTCAGGAAGATTCGATGCCCGTCGCTCACGTTGCCCTGCCCGTTCCGCTTCCCCGCACCTTTGACTATCTGCTGCCTGACAGCATGAGCGCCAAAGCGGGCTGTCGCGTGACCGTGCCATTTGGCAAACAGCAGCGTATTGGGATTGTGGTGTCGGTGAGCGATAAGAGCGAATTGCCGCTCAATGAGCTGAAAGCCGTCGCAGAGGTACTGGACAGCGAGCCCGTTTTCTCCACCAGCACCTGGCGGCTCCTGCTGTGGGCGGCAGATTACTACCATCACCCCATCGGCGATGTCCTGTTCCACGCCCTGCCTATTATGCTTCGTCAGGGTAAAAGTGCCAGCCACGCTCCCCTGTGGTACTGGTTTGCCACTGAAGAGGGTCAGGCGGTCGATATCAATAGCCTGAAACGCTCGCAGAAACAGCAGCAGGCGCTGGCGGCCCTGCGTCAGGGGAAAATCTGGCGGCATCAGGTTGATGAGCTTGAGGTGAGCGAAACGGCGCTACAGGCCCTGCGCAAAAAAGGGCTGAGCGAACTGGCAAGCGAGGCGCCTGCCCTTTATGACTGGCGGGACAGTTTCTCCGTTTCAGGGGATCGTCTGCGACTCAACACCGAGCAGGCCACCGCCGTAGGGGCCATTCACAGCGCCTCCGATCATTTCTCCGCCTGGCTACTGGCAGGGGTTACCGGCTCCGGCAAAACAGAAGTGTATCTCAGCGTACTGGAAAACGTGCTTGCGCAGGGTAAACAGGCGCTGGTGATGGTTCCGGAAATCGGCCTTACACCACAAACCATCGCCCGTTTTCGCGAGCGGTTTAATGCGCCGGTTGAAGTGTTACACTCGGGCCTGAACGACAGCGAGCGCCTCAGCGCCTGGCTGAAAGCCAAAAACGGCGAAGCGGCGATTGTGATTGGCACCCGTTCCTCGCTGTTTACGCCGTTTAAAAACCTCGGCGTTATCGTCATCGATGAAGAGCATGACAGCTCCTATAAGCAACAGGAAGGCTGGCGCTATCACGCCCGCGATCTGGCCGTTTATCGCGCCCACAGCGAGCAAATCCCGATTATTCTTGGCTCCGCGACGCCCGCCCTCGAAACGCTGCATAACGTTCGCCAGCGTAAATACCACATGCTGCGCCTGACGCGGCGCGCAGGGAACGCACGCCCTGCCATTCAGCATGTGCTGGATCTAAAAGGCCAGCAGGTGCAGGCGGGGTTAGCGCCTGCGCTTATCACCCGGATGCGCCAGCATTTGCAGGCCGGTAATCAGGTCATTTTGTTCCTTAACCGCCGCGGATTTGCCCCGGCGCTGCTGTGTCACGACTGCGGCTGGATTGCCGAATGCCCGCGCTGCGACCACTACTACACATTCCATCAGGCCCAGCGCCATTTGCGCTGCCACCACTGCGACAGCCAGCGGCCGGTACCACGCCAGTGTCCGTCATGTGGCTCAACGCATATCGTGCCGGTCGGTCTGGGGACGGAGCAACTGGAGGAGGCCCTTAAGCCTTTCTTCCCTGACGTTCCTCTTTCCCGCATCGACCGTGACACCACCAGCCGCAAAGGGGCGCTGGAACAGCAGCTGGCGGAAGTGCATCGCGGTGGCGCACGCATTCTGATTGGCACGCAGATGCTGGCCAAAGGGCACCACTTCCCGGACGTAACGCTGGTCGCCCTGCTGGACGTAGACGGCGCGCTGTTTTCGGCCGATTTCCGCTCTGCAGAACGTTTTGCCCAGCTTTATACCCAGGTTGCCGGACGTGCCGGTCGCGCAGGCAAACAGGGTGAGGTGGTATTACAGACCCACCATCCTGAACATCCGTTACTGCAAACCCTGCTGCATAAAGGCTATGACGCGTTTGCGGAGCAGGCGCTGGCAGAACGCCAGACGATGCAGCTTCCGCCGTGGACCAGCCACGTCATCATCCGCGCAGAAGATCACAACAACCAGCAGGCACCGCTTTTCCTGCAGCAGCTGAGAAACCTCCTGCAGGCCAGTCCGCTGGTGGATAACCCGCTGTGGATACTGGGGCCGGTGCCGGCGCTGGCACCAAAGCGTGGTGGACGTTTCCGCTGGCAGATTTTGCTCCAGCACCCTTCGCGCATCCGCCTGCAACATATCGTCAGCGGCGCGCTGGTACTGATCAATACCCTACCGGAAGCGCGCAAAGTGAAGTGGGTACTGGACGTTGATCCTATCGAAGGCTGAAGACGGATCGAAAAATTTAACGCTCCTCACACTTTTTATGAAAATTCTGTAACCGATTCCATTAACTATCTGTAAAAATGGTGGCGTCAGAAGTTCGGTGTTCAGGCGAGGAGAAGACGTTGAAGTCCAGGAAAGAGGTTGCCACGGCGACCATGAAAGACGTTGCCCAGAAAGCACAAGTCTCTACGGCAACCGTGTCCCGCGCATTAATGAACCCGGATAAAGTCTCCCAGGCGACCCGTAACCGGGTAGAGCAGGCTGCGCTGGAAGTGGGCTATTTCCCGCAGGCGATGGGACGAAACGTTAAACGCAATGAGTCGCGCACCATCCTCGTGATTGTGCCGGACATCTGCGATCCCTTCTTCAGCGAGATTATTCGCGGTATCGAAGTGACGGCGGCAGAACAAGGTTATCTGGTGCTGATTGGCGACTGTGCTCACCAGAACCAGCAGGAAAAAACCTTTATCGACCTCATTATCACCAAGCAGATCGACGGCATGTTGCTGCTTGGGTCTCGCCTGCCGTTTGATGCCAGCATTGAAGAGCAGCGCAATTTACCGCCGATGGTGATGGCCAACGAGTTTGCACCCGAGCTGGAGCTGCCGACGGTACATATTGATAACCTGACCGCCGCGTTCAACGCCGTCAACTATCTTCAGGAGCTGGGGCACAAGCGTATTGGCTGCATTGCCGGGCCGGAAGAGATGCCATTGTGCCACTACCGCCTGCAGGGCTACGTTCAGGCGCTGCGCCGTACCGGCGTCACCGTCGACCCGCACTACATTGCTCGCGGGGATTTCACCTTTGAAGCCGGTGGACAGGCGCTGGAGAAGCTGCTGGATCTGCCCGAGCCGCCGACCGCGGTGTTCTGTCACAGCGATGTGATGGCACTGGGGGCATTATCGTATGCGAAGCGCCGCGGCCTGCGCATACCGAAAGATTTGTCGATCATCGGATTCGATAATATTTCGCTGTCAGAATTTTGCGATCCTCCACTCTCGACCGTGGCGCAGCCGCGCTATGATATTGGGCGTGAAGCGATGCTTCTTCTGCTGGATCAGCTGCATGGTCAAACAGTTAACAGCGGCTCGCGGTTGCTGGACTGTGAATTGATTGTGCGCGGTTCTACCCAGGCATTGACTTAAAGTAAATGTCTTTCAGACACCCTTATCTGGTCAAAGCCCCGCCGCTTAAGTAACATGGCGGGCTGACGAACGAATAAATACAGCGAAACGATAGTGGCACAACGAGATTATGTACGTCGCGGCCAGCCGGCACCTTCGCGACGCAAAAAGAGTAGCTCAAGGAAAAAGCAACGTAACCTGCCTGCTGTCTCGCCAGCGATGGTCGCTATTGCTGCGGCTGTAGTCGTGGCCTTTATTGGTGGTCTGTACTTTATCACGCACCATAAAAAAGAAGAGTCCGAGGCGCTTCAGGCCAGCAAGGTTGCCGGAAACGGCCTTCCGCCGAAGCCTGAAGAGCGCTGGCGCTATATCAAAGAGCTGGAAAGCCGTCAGCCTGGCGTACGTGCGCCGACCGAACCTTCAGCGGGTGGTGAAGTGCAAAATGCCAGCCAGTTGACGGATGAACAGCGTCAGTTGCTGGCACAAATGCAGGCCGATATGCGCCAGCAGCCTACGCAGCTGAACGAAGTGCCGTGGAACGAGCAGACGCCGGAACAGCGTCAGCAAACGCTGCAGCGTCGTCAGGCGCAGCAGCAGCTCCAACAACAACAGCAGCAACAACAGCAGTGGGCGCAAACCCAGCCAGTGCAGCAGCCTAAAACGCAGTCGCGGGTGACGGAACAGCCGTATCAGCAGCAAACGCGAACGGCGCAGTCCCAGCCAGTGCAGCAACCGCCGAAGGCCCAGCCGCAGAAACAGGCGGCTCAGCCGTATCAGGATCTGCTGCAGACGCCGGCGCATACCACTGCGCAGCAGCCGAAAACGCAGCAGGCCGCACCGGTAATCAAAGAGACCGATGCGCCGAAACAGACTGCTGAGAAAAAAGACGAACGCCGCTGGATGGTGCAATGTGGTTCATTCAAAGGTGCTGAGCAGGCGGAAACGGTGCGCGCACAGCTGGCTTTCGAAGGGTTTGATTCACGCATTACCACCAATAACGGCTGGAATCGCGTGGTGATTGGCCCGGTCAAAGGCAAAGAAAATGCCGACGGAACCATTTCCCGTTTGAAAGTGGCGGGACACACAAACTGCATTCGACTCGCTACCGGGGGTTGAAACCCCCAAATTCCCCCCCATCTATCATTCTATTCAGCCCTGAGCACAGGCTCAGGGCTTCTGTTTCCCGATTCTGTAACCAGGGGGTCTGCTCGTGACAACAATAGTAAGTGTACGCCGTAACGGCCACGTGGTAATCGCCGGTGATGGCCAGGCCACGCTGGGTAATACCGTAATGAAAGGCAACGTGAAGAAAGTTCGTCGTTTATACAACGACAAAGTGATCGCCGGTTTTGCAGGCGGCACGGCTGACGCCTTCACGCTGTTCGAACTGTTTGAACGCAAACTGGAAATGCACCAGGGTCACCTGGTGAAAGCCGCCGTTGAGCTGGCGAAAGACTGGCGTACCGATCGCATGCTGCGCAAACTTGAAGCGCTGCTGGCGGTGGCCGATGAAACCGCTTCGCTTATCATCACCGGTAACGGTGACGTCATTCAGCCTGAAAACGACCTGATTGCTATTGGCTCTGGTGGCCCGTACGCCCAGGCTGCAGCCCGTGCGCTGTTGGAAAATACCGACATGAACGCGCGCGATATCGCGGTGAAGGCGTTGGATATTGCAGGTGATATCTGCATCTATACCAACCACAACCACACCATCGAAGAATTACCGTCTAAAGCGTAAGGATCTCCCATGTCTGAAATGACCCCACGCGAAATTGTCAGCGAACTGGACAAACATATTATCGGCCAGGACAACGCCAAGCGTTCCGTGGCTATTGCCCTGCGTAACCGCTGGCGCCGCATGCAGCTCGAAGAAGAGCTGCGCCATGAAGTGACGCCAAAAAACATTCTGATGATCGGCCCGACCGGTGTCGGTAAAACCGAAATCGCCCGTCGTCTGGCGAAACTGGCTAACGCCCCGTTCATCAAAGTCGAAGCCACCAAGTTCACCGAAGTGGGCTATGTGGGTAAAGAAGTGGACTCCATCATTCGCGATCTGACCGACTCGGCGATCAAAATGGTGCGCGTCCAGGCGATTGAGAAAAACCGCTACCGCGCCGAAGAGATGGCGGAAGAGCGCATTCTTGACGTCCTGATCCCACCGGCGAAAAACAACTGGGGCCAGGCTGAACAGCAGGCTGAGCCGTCAGCGGCGCGTCAGGCGTTCCGCAAAAAACTGCGTGAAGGCGAGCTGGACGACAAAGAGATTGAGATCGATCTTGCTGCTGCCCCTATGGGTGTGGAAATCATGGCACCGCCCGGCATGGAAGAGATGACCAGCCAGCTGCAGTCTATGTTCCAGAACCTGGGCGGCCAGAAGCAGAAAGCGCGTAAGCTGAAAATCAAAGACGCCATGAAGCTGCTGATCGAAGAAGAAGCGGCGAAACTGGTGAACCCGGAAGAGCTGAAGCAGGATGCTATCGACGCGGTTGAGCAGCACGGTATCGTGTTTATCGACGAAATCGACAAAATCTGTAAGCGTGGCGAATCCTCAGGCCCGGATGTCTCCCGTGAAGGCGTTCAGCGCGACCTGCTGCCGCTGGTTGAAGGCTGCACCGTCTCCACCAAACACGGTATGGTCAAAACGGACCACATCCTGTTTATTGCCTCTGGCGCATTCCAGGTGGCGAAACCGTCTGACCTGATCCCGGAGCTGCAGGGTCGTCTGCCAATTCGCGTGGAGCTGCAGGCGCTGACCACTGAAGATTTCGAACGCATCCTGACCGAGCCAAATGCCTCTGTGACCGTACAGTACAAAGCGCTGATGGCAACCGAAGGTGTGAACATCGAGTTCACTGAAGACGGTATCAAACGCATCGCCCAGGCCGCCTGGCAGGTCAACGAAACCACCGAGAACATCGGTGCCCGTCGTCTGCACACCGTGCTGGAGCGCCTGATGGAAGATATCTCTTATGATGCGAGCGACCTGAACGGTCAAAGCATTACCATTGACGCAGAATATGTGGGTAAACACCTGGATGCGTTAGTGGCAGATGAAGATCTGAGCCGTTTTATCCTATAATCGCGGTTACTGCATTCTCATCACGTTTAATGGGGGCTAAAGCCCCCATTTTTATTGGCTAAATTACTATGACTGACATCAGCCGTACTCAGGCGTGGCTCGAAAGTCTGCGCCCTAAAACTCTTCCTCTGGCCTTTGCCGCCATTATCGTCGGTACGGCGCTTGCCTGGTGGCAAGGCTATTTCGATCCGCTGGTTGCCGGGCTGGCACTGATTACCGCCGGTCTGCTGCAAATTCTCTCCAATCTCGCCAACGACTATGGCGATGCGGTTAAAGGCAGCGACAAACCCGACCGTATCGGGCCACTGCGCGGTATGCAGAAAGGGGTCATTACCCAGGCGCAGATGAAGCGCGCGCTGATCATCACCGTGGCGCTGATTTGTCTTTCCGGCCTGGCGCTGGTAACGGTCGCGTCTAAAACCCCCAGCGATTTCATTGGTTTCCTGGTACTGGGTCTGCTCGCCATTATTGCCGCCATTACCTATACCGTCGGTACCCGCCCTTACGGGTATATTGGGCTGGGTGATATCTCCGTGCTGGTGTTCTTCGGCTGGCTGAGCGTGATGGGGAGCGGGTACTTACAGGCACATACCCTGATCCCGGCCCTGTTCCTGCCGGCAACCGCCTGCGGCATGCTGGCGACGGCGGTGCTTAACATCAACAACCTGCGCGATATCGACAGCGACCGTGAGAACGGCAAAAACACGCTGGCCGTGCGTCTGGGGCCCGTTAATGCACGCCGTTATCATGCGTGTCTGCTGCTGGGCGCTCTGCTGTGCCTGGCGCTGTTTAACGTTATCTCGCTGCACAGCATATGGGGCTGGCTGTTTGTACTCGCCGCACCGCTGCTGATTAAGCAGGCGCGATTCGTCATGCGTGAACTCAGCCCTGCGGCCATGCCGCCAATGCTGGAGCGTACGGTAAAAGGGGCACTGCTGACTAACCTGTTGTTCGTCATCGGGATTGTCTTAAGTCAGACGCTGGGTTAACTGACAAATATCAATTAACAATTGATGATTTTGCCAACAACGCATTTAGCACGATATACTGAACACATTCGCAGCAACTGAGCGTTAAACCTATGAAATACGATACCTCCGAGCTTTGTGACATCTACCAGGAAGATGTCAACGTCGTTGAACCGCTGTTCTCCAACTTTGGTGGGCGGTCGTCGTTTGGCGGACAAATCGTCACGGTGAAATGTTTCGAGGATAACGGGTTGCTCTATGATCTGCTCGAACAGAACGGCCGTGGCCGCGTTCTGCTGGTTGATGGCGGGGGCTCCGTACGTCGTGCCCTCATTGATGCTGAGCTCGCCCGTCTTGCCGTACAGAACGAGTGGGAAGGCATTGTGGTGTATGGCTCAGTGCGCCAGGTGGACGATCTCGAAGACCTGGACATTGGCATTCAGGCTATCGCGGCCATTCCGGTGGGTGCTGCGGGTGAAGGTATCGGCGAAAGCGACGTGCGCGTCAATTTCGGCGGCGTGACCTTCTTCTCCGGTGACCATCTCTATGCCGATAACACCGGGATTATCCTTTCCGAAGATCCGCTGGATATCGAGTAATAAAAAAAGCCGGGTGGCGGCGACGCCTTACCCGGCCTGTTCTGCATTTCCCGAAAGAAATTACACTTCTTCCATACGCCCCAGCAGCGCCTGCAGACGATCCTGCCAGCCATTCTGCTGTTCACGCAGCTGGTTGTTTTCGCGCTCCAGTTCTTCACGGCTGTGCTGGGCGTTCTGAACTTCCTGCGCCAGGCTGTTGTTCTTCTCTTTCAGCTCTTCAATTTCCATCTGCAGCAGCGTGATGGTGTCAATCGCCTGCTGTACTTTCGATTCCAGTTTCTCAAACACTTCTAAAGACATGATCCTACCTCTCCTGAATTGCAAGGCGACGCTTTAACGTAAACGCGCACAACAGATATGCCGATTGTATGAAGCCCCGTCGCCCCTGTCCAGCGGCAGACCGCGCAGATCGTGGTTTGCAACACTTTTCGGCCTCGTCCTGGTGCGTTCGCGGCATATACCCCTAAATTGTTAACTCATTCGTTAATGAAATGATTCAGCTCACATTTTGCTATTGGTGTAAAAATGCGCTTTATGGCGCGAAAACGCTCATTTTATTGACGCAGACCACACATTTTGATTTCGATATTTCTCGTTTTTGCTCGTTAACGATAAATTAACACTATGTCTACAGGGCATCGTGGCTGTCACGGGCGGTCATGCTAACAATAAACATCAATTTCTTCAGGATTCCGATTATGAGTCAGACATCAACCTTAAAAGGCCAGTGCATTGCCGAGTTCCTTGGTACCGGGTTGTTGATATTCTTCGGAGTGGGCTGTGTTGCTGCACTGAAAGTGGCGGGTGCCAGTTTCGGTCAGTGGGAAATCAGTATTATCTGGGGTTTGGGCGTGGCGATGGCCATCTACCTGACCGCAGGGGTTTCCGGCGCACATCTTAACCCGGCGGTGACCATCGCGCTGTGGCTGTTCGCGTGCTTCGACGGACGCAAAGTTGTTCCCTTCATCCTTTCTCAGTTTGCCGGCGCGTTTTGCGCAGCGGCGTTAGTTTACGGGCTTTATTACAATCTTTTCATCGACTTCGAACAGACACATCATATGGTGCGTGGCAGTGTCGAAAGTCTGGATCTGGCAGGCATTTTCTCAACCTATCCCAACCCGCATATCAATTTTGTGCAGGCGTTCGCAGTTGAAATGGTGATTACCGCTATTCTGATGGGCGTTATCCTGGCGCTGACCGACGACGGAAACGGCATTCCGCGCGGCCCGCTGGCACCGCTACTGATTGGCCTGCTGATTGCGGTGATCGGCGCATCCATGGGCCCGCTGACCGGGTTTGCGATGAACCCGGCGCGTGATATCGGACCTAAAGCTTTTGCCTTTATCGCAGGATGGGGCGACGTGGCCTTCACCGGCGGTAAAGATATCCCTTACTTCCTGGTACCGCTGTTTGCACCGGTTGTCGGGGCTGCGCTGGGTGCATTTAGCTACCGCAAATTAATTGGTCGCCATTTACCGTGCGACACCTGTGTGGAAGAGGAGAAGGAAACGACTTCTACCGCACAACAAAAAGCTTCGCTGTAATCTGACTACGGGACACATACCATGACCGAAAAAAAATATATCGTTGCGCTCGACCAGGGCACTACCAGCTCCCGCGCTGTCGTAATGGATCATGACGCGAATATCGTCAGCGTGTCACAGCGCGAATTTGAGCAAATCTATCCTCGTCCAGGCTGGGTCGAACACGACCCTATGGAGATCTGGGCTTCTCAAAGCTCCACGCTGGTAGAAGTGCTGGCGAAAGCCGATATCAGTTCCGACGAGATTGCCGCTATCGGTATTACCAACCAGCGTGAAACCACTATCGTCTGGGAGCGCGAAACCGGTAAGCCCATTTACAATGCCATCGTCTGGCAGTGCCGCCGTACATCAGAAATCTGCGAACAGCTGAAGCGCGACGGTATGGAAGACTATGTACGTAGCGCAACCGGTCTGGTCGTTGACCCGTATTTCTCCGGTACCAAAGTGAAATGGATCCTCGACCACGTTGAGGGTTCACGTGAACGTGCAAAACGCGGTGAGCTGCTGTTCGGTACCGTCGACACCTGGCTTATCTGGAAGATGACCCAGGGGCGTGTCCACGTCACTGATTACACCAACGCCTCGCGCACCATGCTGTTCAACATCAATACCCTGGAGTGGGATGACAAGATGCTGGACGCGCTGGATATCCCGCGCGCGATGTTGCCAGAAGTCCGCAAGTCTTCTGAAGTTTACGGTCAGACCAATATCGGCGGCAAAGGCGGCACGCGTATACCAATTGCCGGTATTGCCGGTGACCAGCAGGCGGCGCTGTTTGGCCAGCTGTGCGTTAAGGAAGGGATGGCGAAAAACACCTACGGTACCGGCTGCTTTATGCTGATGAACACCGGTGAGAAAGCGGTGAAATCAGAAAACGGCTTGCTGACCACCATCGCCTGCGGCCCACGCGGTGAAGTGAACTATGCGCTGGAAGGTGCGGTGTTCATGGCAGGTGCGTCTATTCAGTGGCTGCGTGACGAGATGAAACTCATCAGCGATGCGTTTGACTCCGAGTATTTCGCAACCAAAGTGAAGGACACCAACGGTGTGTATGTGGTTCCGGCCTTTACCGGTCTGGGCGCACCCTACTGGGACCCGTATGCACGCGGCGCGATTTTCGGCCTGACCCGTGGGGTAAACTCGAACCACATTATCCGCGCGACGCTGGAATCCATTGCTTATCAGACGCGCGACGTACTGGAAGCAATGCAGGCTGACTCCGGCATTCGTCTGCACGCCCTGCGCGTGGACGGCGGCGCCGTTGCCAACAACTTCCTGATGCAGTTCCAGTCCGACATTCTGGGCACCCGCGTAGAGCGCCCGGAAGTACGTGAAGTCACCGCGCTGGGTGCGGCGTATCTTGCAGGTCTGGCTGTCGGCTTCTGGCAGAATCTGGATGAACTGCAGGAAAAAGCGGTTATCGAACGCGAATTCCGCCCTGGCATCGAAACCACTGAGCGTAACTACCGCTACAGCGGCTGGAAGAAAGCGGTGAAACGCGCCCTGGCGTGGGAAGAGCACGAGCAGTAATTCTTAGTAGGGTGGTTGAATATCAACCACCCTACTAACTATTCTTGATTAATTCTTTTTGTATAAATTTCTGTTATTTTATCTTCCATATCTTGGTAACTATCCATAAATTGAAAATCTACATGGTTTTCGTATTTGGTCGCAAATGGATAGGCTAAACCATTCGAGTTTTTTCTGTCAGATGTTGAGAAGAAAAATTTTGTATAACGTCGGGGCGAGACACCTTCAAATTGAATAAAACTAACCTTTCTACAATCTTCAACATTAATATCATTGATGGCATCATCATGAAGGTCTAGAGCAAGACTTTTTTCATACGGTTCAATATAATACACACTACTAATGCCTGCTGCAACAATGTGTCTCGCGCAATTATGACAAGGATAAGTTGTTGTATACATAATCTTATCTTTTGTCGATGCATCTCCTGTTCTCGCTAAAGTAGTGATAGCATCCATCTCAGCATGTATTGCTCTTGAGTATTCAATCAATGATTTGATCGGTGAATTATCATAAATTGAAGAGGACAGTGATTCAATAAAATCACTTTCAATTAGTAATTCCTTGATCGACTTTTCAACAAATGGATTTGCTACTGCTTTAACTCTAATTTCCTCTACTTTTTTATTTATATAGTAAGTAATGCGTTCTTTAATTTTTGATTTGTGAAGATCATTATAACATTTACCACCTTTATGAATACATCTGAAATCCTTGTTCTCATCTTCAAATGTATATAACCCTCCTCCGGGCCTAGGAACATCATTTCTTCCCGTAGATAAAATATTTCCCATATTATCAACTATTGCAGCACCCACCTGACGTGATAGGCAAGCTGATTGTAATGAGGCGCTGAAAGCATTAAACATACCCTTTTCATGTAGTGAAGGGGTTAAGCCATTCTTACCATGAATAAGTCCCAGGAATCTTTCAACCTTACTATTGAGTTGTGTAGAATGACTTTGATTGTTTCTTATGAAGAAATCTGCATCTAGGATTGTTTTTTCAACCTGTTGACCAGAGTTACCCCCGCTTTTTCTATCTCTATGTATAAGATCATCGATATTCTGCGGAGAAATTACTTCATCTCTAAGGTTTCTTTTTCTTTCAGATTCATTTCTAACCACACCCACTAAATAAAAGTTATGCTGGTAAACTAATCGTAACAACTCAACTTCTGCAGGATTTTTTAATTGATCTATTATATATGCAAACTTCCCACCGAAACGTTCTTCAGAAGCTTCTTTTGGTTTGGCTTTTTGTTTTATTTCCGCAATGCTTGCAATTGCAGCTTCAGCTAAGATTTGGTTACCAAATGAATCTCTGAGGGCATTACCCTGTTCCTGTTTCCTAATATATCGCTCATACGCATCGTTATATTTTATAGGTGATTTATTCACCTTATCCATTAAGGTGCTGATATGTATATGGTGAACAGTATAACCTAAATCGCTAAGGTTTTTTTCAAAAGCGGTACGTACTGCCTTAATACCAGAACCGATGGGACCGCAGAATGCAATAATTATCTCTTTTGATTGCCGGTTAACTATCGTTTGAATTGAATCTTCAGAGGTGAAAGAAGAATTAGCTGGAATACTTGGTACTTTTTTTGCAGTATTAGTTCCCATAATGAAAGCTCACGAAGGTTTTCGAAGCTTTCAATATAGAGTACTTAAACAGCCATCACCACTTCAGGGTTTCAGCGCGCTTAAGAATCGCAGCGATAGCTTGATCTTCATCAAACTTCTTACTTTTACTTGAAGTTGTGAAATCGATCACTTTAGCATCCCGTTGATTACAGTAGGAATCAGATTTGGGCTTAGATGCCGTTTTTGATTTACTAGTATCAAGCGTGATAACCATAGTACCTCCCATAAATTCTGCATGCATTTTACGCATACTCATCACAACGTCAATATTAAAATTAGTTTGTTTAAATAACATAGCGCATCATAAAAGGATTACAACTCACTAATACAATTATTTGAAAATTATCAAAAAAAAGCTAAATGGGCATAGAGAAAAATAGCGTGATAAACTTCGTGCAATTCCTTTTGATTGCACGAGTACCTCATGAAACGTGAACTGGCTATCGAGTTTTCCCGCGTTACCGAAGCTGCCGCACTGGCGGGCTATAAATGGCTCGGCCGTGGCGACAAAAATACCGCAGACGGTGCGGCTGTCCATGCCATGCGCATTGTGCTTAACCAGGTCAATATCGATGGCACCATCGTCATTGGCGAAGGCGAGATCGACGAAGCGCCAATGCTCTATATCGGTGAGAAAGTGGGCACCGGCAAAGGTGATGCCGTGGATATCGCGGTTGACCCGATTGAGGGTACCCGCATGACGGCAATGGGCCAGGCCAACGCGCTGGCCGTGCTGGCGGTAGGGGACAAAGGCTGTTTCCTCAACGCGCCGGATATGTACATGGAAAAGCTGATTGTCGGCCCCGGTGCCAAAGGGGCTATCGACCTGAGCCTGCCGCTGGAAGAGAATCTGCGTAACGTTGCCAGGGCGCTGGAAAAACCGCTTAGCGCGCTCACCGTGACCATTCTGGCGAAACCGCGCCACGATGCCACCATTGCCCAGATGCAACAGCTCGGCGTTCGCGTCTTTGCCATCCCGGATGGCGACGTGGCAGCGTCTATCCTGACCTGCATGCCAGACAGCGAAGTGGATGTGCTTTACGGCATCGGCGGCGCGCCGGAAGGTGTGGTCTCCGCCGCGGTGATCCGCGCTCTGGATGGCGACATGCAGGCCCGTCTGTTGCCCCGTCATGAAGTCAAAGGCGACAACGAAGAGAATCGCCGTATTGGCGAAGAAGAGCTGGCACGCTGCGAAGCGATGGGTATCGAAGCCAACAAGGTGCTTGCGCTGGATGACATGGCGCGCAGCGACAACGTTGTCTTCTCCGCAACCGGCATCACCAAAGGTGACCTGCTGGATGGCATCACCCGTAAGGGCAATATGGCCACCACCGAAACCCTGCTGATCCGCGGTAAATCGCGCACCATTCGCCGCATTCGGTCTGTTCACTATCTGGATCGTAAAGACCCTGACGTGCAGGCGCACATTCTGTAAAACCGTTTGATCGATAGAGCTTTCCGGCCCA
>Ga0308156_1002858_pt1 | contig 14240 bp, 14 predicted proteins | sample PhyAR2_FD_201041 | JGI IMG/M metagenome (GOLD analysis project Ga0308156, IMG submission 201041) | Phyllosphere microbial communities from UC Gill Tract Community Farm, Albany, California, United States - DLSL A.R2 | ecosystem: Host-associated > Plants > Phyllosphere > Unclassified | place: USA... | reverse complement strand
AACCCTCTTCGGGAATCAGCGGCAGAATGTCTTCGCGCAGGAAGGCGGTGAGGCGTTCGAGCAACTCGACGCGCACCCCGGAGACGCCCTGGCACAGCGACTGCAGCCGCGCCGCCAGTACCGCGCGGGTCGCCGCTGCATCCAGATGGCGCCCCAGGCCACAGCCATGGAAGGTATAGAGCTGACGCGGCAGCGCCTCGACCTGGGCCAGGGGCACGGCGACCACGCAGGAATCGCCGTAGCCGGTGGTGATGCCGTAGACCGAGCCCTCGCGGGCCAGCAGCGACTCGACGAAGCGGGCGCCGCGGGCGATGCCGTCGCGAAAGGCGGCGTCGTCCTGCAATTCGGCCTGGGCGCGGCCCTCGGCCAGGGCGACCAGGTCTTCGATGGCGAGGGCCTGGCTACCAAAGCGAACACTAGCGTTCATCGCGACTCCAGAAGGGGTAGAAGTTGAACCACTGCCGCGGCGCCTTGAGGCAATGGGCGGCAAGGCGCTCGGCATAGGCCTGGGCCAGGCCCTGGATGCCGGCGGCGCGCTCCTGGCGACGCCAGGCCGGGGCCGGGGCGAAGTCTTCCAGGTAGAGGTGGTAGCCGTCGGCTTCGCGCAGGCAGAACAGCAGGTTGGTCGGGCAGCGCAGCAGGTGCGCCAGCAGCCAGGGGCCCTGGGGGAAGGGCGCCGGGGCGCCGAGGAAATCCACCTCGACGGTCCGGCCGCCATGCAGCGGCACCCGGTCGCCGGCGATGGCCAGCCATTCGCCGCGCTCCAGGCGCTCGCTGAGCTGCAGCATCACCGCCGGGTCCAGCTCGCTGACCTGGATCAGCCGCAGATCGCTGGCGCCGGCTTCCTCCAGCAGGCGATTGAAGGCTTCGGCATGGCGGGTGTGCACCAGCACATTGAGGCGCACCCGCCGCCCCAGCTGGGCCAGGGCGCGACAGACTTCGAGGTTGCCCAGGTGGGCGGTGACCAGGATCTCGCCACGCGGCGCGTGCATGCGGCTGTGCACCTGATCCGGATCGTGCAACTGCACCTGATCCAGGCCGAGGCGGCCGTTCCAGGCGTCGAGCTTGTCCAGCAGGGCTTCGGCGAAGGCCATGAACTGGGCATAGCCGCTGCGCCAGCTGGGCTGCAGGTCGGGACGCTTACTCCAGTGGGCCAGGCGCTGCTGGTATTCGCGGATGCCACGGCGGGCGCGGGCGCCGAACAGGAAGAAGTACAGCACGATCAGCCGCAGCAGCGGGGCGATGGCGCGGCGGCCCAGGTGCCGCGCCAGCCAGGCGGTGAGGCGCATTAGCACGGGACTGCCACGCTCGCGCTGCTGCGCCCAGTGGCCGCTCACGCGCGCACCCGGCGCCAGAGCAGGCGCGGCGCGCGCAGCAGCATGCCGAAGAACAGCCGGGTGTGCATGCGCGAGATCAGCACGTTGTCCTGCCAGAGGCGAAAGTGCGAACGGCCATCCAGCGGATAGTGCACCCGGGTCGGTCGCCAGCGCATGGGCTGCTCGCGCCAAGCCAGGCGCACCAGGATCTCCGGGTCGAAGTCCATGCGCTTGCCCAGGCCGCCGGCGCGGATCACCGCCAGGGTCGGCGCCAGCGGATAGACGCGAAAGCCGCACATGCTGTCGCGGATCGCCAGCGACAGGCTGTTGATCCACACCCAGACATGGGTGAGGTAGCGGGCATAGAGCCGGCCCCTGGGCACCGAGTCGTCGAATTGCGGATAGCCGCAGATCAGCGCCTCGGGATAGGCCTGGGCCTCGGCGAGAAAGGCGGCCACGTCGGCCAGGTCGTGCTGGCCGTCGGCGTCCACCTGCAGGGCATGAGTGAAGCCCAGGCGCTGCGCCTCGGCGAGTCCGGCCATCACCGCGCCGCCCTTGCCCTGGTTGACCGTCAGGCGCAGCAGATGGATATCGGGCTGGGTCGCCAGCTCGTCCATCACCTGGGCGCAGGCGGGGCTGGAGGCATCGTCCACCAGCACGCAGGGCAGGGCGCGCTGACGCAGTGCCTGGACCACCAGCGGCAGGGCGTGCTCATGGTCGAACACCGGGATCACCGCGCAGGCCCGAAAGCTCATGGCTGCGCCTCCTTGAGCAGGATGCGCCCGGAAGAGCAGGCCGCGGTGCCCTGGCGAAAGGCGAAGTGCAGCTTGCTGCGGGTGGCGTCGAAGTGGAAGGTCAGGGTCACCCGATCGCCGGGGCGCAGCAGCTGCTGGAACTTCAGCACCTCCATGCCGGCGAAGTCCGCGGGCAGATCCAGGTGCTGACGGGCCATGCGCTGGGCCCAGCCGACCTGTACCACCCCGGGCACTACCGGCGCTGTGGGGAAGTGGCCGGAAAAGAACGCCAGGTCCGGGGCGACTTCCAGCTCCAGCCGCCAGCCGTCCGCGGTCTGCTCCACGCTCAGTGGCTCGATCTCCACTGGCCGTGGCTGGGCCAGCAACCGCTCCACCTCGGCCTGGGCCAGCTTGCCCTGGGCGCTGTAGGGCAGTGCCAGCAGCAGGCGCCAGCGGCGCGGCAGGGCGATGGCCTCGCAGTGGCCGACCAGGTGTTCGCGCAACTCGGCCACCAAGGCACGGCGACCGCCATTGCGCAGCTGGTGCAGGCCGTGCTCGCTCAGGGCGACCAGGGCACCGAGCAGGGCGCGGCCCTGCTGCACCACGCCCAGGCGGACGTCGGCGACGGCGGGATGGTCGAGCAGGCGCGCTTCCAGTGCCGGCAAGGCGATGCGCTTCTCTTCCAGTTTGACGATGCGATCCAGGCGCCCGAGCAGTTCGAAGCGGCCTTCATCCAGCAGGCGGACGCCGTCCATGGTCTGCTCGCGCATGCCCTCGGGCAGATAGGGCGAGGTCAGCCAGAGCGCGCCGTCAGCGTCCTGGCCCAGCTCCAGGTCGGCGAAGGCCTGCCAGGGCTGCGGGCCCTGGCGCCAGGCGATGCCGCCGGTCTCGGAGCTGCCATAGACCTCGGTGGGGTACTGGCCGAAACGGTTCTGGCAGGCCGTGGCCGCCGCTTCCGGCAGCACGCCGCCGGAGGAAAACACCCGTACCACCTGGGCGAGGATGGCGTCGTCGAGGTTCTCGCCCAGGCGCTTGAGCAGCGCCGGGCTGCTGATCCACACCACGCGGCGGCCCGCGCGCAGCAGGGCGGCGGTCTCCCGCTGCAGCTCCTCGGTGAAGGGCAGCGCCTGGCGGGCGAAGGGGCGACCGGCGCAGAGCGGCCAGAGCACGCGAAACAGCAGGCCATAGATGTGCTGGGTGGAGACGCTGCCAAGGAGCGTCGCGTCGCCAAGAGAGCCACCCCACAGCCGCTCCAGGGCAGCGACCTCGTTGGCCAGCTGGAACAGCTGCTTGGCGATCAGCTTGGGCTCGCCACTGGAGCCCGAGGTGCTCAGGGTCAGCAGCGGTGCCTGGAGGTCGAGCGCGGCGGGCGCCAGGGGCTCGGCGGCCGTCCAGCCGGCAAGATTGTCGAGCCAGGCATCGAGTCTAGGCATCAGCCGAGCACGGGTAGCGGGCTGGGCGTCGGCCGGCAGGATCACCTCGATGCCGGCGCGCCAGGCACCGAGCAGGGCGCAGGCCAGATCCTCGGCATCGTCCAGATGCAGCGCCAGGCGCTTGAGGCCAGCGGTCTGGAAGGCCGCCGCCAGGCTCAGGGCGCGCTGCTTGAGGGCCGCATCCAGCGGGCTCGCGGCGCCCAGCAGGTCGGCGAGAGGGGTGAACGTCATGGCAGCCTCCGCACGCGCTGGCGGACCAGCCATTCACCGGCGAACAGCAGGCCCATCAGGCCATAGGCGATGACGCCGGTATAGAGCGTCCACCAGGCCAGCGGCGCCCAGAGCGCCAGGGCAGCGGCGGTGAGCGCATTGAACAGAAAGAACAGGCACCAGACCTGGGTCACCCGGCGGGTGTAGCGCACCGCACGGGGTGGCAGCTCGGGTTCGCGCAGCCGCGCCAGGCGCTCGATCAGCGGCTGGCCGCGCAGCAGGCTCAGGCCGAACACCGCCAGCAGGAAGAGACTGAGCAGCACCGGATACCAGCGCAAGAGCACGGCGGCGTCGCTCAGGGCCAGCAGCAGGCAGAAGCCCAGGGCGACCAGGGCGGTGCCGCGCTGCAGGCCGTTGAGGCCGGGTTGCAGCAGGCGCAGACCCCAGAGCGCGCCGAGGCCGGCGGCGAACAGGCGCGGCGAAAGGTGCTGCAGGCCAAAGTAGACGGCGAAGGGGTAGGCCAGGCCGAGCAGGAGCAGCAGGGCACTGGCGACCAGGCCCAGCGGGGAGCGGGAAGGCAGGGCACTCATAGGCGGCGGATCAGGCGTCCGCCTGGCTGATGCGATAAACAGCCTCGACCACGTCGCCCACGGTGCGTACCTGGCGGAATTGCTCGGCGGCGATCTTGTGCCCGGTCTGGCGGCGCAGGTGGTCGATCAGGTCGACGGCGTCGATGCTGTCGATCTCCAGGTCCTCGTAGAGGTTGGCGTCCAGGGTCACCCGCTCGGGCTCCAGTTCGAAGAGTTCGACCAGGGCGCTGCGCAGGGTCTCGAAGATGGCTTCACGGCTTTGCATGGCGATCTCCTCAGGCGGCGCGCTGGGCGGCGACGAAGGCCGCAAGGGCGTTGACGTTGGCGAAATGGGTGCGGGTGTCCTTGGCTTCGGCGTCGATGCGGATGCCGTAGCGCTTCTGGATCGCCAGGCCCAGCTCCAGGGCGTCCACCGAATCCAGGCCCAGGCCGTCGCCGAACAGGATCTGGTCGTCGCCGATGTCGTCGACGGTGACGTCCTCGAGGCCGAGCGCCTCGATGATCAGGCTTTTGAGCTCAAGGTTGAGATCAGTCATGGTTGCCGGTTTCCTTCAGGTAGAGCTGGTGCAGCTGGTCGTTGAGTTCACGCGACGCCAGCGGCAGCGGCCGCCCGGCGAAGGTGGTGGGGTCGATGTCGGCGCCCACTTCCAGCTGGAAGTCGAAGCGCCGGGAGGGGATGCGATACCAGGGCGTGGCCTTGGTCAGGGTGCTGGGCACCACGCGGATGATCACCGGGGTGATGCAGCGGGCGCCGCGCAGGGCGATGGCCGCGGCGCCACGATGGAAGCGCGGCGGCTCGCCGGGGGTGGTGCGGGTACCCTCGGGAAAGATGATCAGCGTCTGGCCTTCGCGCAGGGCGTCGGCGGCTTCGTCGAGCATCTCGGCGCTGCCGTTGTTGCTGATGTAGCCGGCGGCCTGGATCTGCCGCTTGAGATAGGGGTTCTGCCAGAGGCCCTGCTTGACCACGCAATTGGCGTCGGGCACCAGGCCGATGAGCACCACCACGTCGATCAGCGAGGGGTGGTTGGCGATGATCAGCTGGCCCGGACGCCCCAGCCGCTCGCGGCCCTGGATGCGCAGATTCATCACCCGGGTCAGTACCATGAAGGCGACGAAGAAGCGGAACAGCCGGGCATTGGCCCGCCGCGCACGCTGGCGGCGGCGCAGGGGATCGCCCGGCAGCACCAGCAGGAGCGGCAGGATCAGCAGGCGAAAGACCAGGGCGCCGCAGCCGAACACCACGAAGTTGAGTCCCGTGGCCAGCAGTCGATAGCCGTAGTCCAGGCGGCCGCTCATCCGCAGGCCTCCGCCTGCCAGTGCCAGGCGCGCCCGGCATAGGCGAGGTGCAGGGCGCCAGGCGCTTCCAGCAGGCGCAGCAATTCCAGGGCATGGGGCCAGGCACTGGTCGCGGCATCCGCCGGGGCCGGCTCGCCGCTCAGGCCATGGCCGCTGCCAGGGGTGAGCAGCAGGCCCACGGCATAGGGAAAGGGGACATCGTCGATCTGCGGTGCATAGAGCGTCGGCGGCGCCTCTTCGGCGATCACCACCAGCACCCCGCTGGCGCCTTCGGCGAGCAGGGTGCAGGCCTCCAGCACGGCGTGTTCGAGACCGTCGCGGCCGGTGGCCAGGGCATTCATCTCGCTGTGATCGCCACGCAGGATCGACCACTGGCCGATGATGGCGTTGTGCACCGAAAGGCTGAACTGGGTCGGCGAGAGCGGCTCGCCGCGGGCCAGTTCCTGGAGGATGGCCAGAGTGCGCGGGGTCTCGCCGTGGCGCGAGGCGAAGATCAGCGGCAGCGGGGCGCCATGGGCGTCGGCCAGCGGCCAGGCGACCTGGAAGGTCATGCGCGCCAGCCGGCTCAGGCGGCGGCGCTGCATGGCCGGCAGGAAGCTGGCATCGGGTTGGCTGCCGTCGTCCGCCGGACGCCAGGGCGCGGCGCACCACTGCCGCCAGGCGTCCTGGTCGCCAAGACCAGGTGCCCAGGCGCGCCAATCGCTAATCTGGAAGTGCATGTTCACAGCCGAATCTACCCCGGAGCCTTGCGTGCTTGCCGTTTCATCTATCCCTGATGAGCAGGGTATTGCAGCGTTCGGCGCGCATTATCCAAGCGGCTCCCACCCTAGGCAAACATTTGTCTGAACTTTGCGAAGGGATGACAGTCGCGCCGCCAAGCCAGGGACAGGCTAGCGTGGCGGGAGGTAGAGGGCCCCTTTTCAGGGCACGAAACGCCGCTCCGTGCGACGAGCGGCAGTGAAAACCTCGATTTGTGGAGGGGGGATGAAGGTAAGGGCGTCGCTGTGACTGAAGGTTATCGCGATCAGGGCTGCAGGGACCGCTCCAGAGGCCGTCAGCCGCAACTGCAGCGATCCAGGCAGGTCGTCAGGCCGTCGGCAGCGGCTGCAGTTTCGACAGCCGCACGGCCACCGCCAGGGCGACCAGCAGCAGGGCGCCGATGAACAGGCCGACGCCGGTCCAGCCCCCCAGGTGCCAGCAGACACCGCCCAGGGTGCCCGCTACGCTGGAGCCGGCGTAGTAGCTGAACAGATAGAGCGAGGACGCCTGGCCACGCGCCTGGCGCGCCCGGCGACCCACCCAGCTGCTGGCCACGGAGTGGGCACCGAAGAAGCCGAAGGTGAACAGCAGCATGCCCGGCAGCACCAGCCACAGCGGGGTGAAGAGGGTCAGCAGCAGCCCGCACAGCTTGAGCACGATGGCGCCAGCGAATACCTGCCGGCGGCCGAAACGATCGGCCAGACTGCCGAACTTGGCCGAGCTGTAGATCCCCGCCAGATAGACCAGTGACAGCACGCCGATCCAGGCCTGGCTCAGGTGGTAGGGCTCGGCCAGGAGGCGATAGGCGATGTAGTTGAACAGGGTGACGAAGGCGCCCATCAGCAGGAAGGCTTCCAGGAACAGCCAGGGCAGCCCGGCATCGCGAAAGTGCATGGCATAGCCGGCGAGCAGGCTGCGCGGCCGCAGCGGCCGCGGCTGAAAGCGCTTCGAGGCCGGCAGGCTGCGCTTGAACAGCAGCGCCGCCACCAGGGCCAGCACCCCCAGGGCGCCGAGGGCGATGCGCCAGGAGACGAAATCCACCAGGACCCCGCTGATCACCCGGCCGGACATCCCGCCCAGGGCGTTGCCGCTGATATAGAGGCCCATGGCATAGCCCAGGTGTTCGGGATGCACCTCTTCGGCCAGGTAGGTCATGGCCACTGCAGCCACCCCGGCCAGCGAAAGCCCGACCAGGGCACGGGTCACCAGGATGCCGTCCCAGGTGGGCATCAGGGCGCTGAGCAGGGTGAAGCCACCCGCGGCGAACAGCGCATAGACCATCACCGACTTGCGCCCGATGGCATCGGAGATCGGCCCGGTCACCAGCAGGCCGCAGGCCATGAGGCCGGTGGCCAGGGACAGCGACAGACTGCTGGCCGCGGCGGTGAGGCCGAAGGCCTGGGAAAAGATCGGCATCAGCGGCTGCACGCAATAGAGCAGGGCGAAGGTGGCGAAGCCGCCGCAGAACAGCGCCAGGGCGGTGCGCAGGAATTGCGGCGTACCCTTTTCGATGAAGGCGTCCGGTGCGTGCTGCGGCTCATTGGCGGCAGGGCGGGTTTGCAGCGGCGGGGCAGGGGGCGTGGCGGACGGCCGGGACGTGTTCACGGGTACCTCAGGGCAGGTCTGATCTCATCACCCTAGGCTGGTCGCTGTCATATATCCAATATATTGTCCGTCTCGATTGATAGGTTTTACGACTCAATGGGGACGACATGGAATTGCGCCACCTGAGGTACTTCGTGGCGGTGGCCGAAGAGCTGCACTTCGGTCGCGCCGCCCAGCGCCTGAATCTCTCCCAGCCGCCGCTCAGTCAGCAGATCCAGGCCCTGGAAACCGAACTGGGCACGCGTCTGCTGGAACGCACCAACCGACGCGTCGCCCTCACCGAGGCCGGCCGGCTGTTTCTCGACGAAGCCCGGCAGATCCTCCTGGCCAGCGAGCGCGCCGCCGAACGGGTCCGCCGCGCCGGCCGTGGCGAGACGGGGCAGTTGCAGGTGGGCTTCAGCGCCTCTTCGCCCTTCGTCGCCACCATTCCCAAGACGCTGTTCGCCTATCGCCGCGCCTATCCCGAGGTGCGCCTGCAACTGCAGGAGATGAGCAGCCGCGAACAGATCGACGCCATGCTCGCCGGCAACCTGCAGATCGGCCTGATCCGCCCCATCGAATTGCCCGACGCCCTGGTGGCGGTCGAACTCTTCCGCGAACCCCTGGTGGTCGCCCTGAGACACGACCATCCGCTGGCTCAGCAGGGCAGCGCGCCGCTGCCCCTGGCCGCCCTTGCCGAAGAACCCTTCGTCTACTTCCCACGCAGCTTCGGCACCGGCCTCTACCAACAGCTCCACACCCTCGCCGCCCGCGCCGGCTTCACCCCGCGCATCGTCCAGGAGGCCAGCGAAGTCCTCATCATCCTCGGCCTGGTCGCCGCTGGCCTCGGCGTCACCGTACTGCCCGCCACCTACCAGCGCACCCAGATGGAAGGGCTGGTGTATCGGGAGCTGGATGATCCCGAGGCGACCTCTGCGGTTTGGTTGCTCAGGCGCCGGGATGAGGTGTCGCCGCAGGCGGAGGCGTTTGTGGGGTTGTTGCTTGCTTAGAGCACGAACGAGTGAGCTTTAGTGGCACGGCCGTATTTCTCCAAGGTATAGGGTTCTAAATTGTTTTTTTAGTGGCTCCACATTTTTACCAGTTCTTCAAAATCTGCTGATCTCCAATCTGATTGCCATTCTTCTAGATACTTTATATCGACAGATGATGGAGGTAGGGTGCATTTTTCTATTTTTACTACGGACGGTATGGAAATGGAGTCTCCCATAATTAAAGCTTCGCCTTCTTTTAAAGATGGCAGGATGCTAGTTAGATTTCCTATTGTGTCTGGCAGTAGCCGCTTCACATAATTTTGGTCGTCTGGGTTGGTTAATCTCATAGATATGAAGGTGTTGCATTGTGAAAATATGGTTTCTGATATTTCTGATGGACGTTGACTAGCCAACATTAGAGTTACGCCGTATTTTCTACCTTCTTTAGCAATTCTTTCTATCGCTTCTCTAGATGCCCTATATTTAGTCAAGCCACTTTTAGGTGCGTATTTATGGGCTTCCTCGTAAACTATTAATATGGGAAGGTCTTGTGTTTCGTTTGATTTGGATTTGTGTTTTTTGTTGTAATAACCGAATTCAAATATTAATCTGGATAGTAGGGATATGCATATGCTTAATACCTCGAAAGGTATTCCGCTAACATCAAATATGGTTATATTTGACTTGGGGGCGTAGCCAATTGTTTTTTGCAGCGTTTCTTTGAAGCTAGCAGATTTGCATTTTTCTCCCAATATAAATTCAAGTCTTTTGTCGTAGAGTTTACTCTGGAGGCGATCAACAAAGTTTAGTAGTTTTCCGTGAAGCGCGCCTGCAGAAGACCCGGTGGCTGTTAAGTTTGAGTTGAAAAGGAAATGGGCGGTTTCTTGTGTGAAAATGAATGTTTTATCTTCATGCTTCCACTCGTGTTCGTTGTCCTTGTTTTTTCTTTCATTATTTCTATTGTTTATATAGTTTATTACTTCTGGAATGTCAAAGTATAACGGTGATTCAAAGTGTATCTTGTCCTTCTCGTGTGCGTCTCCTTTGAAGTGGTAGGCTTTATTTAGTGTTATTGCTTGTCTGAAGACATTGCGTTGATTGTGGTCGTTTGCTTCTGTGTCTAGAAAAAGCTCTTCTAGCTCTTCTCCGTTCAATAGCCAGTAGGGTAAGACTAAGTGCTCTACGCCTAGTAGATTTGCATCAGGGAATGCATTTGGATATTCAGCGTGAACGTCAAACACAACTATATGAGAGTTGTTCTTTTCTGGCGATTTATTGTTTTTTGCCTCAATTGCTTTCTGTATTATCTTTGCTACGGTATGTGATTTTCCTGATCCAGTGGAGCCAACTATTGCAATGTGTTTGTTAAAAAATCTATTCCCGTTTACAGGGACAGGCACTTCATGGTTGAGCGAAAGGTTTGAAAATATAAAGGCTTCATTTTCAGGCACGCTATCTTTATAAATTGCCTTTATATCGTTTAGTGTTGCTGGCTCAACTTTTTTTGGCGGCAGTGCGAGCGAGTCGCCGCCTCTATGAAATTTCCCATCTTTCACAAGTCCGATAGGGCTTGCCTCAATTATGTGTCTCGGATTTTCACCGACTCTTGCCTCTATCGAAAAATTTTCTATGACAGCTAGAAGAGCGGTTTCATCGTTGTCAGATACTCTTAAGTAAGAGCCTACTTTTAGTTTTTCTTCAGCGATTTTAAAATCTTCTAGTTTGTCTACGGATACTTTTATTTTGCTGGGGCCTACAGAGATAACCTCAGCGTTGACTGGATCTGGGTTGATTTCGATCATACAACCTCCTTCAAATCGGAAATGTCTTTTAGCTGGATTTCTATACTTTTTATATCTATGTTTAGCTCAATTGTATGATTCACGTAGAATTGAAATATTTCTACGCGGCGCTCTGTGAGTTTTAGAGTCATTTCTAGATCCTCAGCTTTGTTAATGGCTTGGAATTTTATTAATGGATTTTTTTTCCCTTGGATGAGTAAATTTGGATAAAATTTGCTTCCCCTGAAAGGGTATCCATCGGAAAAAAACAAGCCTTCGTCATAGAGTTGGCCTTTTATTTCAATAAGTTTTTCCTCTGAGATGTTAAATACATAGATGTACGGTGAAAAAGGTTCTATGGTTCGTGCTGAATTGACGGACCATTTTCTTTGTATTGTGTATATGCATGACTTTATGGAGCTTATGTCTGCCTGAGAACCATCTAGGAGGAAAAATCTATCAAACGGTTGTGTGTTTAAATCTCTCTCAAAGAAGTCTTTCTTTATCTTGCTGAGATACTTTGCTCGTCCTTTAAGTTCGCAGGTCCAGATATTAAAAAGAATCCTCTTCTTATTTATTTTTGTTATGAATTCTTGTTTGGTAATTTTTCGGCAAGATTTATTGCAAGATAGCTCGTTTATCAACCCCACGGCTTGGGAGTAATAATAGTGTTCAGATTCAAATTTTTCGCATGAAAAAATCGTTGAAAGACCTTCTATTATTTCTGTCTTTTGGTCTTGGAGGTTTTTGGCATTTATATTTATAAACAAGCGCTGAGTAAATTCTTCTAGAGATTGATCGTTTAGCGATAGCTCTTTGTGGTGAAGATAATTTTTTTCTTTTTTTGTATAGGTAAGAAGTTTTTCTTTTAAAAAATCAAGAGCGACCGGATTTGATATAGTGTCGCTATTGTTTTTATAGTGGCCGTACAGGTAATATTTTCCTGTAAAATTCGGATTCTCTTTGTAGTGGGTCAGCATTAAGCGGATTGGCTCACCTATTACAGAAGGCGTATAATTAGTGCCTTCATAATATTTGCACTGTATTGCGGTTGTTTCGCCATCTATTGAGCGATCTATGTCTTCTATGCTCTCTACAGTTATAAAGTCTGAGTTTTTTGGAAGTAGAATTAACTCCAAGATTGATCTATCGAACTGGTAGCAGTATCCGCGAATTGTATTTACTGCGCTTCTGGTCAATTTTTTACTCCTTCAGATCAATTGCTGGAAGCATATAACTGCACTAGTTATGTGGCTTTTCCAAACATTAGCAGTTTTATTTTGGCTCAATCTAAAGTCCTGACTGTTCCGCGGCGCCTCGGCGGCGTCGAACAGGCCGAATTGGCCGGGCTGGCTGTTGACCCGCACCTCGGGGTAGAGGTGATAGCGCACCCGGTCGATCTGCGGCAGGGTGAGGGCGCAGGGAAAGACGTGGGGGAACATGTCCCAGAGGCGTTGCTGGAAGGCTTCGGGGTCGGCGGACTCGGTCATCTCGTCCTGGAAGAGCACGCGCTGAGGATCGAGGACGTCGGCGAGATCGGTCTGCTCGAACTGGCGCCGGGTGATGCCGGTGAGCACCACGCCCCAGCCCCAAGGCATGATCAGCTGGCCCGGATGGGGCGAGCCGGCGCTCTGGCGCAGCAACGGGTCCTTTTTCAGCAGCAGGTCGACTTCGAGGATGTAGGAGCGGGCTTGCAGCAGGGGATTGGCGACGGTCTTGAGGCCGTCCTGGGTATGCAGCCGCACCTTGCCCGGGGTGACGGATTCCAGGGTGGCCAGCTTCCAGTCCTTGACCTCCAGCACCAGGATGCCGCGACGCGGATGCAGTACGACGAAATCCGGATAGCGCGCCTTGGGGCCGACCGGGACGTTGCTCCAGCAGAGGTAGTCGTCTTCGAGCAGTTTTTCCAGGCGTTCGGCGAAGCGACGTTCACCGGGGGTATCGAACTGGCATTGGCTGCGAGCGGGGAAAAAGCGGGCCATCGGTCATCCATTCCGAGAAGCTGCAGGGCGCGGTAAAGCGAGACCTGGCGCACAAAAATCCTTTCGTCATACGTTAGTCAGGCAGGTGCGGTGGGTAAAGCGCGAGACGGGTGTTGCCGGGCGATTGGCCGAGTTGGCCGACCGATGGTGGGTGGCAGGTGGCCGGTATTGGGGGGATAGCGGTACTTCGAGGTTTGCTTTGCCCTCACCCCGGCCCTCTCCCCGGGGGAGAGGGGGCGTTTGGGTGGGGGGCGATGCCTTGGGGTGTTGGGCTTCGAGGGTGGGGCTGTCTCAGCCCAACCTACGAGTAGCGGGTAGGTTTGGCTGAGCGCAGCGAAGCCCAACAGGTCCCAGGCCGGCTCAGTAGTGGCTGCGCATCACCGCGATTCCCGCTTCCAGCACGCCCTGCCATTGCTGGCGCAGCGCGGGAGAGAAGTCAGGATCGTGCAGGGTCAGGGTGGCGAGCAGGCAGTCGACCCAGAGGTCGTAGAGTTCGGGGTCGATGTCCAGCCTTGCCCGGCAATGGCTTTCGCCAAGCTGACGCAGCTTGGTGGTGGGCATGCCGCGGGCGACGAGGACCAGATTCATGATGCCGTGGCGCAGCAGCAGCTTCTGCGCGGCCATGTCGGTATGGGCGAATTTCCCCCTTACCCGGGGCGAGCTGGCCAGGAAGCGTTGATAGAAATCATCGAAGAAGGCGGGGCTGGCGCAGCAGCGTCCATAGCTCAGCATCACGTTCTGGGCCGGCAGCATGCGGATTCCTGGGCGGGCATGAAGCGGCGCAGCTTGCCTGGGGGAATGGGCAGGCGTCTTGATGCGGGTCAAGCCGACAGCCAATCGGTGGTTCTGAAACATTTTGAACCAATTCACAGGGGCGCTTTTCTACCCTAGGCGCAGCGGTAGCCGAGAAACCCCTACTCCAGAGGGTCTGGTTCGTCGCGGCGCGATTAACGTCCCCTGGAGAACCCCATGAGTCAGACCCCCCTGTTAATCGGCTTCGTCATCATGTCGCTGGCTTCCCTGGCCATCTATGCCAAGGGCGCACACCGCGGACCGTTGCGCGGCCATACCCTGGTCCACGCCGCGGTGCCCTTCATCGCCGCCACGGCCTATCTTTCCATGTACCTGGGAGCCGGCAACCTGATCAAGCCGGACGGCAGCATCACCTACGTCGCCCGCTACCTGGACTGGACCTTCACCACGCCGCTGCTGCTGGCCGGGGTTGTCAGCTCGGCCTATCTGGGCGCACGCGAGCAGGAAGGCCAGGCCGGCTTCGTGGCCTCCATCGTCACCCTGGACGTGGTGATGATCGTGACCGGCCTGGTCGCCTCCCTGGCACCCTACGGCACCATCAAGTGGGTGTTCTTCGCCTGGTCCTGCGCGGCCTTCGTCGGGGTGCTCTATCTCCTGTGGAAACCGCTGGCGACCCTGGCCGGACAGCACACCGCGATCGGCGCGGCCTATCGCAAGAATGTCGGCTTTCTCAGTGTGCTCTGGCTGATCTATCCGGTGGTCTTCGCCGTGGGTCCCGAGGGGGTCTGGGCGGTGAGCGACGCCGCCACG
>Ga0308156_1002854_pt1 | contig 14248 bp, 10 predicted proteins | sample PhyAR2_FD_201041 | JGI IMG/M metagenome (GOLD analysis project Ga0308156, IMG submission 201041) | Phyllosphere microbial communities from UC Gill Tract Community Farm, Albany, California, United States - DLSL A.R2 | ecosystem: Host-associated > Plants > Phyllosphere > Unclassified | place: USA... | reverse complement strand
TTCTCGAGCCTGTTGTCGAATCTCAGATGAGGCAGTAAAGCTGGATACTTGATGCTGTAACGCCTGAAGTCCACGATAAGGATCCTCAAACAATCCTAATCGATTCTTCAACGTTAAGATACGAAGCACAGACTGATCAAGTAACTCAATTTCGTCTTCAGTTAATTGATGTGCTAAATAATGTTGGTAACAGTCACTGACCATATCAATATCAACTGTTGCATCAAAAGCCATTTTTGCAGCTTCCGTACGATTTTCTGCCACACGATGTTCGATTAATTCCGCCACTGCTGACCAATCTGAAATAATCACACCTGAAAAAGCCAATTCTTTTCGTAAAATATCTTTTAAAACCGCTTTGTTACCAGTCGAAGGAATCCCTTTTATTGAATTAAAAGAAGTCATCACTAATTGTGCTCCTGCTTCAATAGCCGCTCTAAAAGCTGGCAGATAATTCTGATATAGCTCACGATCGGATAAATCAACATGATTGTAATCTCGACCACTCTCAGACGCGCCGTATCCAACAAAATGTTTCAAGCAAGCGGCCATTTTTGTGAAGTCTTGTGACAAATCGGTTCCTTGATATCCTCGAACATAAGCCCTTGCTAGCGCCGAAGACAAAACGGGATCTTCCCCGTTACTTTCCATAACACGCCCCCACCGAGCATCCTTCACATGATCAACCATCGGTGAAAAGGTCACTTGAATGCCCGATTCAGTCGCTTCTCTGGCAGATAATGTAGCCGCTGTTTCTACCACATCAGAATCAAAAGATGCAGCTAAACCTAAGGGGATTGGAAATATTGTTTCAAACCCATGAATGACATCTGCCATAAATAATAGCGGAATTTTTAATCGACTTTTTCTTAAATAATTTTTTTGAATCTGAATGACCTGTTCAGCAGTTCGTGTGCCTAATATAGACCCAGTGCTGTAGATTTCTTCTGGCTCATATTTCCAGTAAGCCATAGGACCAGTAATTTCTCCTGACTCAGAAAAATAGTCTGGCGTCAATTGTGTCAGCTGTCCGATCTTTTCTTCGACAGTCATTTTACTAACTAATTCAGTTAATTTTTGCGCATCCATTATAGTTCTCTCCCATTAGTCTCTATGACTTTCTGATACCAAGTAAACGAAGCTTTTTTTATCCTACTTAAGTCTCCTTGACCCTGATTATCTCGATTCACATAAATAAGACCATAACGCTTTTCCATCTCACCAGTCCAAAAACTAACGATATCGATAATCCCCCAAGGAGTGTATCCAATTACAGAAGCACCGTCTTCATTGATAGCCTTGCTCATTTCAATTATATGCTGTTTCAGATAATCCACTCGATAAGAATCATGGATTTCATTTTCCTCAGTCAGTTGATCGTACGCTCCTAACCCGTTCTCCACAATAAATAAAGGTAACTGATATCGATCCGTCAATGTTTTCAAAATAACTCGTAAACCGACTGCATCAATCTCCCAACCCCAATCATTGGCTACTAAATGTGGATTAGAAACAACCTTAATCCCCTTTAGCTGATTAGGGTCTTGTTCACTTTTTACAGCGGCCACAGTTTTAGACATATAATAGCTAAAGCCAATAAAATCAACTGTTCCTGTAGCTAAGATAGTCAAATCCTCTTTCGTCAAATCAAAATTATAGTTTTTCTCTTGCCAGATTGATTCTGTTGCTGCTGGAATTTTTCCTCGCACATGAATATCACTATAAAAATAGCTACGATCCATGAATTGAGCGGCTGCTAAAACATCGAGTGGCTCTGAAGAAGCAGGATAAACAGCAGAATAAGCAATCATACAACCAATTTGATTGGCAGGATCAATTGCGTGACCAAGCGTAACGACACGCGCACTAGCAATTAATTCATAGAGACTGGTTTGATAAATGACTTCTTCACGGTCTTCATCTGCTTCAAATTGAATCGCGGAATCCGCCCAAGCAAGTAAGTCATCACCCCCAAATTGATTATTAATCTCATTAAAAGTCATCCAATAGCGAACTTTCCCACGATAACGCGTCATTACTGTCTCTGCATAACGCACAAATAAATTGATGGCTTCCCGATTACGAAAACCACCATATTTTTGATACAAGGCATAAGGCATTTCAAAATGTGATAAGGTCACGATTGGTTCCATGCCCCGTGCAATCAATGTATCGAATAGTTGATCGTAATAACGTAAGCCTGCTTCATTTGGCTCAGGATCGTCAGCATTCGGAAAAATACGCGACCAAGCGATTGAAATTCTTAATGCTTTTAGGCCAAGCTCTGCAAAAAGTTCACAATCACTTGGATACTGATGATAAAAGTCAATCGCCGTATGATTCGGATAATACATATCCGATTGCACGCCTTCAGTGATTTGTCGTGGAACTCCATGTGCACCAGCAGTCATCACATCTGCGACACTCAATCCTTTGCCATCCTCAGCATAAGCTCCTTCTACTTGATTGGCGGCTAATGCACCACCCCATAAAAAATCTGATGGAAATTTTACCATGATACTCTCCTCCATATCTACCACATCAACTGATACGTCCCATTAAGACGTAACAATGCTTCTAAATAGTAATAGTCACTATAAATTAAAGAGACATGAAGTGACTGTTCATCATGATAGGCACCTGTCCCGTACCCAATAATGCCATCCGTATCAAGGTCCCAATCTGCAGCTTTTTTGCTGATAGCTCGAATCATTTTGATTGCTGCGTTTTGATACAAAGTTTTTTCATGCGTTGCCACATGCTCACTAATCTCAAGCAATCCACAAGCTGCACATAGCCCCGCAGAAGTATCATATTTTAGCGGTTCTTCAGGCGCTCTAAAATCAACCGGTGGAATCATACCTTCATCAAGGTTTGCAATAAAGTAATGTGCGACTTGTTTAGCTGCATCTAGATAACGCTGATCTTTTGAGTGTACATAGCTAAGGGCGAAACCATAAATCGCCCATGCTTGACCTCGTGTCCAGGCCGAGCCAGGTTCATAACCTTGACCTGCAGGTGTTTCTTTTAACTCACCTGCCTCATCAAAAATGACGATATGATTGACCGAACCATCTGCTCGCAAATGATTCTCTAAGACTTTATCCGCATGTGTTCTAGCCATTAACTCGAATCGCTCATCTCCTGTTGTTTGTGTCGCCCAGTATAATAGCGGTAGATTCATCAGACTATCAATAATTACCCACGTTTGATTGTCACCATTCCAAGAGCGTAAGTAGCCACCTTTTAAATTGAAACGACCAGCTAATAACGTAGCTGCATGTAGTGCACGTGATTTTGAATGCGGATTAGGCAGACGCCGATAATGCGCAACAGCTGTATGTAGCCACATAAAGCCAACATCATGATGCAAGCCATTAAATACGAGCATCGCACCATCTAACTGTTCTTCCAATTTTTCCGCACGTCTCACATAGAAATTTTTGCCACTGTAATCCGCTAACTGCCACAATATTCCGCCCAAAAAGCCGTTTGTCCACCAAGTAATATCTTCTTCCACCATGTCTTGCGTATAGTGTCCTGCTTTCGCATAATGAGGAATTTTTTCTCCCAGTCGACCCAATTCTACTGCAAACTTTTTTTCAAATTTATCAAGGTCTTCTTTAACCCATCCAGTCTCTATCATCCATTCCACCCTCTGTTATTTCTTTTCGCTTTTTATTCTCTATTCTTCTATTCTATTTAAATTACATAAATTTTTGCTCTATGATTTCCACTAAAAAAGTAATTTATTCCCCTAATTAGCCATCCATCCGTTATACATCAAAGGTCACTTGTACGTTCACCTGAGCTTCTTTTCCCACTACATAACTCGCCTGAATCAAATAGGCAACCTGTGTCTCTGCCCTATGATTACGATAGGGAACTACTTGAATTTCGATCTCTGTCGTATCAAATAGTAAGCTATAAGTTCTATCTGCTGTAGTCATCAAAACTTGATTGTCTCTGACTTTTGGCTCAATCAGAGTGACAAAGTTTTCAGTTACTCGATTTAGTGACTGAGTGAAAACAAATGAATCCGTAAGGTTAATCTCCCCATTAGAGAGTGTAAAATCGATAGTTCGCAGATATTCATTCAGCTGTGCTTCCTTAGGATATACCTCAGCCAATTCCATCTGTAACTGCTTCTTGTTCTGCTTGACTTGATGTGCTTGATATTCACCCGCCTGCTGGAAGCAACCATTAATAATCGGTACAGAATGTCCTTTTGAACTAGTCGTTAAAAAATCATACCGTTCTTTTTGAAAATAGGTTTTAACATACTCACCTGCACCTAAATCTGTTAAAAAAATGGTCTGATCAATGCCGGCAATAAAGTGCCCGACATCATTATGATTATGACTTTCTGTATTAGAGCCACCCTTTGCAGCTAAAAAACAGTTGGTTTGTGCATCGCGAGCAAATAACCACTGAGCATCTTTTAAATAGGTAACCCCATCAGTCGGCTCTTGTCCACCGTGCTCTTTTGCCCACTTCACATCGCGTAAAATATGAGCAAATCGATAACAATGATCATCATCTAAATGATTAGGCGTAACAACGGGCGGGATTGCTACGTGTAAACGTTCCTTACAAAAAGTGACTAGCCCTGTAGGTAAGACACTTTCTGTATAATCAGAGAATAAAACAAATTGTCTCTTGGTCAGCATGACTTTTTGAGGAAAGCTAGCAATTTGCTTGACCTTAGGCAAAGTCAAATAGTAATCATCGCCCAGCAAACGTTCATATAACTCCGCAAAATAAATATAGTAACCAAATCCATAAGCCCAGTAGCCAATTCCTTCAAGACAAGCGCCGTCCTCTTCAAAACTGTCTAAATAATTTTGTAAGCAATGCGCTACCTTTTCTAACAACTCTTGTTGAAAAGACGAGCCTGAATCTATTTGATACAACGCAGCCATACCAATTGATCCTGCGACAACGGCACTCCAATTATTTCCACTCGTCTCCCAAAACCAATGTTGGGCTAAAAAAGGATGAAATATTCGTCGTTCAATCTCGAAATCAATCCGCTGCAGTAACAATTCATCTAGTTGCGAGCCAATTAGATACTTAATTTCGCTGAGCGCTTGACCCGTCTCAGCGGCAAATAAGTCTATACAAGGCACTGCTTGTTGAAAGAGTGCTGTTGTTTTAGTGGGTAAATGTGCAGGGACTGCCCATGTAAACTCATTACAGATTTCCCAAATCACATCACTCAATAGTTTGATTGCTTCTACGTCCGCGGTTTCATCGACTGCCAAAGCTAAAGCAGCCAACTGACGACGCCGACTAAAATATTCAGATTCAAACGCGCGACGATCTCCCGTACTCACATAAGAAAGATAGCCTTGGTGATGAATCGGTTGGACAATCTGTCTTTTGATATAAGCTGTAGCTGCCTCTTGTATTTCCTGTTTCAGTGGCTCAACAAATGGTTTCATACGTTCGCCTCTGTTTCATATTGAATAAATATTGGAAAGAGTTGCTTACAGACAAAAAAGGCAACTGTAGAAAAACCAACAAATAAAAATAGTAAGGTTCCTAGTGCAAAGAATAGATTATTCCAAGTCAACAGTAAGCCATAGACGAATAAGCAACCAATGACCAACAACGTTTTTTGCCAATTTAGTGCGGCAATCTGCAAGGAAGTCTTCATTGAGTGTAGTAAGCCATCTTGGTAACGTGCATTATAGGGAAACAAAAATAGAAACAGAATCCCAATAATAATCAGGAGTAAAATTATGCCCACCAGCCCAATAAAGACACTGCTATCTTGTAAGAAATTCAAACAGTATCCGCTGACATACACCAGCCCTGCACTTACTGCTAGCACAGCACTTAACTGAAACCCTCGTTTGGCGTTTTCTTTAAATGCACTCAAGTAATAAGAAACAATCATCCCTGAATCCTCATCCATTGCCATTTTCATAGTCACTGTGTTCAGTGCCAACAAACTCGGTCCAATAGTTACCAGCGGGATGCTTGTCGCAATAAAGAGAATATTTAGTAAAAATAAATCGACCACTTTAGCTAGAAAACGATACATTTTACTCTTTGGATTAAAAAATAATTTCACGATATTCCCTCCTACCCTTTAACTGAACCGACCATTACTCCTTTTACAAAATATTTTTGCAAGAAAGGATAGATACAAAGAATTGGTAATGTCGATAAGACAATTGCTGCATACTTAATCGTTTCGGCAAAGGTATTAATATTTTCGGGATCTGCGCCCTCATTTAACATATTGCTATTCGCTAATAACACTGCACGCAAGACATTCTGGATAGGTAATAGCGCATTATCCTTGATATAGATTGACGCTGCAAACCAACTATTCCAATGACCAACTCCATAATACAAAAGCAGTACCGCCAATGTCGGCTTAATTAATGGTACGATAATTCGAAATAAAATCGTCATATCCGTCGCCCCATCCATCCGCGCTGATTCAAATAAACTTTCCGGAATCGCATCAATTGCTGAACGACAAATGATGGCGTTATAGATACTCAAACAGCCAGGAATGACTAACGCCCAAATATTGTTGTATAATCCCAACCCTTTTTGGTTCAAGTAGCTCGGAATTAAGCCACCGCCGAAAAACATTGTGAAGATGAAAAATGAAACAATAATATTTTTCCACATGACATTTCTAGCTGCCATAAAGTAGCCGCATAACAAAGTCATAATCATATTTAATGGTAAAGAGAGTAGTAAAATTAAAAATATATTTTTAAACCCGCCCGCAATCAATGGATGAGCTAAAGCTTTCGAGAAAGCTCCTAACGTCAATGGTTTAGGCCATAACAAGGCGCCTCCACTCGCAGTTACTTGTGAGCTTGTTGAAAATGAAGCAACCAGCACATACCATATTGGATAAAAACAAACGATTATTAAAAACACCATAAACAATGTATTTAGCACATCAAATGATTTACTAGCAATCCCTTCATCTACTTTTGAATGATTCATATAAATACTCCTTTCTTAGAACAACCCTGAATCAGTTGTCATTTTTGCAATTTTATTTGTTAACAGAAGCACCAAAATATTTACAATATTATTGAAGAGACCGATTGCAGTTGAATAGCTAAAGTCTGCATTTAAAATCCCCATTCGATAGACATATGTTGAAATAACATCTGCTACTTGATAAGTTGATGGTGAATACAATAGTAAGATTTTCTCAAAACCTACATTTAAAATACCGCCCATTCGTAAAATAAATAGGATGATAATTGTGGCACGAATTCCAGGTATCGTTACATGAATCATTTGCTTAAAGCGCCCTGCTCCATCTATTCGGGCTGCTTCATACTGCTCTTGGTCAATTCCTGATAAAGCAGCGAGATAAATAATTGAGTCCCAACCTACCGTTTGCCAAATACCTGAAATGATATAGATAGGTAAAAAGAGAGTTTTATTCGCTAATAAATTCGTTTGAATAAGACCGAAGTTCCCTAAAAAATGACTGATAAACCCGTCTGATTGAGTAAACACTTTAATTAAGCTACACATGACAACCATCGAAATAAAATAAGGCATATACGTGACAGTCTGAACGACTCGCTTAAAGAATTTATTCTTAATTTCATTAATTAATAACGCTAAAAGAATTGGTGCGGGGAAACCGATAATGATGCTCCATACGCTAATACGAAACGTATTAACGATGACTCGTTTCGCCGACGGATCTGAAAAGAATCGAGTGAAATTTTCAAAGCCAACCCATTTACTTCCAGCTATTCCTAATTGTGGTTTGAAATCCTGAAATGCGATTAGAATTCCATACATTGGTTTATAGGCAAATATAATAAAGTAAATAATAACGGGTAATACCATTAAATATTTCAATTTGTTCAGCTTAAAGTCTTGCTTGACTCTATTGCCAAAGGAATGTTTCTTTATTGCTTTTTCTGACACGGCATTTTGTAACATAATCATTGCTCCTTTTCTTCATTTTTCAACTACTTAAATCTTTTCTTTATTTCTATACCTACATCATACGAAAACGCTTTCTATTTCTGAATAGTAGAATTTTAAGATTATAAGGACAACATTAAGCAAAAAATAAGCCCATACAAAAAATAATCTTTTGTATAGGCTAGATGTAGTCTCTTGTAACTAGGTATAGCTCATTTGTAGTCCCACAACTTAAATAAGTCTCATGCTTAACAGCTAGTGGTAGTGAGATAAAAAGAATATACAGTGATTTAGAAAAAGGGGTATGACTAGATTCGCCATACCCCCTTTTCCCCTAATAAGCGGTGTTCCAAAAGTAGCTTCTGCTACAGGTTCAGAACAAGCCACTGTTCCTATCTTTACTGCTCTTGGTTATCTATTTACATAACGATCATACGCATCTTGATTAATCTTTTGTAAATCTTTCAGACCTAAATCATTCATCTCACTAACAAAATCATCGAAAGTATCTAATGAACGGTCGCCGGTGATGAAATCGTACGTATTTTCTTTGACATATGAATCCAATGTATCTTTAATTGTTGCTACTTGCTTACCTTCTTCAGATGTGAAAGTCAATGGTACATTTAAACGATGTTCTCTAGCTTCATCGTTTTTGTTATACCAAGTCACGGATACAGAACTAGTCAAAGGATCATCTGTTTTATTAACAGCTGTTGCTTCAACTTTTTGTAAGCCTAAACCTGTACCACGATTTCCTGTGTATAAAGTTTTTGCTTCAAAAATACCTAGCTCATTATCAAATACTTTGTCTGTAAACTTAGGTACACCATCAACCATTTCCCAAGTGTCGCCTTCTTTACCAAAGTTCCAATAGTTTGATCCTTCTTCTGTAAAGGCAAAGTCTAACCACTTGAACGCTTCGTCTAAATCTTTCCCTTTACAAGATTTAGTAATCACATAAGTTGGAAATTGAACAGAACCATCATCAAAGATTGCTGCACTTGGTTTGCCGTTTGCTTGATCTGGATAAATTGTTGGTACCCATTCAGCATCACTATTACTAGCTTTCGCATTATCGTTAAAAACAGTAACTTGTGAAGCATAAGAATTAGAAACGCCCACTTTATCGTTGGCAACTTTTGTTTTTAGCCCTTCATCATCCAGTGTTACGATATCTGGATCAATATAACCTTTTTCATACATTTTATGCATCCATGCCATATAGTCTTTCCATTCAGGTTGCGCCTGTGCATACTGAACCTTTTTATTATCATCTAGATAAAAAGTTGGAATAGCTGTTCCATACGCACCAAAGGCTCCTGCAAATCCTGGATCCATTTTGTCGTACACCCAAGCCATATTTGCACCATATTTCTCTTTAAATGTCTTGAAAGTAGTTTCCCATTGCGCAATATTTGTTGGAACAGGTAAATTGTTATCATCTAACCAATCTTTTCGAATCATTGGTCCAATAAAAGTGGCTGGCTGTCTTGGATCTCTAAAGAAACCAAAACCATAATAACGCCCTTTATCAGTTTTCATCGCTTTATCAAAGTCAGGATTTTCTTGTAAAAACTTCCAGTAATTTGGTGCTTTTTCTTTTAACATATCTGTTAAATCATAAATAACATCATCATCAATATACGATTGTGCATCGTTTCTGACACCGTAACAGATAATATCAGGCAGAGTCTTCTCTGACATCATTAAATTAAACGCTTGAACCGAATCTGTCCCTTCAGATGGGAATTCCCACTCGACATCGATCCCTGAAGCTTCCGCCAAGCCTTTGTGGAATGGTGATTCTCGCCAACTTGAAACTGTTTGAGAAGGCATTGTAAAAGGTGTCCATAAGGTTACCCCATCTGCCTTGTCTGAACCTTTGTCATCACTGCCACTGTCTTTGCTACCTCCGCAGGCAGCCAACAATCCCAAACAAGCCAGTGTTGCAAAAGCTAAGGTAAGTTTTTTCTTTTTCATCTTTGTTCCTCCCATTTATGCTTTTTGTTTACATCACTACTATACAAAAACGCTTTCAATTTCCGAATAGTACTATTTTAAGATTATAAGGACAAATTTAACTTATTTGGTTCCGCTTTCAAATTTTATCTTTAAGTCTAGATTTTATACAACAACAACAAATCCTATTTCCGCTACTCTTAAATTGTTCAGCGTATTATAGGTATGCTCTCCGATATTGCTGTGGGGTCATATGGTATTTTTCTTTGAATACTTTGATGAAATATTGCGAGGTTCGATAGCCCACCATTTTCCCTATATCAGAAACCATCAAGTTTGATTCAACCAATAATCTGGCTGCCGACTCCATTCGTTTGTTAGCCAAATATACTGAGAAATTTTGCCCCGTCTCTTGCTTATATAGCTTCGATAGATAAGCTGGATGGACATATACTTTATTGGCCACTACTTCTAACGTTAGGTTTTCACTAAGATTTTTTTCGATATATTCATTCACACGTTCAATCACTCGTTTGACAGAATTTTTTTCATTCGCATGAGCGAATAGGCTTTTGAAATACTCACTAATTATTTTTTTAAACTGATGTTTATCGCCCATTTCTAACAAAATCTCAGGGTTTATAGAGAATTGTTGACTGATTAAGATAGGTAAGCATTCGACTAGATAAATATTTTTCTCCGTCTCTTTAGCCTCAGCATAGCCTTCTTCAAACATCTTCAAATTACGTTCTTCCGTTTTCAATTGTTGGAGTGCCGGAAGTAACAGAACCTGCTTTAAGTCTTTTTGACGGTATTCTTGATGAGCAAAGAAAAGATAAAAAGCTTGCCGTAATTCATCGCTATTATCAAATGAAAAAGAAGTTGAAGTTGTAGCCGTTGGTACTTGTGCAACTTGAGCTACTGGTAGAAAGCCAAAAGAAATATCTCCAACTGTCCATGCTGTATTCACCACTAATTGAGAGGGAAGTGGACCTAATTGTTTGAAAAATACATACCGCGTATCAGATGGAACATGCACGTTTGGAGTAGCCGTAGCATAAAAACTAATTTTGGCAATAAGCCAATTAAAATGATTAATTAGCTGCTCAGAAGCCTCTATATTGCTTTTTGCATGGTGTCCTACATAACGTTGCAGCGCTGTTTCTAAATCATTTTTAGTAATTGGCTTCAACAGATAATCCTCTACGCCATAATGAATTCCAGTTTGAGCAAATTCAAAATCAGAATAACCTGATAGAAACATGACATGGGTTTGCGGATAATTTTGACTGATTGTCTTTATTAAATCCAGCCCACTAATACCGGGCATCCGTATATCTGAAATGACTAGATCAATCGACTTTTCTTGGAGAAATTGTAAGGCTTGTTGTGGTTGATTAGTAGCTAATACTTCAGTAAAACCGTACTGTTTCCAATTAACCAAATGTTGCAGATATTCCACGATATATGATTCATCATCAACAATTAATACACTCATTTTACATACCCCCATCTTTAATGAACGGGATCCACATGGATATAGTGACCCCATAGCCCTTTTGCTCCAATTGACTTTGAATAAGCAATCCACTTTTTACTCCATAACGATTTACTAATCTTTGATGAACATTCCACAAGCCTACACTACCATCTGATCTTGGCTTTTCTTTATTTATCTGCTGATAAATTTCATCAATTCTTTGTTGACTTAACCCAATTCCATCATCAGTTACTGAAATGCGATAGCCTTCTTCTTCCCATTCAACCAAAAGATCAACCTCATGACTACCTTGCCGCATCTCAACACCATGAAAAATAGCATTTTCCACTAACGGTTGGATCACTAGCTGCATAAAGGGTTGACTGCCCAACTCTTCAGGATAATCGACGAAAAAATCGATTTCTTTTCTTAGTGCCAGAATCGTCAAATAGTTTTCGGCTAAGTTGAGCTCTTGTTCGAGTGTTACTTCGCTCGTATTTTTCTTTGTTACATATCGATAATAACTCGCTAGATGACTAGTCATCATCTCGACTGCCTTCGGTGAAGTTTTAGCCATCGACATAATAAACAGCAAATTATTGTATAGAAAATGCGGATTGATGTGCGCTTGTAATTGCCGGAATTCAGCAGTTTCCCTCAAGACTGTTTCTTTTTTCAAACTAATAAGTAGACGCTCTGTTTGATCAAGCATTGTGTTGTATTTAAGAAACACGTAATTAAAATCAGAATCATTTGACATAGGCATTCGAGCCGAATAATTCCCTTTTTCTGCAGCAGACAATGCATGAAACATATTTTGCATATTTCGATAAATCTTACTATAAAATAAGGCAAGTACCATAAAAGCTAGGGTCGTTAACAACGCTAATATAGAGCCTGAAAAAATCACAGTCTGCATAATCCTTTTTGAAAAGATACTAGTGTCTAAATAAGAAATCAACCAGCTTTCAGTCCTTGCATTATACCTGGAGAGGACTTGATAGGTCTTCGCTCCTTCTTGGAAAGAAAAAAAGGAAGGTAGCTCACCTTTTGATAGATACGTTTTGATTTTTTTCTCTAGCTGTTCTGGTGTTGAGCTGACTTGAATAGTTTGACCATCTGAAAATGAAAAAAAAGTATGAATATCAGCATCATTGTTAGAGTCCGACAATAGGTCATAGATGAAATCTTGCCTTATTTTACCAGCAACAGCATAATTAAACTTATTTGTCTGGAACGCTCGTGCTTGAAAAGGGGAAAAGTTAACGTAATAAAGTGAGACACCATCTATACGATACCAACCAGATTCGTCAGCGCTTTCTAAAAAGTCAGCTAGCTTCTTTTGATTCTCATCTGACATCGAATTGGAATATAGAAACTGTTGCTCTGCTTGATAATAAACTGTAGCGGAGCCTAATGTTTGAGAAGAACCTACTGCATTTTGTAAACTTGAAGTCACGCGTTCTCTGCCACGGATTACTTCATAGTCCGTAGCAGTAGTGGGTAATTTTCGATAATTTGAAACATCTTGATTTTTTAACAAGCCTGATACACTAAACTGAATCGCTTGAAATGCATTATCCAAGCTATTACTCATATAATTTAATTGGCGATCTGTATTATTAATTACGTCATTTTCAATTTGTTTTACAGACTGATAGCTCATAATGCCAAACGACACAAAAATTACCACTATAAACAAGCAATAGATCAACAATAAATAGCGCATCGACAACAAGCGTTCTTGTTTTTTATTCTTTCTCATATTCGTTCCTTTTCCGTTCGTTTTGTGTCTTTATTCTACTTTCCAAAGTAGTCAACGTCAAGATTAGTCCAAATAGAAGAAAAGCGTAACTATATAAAACTAGGGTTAAGTTATTTTTTTACAATCATCACATCATATTTTTCTAAACTAGTCGCTGAAGAAAGATTTTCTCCTGATATCAGATCTATTAAGCCATAGAATTCTTTGGGAATAGTCTGCGCCTTCTCTGTAAAATTAAGCATAAAGTAATATTCCGCATCTTCCGCTATCCGTTTGGTTACTTCTAATGCTGTTGGATTTTCCACTAAAGGTTTAATTTCTAGTTGATTTAAGACTTTCTGCAAGACTTTTTCTAAGGCTGCATCTTCGAGTTGTGTTCCTAGATAAAAAACACTCCCTTTACCAAATTGATTTTTAGTCACAGCAGGCATACCTTGATAGAAATCTGTTGTATAATCCGCTAAGCTTTCTGCCCCTTCAAGATGGATTAAATCGCACAACAAGCGTCCTTTATACTCTGACCCGTCTGTGAAACGAAGTGTGTTTTCAATGTCAGGTGCCAACGCATCAATCTCTTCCACCCAAATCCCCGCTAGTTCTTTCAGCGGTCCAGGATAGCCACCTAAATGGACATTATCTGATTGATCGACTAAGCCGCTCATAAAGGTCGTTATCAAAATCCCTCCCGATTGAACGTAAGACTCTAGTTTTTCTTTCATTCCTTCTTTTACCATATAAAATACTGGGGCTATTACTACTTTGTATTGGGAGAAATCAGTCTCTGTTGAAATAAAATTAACCGGAATATTCTTTTCGTAGAATTGTTTATAGTAATGCTTAATTTGTGGGACATAATATAAATCTTTCGTAGGTCCACTGGTATATTCAAGGCCCCAATAGCTTTCCCAATCAAAAAGTATTCCTACTTCAGAATGAATAGTAGAACCAACAAATCCATCACCTAAATCTTTCAGCTCTTGACCAATCTGCGAGACTTCTTTCAATACGCGCGTATTATCACGACCACCATGCTCAATCACCGCACCATGGAATTTTTCAGCTGCCCCTTTTGAGCGACGTAATTGAAAATAGAGAATCGAATCCGCACCATG
>Ga0308156_1002850_pt1 | contig 14272 bp, 13 predicted proteins | sample PhyAR2_FD_201041 | JGI IMG/M metagenome (GOLD analysis project Ga0308156, IMG submission 201041) | Phyllosphere microbial communities from UC Gill Tract Community Farm, Albany, California, United States - DLSL A.R2 | ecosystem: Host-associated > Plants > Phyllosphere > Unclassified | place: USA... | reverse complement strand
TGAATTAGTCAAAACTTAATCTGACAGTTACGATAAATTAAACAACGTAACAGAGATTAGTATTATGACTACACAATCAAAGATCATCAAGAACAAATTAGGTATCCTTGAGCTTGCTCAGCACTTGGGCAATGTCTCTCAAGCCTGCAAAGTAATGGGTTATTCACGTGATAGCTTTTATCGTTTCAAAGAACTTTACGACCAGGGCGGTGAGCTTGCCCTCCAGGAAATCAGCAGAAGAAAGCCCATTCTCAAAAACCGTGTTGAAGAGCATATTGAGAAAGCTGTTGTGGCAATGGCTGTAGATCAGCCAGCCTTAGGCCAACTGCGGGTATCTAATGAGCTTAAAAGACAGGGCATTCTGGTATCACCTGGCGGAGTCCGAAGTATTTGGCTCCGCCACGACCTTCAAACCTTTCAACTCCGTTTAAAGGCATTGGAAGCTAAGTCCGCACAGGAAGGATTAGTCTTGACCGAAGCTCAGGTCGTAGCTCTGGAAAAAGCTAAAGAGGAAAAGAAAGCACATGGTGAAATAGAAACCCATCACCCTGGGTACCTTGGTGCACAAGACACTTACTATGTCGGTAACATCAAAGGCGTAGGACATATTTATCAGCAAACATTTATTGATACTTATGCCAAAGTTGCCTTTACCAAGCTGTATGACCGCAAGAATGCCTTGGTGGCAGCAGAAATGCTTAATGATAAAGTGGTGCCGTTTTATGAGCAGCACGACCTGCGTTTGCTGCGGATACTTACCGATAGGGGAACTGAATATTGCGGATCAAGGGAACAGCACGAGTTCCAGTTATACCTGGCCATTGAAGACATCGACCATACCAAAACAAAGGCTAAAAGCCCGCAGACCAACGGCATTTGTGAGCGGTTCCATCGTACCATTCAGGATGAATTCTACGCTGTTGCCTTTCGAAAAAAGATATATCGCACGATAGAGGAGCTACAGGCAGATCTTGATAAATGGATGTACTATTACAATAATGAAAGAACGCATAGTGGCAAACACTGTTTCGGAAAGACTCCAATGGAAACACTTAAATTGAGTATTCCTCTGGCGAAGGAGAAATTATTGGAAAAATTAAAGGAAGAAGATATATTTGAGAGCTATAAGCAAGAGAAAGTAATAGATAAATTAACGATCTCAGAAGAGCAAAAAACACATTCGCAAATTCAATCTGACAATTAGTAAAAACTAACCAACTGTCAGATTAAGTAGTGGCTATTACAAATACAGTCACATTACCTTTCGATTTTAAACTTCTTCATTAACAGAAGTACAAATGCATCGGCCGAATCCTTCAATGCCAAAGTCAAAGCGTTCAGAGCAACATCCAGAGGCGTCAGAGACATTAATTTCTTTCTTTTCAGATTATCAAAAATATACGCTTAAAAGCTTTCCCCCAAGAATTCCGCTTGATCCAGTTCCTCTCGATGTTATTAAATACAAAAGCGTGGAACTGTAGCCAATCTGCGCTTGAGGCCCTAGGAAGCCAACACAACAGACTGGAACAGCCCACGCTCTTGCATGGACGTTCGCACATCTGTTCTTGTTGTGTTTAAAATTTCCTAGGTTTCAAGCACAAGAACAATAAGCTAACGCTTTAATTCTTTATGGTATAATGACTGTTATATCTATTTCTTATTGATCAAATTTTACTGGCGTAAATATAGTCACAGTAAATAAATAAAGCGAATTTCTGCGCCTTATTTTATGAATCAAGTTTGTCAACTGTTGCTATCGACACATAGTTGTTTTCTCCCTCTGCCACTCTGCGGTAAAAGAAGTTATGATGCTGATCAGCTTCTTTAAAGTTTATTCTAAGTGCGTATTCAATCCCTGGGGTATTATCATTTGACTGAGTAATTTCGTATGCCCTACGAAGGAAAATATTGGTTAAACCTGAACCAAACCGTTCTAAAGCTTCACCACCAAGGTCTATAAATATAAATGATCTTCCGTCTTTACTGTTTGATAGGGTAATGTTCCAAAAGTAATTTAGGTGTTCGCTGATCATGTTGCTTTTGTATTCGTTCTTTACATGGTCGATAGTCGCATATGTCCTGTATTTGACTAAGTCGAATTTTCTTAATTGTTCTTTAGCAGCATCAACGATTAGATTGTATGCTTTTTGAACTTCTTGGTTGATTAAAACTTGTTGCTCGTTTATAACAACAAATTGGGTCTGTGTTTGTACTGCCTTTACAGTTCTTGCTTTTGCTTGCATCTGAATAGAATTTAAAATGTGAAACTTTGATTAAATAAAAAATGCCTCCGATTGGAAGCGCTTACAGTGGTATTGGTATATGATGGAAATGCACCGTTTTAAGGTGGTACATTGTGATTTTAGAAATCATGGATTGGTGTATTGTCGAAACAAGTTTGTTCGATTTTCCGCAATTTAAAGTCGTTTAGATGTAAAATGTCGATAAGGGTTATATGTATGTTATTGCAAATTGGGATTTCCAATTTATTCATTTATAGTCAGAAAATTGGGGAATCCAGACTGCCTTCTTGTTCGATGCTTAGACAAGAAATTTTCAATTGAAAGCTGTAAATCACTGTATCTCCCACTGGAGATAGGTAGGGGGATTGAAGTTATATACCCTATGCCTGCAGCACACTCACGTTGATTTTAAGGTGCTAATTTGAAAATATAAAAAATATTTTTTTGAGAAAGAATCCTATGTAACAATATATGTCTTGGTTAGGGAAATGGAAAGTTTTTTAGCCGATTTCACATTTCCCTTTATAAGAGACATATTTGGTATATATGGTTAATAAATTTCTTATCCACTCATTCATTAATTAATTGATTTTGTCGGCGACAAGAAATATCCAGTCTTTGTCTTCTTCCAGTTTACTTCAAACTTTTCGATGTGTGAAGCTGTCGCAGCTTTTAGAGATCCAGTATTAGTATAATAGCCAACTTCATTGTAAGTTTTGTTAAGGATTGTTTTGAGTTCGCTATTTGAAAACTGACGATTTTGTTCGCATAAAATAACGAGTAAACTATTTATTTGAGCCCTTATCTTGGATTCAAAATCTGAATATAATGCATCTTTGATTTTATTTACATCTAAGCCAATATCCATGGTTTGTTCTAATCCTAAATTGTAATACGCCTTATAAGCTAGTTCGAAATGTTTATTTAAACCTCTTGTTTCATTGATACCATCGATATAGTCACTTTCGAATAGCATGTTTTCCTTATTCATCTCAAGATAATGGATTCTTTGAAGGGCTTCTGCTAATTGTTCTTGTACTAACATTCTATTTGTTTTTGGTAATGAGGATGATCGCACTTGCTTTCTGATTACATCATAATTACATGATTGCCAAGCTTGCTCTATAAAATTCATGTTATTGTATTCTTCATTAAATGCATCGTGATTTGCAGCCTGATCAACTTTAATAATTTCGTATGATACATCAAGGCCATCTTTTGAGACTTCAGCATAATCTTCGCATGCGTCTTTAAATTTCTTAAAGGGTTTGATGTTGACGTTTTTGCAGCGTTTGATATGGTGTTCATATCCGCTTATAACGTCTCTAGCATAAATTGCATGTTTTCTTCTGAAATATTTTAAGTCTCTTTTAAAGTCGAGGTTTGAATGGTTTGTAAAGTGAATTATTCTATTTGGTGTACCTCTCAATCTGCCAACAGCTTGAAAGCCTTTATTTGTGATCCCGACCTTAGTATGTTTAGCCTTAACGTCAGTAATCAATATAATAGTTGCATTGGGGTCTTTTAAATCAAAGGCTTCGAAATAGCGTGATGTGTAAATATTGTATTTCTTATATTCCCCCTCAATAGGCTCATCTTTAAACATCCCTGAAATACTGCCAAGCTTTTTGAAGTTGTCGTCACTCTTGCTGCAAAATATATTGCAATCTAATGCACCTAATAAACTAAAAGCTGTCTTAACTCTATCAGATAACTGAGCAACAGAATTATAAAAGATGTGTACATTTGCTGGGAACTTTTCTGGATTGCTTAGAAGGAAGTGGACAACACCATTGATATCAGATGTTTCTATTAATTCAATAGTCCCTAGCTTTTCTGTTATTTTAATTTCATGTTGCTCTAACGCTAGAAACCTTGGGTCACTAAATTGAATAGGAGTTGCAGAAATGAGAGTTTTCGATTTGAATAACCACAGATACCTGAATGGGATAGTGATTTTCTTTCTGAATGCCTCAGTTATGAATGAGTGGCATTCATCCAGCAGCAAGAAAAATTCGTTATAAAGCCAGTCTAATCTATTAATTCGGTTAGCAGCATCAATAATACATTCGAAGCTATCTGGAGTAGTCATTATCTTAATTGCTTCTTCACCACTTTTTAGTTTGTCTATGATTCGCTGAACTTTACTTTCGTAGGTCGTTTTTTCATCTCCCATAACAGACAATATATTTGAATATTCCCTGCATTTGCCTATGATTGCTGGAGTTGTCGGAACAACGATTAAACTATGTCTATTTTGTAGGATTTCAAGTGTCGTGCCGCCGATTCCACATCTGCCTTTGTGAAAGAGTGCGTTCAAAGGAATTCCACAAGATGCGTAGGGTTCAATTTCCCAAAGCATTATTTGCTTATCCACATAAGTGACGTGTTTTGCTTTTCCCATAATTCTAATGATTAATAAAGGGGAGCTGAGAACTCCCCTTTAAATGATAATTAAGCTTTAGAATCAGAAAAATTTACACCTGCTTCAGCCAATAATAATTCCAAGTCACAATTGAACGATATTCCTTCTTGCTGGTATTGAACTAGAAACTTTAACAGCCCTTCATCAAAAGGTATTGGCAACCGTCGCTTTCCATTCTTTAGCTCAAGATGTACCCAAAGAATATACTCTTGTGTTTTGTTGTCCAATTTGGGTTCCAACTTATTGGTTATTTTAGCACGTAAGTTGGTGTAGTCAAACAGCTCTTCAAGGTGACCAAACTGAAAGTCGGTTAGTCCATTAGCAAATTCACAAAGTGCAGTTTTTGACATAAAACCATTTTCATTGTGTTCAGTAAAGAACAAGTTAACCTCATTAACATGAGCAACTCCTGTTGCTTTTTTAAATCTTTTTAATAAAGACATAATATATGTCGGCTTTTTTAGTGGCTGTTAGCCTCCGACACTGCAATAATAAAAAGACCCTAAATGCCACAGAAAATTACCTTTTTAGAAATCTGTGTTGGTTGATAATCAGCTTTTTAAATTTTTAACTGGTGTTAGGTTAAATATATTTTTATAGAATTCAACCTCTTTGTTCTTCAGGTCTTCTCTTAAAAACGAGCGAATAAGTTTGGCCTTGTCCCGATCAGATAGAAACTTTGGTTTATCATCTTCAATATCTAGCTGTACAATGCCAAATAATAGGAGTAGTGTATATATTAACACACCTTGCGATTGGGTTACATCTTTATTACCCTGGTTCCAATCCATTTCTCCTTTGAGGAAAGCCAGTATTGTTTGTGTTGCATAACGTCCTAACAACCATTTTGCCCGGTAGTCTGGAAATGGTTGCTTAACGTACTTTAGAATAGTGTCGATATCTGAAATTTCCCAGTCGATTGGTAACGTTTGGAACAAATGGGTGTACAAATAATCAAATGATGAAATTTGTTTAAGCCTGTTGTTTATGAGTAGGGTAATAATCTCTTTGTTTTCATCTAAACTATTTATTATCACTCCCATATTAGCTATATCGTAGGGAACTTCACTATTTCCAACCTGGTTGAGTTTACGGAGCTTTACTTTCGTTTGTAAGATCCCCTCGCTTTTAGATTGTTCCTTTAAGATTTTAAGCTCTGTAAGAAGTTGTTCTAATTCAGAATGGAGGTTTATGCTATCTCCCTGTATTGTCTCCATATTGTAACTTGAATAAAATCCCCAGTCCATGTCGAGAATATTTCTAACCAGTACAAGTAGATTGCCTGCGTGGCTTATATCTGGTAACGTCTCGCTTGCAGTTTTGCCGTAATTGTAATCATCAACCAACTGGGCTTCGTCACCATGCTTTGCGAACATCAGTTTTATGTGTGCCTGTGCTGTAACTGTATTATTATTTTCCGAATCGATCAGCGATTTGGTGCCGTTATGATACTTCGCAATGATATCTAAATCGGCAGTTATGTCGGATATAGGTTCAGTTATAAGTGAATATTCCATATTATAGCGGAGCTGTTAACTCCGCTGTAAAGTTATTCATGTAATATTAAAATAGTTCGCTTTTAGATGGCTTTATTTCATTTTTAAACAACCGTTCCTTTATGTAGAGTGTTGTAACCTGTAAGTTAGCATGCCTGTTTCGTTGACGGATTTCTTCATAGCTTGCTCCGGATTCTATATCATAATAATTAGAAGTATGTTTTAGCGCATAAAGTTTTAAATGGTTGGGAAGCTTATGTTTGTTTTTAAAGAATCTCCAGTTTTGGCCAAAGTAATCTGAACAGACCTGTAATTCTGATGGTTTATTTCTTCCTCCGAAAACAAATGATTCTTTTGGAAAGTCACCAATCAATTGTTTCAAAAGATATGTTGTTTCTTCATCTAATTTAAAACGTGCTTCATTACCGTTTTTTGTTTTAGACGGAGGTAGAACCATTAATTTATCATCTAAATTGAGATCTGCTATTTGAAGCCTTGTTAACTCTAATGGTCGAATGTTGTATTTAAAAAGTAGTTTTGTAGCAACTTGTAGTCCAAAGTAACGTTTGTCATTGGATAGGAGGGAAGAGACCTTTATTAATTCCTCTTTTTCGAATACCTTAAATCTTGTCGAGTCAAAACGGGTATTTTTCTTGCTCACTTTGTCACAAGGGTTGTCTTTTATGATCTTTAAGTCCTTTAGGTAGTTGAAAAAAGTGCCAATATCGATTAAATAGGTATTATAGCTTACTTTACCCCAATTCCTTTCAAAAGCTTTGGTATCTAGGAATTCTTTTATGTGAATGTTGATGAAATTCCTTGCCTTAACATGTATAAGGCTTCTATTAATAAGAAATGACCTAAAGTGCATCATTAATATCTTGTTGTTCTTTAGGGTTTTCTTAGCTATAGATTGATTTTTAAGCGCTTCTTCGCGTTTATTTATCCAATATGAAATGCATTCTTCAATTGATGAAGTTGAGTTTATAACCGCCGCATTCTGTAAATTGGTCAAAGGGTTCCAATTGTCGTTGAGTAATGTGACCAATTCTAATATGAGTTTCTTAGCTTCATCTCGGATTAGTTTTATATTCCCGTCATTCTTTCCAATGTATTTCCTAATCCGTGCAGATTTATTAGTTTTGGGGTCTAAATAGTAAAAATAAATATAGGGCTTATTAGAACCTGTAAAGGACTTCGGAATGCTTAAATAGAATTCATAATCTTCCCAAATGTGTATCAATTGGGATTGTTTTGACTGTTTCATAAAGTTGAATTTGTCGCCACTTTTGTCGCCAATCCGAAAATTGAACTAATAATATGCCTCTAAAGCCCTTTAAACAAAGAAATACAATGAACCATTGGTTAGTAAAATCAGAGCCTTTTAAATACAGTTGGGAAAAATTTAATGAAGATGGCCGTACCTTTTGGGATGGTGTGCGTAATTACCAGGCACGTAATAACCTCAAAGCCATGAAAGAAGGCGATTTAGTGCTTTTTTACCACAGCAACGAGGGTAAAAATGTAGTGGGTATTGCCAAAGTAGTAAAGGAGTTTTACCAGGACCCAACCACTGATGATGCGAATTGGGTGGTGGTAGATTTAGCTCCGGTAGAAACATTGAAGAACCCGGTTTCATTGGAGCAGATTAAAGCTGAACCCAGTTTGGCTGATATTTCGTTAATCAGACAGGGGCGTTTATCGGTGATGCCGCTTAAGGCTAATGAATTTGATAAGATATTGGAAATGAGCGCTTAGGATTAGTCTTTAGTCCTTAGTCGGAAGTCTTGAGTCTATTGAACGAAAGGGCAATAAAGTTTGGAGTTGGGCGTTTGGAGTTGTGATCGATCGATTTTAGTCAGAAGTCTTGAGGCAGCAGTCTTCATTCGTGTTGAACAATTAACCGTTTAACGAATCATTGTAATTAACCATTTCACCAATTTATACAATTAACCAAATAACCGCTCTCCAATGAAAATTTTACTTTTATCGCTCTGTTTCTTTGCAGGTAATTTGTTTCCTAGTGAAACCAAGGCGCAGGAATTTATCAATTACCAGGTAAAAGTGGTTTCAGATTCTTTACCTGTTTTAAAAGGTACCCTGGAGAAAATTTCTCCTGAAGGTGTCGCCGTGAATGATGGTTATGGGAATTACATTATACTCCATGCTAAAAATATCATCAGCATCCGCTTAAAGAAAAAAGGCATCAATACGGGTAAAGGATTTCTGATCGGGACACTTTCCGGCGCAGCCATTGGTTCTTTGGCATTTACAGATAACAACAATGTATCTGGCGAAGAACAACTTGTAGCGTTTTTAGCCGTTACCACTTTGGGGGCTGCAGTAGGTACAACTTATGGCCTTATAGCCGAACTTAAGGCTAAAAAAATGTTTTTGAAGATCAATAAAGATGAAAAGTTGTTTGGCACTGAGTATAAAAAACTGGAAATGTACTCAAAAGCTTATTATATTGATAAACGTTAGCGCCAAGGGTCAGGGAAATCGCTTTTAACTTTTTTCTGATAATTCTTCCTCTTTCTGCGCATGCCTAAGCATTATGTTTGCCACGGAAGCACGAAAAGCACGGAAAAACTTTATTTCTGCTCCGTGATTTCTGTGTTTCCGCGACTAATTAATTTTGCACATGTTTTAAAATTTTTTCTGATAATTCTTCCTCTTTCTGCGCATGCCTAAGCATTATGTTTGCCACGGAAGCACGAAAAGCACGGAAAAACTTTATTTCTGCTCCGTGATTTCTGTGTTTACGCGGCTGATTAATTTGCACATGTTTTAAAATTTGTTCTGATAATTCTTCCTCTTTCTGTGCATGCCTAAACGTTATGTTTGCCACGGAAGCACGAAAAGCACGGAAAAACTTTATTTCTGCTCCGTGATTTCTGTGTTTCCGCGGCTGATTAATTTGCACATGTTTTAAAATTTGTTCTGATAATTCTTCCTCTTTCTGTGCATGCCTAAACGTTATATTTGCCACCGACGCACGAAAAGCACGTTAAACTTTATTTCTGCTCCGTGATTTCTGTGTTTCCGCGACTAATTAATTTTGCACCTGTTTTAAAATTTTTTCTGATAATTCTTCCTCTTTCTGCGCATGCCTAAGCATTATGTTTGCCACCGACACACGAAAAGCACGTAAAAACTTTATTTCTACTCCGTGATTTCTGTGTTTCCGCGGCTAATTAATTTTGCACATGTTTTAAAAGCAATTTCCTGAGCCAGGGGTATAGCGTTTGGTGTCGATTAACCGATTTAACAATTAATCAATTAACCATTTAACCAGACAAATTAAACCAATAACTAATCAATCGCCGTATTTCTCTTGCTTAAGGTAATACCCAAAGTCATCACCAGGCTGGTGCCTAACACTACCAAAAACAGGAAGGAAGGGCCAACCTCTGCAATTTTGAGCGATTTTGGCAGGTTAAAATAAAGTAAAATGCTAATTAAACCACGTGGCGCAATATAACCGATTGGGCTGAGTGCGCCATTTTTAAATACCTTTAAAAAGAAAAACCGAACGGCGAAGATGGTGACCAAAATGAAAAATCCATTGGCGAGTACGGGCTTATCGTTAAGCTCACCAATGTTCATGGTAAAGCCAAAAATAACAAAGAAAAACGTTCTTAAAATAAAGGCACTTTCGGCAGAGAGCTGATAAAGCTGCGATAAATCTGCAGAAAGGTTTTTGTACAAAAACACACCCCTGAACCAGGCATTCCGGATGGTATCGGCGTTGTTCAGAAATAAGCCGGTACTCAAAATCAACACCAGTGAGGATAAATGGTACGATTGCCCGATGGCATACACCAGGATGAGTATCGAAATAATGAGGAAGAATTTAATATGGTGCACCAGTTTACCCATTACATAAAGCAGCACCACGCAGGCAATGGCCGATAATAAAATAATTAAAAAAGTACTTAAACCTAAACCTATAAAGGCTGATGTGGTAATGGAGTGGTTGGTAATGGCAAAGTTGAAAATGATAATGCCGAGGATATCGGAAAAGGAAGATTCATAAATGACAAATTCCCGGTCTTGTTTCCCCAACGCAGCAGCAGAAGGTATGGCAATGGCCGAACTGATGACGCTAAAAGGAATGGCATTGGAAATACAGGTATATAAATCTTTATGGGTAATCTGGTAGATAATGAGTGTAATGATGGATGTTGTGGCGAGTAAAATGGTTAATGCAGAGAAAAAAGCACTTTTGATGATTTTATTTTTTTCGCGATCGTACTTCAGTTCCAGCGAACCCTCAAAAACAATGAGGATTAACCCTACAGTACCGAGTGTGGGTAATATGGAGAGGAAATTAAAGGTTTGTATTTTAAGGTAATCGACCAGGAAACGCAGGCCAATGCCCAGTAACAACAGCAGTAAAACCGATGGTACCTTGGTTTTACTGGCCACTAGATCAAACAGATAAGAGAAAATAACTAATCCGCTTAAAATAATAAGTATGGTATAAGTTGTCATATTTTTCAGCGTAAGGTAAACACTAAAGTAAAACAATCAAACCAAGCAGAAAGGAATTTGTTGAAAAAAATTACGCTTTAAAGAAAAGTGCCTTGAGTTCGCTGGCCTCATCAGGACTCATTTTTCCACCTAAAACCAAGCGCAACTGCCGGCGACGCAGGGCGCCATCATATAAATCGATTTCTTCGGGCGTTTCAGGGATCAGTTCGGGCACGGGAATGGTACGTGCACTCTGATCAACCGCAACAAAGGTATAATAGGCTTCGTTACTTTTTTGGCGTGCACCACTCGGAATATTCTCTGCCCATACATCTAAACGGACTTCAACCGAGGTATTAAAAGCCCGGGTTACTTTGGCTTCGATGGTAATCACATCGCCTAATTTAATGGGTTGCTTAAAAGAAACGTTATCAACCGAAGCGGTAACTACGATGCGGTTGCAGTGTTTTTGAGCCGAAATTGCCGCTGCAATATCCATCCAGTGGAGCAAACGCCCACCCATCAGGTTATTTAAGGTATTGGTATCATTGGGTAATACCAATTCGTTCATGATGGTAAAACTTTCTCTGGCAAATTTCTTTTTTAAACTCATTTGTGTGCAAAAGTAGTTAAAATGTTATTAGAAATAGATTCTGGCGCATGGAAATCGCTTTTAACTTTTCTCTGTGAATTCTTGCTCTATCTGCGCATGCCTAAGCGTTATGTTTGCCACGGAAGCACGAAAAACACGGAAAAATTTTAATCTCCCCGTGATTGCTGTGTTTCCGTGGCTATAGTTAACAAAGATTGCTTCACTCCAACGCAAGGCCCTTTCTTCAGTTCGCAATGACGAAATTATGTTTCCGCAGCTCAAATAGATTTTCGCATACTGGATTTATGTTTCCTTGCTAATTTGTGTAATTATCCGACCTCGTTGATTCATATTTGGGATTAGTTTTTAGCGTCATGCTAGGCTTGCCTTAAACAACCACAGCCTGGAGCGAAGAACGCCGTCAATCCCAAGTGGTAGGAAATCAAAAAGCGGTTGCACAAAAGAAAAGACAGCAATACCAAGCCTTAAACTCAGTGGTTTTGTGTTTATAGGTGATATTTAAAATTCTTCTGAAATTTGAACACAAAACGAAGCGCCGCTGTTTTTTGATGTGCGAGGGCTGTGCGGGCCACCTTGCTGGATTGACAAAGCGCTTTGGGTACTTTGGCGCGACAAAGTACCATGCCACCGCGGCATAGAGCGGGAAAAATATATATATTCAATTATTTTGATTTCTACATTTATTTTCGAAATCGGCGGAGGGTTGGCAATACGAAGCAAGCTGTTTAGTAATTAATGTTAAAAAGATTGCTTCACTCCAACGCAATGCCCTTTCTTCAGTTCGCAATGACGAGATTATGTTTCCGCAGATTTAATAGATTTTCGCAGATTGACTGTTTTGTATCTGCGGTGATATGCGAAATCAGAGGGAAATAGAGTAGGGCATTATAAAAAAACAATTCATCTCCTATCATGTTATCCTTAAAAAAATCTTAATTAATGCAAAACCAGACGCTTATCCAATTTTTCCATTGGTATTATAACGAAGAGCAAAATTTGTGGACTAAAGTAGCTGCGGAAGCGGGTCACTTAAAAGAAATTGGTATAACTGCGCTGTGGTTACCGCCGGCTTATAAATCGAACAATGCTACCTATGATGTCGGTTACTCCGTTTACGATCTTTTTGATCTGGGCGAGTTCGATCAGAAAGGAAGTGTAAATACCAAATATGGTTCGAAAGACGAATATATAAAAGCGATTGAAGCCTTACATGAGCATGGAATAGGCGCTTTGGCCGATGTGGTATTTAACCACAAAGCAGGTGGCGATGAACTGGAGAAAATAGCGGTGAAAACGGTAAATCCAGAAAATAGAAATCAATTTACCAGCGACGTTTTCGAGATAGAAGCCTGGACAAGATTCACTTTCCCAGGCCGTCAAGGCAAATATTCCGAGTTTATATGGAATCATGAATGTTTTAGCGGGGTAGATTGGGCAGAGGACGTTAAACAAACGGCTATTTATTCGATCCAAAACCATTTAGGTGAAGGTTTTGAGGAGGTTCCCTCTACCGAATTCGGCAATTACGATTACCTGATGTACAACGATATCGATTTTCGTAACCGGGCTGTAGTTGGAGAGTTAAAATACTGGGGTGAGTGGATCGTAGAGACCACGAAAGTGGATGGCTTTAGATTAGATGCGGTTAAACACATTAACCCTGATTTTATTGTAGAGTGGATTGATCACCTGAATCAAAAATATAACCGCGAGTTTTTTATTGTGGCTGAGGATTGGAATGTGGTGGATGTAGCGGGACAATTGAACTATATTGAAATTACCGGCGGGCGGACACAAATATTCGATTCGTTGTTACACCATAATTTTTTCCTGGCCAGTAAGGAAGAAGATTTTGATATGCGGACGATTTTCGATGGAACGCTGGTACAGGTAAAACCTGATCTGGCGGTAACCTTTGTAGATAATCATGATTCGCAACCTTTACAGGCATTGGAATCTTATGTAGATTTTTGGTTCAGGCCTTTAGCCTATGCGATGATACTATTACGTATGCAGGGGATTCCGTGTCTGTTCTTCCCTGATCTTTATGGGGGCATTTATGATGATAAGGATAGAGAGGGGGATGAGGTGCATGTGGAACTGGTGGCGATCCCTGCGGTAGAAACCATGAGTAAAATTCGTACTGCCTTAGCTTATGGCGAGCAACGTGATTATTTTGACCATGGCGTTTGTGTAGGCTGGACCCGTGCCGGTGATGAAGAACATGAAAATAGCGGCTTGGCTGTATTGTTGAGTACAGGAGAAGAAGGTTTTAAAGAAATGGAAATAGGTAAACACTTTGCCGGAAAAACGTTTGTTGATGCATTGGGCTATCGTCAGCAAGAAGTAGTAATTGATGAAAATGGCTGGGCAGAGTTTCATTGCAATGCGGGCAGTGTTTCGGTGTGGGTATTGAAGGTGGGGTAGGAGAAGTTGGTGTGGTCTGTGGGGACACAGACAAGGGTGTGGTAATAAAAGAATCGTTTCGACCGCAGTGGAGAAATCTTTGAACTCTGTTAGCAAATAACAGTGCCGTACTGAAGAATAACTTATTGTATGAATTCAATATGAATGACATTTTTTCCATAGCACAAGGCTTGCCTCGGCTCGCCGCCGCCGAAGTGGCTCCTTCTTTTTGGCGTCAAAAAGAACCAAAAAACGCCGGCTGAAAATTTTTCTTTTGAAGGCAGTAGTATGGCTTGAATAGTGCAGTCCGAAAAATTTGTTAGGCCGGATTTAAGTACAACGTAGATTCGGTGGTATGGCCTAGCTGGATGGAAATTCATAGTTTCCACAGGTAGATCATTAATAAATAGCTATGTAATAACATTAGTTGCAGTGAGTAATCTTTATTAATTGAAAGGAACCTATTCACTTTTTATAAAAGTTACTTGTCATCCTGAGGGATAATTTATGATATAAAAATCAATATGATTGACGTTTTTTCCTTCGCACAATTCTTGCCTCGGCTCACCGCCGCCGAAGGGCTCTTACTTTTTGGCATCAAAAAGTAACAAAA
>Ga0308156_1002845_pt1 | contig 14331 bp, 16 predicted proteins | sample PhyAR2_FD_201041 | JGI IMG/M metagenome (GOLD analysis project Ga0308156, IMG submission 201041) | Phyllosphere microbial communities from UC Gill Tract Community Farm, Albany, California, United States - DLSL A.R2 | ecosystem: Host-associated > Plants > Phyllosphere > Unclassified | place: USA... | reverse complement strand
GGCCCTACGCCACCGCGCGGCGCAGGGTGACGTAGCTGCCGAGCGCCATGAGCGCGATGGCCGGCACCGCCCAGAGCGCCAGGCCCAGGGGGCCGGTCTCGACCAGCCAGGTCCATGTCGCGGGCCAGGCCTCGAGCCGGGTGATGAGGAACACCACACCCACCAGGATCAGGCCGAGGCCCGTGAGCACGAGGGTGACGGCGAGCGTTCCCCAGCGCTTGAAGATCGTCGCGCTCCAGAAGCCGATGACGAAGAGGAACATCGTGATCACGAAGTACGTGATCCACGCGGCCCACCAGCCAGAGGCCCAGACGGCCGGCAGGTAGGCGAAGTAGCCGTTGACGCCGAAGCCGTCGGTCGCCTTCTCGATCAGGCCGATCACCACGAAGACGGTCGAGAGCATCACGCCCGTCACCGAGGCCGCCGCGAGCGTGCCGAGGTAGAACTCGCGCCGCGTGAGGCTCATCGCCTGCGAGAACGGGAACGACATCGTCATCGCCTGGATGCCCACGGCCATGAAGGCCCACAGCGGCGCCTGTGCCCCGCCGCCGTACTTCGGCCCGTCGAGCGGGATCATCGCGAAGATCAGGATCGAGATCACCCATGACGCCCCGAGCACCAGCAGGGGCATCCAGATGTAGGTGACCTTGTTGATGAACTGCAGTCGGACGACGTTGAGGATCCGGTTGTGCCGCTGGGGGCTGCTGGCGACGGCGCTCACGACGCCACCTCCTCTTTCTCGGACGCGGGCGCGTGCGTGGCGTGCTGGGTGCTGCGGACGATGAGCTGCTGCAGCGAGACGGGCGCGAGCTCGAGGCCCGCGGCCGATGCCTCGCCGCGCTCGGCGGCGGTGAGGCCGCCGACGAACGTGACGGACGACACGCGACCCAGCGACTCGCGGTGGATCACCTCGCGGCCGCGGAGGAACGCGTCGATCGCGGCGGCGTCGCCCACGAGGTTGGTGGCCTTCTGCAGCGCGTCCTCGGTGGTCTCGTCCATGATGATCCGGCCGCGGTCGATCACCAGGACCCGCTCGACGAGGTTCGCGACCTCGTCGATCAGGTGGCTCGACAGCAGGATCGTGCGCGGGTGCTCGGCGTAGTCGGCGAGCAGGCGGTCGTAGAAGATCTGCCGCGCCACGGCGTCGAGCCCGAGGTAGGGCTCGTCGAAGAAGGTGATCTCGGCGCGCGAGGCGAGGCCGATGATCACTCCCACGGCGGAGAGCTGACCGCGCGAGAGCTTCTTGATGCGCGTCCTCATCGGCAGCTGGAACTCGTCGACGAGGCGCTCGGCGAGATCCTGGTCCCAGTGGGGGAAGAACAGCCGCGCGGCGGCGAGGGCGTGCCGGGCCGTCGCGTCGTCGGGGTACTTCTGGCTCTCGCGGACGAAGCAGATGCGGCTGAGCACGCGGGCGTTCTCGTAGGGGTGCTCGCCGAAGACGCGGACGGAACCGCTGGTGGCGAAGTTCTGGGCGGTCAGGATCGACATGGCTGTCGTCTTGCCCGCCCCGTTGCGGCCGAGGAAGCCGTAGATCGTGTCCTTCTCGACGTCGAAGCTGACGGCGTCGAGGGCCAGCGTGTCCTTGTAGCGCTTGGTGAGGTCTCGCACCTCGATGACGGCGGTCATGACTGCCTTCCGGTGTCGGGGGATGCCTGGGGGGTGGAGCCGTGCTCGCGGACGAGCGCGGCGAGGTCGGTGGGGGAGAGGCCGATGCGGCGGGCCTCGTCGATGAGGGGGGTGATGTAGCGGTCGGCGAACGCGTCGCGGCGCTCGCGCAGCAGCAGCTCGCGCGCGCCGTCCGACACGAACATGCCGATGCCGCGGCGCTTCTCGAGCACGGACTTGTCGACGAGCATCGCGACTCCCTTCGCTGCGGTGGCCGGATTGATCCGGTAGAAGGCGGCGAGCTCGTTCGTCGACGGCGCCTGGTCCCGCTCGGGGAGGGAGCCGTCCACGATGGAGTCCTCGATGCGCTCGGCGATCTGCACGAACAGCGGCTTGCCTTCTTCGATCAATGCGACCCCTGGTGGTGGGTGGGTTAGTTACTCAAGTAATGAACCATGGAACGCCGAGAGTGTCAACCCTCTGCTCTCCTCACAACCGCTGGAGGCTTGCGGTGAGGTCGACGGGGCAACGCCCCCTAAACTTGGGGACGACATGCCCGAGGAGAATCCGAGCCTCGCCGGCAGTCGCAATCCGCGGTGTCACCGCACCGGCTGATCCGGCCGGGTTTCTTTCCGAGCGCGACCTCATCCCCACCAGGCCCGCGCTCCTAGCTGATGGAGAGTCCCATGCCGCAGCTGCATGCCCACCTCGTGCCGATCTTCGATGAGATCGTGACCCGCAACGCCGGCGAGCTCGAGTTCCACCAGGCCGCCCACGAGGTCCTCGAAAGCCTCGGCCCGGTCGTCGAGAAGCACTCCGAGTACGTCGACGCCCAGGTCATCCGCCGCCTGTGCGAGCCGGAGCGCCAGATCATCTTCCGTGTGCCGTGGGTCGACGACGCCGGTCGCGCCCAGGTCAACCGCGGTTTCCGTGTCGAGTTCAACTCGGCCCTGGGCCCCTACAAGGGCGGCCTGCGCTTCCACCCGTCGGTGAACCTCGGCATCGTGAAGTTCCTCGGCTTCGAGCAGATCTTCAAGAACTCCCTCACCGGCCTCCCCATCGGCGGCGGCAAGGGCGGCTCGGACTTCGACCCCAAGGGCAAGTCGGACGCCGAGATCATGCGCTTCTGCCAGTCGTTCATGACCGAGCTGTACCGCCACATCGGCGAGTACACCGATGTCCCCGCGGGCGACATCGGCGTCGGCGGCCGCGAGATCGGCTACATGTTCGGCCAGTACAAGCGCATCACCAACCGCTACGAGTCGGGTGTGCTCACCGGCAAGGGCATCAGCTGGGGCGGATCCCTGGTGCGCACCGAGTCGACGGGCTTCGGCGCCGTCTTCTTCGCGCAGGAGATCCTCGCCACCTCGGGCGACTCGTTCGACGGCAAGCGCGTCATCGTCTCGGGTTCGGGCAACGTCGCGACCTACGCCACGCAGAAGGTGCACCAGCTCGGCGGCACCGTCGTGGCCGTCTCGGACTCGAGCGGCTACGTCGTCGACGAGAAGGGCATCGACATCGAGCTCCTCAAGGACGTCAAGGAGGTGCGCCGCGCTCGCATCAGCGAGTACGCCGACGCCCGCGAGGGCGCCGTGTACGTCGAGGGCGGATCCATCTGGGACGTCCCCGCCGACGTCGCCATCCCGTCCGCCACGCAGAACGAGCTGGGCGAGGCCGCGGCCATCCAGCTCGTGAAGAACGGCGTGAAGGTCGTCGCCGAGGGCGCGAACATGCCCACCACGCCCGAGGCGATCCGCGTGCTGCGCGAGGCCGGCGTGAAGTTCGCGCCCGGCAAGGCCGCCAACGCCGGTGGCGTGGCGACCTCGGCGCTCGAGATGCAGCAGAACGCGTCGCGCGACGCGTGGTCGTTCGAGTACACCGAAGAGCGCCTGCACGGCATCATGAAGTCGATCCACGACCGCTCGCTCGAGACGGCAGACGGCTACGGGGCCCCCGGCGACTACGTCGTCGGCGCCAACATCGCCGGCTTCACGAAGGTCGCCGACGCGATGCTCGCGCTCGGCGTCATCTGATCCGATCCCTCGAAGGGGCGGGCGCATCACGCGCCCGCCCCTTCGTCGTCCCGCGGCGTGAGCGGGTCAGCGGGCGGCGACGGCGCTGACCTCGATGAGCGCCCCGGGCACGCCGAGCGCGGCCACCACCGCGGCGGTCACGAGCGGCGGCTCGGGCGCGGCGACCTTCGCCGCGATCGCCCCGTAGGCGGCGCGGAGATCCGCGCCCTCTGCGATGAGCACCGTCCACTGGATGACGTCGGCGGGCGTCGCGTCGACGGCCGCCAGCGCGGCGATGGCGTTGTCGACCGCGCGGCCGGCCTGGGCGGCGACGTCGTCCCCTCCGACGAGGGCGCCATCGGCGTCGACGGCGTTCTGGCCGCCGACGTAGATCGTCGTCGCGCCCGGGGGCACAACGGCGACGTGGCTGAACGCGGGGCTGTGCACGAGCCCCGCGGGGCGGATCCTCTCGATTCCGTTCATGCGCCCACGGTCCCACCGGCCTCCGACATCCGCCAGGGCGGGGGCCTGCACCGGCTCAGCCGCGGAGGTCGCGCCGGCGCAGGGCGAGCATGGCCAGAGCGGGAAGAGCCACGACGAACAGCCACAGCGGCCACTGGTCGGCGACGGTGACACCGCCCTGCAGCGGCGCGTCGCCGAACGCCCACGAATACGGCGACGACGCGGCGATCCAGTCCGAGTCGGGGGTGCGGGCCGCGACGGCGTTGAGCGCGTAGCCGGCCACCGCCACCAGCGCGCCGACGCCGGCGGACAGCGCGCGCCCGCCGATCGCGGCCCCGGCCAGCAGCGCCCACACGCCGCAGAACAGCGCGAGTCCGGCCAGCGCCGCACCGGCGACGAGCACCGGCCCCACCTCCAGCTCGAGCTCGGCCGACGTGTTGAAGCCCAGCACAACGGCCGTCCCGACCAGCACCAGGACCAGGACCCGGATCGCCAGGGCCAGCGCCTGCGCCAGCACGTAGCGCCCCCGGCCGATCCCGTGCGCCAGATCGAGCTCGAGACGCCCGGACTGCTCGTGCCCGCCGACGGCCTGCGACGCCCAGCCCACCGAGGCGGCCGTCACGAGGAAGAACCCCATCAGCCCGTAGAAGGTCGCCTGCACGTAGCCCGGCCCCGAGGTGATGTCGTCGTAGCCGAGGGTCGTGACGAGGTCCGGCGGCAGCGAGTCGAGCAGCGCCTGCATGTCGCCGCCCACGAGGCTCGGGTACAGGGGCAGGTAGAGCGACAGGATCCCGACGATGGCCAACGACCACAGGGCCGTCGAGCGCCACGACCCGGCCAGCTCGCGCCACAGCACGTGGGTCACCGGCCCGCCTCCCTCGCCGTGCCGCGCGCGTCGACGAGCGACGCGAGGTCCAGGGGAGGGCGCTTGGTCGCCGGGTCGCGCGGACGCTTGTAGAGCTGCAGGATCGCGTCCTCCAGATCCGGTTCCTGGATGTCGAGCTCGGCGGTGGTCAGGCCCGAGATGGTCTTGACGAGGGCATCGAGCTCGCCGTCGTAGAGGGCATCCAGGCGCACACCATCCGGCTCGTCGGCGAGGGCCGTGTCGCGCAGCGGCAGGTGCCGGAGGTGATCCCACACGGCCTCGGAGTCGGCGTCGGCGAAGACCGCGCGGACGCGGCGGGCCGCCCGGCGGCGCAGGGCCGCGACGTCGCCCGTGGCGATGATCCTGCCGTCCGCGAGGACGGCGACGTCATCGGCGACGTGCTGGATCTCGCTCATCACGTGCGAGCTCAGCAGCACGGCCGCGCCGTTGTGCCGCGCCTCGCGCACCAGGTCGAGGAACGTCCGCTGCACCAGCGGGTCGAGCCCGCTGGTCGGCTCGTCGAGGACCAGCAGGTCCGGGTCGTGCATAAACGCCTGCACGATGCCGAGCTTCTGGCGGTTGCCCTTCGAGAGCGCCCGGACCGGGCGCGAGAGGTCGAGCCCCAGGCGCTCGGCGAGCTGTTCGTCCCGCCCGCGGGGAACGGGGCGGGACACGCGGGCGTAGAACGAGAGCAGCTGCCGTCCCGTGGTGCGCCCGTCGAGGCGCAGGTCGCCGGGCAGGTACCCGATGCGCTCCCGCAGCGCGGGGCCGCCGCGGCGCGGCTCGGCACCGAGCACGCGCACGGAGCCCCCGGACGGGCGGAGCAGATCGAGCAGGATCCGGAGCGTCGTCGTCTTGCCGGCGCCGTTCGGCCCGACCAGCCCCAGCACCGATCCGGGCGCGAGATGCAGGTCGATCCCGCGCAGGGCGGTGTGCCGCCCGTAGTGCTTCTGGAGGTCGGCGACCTCGATGGCGGCGGTGCTCACGCGCTCACCTTAGCGCCGCCCCCTCCCGCGCATCAGTGGTGGGCGTGCCGCCTCCCCAGGGTCTCGACCGGGCCGGCGCCGGGGCGCGCCCACTGCGGCACCGGGCGGGTGTTCTCGCCGTGGTGGCCCCGGCCCTGCTCGTCGCTGCGCCAGTACCAGCAGGGGTGGTCGCCCTCGGGCCAGCCGTCGGGGACGTCCTGCCACGACTCGCCGCGGCCGTACGGCAGGAGATCGAGCAGCCGCAGCTGGGTGTCGGCGATCTCGCCCCCGCGGCCGGTGGTGTCGTACGTCAGGTAGACGTCGTCGCCCCGGCGCAGGAAGGCCGTCAGGTGCCCCATCTCGCCGCCGATCGGATCCGGCACCCCCCGCACGGAGTACCAGGGCTCCGTGTAGCCCATGAACTCGCGGAACGGGGCGATCTCGTCCCACGGGCCCTCGCACAGCACGGCGTACGAGACGCCGCGGGCGCGGAGGTAGACGGCCTCGCGCAGCTCCCACGCCGACATGGTGCAGCCCTCGCACTGGCCCTGATGGGGCGCGCCGTCGTGCCACATGTGCTTGTAGACGAGCAGCTCGTCGCGGCCCTGGAACAGGTCGATGAACGGCACGGGCCCATCGGCTCCCACGACCGGCTGCCCGGCGTCGACCTCGAACATGGGCAGGCGGCGGCGCGCCGCGGCGATCGCATCGCCCTCGCGCGTGTGCGCCTTCTCGCGCACGAGCAGCGCGTCGCGCGCCGCCCGCCAGGTGGCACGGTCGACGATCGGCGGCGACCCGGGAATCTGGGTGTCGGTCATGGTCACTCCTCCCAGGGCAGCTTCACGACGGGCAGGATCAGGATCCGCCCGAGCACCGCGCTGGGGTGCTTCGCCATGTAGGCGGCCGCCTCCTCGATCGACTCGGCCTCGAGCTGGTCGTAGCCCGCGAACCACTCCTTGAACTCCGGGAAGGGGCCGTCGGTGATCAGCGCCCTGCCGTCGCGCACGACCACCGACTTCGCGCGGTCAGGGCTGGCGACGGGGGCGCCCATGCCGAGCGCCCCGGACCGCTCGCCCTCCTCGGCCCAGCTCTCGAGCATGCGCTGGTCCTCCTCGGGAGGAAGGGCGGATCCGGTGGGGTCGGTCAGGTGCAGGACCAGGAACTTGTGCGTCATGATGCTTCTTCCTTCTGGGGTGATCTCGGTGGCGTCGCCAGTTGGCCCCGGCGGCGGATGAGGTGGCTCGACTCGGCGGTGTTCCCGGCGAGCTCGATCGCCCGGTCGTAGGCGGCGTGCGCGTCGGCCGAGCGGCCGACCAGCCGCAGCAGCTCGGCGCGGGTGGCGTGGAAGGCGTGGTACTCGTCGAGCGAGCCGGCGAGCGTGTCGACCAGTGCCAGGGCGACCTGGGGCGAGTCGAACTCGCTGATCGCGATGGCCTTGTTGAGGGTCACGATGGGGCTCGGATCGATCCGCTCGAGCTGCCCGTACAGCGCGACGATCTGCGACCAGTCGGTGTCGCGCGCGTGGGGCGCGCGGACGTGCACGGCGTTGATGGCGGCCAGCAGCTCGTACCGGCCGGCGCGGGCCCGGCCGGCCCGCACCGCGTCGACCCGCTCGCGCACAAGCGCCAGACCCTCGGCGATCAGCGTGCGATCCCAGGCGCCGCGATCCTGCTCGTCCAGGCGAACGAGCTCGCCGTCGCGCGAGACGCGCGCGGCGGTGCGGGCCTCGGTCAGCAGCATCAGCGCGAGCAGCCCCGTGGCCTCGCCGCGCTCGGCCGAGTCGTCGGGCAGCAACTCGCGCACGAGCCGGGTGAGCCGGATCGCCTCGCCCGTCAGGTCGCGGCGGATCGGATCCGATCCCTCGCCCGACGCGAGGTAGCCCTCGTTGAAGATCAGGTACAGCACGGCCAGCACTCCGCCCACGCGCGCGGGGAGGTCGGTGTGCTCCGGCACGCGGAACGGGATGTGCGCGGCCTTGATCTTGGCCTTCGCGCGGCTGATCCGCTGGCCCATCGTCGTCTCCTGCACGAGGAAGGCGTGCGCGATCTCGGGCACCGTGAGGCCGCCGACGATGCGCAGGGTCAGGGCCACGCGGGCCTCCATGGACAGCGCGGGGTGGCAGCAGGTGAACACGAGGCGCAGGCGGTCGTCGTCGACCGCACCCACCGGATCCGGTGGCGAGTCGTCGTGCATCATGAACGCCTCCTGCTGCTTGGCGTCGCGCCGGCTCTCGCGGCGCAGGCGATCGATCGCGCGGCGGTGCGCGGTGGTGGTGATCCAGGCGCCCGGGTTGGGCGGGATCCCGTCGGCCGGCCACCGCTCGACCGCCGTGGCGAACGCCTCGGCGGCCATCTCCTCGGCGAGGTCGAGGTCGCCGAACCTCCGCGCGAGGCCCGCCACCACCCGCGCCCACTCCTCGCGGTGGGTGCGGGCGACGGCCTCGGCGGCGGCGGGCGCGGCGGTCATGCGAACGGCCGCACCTCGATGCGCTCCCGGCAGACGTGCGAGGCCTCGGAGGCGATCTTCAGGGCCGCGTCCAGATCGGGCACGTCGATGATCCAGAGGCCGTTCAGGCCCTCCTTCGCCTCGATGAACGGGCCGTCGCTGAACAGCGGCTCGTCGCCGCGCGCGTCGACGACGGTGGCGGTGGAGGCCTCCTCCAGCCCGTCGACGAACACCAGCACTCCGGCGTCGGCGAGACGCTCGTTGAACGCCTCCGTCGCCGCCATCGCCTCGCGCATCTCGTCGGCCGAGGCGTATCCGTAGAACTCCGTGTACTCCTGACGGCCCATCACCGACAGCAGGTATCGCGCCATGACTCAGTCCTCCTCGTGCGTGCCGCGGGTGGGCACGACGTACATCCGCCCGATGCGGGCGGTCGGGTGGTTCTCGAGCAGCCGGGTGGCGTGCTCCATCGACTCGGCCTCGATCCACTCGACGCCGAGGAACCACTCGGCGAACTCGGGGAACGGCCCGTCGGTCACCACGACATCGCCGTCGTGGGCCGTGATGCGTCGGGCGGCGGCGGGCCCGGCGACGGTCTCGCCGTTCGGCTGCCACCCCTGGGGGCCCTCGCGGTGGGCGAGCCAGGCGTCCATCGCCGGCTCGTCGATCGCCGGATCCCACTCCGCCGCGGCGGGGTCGGTCATGTGGATCACCAGGAACCTCTGTTGTGCACCCATCGTGTGCCTCCTTCATGAGGTCTACGAACGGCCCCGGGTCGATTCGACAGCCTCGGGCGGAGAAATCTCAAGAGCCGTCGTGGATGTCGGATCCGGCCCGGGCTCGTCGTCGCTCTGTCGAGGGCGGATCACCGGATCGGCCCCGCCGGAGACAGAGACGAGAGGTGACGGACATGTCCGACCCGATGAGCCCCGACGAGCGGCGCGAGTTCGCCGACCGGATCGCGGACCTGCGCTGGGAGCGCACGCGCGAGCGCAGGGCCCGCCGCCGCGCGACGCGCACCCGCATCGCCGACTTCCTGCTCTCGATCCCCGCGGCCGCGCTCACGCGTCTCGGGGCCTGAGCGCTCCGGCCGTCGCGGCGGAGGGATCCCTTCCGTAGGAGGATCCGGACCGCTTCGCTCCGACGGAAGGGATTTCTCCTTCCGAGCGCACCGCGGGCCGCGCCCGGCCGGGCCGGCGGCCGCGGGGTCAGCCGGCCAGGTGGCCCCAGCGCGCGGCGAGCTCGTGCCACGGGCCGACCGCCGCGACCTCGCCCTCGGCGAGGACGACGACGCGGTCCGCCCGGGCGAGGGCGGCGCGCTTCGAGGTCGACCCGATCACGGTGGTGCCGCGGTCGCGCAGCGCCTGCCAGAGCTCGATCTCGGTGCGGGCGTCCAGCGCCGAGGACACGTCGTCGGCGAGCAGCAGCTCGGCATCGGCCGCCAGCGCCCGCGCGAGGGCGAGGCGCTGCACCTGGCCGCCCGAGAGCCGCACGCCGCGGTGCCCGACGAGCGCGTGGGAGCCACCCGCCTCGGCCACGTCCTCGCCGAGCCGGGCGCCGTCGATGGGGCCCTCGACGTCGCGCGGGTGGTCGAGGCGCACGTTGTCGGCGAACGTGCCGCTGAGCACCCGCGGCACTTGTGCCACGTGCGCGACCTGCCCCGGCCGCAGGAACTCCTGCGCGTCGCCGACGGTCGTGCCGTTCCACCGGATGTGGCCCGTGTGCTCCACGAGGCCCGAGAGCGCCGCCAGCAGGCTCGACTTCCCGGATCCGATCTGGCCGAGCAGCAGCACCAGCTCGCCGCGCCGCACGGTGAGGTCGACGCCGGCCACCCCGAGCGTGCCGTCGTCGTGCACGGCCGTGAGACCCGCCAGCTCGAGCGTCTGGAGCGGCTCGCGTCGCACCACGGGAGGCTCGGGCGCGGTGCCCGCGACGAGGTCGACGCCCGGCACGGGATCGACCAGGTCGACGCCGCCGGCGAAGCGCGCGGTGGCCTGCTGCCACGCCCGCGTGCCCGGGGCCTCGGTCACGACGGCGCCGGCGACGACGCCGAACCAGCCGAAGCCGGTGACGGCGTTGGCGACGAGGAGCGTGGTGGCAAGGTTCCATTGGTCGGTGAGGAAGGCCGCCCACGCGGCGACAGCGCCGAGCTGCAGGGCGACGATCGGGACGCCGTCGAGCACGGCCTGCACGCGGTGCTCGAAGATCGCCGCGCGCACGCGGCCGCTGTCGACCTCCTGCAGGTGACGGTGCACCTCGGGGGTGCGGGCGGCGAGCTTGACGGTGCGCGCCGCGTCGAGCGCCGAGACGAGCGAGCGGCCGAACCGGGCGCGCGCGGCCGAGGAGCGCGTCGCCGAGCGCCCGGCGATCGGGCGGCCCACGGCGGCGGCCAGCGCGGAGACCATCATGACCGCGAGCAGCACGCCGCCCGCGAGCCAGGAGCGCGAGACGAGCGCGGTGACCGCGGCGATGATCAGCCCGTTGACGAAGTCGACCCAGCGGTCGGCGTACATGACGTACCGGTCGGCATCCATGGCGCGCGCCACGATCTCGCCCGGCGGCGTAGCCGACAGGCGGTGCTGCCGGGTCTGCCCGTACATCACGCGCATTCGCACCCGCAGCAGGTTCTCGATCCACCAGCTGGGGTAGAGGTGGATGGCCTTGCCGAGCGCGATCGGGCTGAGCAGCACCAGCGCGACCAGGCCGCTGAGCAGCGCCCACGGCATGTCGCCGGCCTGCAGCGCCTCGACGGTGCGGCCCCACAGGAAGCCGGTCAGCGCGCCCTGCGCCGAGGCGAGCGCCGAGACGAGGAACAGCGCGGCGCCGACCACGCCCCACTCGGGACGCACGAACAGGACGTGGAGGATGCCGCGCGAGAGCGACGGCCCGTCGCCGGTCACGGGGAGGTCGGGCGGTGTGCCCGCGCGGCGCCGCGTCCCCACACCCGCGCTCGGGTCCTCGGCGGCGTCGTCGGAGGGCGCGTCGCCGGGCGCGGGGTGCGGGACCTCGGCGGGACGCGGGGCGTCTTCTCCGTCGGCGGTCTCATCGATCACGCCGGCGGTCGCGGCGGCCTCGCGGAGGCGCCGGAAGGGCCCCTCGGCGACGGCGAGGGTCGCGCGCGGCCCCTGCTGCACCACGCTCCCGTGATCGAGCACGGCGACCAGGTCGGCGCGCTCGATGGTCGACAGCCGGTGCGCGACGAGCACACCGGTCCGGCCGCTCAGCAGGCGCTCGGCCGCCGAGACGACGCGTGCCTCGGTGAGGGGATCCATCCGCGCGGTCGCCTCGTCGAGCACCACCACCTGCACCTGACGCACAAGGAGGCGGGCGAAGGCGACGAGCTGCTCCTCGCCGGCGGACAGGGCCGTGCCGCCCGGGCCGAGCGGGGTGTCGAGCCCGCCGGGCAGGCCCGCGACCCAGTCGCCGAGCCCGAGCTCGGCGACGGCCGCCTCGATCTCGCCGCGGGGGACGGGCGCGAACAGCGCGATGTTCTCGGCCAGGGTGCCGGAGAGGATCTCGGTGCGCTGGGTGACGACGCCCACGGCGGCGCGCAGCATCTGCAGGTCGAGGTCGCACACGTCGACCCCGCCGAGGAACACCGTCCCCGCGGCGGGCTCCTGCGCGCGGGAGATCAACGCGGCGAGGGTCGACTTGCCCGAGCCCGTGCGCCCCACGAGCGCGATCGTCTGCCCGGCCGGCACCTCGAGCGACACGCGCTCGAGCGCGAACTGGCCCTCCTCATACGCGAAGGTGAGGTCGCGCACCTCCAGGCCGACGGGCCCCGCGGGCACCTCCCGGCCCCCGGTGGGCTCGGGGTCGACCTCGAGCATCTGCCGGATGCGGACGAGGGCGCCGAGGCCCTCCTGGATGTCGGGCAGGTGGTGGACGAGGTTCGAGACGGATCCGACGAGCAGCGCGGTCGCCAGGAACAGGGTGACAAGCTGCGCCACGGGCAGCTGGCCGCCGAAGGCGAGCACCGCCCCGACCACGGCGATGCCGCCCAGCAGCGCGTGCAGCAGCAGCTCGGCCCGGTAGATGAGCCGCATCTCGAGCCCGGTCAGCGCGCGCAGACGCTCGTGCACGACCGCGGAGATCTGCGCGAGCCGGCGCACCGCGAAGGCCTGGCCGAGGCTCGTGCGCAGGTCGTTGCGCGCGGCCACCGCCTCCTCGAACGCGGCCGCGTGATCGGTCCACGCCTCTTCCTCGAGGACCTTGCGGCGCGCGATCTCGCTGAGCAGCGGCCGAGCCACCACCGTGACCACCGCGCCGAGCGCTGGGAACAGCAGCCACGCCGGCCACCAGGTCGCGCTCGCCACCACCCACAGCGGCAGGACGCCGGCCACGGTGCGGCCCGCGCCCCAGAGCTGGCGTCGCACCAGCGATCCGACCGCGCGGGTGTCGTCGTCGACCCTGTCCATCACCTCGCCGACCGCCTGCTCGGACAGGACCGCGAGCGGCTGGCTCATCGCCGCCGTGAGCAGGTCGGCTCGCAGCCTGCCCTCGGCGCGGTCCACGACACCCGCCCACAGCACCTGACCGATGCTGTCGACCGCGGCGCCGCCGATGACGCACAGGGCGAACAGGATCAGCGCGGTCGTCGTGGGGTCGCCCGCGAGCCGGCCGGCGATCACGGTCCCGACTGCCTGCGCGGTGGTGCCCACGGCCAGCAGGGTCAGCGCGATCAGCGAGGCGACGCCACGCAGCCGCCGCCAGTCGAGGCGACGCCACACGGGGCGCGCCGATGCGCCCGCCGGGTCGTCGGACGGAGCGGGCGCGGAAGCAGGTGCCTGGGACATCAGGACAACGCTACGACGCGCTTCGGACACTCCGCGCCCGTCGGGTGCGCGGACCGGTGGGAGCGGTTCCGGCGGCGACCGCCTGGCCCGGCGACCGCCGGGGTCAGGCGGGCTCGGGAGGGAGGCGCTGCTCGATCTGCGGGGCGACCTTCTTCTCGAGCACCTCGACGGCCTCGGGCGGCAGCGCGATGAGCCCGTCGAGCTCGGCGCGCACCCGCTTGTAGGCGAGCTGACGCTCGGCGCCCGTGGCCGACTGATCCACCGCGGTCTGCAGCAGCTGCTGGGCGCGCTCCAGCCGCTTGCGCTCCTCGTCGCTGAAGCCGCTGTCGCGCACGCGCCGCGCGTCCTGCTCGGCGACGTCGAACGCGACCTCGTAGTCGTGCACCGCGTCGCGGTACTCCGTGAAGGCCTCCTGGTCGAGCTTGGCGCCCGCGTCGGGGCGCAGGGCGTCGGCGGCCTTCTTGGCGCGCAGGAACGCCGCCGTCAGGGGCTCGCGGCCGTCGCTCATCGTCGGGAAGGCGATGAGCTTGGCCACGTCGAGCTCGTACTCGAGCCAGCGCCGGGTGACGTCGGCATGGGCGTCGAGCAGGCGCGCGAGGCGATCGCGCTGGGTCTTCTCGTCGGCTTCGACGACCCCGGCCGGAAGCGCGGGGGCGGCGGCGGTCGTGAGCGCCTTGGCCTCCGCCTTCGCCCGGATCACCTCGAGCCGGCGCTTGTGCCGCTGCTTCGCGGAGCGCTCGGTCCACGCGCCGATCGCGCGGACACCGCCGACGATGGATCCGCCGAAGACGAACCACAGCCACCAGTTCTGGCCGATGAAGTGGAAAACGGGCTCCAGCACGCTCCGACTCTAGGCGAAACGACGAGAGGGGGAAGGACCGAAGTCCTCCCCCCTCTCGCGACGCGGTTCAGCCGAACAGCAGGGCGAAGACGGTCGCCCCGCCGCCGGTGACCAGCAGGGCGCCGATCACCACCCACGCGACCGTGCGGATGCGGCGGTTGCGCTTCTCGGACCAGAGGTCGGCGGCCTCGCCGTCGGGCTCGAGCTCGGAGTGGTTGATCTGCGTCATCGCTGTCAGGCCCCGACCGGCTCCGTGACGGTGGCGCCGAACGCGGCGGGCAGAGTGCCCGTCGACAGGGCGCGCAGCTCGGCGACGGGCACCTGGAAGAGGTCCTGCACC
>Ga0308156_1002843_pt1 | contig 14339 bp, 11 predicted proteins | sample PhyAR2_FD_201041 | JGI IMG/M metagenome (GOLD analysis project Ga0308156, IMG submission 201041) | Phyllosphere microbial communities from UC Gill Tract Community Farm, Albany, California, United States - DLSL A.R2 | ecosystem: Host-associated > Plants > Phyllosphere > Unclassified | place: USA... | reverse complement strand
TCACATGTAACCTTGCGGTTTCATAATACAATGTTAAAAATTAAAGTTTGCTTTCGAAATAGTAATGGATATTTCTCTGCTAATTTTAGGTTGCAAAAGTACAATATTTTTTTGAATTTGCAAATATCCTGTCAATATTTTTTTCTTCATAAGAAATTCAAAGTATTTTCGTTACATTTGAAATTTATTAAACTTTAATTTCGATGAAATTCAAATTATTACTGGCTTTTTCATTCTGGATGCTTGTTATGGCGGTATCATGCAATAAGGACGACATTAGTTTTGATACGCCTTCACAAAAATTAAGCTTTTCAAGAGACACGGTTTTTTGTGACACGGTTTACCATCAGGTTCGTTCCGAAACTTATGCCGTGAAAGTTTATAATAATGAAGATAAAGACATCCTGATTCCAAGGATTCATCTGGAAAAAGGGAACATATCTCTGTATAAAATCAATGTAGACGGAAAACCCGGATACGATTTTAAAGATATTCCTTTAAGAAAGAAAGACAGTCTTTATATTTTTGTGGAAATTGCTCCGGAAGCCACCGGCCCTGAAGCGATTGCTGAAGACAAAATCCTTTTCGACAGTCCTGCCGGGCAACAAAACGTAGTTCTTTTCTCGGTTGTACAGGATGCGGAATTTTTCATTAAAAGCCCATCCAACCCGAATATCATCACTTCTGATGCAACCTGGAACAACAATAAAGCTAAAATAATCTACGGGGATCTGACCGTTGACGAAAATGTAATCCTGAATATTCAGCCGGGAACAAAAGTCTATTTTCACAAAAACAGCGGTATGAAAGTACGGTCCGGTGCTACCTTAAATATAAACGGAACCTTAGCCAATAACGTTACCCTCCGCGGCGACAGAAATGATCCGGCGTATGACACCATTCCTAAAAACTGGAATTCCATAAAGATGGAAGCGGGTTCTACTTTAAATATGAATTATGCAAGGCTTTTCGGAGGAACAAGAGGTCTTGAAATGAAGCAAACCAATGCCACCATCAGCAATTCATTTATTCATACTTTCCAGGAATACGGGATCTATGCCGTCGCTTCTACCGTGAATGCCAAAAATCTTGTCATGAACAACTGCGGAGAATCGGCCATCGGAATATTCAAAGGAGGCACTCACAATTACATACATTCCACCATTGTCAATTATTCCGACCTTCTTCAATCTATGAACAGGAACGGTATTTTTGCCACCAATGAATGGAAAAACGAATCTAACCAGACAGAACAGGGCGCTTTGATCCTGAATGTAAGGAACAGCATCGTCTACTCCGACCGTGACAATTCAGTATTTTTCGAGCAGACCCCGGGGCAGTTATTTAATTTTGCATTTCAGAATTGCCTTCTAAAATATTCCAATCAATCGGAAGCGGGTTTCCTCGATACCGCAACAAGTGTGACCCAGCTGGTTAAAAATCAGGATCCTCTTTTTGTTAATTATTTTGTAGCCCAAATGAATTTAAGGGTAAAACAGAATTCCCCTGCCATAGGAAAAGGAAACACTGCCGTTGCAGCAACCGTTCCTGTTGATATTGCAGGACTTTCAAGAACGTCAAACCCTACTTTAGGCGCTTACCAGTATCCATAATTTTTAAATAAACCGATTCAGTGCCTGAGAACACCTGAAGAAAGACCAATAATAAAACAGTAATGGAAATCACGAATCTGCAGCAGCAAGTTGATGAATGGATCAAAACCATCGGAGTCCGTTATTTCAATGAACTGACCAATATGGCGATGCTGACCGAAGAGGTCGGAGAAGTCGCAAGGATCATCGCTAGAAGATATGGGGAACAGAGTGAAAAAGAAAGTGACAGGAGCAAAGACCTGGGCGAAGAGCTGGCAGATGTATTGTTTGTCACCTTATGTCTGGCCAATCAGACCGGAGTCGATCTTCAGGAAGCTTTCGACAAGAAAATGAAAATCAAGACGGATCGAGACAAAGACCGTCATCAGAATAATGAGAAATTAAAATAGCTGGAAGCCGGAAGTTTAAACTAAACTTTTCACCTCCCTCTTCCAACTTCCGGCTTTCAACTTAGATAAACAATGAAGAAGCTAGAAAAATCAAATCTATTAGAGAATAAAACCATACAGATCAGCGGTTCGAAAAGTATTTCGAATCGTTTGTTGATTTTAGAAAGTCTGTTCAATACCATAAAAATCGGAAATCTTTCCAATTCACAGGATACCGGCCTTCTGAAAAAGGCTTTATCTGAAAATACAGAGGTGGTGGATATTCACCACGCCGGAACCGCCATGCGTTTCCTCACGTCCTATTATGCTATTCAGGAAGGAAAAACAACCATTCTTACCGGTTCGAAAAGAATGAAGGAAAGACCGATCAGAAACCTGGTCACGGCTTTACAAAATCTCGGGGCAGAAATCACTTACATGGAAAATGAAGGATTTCCTCCCTTGAAAATCGAAGGAAAAAAAATCGTTCAGAAAAAAGTGGATGTTCCGGCAAATATATCGAGCCAGTTCATCACTTCCCTGCTTCTGATCGCAGGAAAACTTGAAAACGGATTGGAAATAAACCTTGTCGGCGAAGTCACTTCGAGATCTTATATTGAAATGACATTGGATATTTTAACGAAATTCGGAATTACAAACGACTTTACCGGAAATACAATTAAAGTAGAACCCTTCATCAGTCATCAATCATCCATCATCAATTATGAAGTGGAGAGCGACTGGAGCTCGGCTTCTTACTTCTACTCTTTTGCAGCGCTGGGAAGAAAAACCATCCATCTGAAAAGTTTTTATAAAAAATCTACCCAGGGAGATTCTGCCATTGCCAAAATCTACGAAGACTTCTTTGGAATTGAAACCACTTTCAATGAAGATGACCATAAGATCACGCTAAAACCCAATCCTGATTTCACATTTCCGGAAAAAATTGTTTTAGACATGAACAACTGTCCGGACATTGCCCAAACGCTTTGTGTAACCGCTGCATCCCTGAAAATCCCTTTCGAAATTTCCGGCCTCGGAACATTAAGAGTAAAAGAAACCGACAGGCTGCTGGCATTACATCAGGAACTGAAAAAACTGGGTACGGAAACTGAATTTACCGATCTTACCATTAAATCAACAAGCTTTAATGATCCGGAAAAGCATATTTCCATCAAAACCTACCAGGATCACAGGATGGCCATGGCTTTTGCCCCTTTCTGCCTGGTTCAGGAACTCTATATTGAAGATGAAGAGGTCGTAGAAAAGTCTTATCCTATGTTTTGGGAAGATTTAAAATTGATTTTAACTGAAAACTCATGAATACAAAAACCATAATCATCACCGGGACTTCATCCGGGATCGGCCTCGTACTGGCAGAATATTTCGGAAAGAAAGGCCATAAAGTCTACGGCCTGAGCCGTAAACCTACCGAAAGCACCTATTTTACCTCTCTTCCTACCGATGTAACGGATAATGACGCCGTACAAAATGCCATTGCACAGGTTTTAAAGACCGAAACAAGAATCGATGTTCTCATCAATAACGCCGGAATGGGAATGGTGGGTGCCGTAGAAGATTCCTCTAAAGAAGACATTTTAAAATTGTTTAACCTGAACCTCGTCGGTGCGGTACAGATGATGAGTGCCGTGATGCCGAAGATGCGCGAGAACAAATTCGGGCAGATCATCAATGTGTCCAGCATCGGAAGTGAAATGGGACTGCCTTTCAGAGGATTTTACTCTGCTTCGAAATCTGCGCTGGATAAGGTAACAGAAGCCATGAGATATGAAGTGTATCCGTGGAACATTCATGTTTGCTCGCTGCATTTAGGTGATATCAAAACCAATATTGCGGAAAACAGGGTGCGGACAAAAGTTTCGGAACCGTATAAGAACGTTTTCGACAAAGTCTATGCTTTGATGAACAGCCATGTAGGCGACGGCACCGAACCTCTTGAAGTGGCGGAATATGTAGATCAGCTTTTGCATAAAAACAAATGGAAAGCCCACTATTATTTCGGTAAATTCGGACAAAAAATAGGGGTTCCCCTGAAATGGATTCTTCCCCAGGGTACTTATGAAAATCTGATGAAGAAATACAATAAACTGGCTTAAATTGAGTTAACTATTAAACTTTATCATCCTCTTTTCAAAATAAAGCAGCATATTGCCATCCCGGTTGGAATGACAAACGAGATTCTAAAACTTTGTATTAATTGAAATTATTTCTGAAAATATTCTTTGTCCTACTCTGCGTTTTCGTTCAGGCGCAGAAGAAACCCTATTTTCTTATCGACTCGGAGACGAAGGTAAAAAAAACGGTCAAAGACTCTGCTTCAGCAGTCAAGTTTCTCGATTCGCTGGCGCAGAACAATTATTTTTTCACGCAGCTGAAAGAAGTCAGAAAGAAAGGAGACACCACGGAAATTGTTTTTCATAAAGGGAAAAATTTCAATGAAACCTATGTCAGGCTTTCAGATTCTATCTCCCGCAAAGTAAAAACAGAGAAGGAGTTTTTCACTAAAAATTTAGATTCAACCAAGAAAAACATCAACAAAAAATATATTGATGACGGGTTTGCATTCAGCAGAATAAAATCCAAATACAAGGGACAGAAAAACGGATATCCCATTGTGGAACTCGACATTAATAAGAACGACAAAAGAACCATTGACGGGTTTGTGGTAAAAGGATACACCAGCGTTCCGAAAAGATTTATCAAAAACCTGGAAAAGGAATTTAAAGGTAAAACGTATGATGACAAAAACCTGATCGCCATCAACAAATCTTTTCAAAGCCACCAGTTTGTTTCTCTGGAGCGTCCTCCGCAAACGCTTTTCACCAAAGATTCCACCAGCATCTACCTCTTCATGGAAAAGAAGAAAACCAACAGCTTTGACGGGGTAATCGGGTTCGGAAATGACAAAACGGACAAGTTTACGCTGAACGGAACCCTGAATGTGAATTTCAGGAATATATTCAACAGCTTTGAAACCATCAATCTTTACTGGCAGCGAAACCCGGATAAAGGACAGACCTTCGATCTCCAGGCCGACGTTCCTTACCTCTTCAAATCGAATGTCGGGCTGAACATGAAAGTCAATATTTTCCGCCAGGATTCTACTTTTGCCAATGTAAAGGCGCTTCCTGCATTTTATTATCACCTCAATTCCAGGAACAAGATCGGTTTGAGGGGTACTTTTGAAAGCTCAAGCATTATTGACACCCTGTATGTCCAGGGGAAAGACTACAACAAAAAAGGGATCGGGGTCTGGTTTGAGATGGTAGAACCGACCGATATTGATCTTTTCCTCTATAAAACGAGAATCAACGCCGGATACGACTATCTGGCCACAACATATACCAAAGACAATATCAGTTCTCCGCAGAATCAGTTTTACTTTTTTGGCGAACACAATTATCACATCAACGGAAACCATTTCCTCAACATCAAAGCAGAAGGGGCGATGATGGATTCTAAAATTGATTTCTCCGCCAACGAATTGTACCGTTTCGGGGGCTGGAATTCCATGCGGGGGTTCAATGAAAATTCCCTTGCTGCCGACTTCTATTATTACGGAAGTTTAGAATACCGCTATCTCATCGGAAGCCAGGCGTTCTTTGATGTCTTCGGGCAATACGGCCAGCTGAATAACAAATCGCTGAATGTAAAGCCCAAACTGTACAGCGTCGGGCTGGGATTCAATTTCTTTATCCCGATCGGGCTCATGAGCTTCCAGCTTTCCAACGGTAATGAGTTTGGAAATCCTTTTAAGTTTAATGATATTAAAATCCATTGGGGGATCCTGAGTAGATTTTAACCAGGTTTTATATACTCCCGCGGATTGAGCAAATCGAGCAGATTTTTTTTTTGAATTAAGATCTGCATAATCTCCATAATCTGCGGGAGACTTGCCTTCAGTCAAATTTAAAAGCAGACACAAAATTTTAGATACTCCAGCGGATTGAGCAAATTGAGCAGATTTTTTTTTGAATTAAGATCTGCATAATCTCCATAATCTGCGGGAGACTTGTTTTCAGTCAAATTTAAAAGCAGACGCAAAATTTTAGATACTCCCGCAGATTGAGCAAATTGAGCAGATTTTTTTATTTGAATTAAGATCTGCGTAATCTCCATAATATGCGGGAGAATATTCTCAGGCAAATTAATATTTTGCGGGCTTTTTGGGCTTCTTCATTAAAACTTTAGGTCTTTTTGACCAGGCTTTAGGTGAATTTACGTTCCTTTTAGATTTTCTTGCTTAAACTTTAGAACTTCTTATCAAAAATTTAGGTCCATTTACCAAAATTTTAGGTCCGCTTGCCAAAACTTTAGGTGTTTTTATCAAAACTTTCGATCCGGTACACCGCAAAAGGGCTTTCTTCACCGAAAGCATAAAAACTCGCTTTTCAAAACTTAAAACCGATACTATATAATAATTAAAAAAAATAAAAATCTGAGGAATAATGCAAGTTCCCAGACTTTATTTTTATATTAAATTTCATCATTGTCCCATATTGAAATTATATTTTTATCTTAATATCGACGTAAAACTGTGGTAACAATGCCTGTCTAAATTTGTTCTCAAAAAAAAATGAAGAAAACTTTAGCCACTTTTGCTATTTTTTTACTCCCCCTTTATCTTACGGCACAGGAAATCAATATTTCCGGAAACGTAAAATCTGAAAACGGAACCACTGTCTCCGGAGTTAATATTACAGATAAAAACACAGGGAAAACTGCGATCACCGATGAAAATGGTAATTTCACCATTTCTGCCAACCCGAAAGATATTCTTGAATTTTATTCTCCGGAATTTTCTGCTTATACAATCGAAGTTTCAAACAGAAAAAATTACTCGGTTGTTCTGAAAAAAGTAAATGAAAAACAGATCGAAGGGGTTGTAATCACAGCATTAGGGATTGCCAAAAAGAAAGAAAAGATAGGGTACGCCACCCAGGAAGTCGGGACGAAGCAATTCGAAACCATTACCACCCCAAGCATCGGGAATTTATTTTCTGGGCAGGTTGCGGGACTGAATGTCTCAAACCCGACCGGAATGCAGCAGGCTCCACAGTTTACTTTAAGAGGAAACAGTAACCTCGTTTTCGTCATCGACGGTGTGATCGTAGAGAAAGAAGTTTTCCAGAATCTGGATCCGAATAATATAGACAATATCAACGTGCTGAAAGGAGCTACCGCTTCAGCCCTCTACGGTTCGAGGGGAAGATTCGGAGCCGTTCTTATCACGACGAAAAGCGCTAAAAAGAAAGGATTTACCGTTGAGTTTTCACAAAATACGATGATCTCCGCAGGGTTCACCAATCTTCCGAAAACACAGACCGAATACGGAAACGGCTCCCATGGTAAATATGAATTCTGGGACGGTGCCGACGGCGGGGTGAACGATGGGGATATGATCTGGGGGCCAAAATTTGTTCCCGGACTGAAAATAGCACAATGGAACAGCCCGATCAGGGACAAGCAAATCGGAAAGATCGTTCCGTGGTACGGCGCAGTGACGGGAACCCAATACGACGATAAATCCAGATACGAAAGAGTGCCGATCGACTGGAAATATCATGACAATCTCGATATTTTCCTGAAACCGGCCGTCATTAACAATAATAATTTTGCCATCAGCTATAAAAACAATAAAGATGTATACAGGCTTTCGGGGAATTTTATGAATTATGATGACCGGGTTCCTGAATCGTATCTTCAGCGTTATGGGGTAAATTTTTCCTCTGAAAATCATCTTGGAGAAAAATTAATCTTCGATACCAAATTTAATTTTAACCAAACCTTTACGCCCAATATTCCGAACTACGACTATAATCCGAGCGGTCATATGTATACCATCCTGATCTGGATGGGGGGCGACGTAGACGGAAGAGACCTTAAAAACCACCTTTGGATTCCCGGAAAAGAAGGCAGGGCACAGGCCAACTGGAACTACGCATGGTACAACAACCCATGGTTCGGCGCAGAATATTACAAGAATAAAAACAGAACCGACATCATTAATGCACAAACCGGCCTGGAGTATAAAGCCACAAAGGATTTTTCAGTAAAAGGCAAAATTTCAATTGTTGAAAACCACAACAAGCAGGAAATTCTAAGCCCATATTCTTACTTCAATTACAGCGCACCAAGAAGTGGTGGCTACATTTTAAACGACACCAAAACATGGAATCTCAATTATGATGTCTTAGCCACTTATAAAAAGAAGATTTCTGAGAATTTTGATTTTACCATCAATGCCGGAGGTTCTGCCTTTTATTATAAAAATGATATCGACAATGCATCGACGGACGGACTTAAAATTCCTGAGCTCTACACTTTAGACAATTCTATCGGCGCCGTAAAATATTATGATTATCTAAAAGAGAAACTTATCTACAGTGCCTATACAACGATTGACATTGGATTATACAATGCTTTCTTCCTGAATGTCTCCGGGCGTAACGACTGGTCTTCTACCCTTCCGAAAGCCAACAGATCATACTTTTATCCTTCCGCTTCATTAAGTGCGGTGATTTCTAATTTAGTTAAAATGCCGGAATCGATCAGCCTGTTAAAATTATCAGCTTCCTGGGCTAAGGTAGCATATGATTTCCAGCCTTATTCCATCAGAAATTATTATGTCAACAACAGCGGGATCACTTTTAACGGAAATCCTACATATTACTATCCGACGACTTTAAACGTTGAAAACACATTAAAACCGGAGCAGACAAAATCATATGAACTTGGTTTAAGTGCCGGATTATTCGATAACAGAATCACCCTGGATGCGACCTACTTCAGAACACTGGATTATAACAACATCCTTCAGTTTCCAAGTGCACAGTCTTCAGGCTTCACTTCACAGTACGTCAACGGAAACGAATATACCACAAAAGGTCTTGAAATTTCTTTGGGACTGACGCCTGTAAAAACGGCTACTTTTACCTGGAAATCTCTGATCAACTGGAGTACCTACGAACAAAAGCTGACTTCCATCTACGCCGGTATGCCGAATTACAACAATATTAAATTAGGCGAAAGAATGGACAGCTACTACGATTATACCTGGCAAAAATCTCCGGACGGAAAAGTAATCCTGAACGCCAATACGGGAATGCCGACCAGAGCCAACACCCCAACCAATCTCGGACATTTCAATCCGGACTGGACGTTTGGGTTTAACAATACCTTTAAATATAAAAAGTTTAGCCTGAACATAGGCATCGATGGCAGCATCGGTGGTGTTATGAGGTCGCAGGTCGTTGAGAAAATGTGGTGGGGCGGGAAACATCCGAACTCTACCGCTTACCGCGATCTCGAATACGCCAACCCGGGAACTTATTATTTCGTACCGGACGGTGTCAATTACAACCCGGCTACAGGGGCATATACCCCTCACACCAAAGCCATCAGTTTCCAGGACTGGGCCCAAAACTATCCTTACCAGGCAAGGGTGACTGAAGACGAAAGCGAGCTTTTTGCCAATGTTTTCGACAGAACATTTGTAAAACTGAGATCCGTAATTCTTGAATACGACTTCTCTTACCTGCTAAATCCGAAAGGAATGGTAAAAGGCTTTACGGCAAATATTTCCGGCTACAATCTTGCCATGTGGAAAAAATCTAAAAATCTTTACTCGGACCCGGATTATAAGATCGGGACAGGAAATGATATCCAGGATCCTTCCAGCAGATGGATCGGAGTTGGGTTTAATCTTAAATTTTAATTAAAAAACGTACATCAGAAATGAAACATATTATAAAATCAGTTTTTGTAGCAGGGCTTCTGTCGATGACTTCCTGCGAATCTAATCTCGACACCATCAACGAGAATCCGAATGACAAAGCCAGCGTCGATCCCAAATATTTATTAACCTATGTATCTTCCAATGCCTTTCAGGTAAACGGAGATAATATGTACGCCTCCAGAATGATGATCGGAACCGATGGAGAAAATGTGTACCAATACCTGAAATGGAATGATGCTTCCTTCGATACCTATTCAAAAGGTCTTCTCAATACGGTAAAGATGATGCAGGAGGCAGAGAAGATTAATAATAAGAATTATCAGGCCATCGGTAAATTCTACAGAGCTTTTTATTTTTTTAATTTAAGTTTAAAATTCGGAAACATTCCGTATTCAGAGGCCGTAAAAGGAGAAAGCGGAATTACCCAGCCGAAATATGACTCCCAGGAAGCAGTGATGGCTGGAATTCTGACAGAGCTGAAAGAAGCCAATGATTTAATAAATTCAAACGACAAGATCGAAGGCGACATCATCTACAACGGGGATGCATCAAAATGGAAAAAGCTGATCAACGCTTTCAGACTGAAAATTCTGATCACAATGTCCAAAAAAACTACAGTTGGAAGTTATAATGTAGCCACAGAATTTGCTACTATCGCAGGGAACCAGCCTTTAATGACATCGATTGCCGATAACGGAGAACTGAAATTTGCAGATGCCGCTGACAGCCGCTACACGATGTTCAACAACAGCGGATATGGTTCCAGCTTGTATATGGCCAATTATTTCATTGATTTGTTTAAGGCCAGACAGGATCCGAGATTGTTTACTTTTGCCGCCCAGACAACAGGGGCAAAAGAAGCAGGAAAACCTGTTACCGATTTTTCAGGATACAACGGCGGAAATCCTACCTCTCCGTATTCAGATAATGCAGCCCTGATCACAGCAAAAAACATCTCCAAAGTAAATGACCGCTTTTACAAGGACGCAACGAATGAGCCGTCGTCCGTACTGAGCTATTCCGAGCTGGAATTTATTTTAGCGGAAGCAGCAGCAAGAGGATGGATTTCAGGATCTGCAAAAACCCATTACGATAATGCGATTAAAGCAAGCTTTACATTTTACCAGACCTACGTTAAAAATCCGGGGCAGTATTTTTCAGGCTTTAATGTGAATACTTATTTAGCGACACCTTTGGTAGTCTATGATAATTCAGCATCTCTGCCGACACAGCTTGAAAAAATCATGACCCAGAAATACATGACTATGTTTCACCAGTCACAATGGACTTCCTACTACGATTATCTGAGAACAGGATACCCGAACTTTCCGTTGCAATCGGGAGTTTCCGCACCCTTCCGCTTCAGATATCCACAGTCGGAATACAATTATAACAATACCAACCTGCAGGCCGCTCTGACCGCACAATACGGAGGAAACGACAATATCAATGGAAAACCTTGGTGGTTGCAGTAATATTTTTAACATTTAAATAAAAGAAATCGCAGGAAAACCTATTAACTTGCGGTTTCTTTCCATTAGATACAACATGAACAGAAGAGAATTTTTAGAAAAATCAAGCCTTTTGCTGGCCGGACTGGGAACTTCAAGCGTACTGCATCCCGCCATTCTGAAAGCTTTAGAAATTGAGCCCGCTGCTCAGTCTACCTTTTATGATGCGGAACATGTCGTAATTCTCATGCAGGAAAACCGTTCCTTCGATCACGCATTCGGTGCATTAAAAGGCGTCCGGGGATTTTCCGACCGCCGGACCTTTACAAAACAGGATGGGCATTCCGTTTTCTTTCAGAAGAACAACGCCGGTAAATACGCCGCGCCTGCCCGCCTGGACCTGAGGAATACAAAATCTACGTGGATGAGCTCACTTCCTCACTCCTGGGACAATCAGCAGCACGCTCTGAACAAAGGAAAATATGATCAATGGCTCCAGGCAAAAGCCTCGGGGAATAAAGACTATAAAAACATCCCTTTAACCCTCGGATACTACAAACGCGAAGATCTTCCGTTTTACTATCAGCTGGCAGATGCATTTACCATTTTCGACCAGTATTTTTGCTCGTCATTAACGGGCACTACCCCCAACAGACTTTTCCACTGGTCGGGAACTTTACGTGAAGAGAAAAACGGTAAGGTAAAAGCGAATGTCTATAATGAAAACATCGACTATGATAAAAACCACCAGGCAAGATGGAAAAGTTTTCCTGAAATCCTGGAGGAACAGAATATATCATGGCGAATTTATCAGAACGAGATCAGCCTTCCGAAAGGAATGTCCGGTGAACAGGAAGCCTGGCTCAGTAATTTTACCGATAATCCGATTGAATGGTTTTCCAGGTTTAATGTAAAATTTTCCAAAGGCTACCATCAGAATATCCCCAACATCATTACCTATCTGCAAAACGAAATTGAGAAGCATCCCAATCAGAAAGAAAGGCTTGAAAAGATGATTGCGGAACTCGAGGAAGATAAAGTAAAATATCATCCGGATAACTTTGAAAAGCTTTCACCCGAAGAAAAGAATCTTCACCAAAAGGCATTTACGATCAACAGCGACGATCCCGATTACTGGAATCTGGAAATCGGTCAGGATGAAAATGGCGAAAGACTTGTGGTTCCTAAGGGTGATGTTCTGCATCAGTTCAGAAAAGATGTTGAAAGCAAAAATCTACCTTTGGTTTCCTGGCTTATTGCCCCGGAACATTTCTCCGACCATCCGGGTTCCCCATGGTACGGAGCCTGGTATATCTCCGAAGTCCTGAATATACTGACCCAGGATCCTGAGATGTGGAAAAAAACAATATTCATCATTAATTACGATGAGAATGATGGTTATTTTGACCATGTTTTACCTTTCGCACCCCCTCTGAACCCAAGTCAGCCGGTAGATATGAATGGTCCTGATGGCGTAGAATATGTAAATAAAAATCAGGAATACATGTCATCCCCAACGCTGAAAGACCATGAAAAAGTGGAAGGAACTGTTGGCTTGGGATACCGCGTTCCGATGATCATCGCATCACCATGGACGAAAGGTGGTTTTGTAAATTCTGAAGTTTCCGATCATACTTCTGTTTTAATGTTCCTTGAAAAATTTATTCAGAAGAAATTCAATAAAAAAGTTACGGTAGATAATATCAGTGACTGGAGACGCGCAATCTGCGGAAATCTGACTTCGGCATTCAATGCATCCAACCTAAAAGTTCCGAAAATGGATTATCTGGACCAGAAAGACTATGCCAAAACAATCAACTCGGCAAAAAACAAGCCTGTTCCCGATCTTAAATGGTACGACGAAAATGAATTGAACAGCGATCTTTTGAAAATCCAGGAAAAAGGATCAAAACTTTCCAATGCACTTCCCTATCATTATCACGTAAATTTTGAACATGGTAAAATCATCATGACCAACTTAAAGGACCGGGCAGTTCCCCTTATCGTTTATGACCGAACCCAATTTGACGCGGAAGATTTTTACTTTTCCTATGCCTTATACTCGAATCAGGAAATATCTCATGGTATAGACTCTGAAAGATACGACCATGAAGTTTTCGGGCCCAATGGCTTCTACAGGCATTTTAAAGGAGAACATCCGCCTCTACTAGAAATTTCGTTGATTGGTAATCCATCAAAAAATACCGTTGAAATCATTGTTCAGAAGAATAAAAAAGAAAGCACCGGCAAGAGCATTACTGTTGAAAATCTTTATGACAACAAAAACAATGAAATCGCATTGACCATGTCACAACAAAAATTTATTGTTGATTTAACTAAAACAAAAGGCTGGTACGATCTGATCATCAAGTCTGAAAATAACAGATGGCATTTTGCAGGTCGCTTAGAAACCGGTAAACCATCCATCTCGGATCCGCACTGGAGCTAGAATATTTTATTGACAACCTCTAAAAGCCTTACACTCATGTAGGGCTTTATTTTTCCACTTATCAATCTTATATTCCAGATCCATATAAATACGGAATAACACTATACCAATCTGATTAATTTGGAGCTGATTCCCGCTATCCACTGCTACTCCTCGCGCCGGTCTTAGCCCTTGCTTAAAGCCTTCCTTTCCCCTTCCCTGCTGTGGGGTATCCGTTTCTATCGGGGCTAGGGTGGCAGGCAAGCGTATAGGCAGTAGGTAGTAGGCAGTAGGCAGTAGGCAGTAGGCAGTAAGCAGTAGGCAGTAGGCAGTAGGCAGTAGGCAGTAGGCAGTAGGCAGTAGGCAAAATTAAAGAACCGGGAGATAATAATGGTGTTCTTGTTTAAATAAAACTGGATATTTTTAAACCTTTTATTCAAGATCGTTTTTCTCGTCCTTTCTTAAACCGTGCTTTTCCTACTTGATTCTTTTTCCTTCTTACTTAATTCTTTTACCCTTTCTCCCTTGCTCTTTTACCTTTTCCCCTTGTCTCTTTTCCCTTTTTCCCTTGGCTCTTTTCTCTGGGGTATGGACATAAAAAAACCTCACACATGACTGTATGAGGTTTGTAAAAAAACTGGCGGCGACCTACTCTCCCGCGTTAGCAGTACCATCGGCGCTGGTGGGCTTAACTTCTGTGTTCGGAATGGGAACAGGTGA
>Ga0308156_1002841_pt1 | contig 14348 bp, 8 predicted proteins | sample PhyAR2_FD_201041 | JGI IMG/M metagenome (GOLD analysis project Ga0308156, IMG submission 201041) | Phyllosphere microbial communities from UC Gill Tract Community Farm, Albany, California, United States - DLSL A.R2 | ecosystem: Host-associated > Plants > Phyllosphere > Unclassified | place: USA... | reverse complement strand
ACCTGCGGTGTTTTACTCTCCGGCACTGCCGACTTAGTGGCGCTGTTGGTGTAAGCCGGCAGGGTGGCTGCGGAGCCGTCACCGGAGGCACTGACCACGAGGGTGTCATCGGCGCTGGCGGCAAAAGAGGAAGAACTGAAGCTGCTGGTGATAAGCACGGCAAGAAGGCACGGCTTAAAAGTAAACGTTTTCATGGTTGCCATTATGATAATGTGAAAGATAACGACAATTATTATCATTAGCGATTCAAAAACAATAAGGCGGTGAAAATAAAAACGGCAGGGAGGTTGATTGCGGGTGGCAGTTGGCGACTCAGTGAAAGCCGCATCTCACCCTCAGGCGGTTAAGCTCCTTCTCCTTGTCGAAGATGGGGAAGCGCGTCTGGCTGGCGCGCGCCACGTCCGATACCGGCACATCCTTAGTATGAAAGTGGTGGTTTTTTCAAAAAATTAATCACGCGAAAAAATAGTAAACTTTCATCAAAATATGGAAGACGCGCCGCAGTTAATTTCAGCGTTTTCAGCGATTTTGCAGAGATGCAGGCGTATATTTGTACAGTAGTTAACAGCGAAAGATGGGTATAGAGATAGAACAATAAAGAGTTATTAAGCGCGGACTGAAGGTGCGCCAACACCAGCAGCCCGCTGACCACAGCAACTATACGAGGTAGTTATCATGGCTAAGCGAGATTGTAAGTCAGAACCACGCACAACTGAAGTTCCGCAACCGACCCACCGCTGTGAGTTTCACAGCAGCGCTATGCATCATGGGCTGTTTTTACGCGGCGAGTGGCTGGAGCAGGCGGGATTTTTACAGGGGATGCCAATTAAGATCCGGGTGATGCCGGACTGCATAGTGATCACCACTCAGGACACCCGCGAGCTGTGGGGCTGCATCGAGGGCCTGAGCGTGGTGCCGATTAACCGCAGGAAGGTGGCGCAGTGGCTGAAGGAATTCCCGGGGGCGATACACAACACCTGTGACGTGCCGAAGTTTAAACGCAACAGCGGGTATCATGCACGGGAACTGAAATAGTGAAAATCCCGCCTGGTGAGGGCGGGATTACTGTTATTTTATTGGTGATTTTTATAATAAATAAACCAACATCCTATAGCTGCAACCATTCCTCCACCAATGCTGGCTTTTAATATTTTAAAAAAATCATATGACAAGAAATCAAAATGAGTTCCATATATTAAGGATGTCACATAACCAATTAAAAATAATGAGGCGAGTGATGTTATAAACAACCCGAAGGGGATACTTACCGCCAAGTAAATAAATATATAAAACCATTTTTTATTAGAAGGACTCATTTCCCGCCTCCAATTTTTTTACCTGCTTGATCATTGATCATCTCCGAAGTCAATGAACCAGAGGCAGTACCAGCAACTCCCGGCAATGGATTTAATGGCAATGGCTTACTGATCCCCATCCCCACATCAACCCACTCCCAGTTTTTCCAGTTTGGATTGATAACCTTGTTCAACGGCCCCTGAATAAGTTTTCCTGCACCGTAGCCTAATCCTGACGCTGTGCCACTGGAGATGGCTCCTGTAAGTGGGTCGTCACCTTTAATATAGTTGGAAGTTGCACCTCCTGCTGCATTCCAGCCAACGGTTCCCAGCAGCCCTGTGTTTGATGTTGCCGCGCCCACCCAGCTGGCTATCAGCGCATCGGTATAATTAATTTGACCGTTGACCGCATACTGGATTAGCGCATTTGCACCCCCACCGATCGCTGCGGTTACCTGTGCTGCTGCCGGCAAAACGCCCAGCCCCACCGTTCCGGCTATTCCTGCCGATACGACGGAGTTGCCTTTCGCCACATCGCCAGCGAGGTTTGCTTTGCAGGCCGTATCAAAGTCAGGCGTGTTACCCAGCCAGAACCCCAGCCCGGAACCCGCTGCCATGCCGCCCATATCGTTGTTCTCGGACGTATTCTTACCCGCCTGAGCGCCCGCTACTGCACCTGACGCATCGCCCCCGGCAACCCCACCCGCCAGGCCGCTTGCCAGCGTGGCTAACGCGGAGATGGTCTGCTTCTGCGTTTCATCCAGCTTGCTGAAGTCGTCCGTACCGAACATCGCTTTGGCAATCACGGCGGTGCTCACGGCGGCCGAGGCTGCACCAACAGCGCCCGCCGCGGCTGAGTTCCCCTGCAGCTGTGCGATAACGCCAGCCACCACCGCATGAGCCATTACGCGGCTGGCCTCGTCCGGCGCGGTCTGCTTGATAACTTCGGCGATGTAAGGCGCAGACCCGCCCGCTATCGCTTTCCCCAAATCACCGCCCGCCAGGCCCTGCACCGCAGCAGTCGCGGCCTGAATGCCCTGCTGCAGGGCGCTGCCCGTACCGTATTTCTGCATCTCCGCTTTATACGTATCGGCCTTTCGCAGCTCTTCCGCGCTCAGCCCCGGATGCTGTTCTTTGGCCGCTTTGGTGGCAGCTATCTGCCCCTGCGTCCTCGCGATATCCGCCGCCTGGCTGCCAATCTCGCCAATCAGCTGCGCCTCCTTCAGGCGGTTCTGCTCCTTCTCCTTGTTAAATATCGGATTTAATGGTAATGGCTTACTGATCCCCATACCCACATGGCCTAGCTGGAGACGCGACAGCTAAGGGGTAACTGACTGATTAAAAATAAAACCCCAGCTAAGAGGCTGGGGTTTATGAGCGGGATTTAGAAGCCTTTTACTTTGAAAAAACGTAACAACGTAATTCCGCAGCCGAAAAAGCCTCCCCCTACTACACTCATATATATGATTTTTTTGAACTGATAAAATTCAAGAGATATTGGAATTTCACCATAAAAATAGAAAAAAACCTCAATGCTCACATAAAAAATAATGCCAACAATGAACAAGCCTATTATTGAATTAGTCATAATAACCATTAAAACAATCAGCAGTTTCATTTCTTACCTGCCATTTTATCCATTTTATCTTGAACGAGGCCACTTCCAATTTCTGACGTAAAGCTACCCCCGACATTACCCATGCCTCCTAGTATTTTACTCGGCAACATCTCCTTAGAGATCCCCAGTTGGCCCTTGATTTCTGTGTATTTAAGCAAGTTGGGATCAAATTTTGGATCCCACCCACCAGTTACCCACCGCATTTGCAGCAGGTTTCACAATATAGTTACCGACTCCTAAGCCTAACCATGCAGAGCCGCAGAAACGGACAGCTAAAGTGTAACTAACTGGTTATACAGCATAAACCCCAGCCGATGGGCTGGGGTTTATTTTAAATTAATGCTTAATTAGTTTGTTACTTATCCAGATTCCAACGCTGAGTAATAATCCTAACCCTGCTCCAGTGGTTGCTCCTTTCTTAATATCTTTTAGTGAAAAAAGCAAATCACCACCAATAAATAAGTAAGCACTTAGGCGAAGAATAAACGTCATCAAGATACAAAATAAAATCATGACTACAATACTAATTAAGGAACTTATCAGTAGTTTCACTTATTATAATCTCCGCTAGATTTTATCTGCTCTTGAATTGCATTCCCCGCTTTTTCAGACACATATGAAGCCCCGATGTTACCAGCTCCGCTTGGGTATTTACTTGGTAACATCTCCTTAGAGATCCCCAGCTGTCCTTTGATCTCCGTGTATTTTAGCAGATCCGGATTGAACTTAGGGTCCCAGCCGCCAGTTATCCATTTACCAGTTGCATTTGCTCCTGAAGAGATAAATTTACCGGCACCAAAACCAGCAGCAGATCCTAAACCACCAGTCATTGCGCCCGTTAAAGGATCGTCGCCATTAACCTGATTGGTTAACGCACCTCCTGCTGCATTCCAGCCTACCGTTCCCTTCCAGCCCTGGCCCATCGTAATCACGTTCACCCAGCCCGCTATAACGGAGTTAACCGGGTTAATTTCACCGTTTTCTGCGTACTGAACACCTGCATTAACGCCCGCCCCCAGGCCCCACATCGCCAAAGCTTCACCCGTCAGAGACGCAGCGCCGCCGCCTGCCAGCGCACCGGCAATCGCTTTATTGACGGCCTGACCGCGACCGCAGGACTCCGATGAAGGCGCATCGGCACAAGACATCACATCCTTAGCATGCTCCTGGGCAAACTTCGTCTGGCTCTCTTCGTTACCGCCAAATAAGTTGTTATTGACCGTCGTCTGTCCGGCCTGTGCGCCTGACAGGGCATCTGCCGTGCTGTTGCCCGCCAGTCCGCCCGCCAGGCCCGCCGCCAGCGTGCCCAGCGCGCTGACCGTCTGCTTCTGTTCCTCGTTCAGCTCCCCGGCATGCTTGCCGTAAACCTCAAGGGCTATCATGCCGCTTATTTCTGCGGTCGCTGCGCCTGCCGCGCCGACCAGGGCGTTATTCCCCTGCGCCGCTGCAAGAGCCGCGTTGACCGCCGCGTGCGCCAGCACTTTGCCCGCGTCATCCATTCCGCTGCTGCCGATGATGTTAGCGATATACGGCGCGGAGCCGCCCGCAATGGCCTTCGTCAGGTCGCCGCCCGCCAGGCCCTGCACCGCCGCCGTGGCGGCCTGGATAGCCTGCTGGACCTTGCCGCCCGTCCCAAATCCGCTGTCCGTAAAGGCCTGGTTATAGAGGGTGGTGTACGCCTGGGCGCTGATATCGTCAGCCGATGGCGTTTTGCCCGGGTTGGCCGCCATCCACGCTTTTTTCGCCGCCTCCAGCTGCTGCGGGGTGACGTTTTTCATCTTTTCGTTAGCCGCTTTGGTGGCAACTATCTGCCCCTGCGTCCTCGCGATGTCCGCCGCCTGGCTGCCAATCTCGCCAATCAGCTGCGCCTCCTTCAGGCGGTTCTGCTCCTTCTCCTTGTCAAAGATGGGGGAGAGCGTCTGGTTGGCGTGCTCCACGTCGCGGCTCAGGTCGCCCACGTCCTGCTTCTGGGCAGCCTGGTCACGCACGATAATCGTGCCGTCGCTGACCGCCGACTTCGTGGTTGAGCTGTCGCTGCCTTTACCGTTAACGCCGGTCAGCAGGCCGTTGGCCATATTGCCGGCGAACTGGCCGCCGATGCTGCCGCCGCTGCTGACGCCGACGCTCTGGTGCTCCACCTGGTAGTCGGCCTGGTTGCGGATGTCGCTGAAGCCGAGGGTGCCGGTATCCAGTTTGTTTTGCGAAGCGTCCGCCGTGGAGCCCATCACCGCGCCGTTCAGCTGGGTGTGCCCGCCGACCGTGACGTCAAAGCCGCCCTTGCCGGCAAAGATGCCGGTCTGCTCCTCCACCGACCGCCAGCTGCTGTGCATTTTATCCCGGCTCAGGTTGACCGAGCCGCTGCCGCCGCTGAAGCTGACGCTGCCGCCCGCGCTGGCGTTCTGCTGCTTCGAGTCGTAATCGTCCGCGTCCTGCTGGCTGGTCAGGGTCAGGTCGCGGCCGACGTTTATCTTCACCGCCTCGCCGCTGGCCTGCGCCCCGGTCAGGGTGGCGTCGCGCCCGCTGGTGATGCTGAGGTTGCTGCCCGCGTTGACGGTGGTCTCGCTGTGGGTGGTGCCGTTGCCGGTCTCGCTGCCGCGCCCCTTATTGACGCTGGCGTTGAGCGACGGGCCGTTCGACCCCTGGCCGACGTTAATGCCGACGCCGACCGAGCCGCCGTGGCTCTCGTTCTTGCCGTCCAGGCGCTGGGTGTTCTGCGCCGAGGTCAGGTTAACGTCGCGCGCCGCGCCGAGGCTGATATCCTTTCCGGCCTGCAGCCGGCTGCCCTGCACGTTGAGGTCGGTGCCAGTGGCGTTCACCGTCAGGTTGTTACCCGCGGTCAGGCTGCTGCCCTGGCTCTGCGTCTGCGTCGAGGTCTGTTCGGAGCGCGAGGACTGGCTGCCGTAAGAGAGGTTAACGCCCGCCATGCTGCCCGGCGCGCCGCCCGCTTCGGCGAGGCTGGCGGCCTGTGCCGCCTGCACCCCGGTCAGCGCGGCCTTCATGCCCTGCAGGGCGGCGAGGCGGCCGCTGCTCTCTTTACTGGCGTCGTTCGCCGTGGCCACGGCGCTGTTAAGCGCGCTGCCGACGGTGCCGGAGAGCGCCAGGGTCAGGCCGCTCTGCTTCTGCTCGACCACGTGCTGCTGGCTGCTCTGGTTCTGCGCGGCGAGGATGTTCACCTCCTTACCGCTCAGGGCGATGTCCTTCGCCGCCAGCACGTCGGAGCCCTTCACCGTCAGGGCGTTGCCCGCGCTCAGGGTCACGCTGCCGCCGGTGCTGCCCACGGTGCTGCCGACGCTGCTCAGGCTGCGCGCCACGTCGGTGGTTCTGGTGCTGGAGGAGCCGACCGTCACGCCGACGCCGCCGGTGCCGGACAGGCCGCTCTTCTTCTCCTGCAGCATATGCGACTCGTCGCGCTGCTCCGTGGCGGCGTTCAGGGTCAGGCTGTTGCCCGCGCTCAGCGCCACGTCGTGGCTGCCCGCCACGCTGCTGCCGGTGACGGTCAGGTCGCGCCCGGCCCGCATCAGCACGCTGTCGCCGCCGAGCTGGCTGCCGTTCACGCTCTGCTGGCTGACGGTGTCGCGCGACTCGGTGCGGGTTTTTGCCAGCATGCCGCTGCTGCCGGTGGCCTTGTAGTGCTGGTCGAGCGTGGTGCTGTCGGTGCCGTGCTGTACGCGGATGTCATTGCCCGCCGTCACGCCGAGCTGCTGCCCGGCGTTGATGGTGCCGGCGGTGACGTTCACGTCATGCCCGGCGGCGAGGGTGACGCGCCCTGCGCCGGTGACGCTGCTGCCGACCTGCTGGCTGCTGCTGTGGTGCTGCCAGTTGTCGCCCCAGTTGAGGTTATCGGTGCTGCCGGTGTCGACGGTGCCGAGGTTCAGGTCGCGCCCGGCGCTGATAGCGGTGCTGCCGCCTGCGCCGCTGTTGACCACCTGCGCCGCCGTCAGGTTGACGTCGCGCCCGGCCTGCAGCGCCAGCTTGCCGTCGGGCTGCTGCACGTAGAGGCCCGCCACGCGGTCGACGGTGGTGCGGGCAAACTCACCCCCGGCGCTCTGCGCGCTGCGGGTGGTGGTGGTGGCGTTGATGTCGCGTCCGGCGAGGGCCAGCAGGCTGTGGTCGCCTGCAATCGTGCCGCCGCTGTTGTTGATGTCGGTGCGCGCCTGCAGCGTCACGTCGCCGCCCTGGATAAAGCCGCCGCTGTTGTTGATGTTCTGCGCCAGCAGCTGGGTGCGCTGCTGTCCGCTGATGCGCCCGCTGTTGTTGAGGTCGCCGCTCAGGTTCAGGCCGACGCTGTTCCCGGCCAGCAGCGCGCCGCTGCCGTCGAGGTCGCCCGGTTTGACCGTGGCGTAAACCTGCGGCACCAGCACGCGCTGGCTGCTGCCGTCGGGCAGGGTGACCGTCTGCGCCACCATCCAGACGATATCGCCGGTCAGCAGCGCCATCTGCTGCGCCGTCAGCGCCACGCCCGGGGTGAGCTGGTACTGTTTGCCGAAGGCTACCCCGGCGTCCATCAGCCCCTTGTACTGCTCCTCGTCGCTCTGCCAGTTGCCGAGGTAGCGGCTGCCGGCGAGGGCGATGACCTGCTCGCGGATCAGGCGCTGCTCGTAGTAGCCGTCGCCCAGGCGCTTCAGCACGTTGTTCGGGGCGGTGGTGAAGGCGTTCATCATGTAGTCGGAGCTGAGCCACTGCTTTTTGTTGGTGAAGCGCGGGTCGGTCTCGATCAGGTACGGGCTGGTGCTGGCCGGCTGCACCCGGTACAGGCTGTTGTCGGGCACGCGGATGTCCGGGCCGACCAGGCGCACTACGTCGCCGGAGCCGATAGTTACCTCGAAGGTTTTGCCCGCCGGGACGGTGGCCGGGGTGATGGCGGCGGCGTCGCGCCCGCCAATTGTCAGGCCGCTGCCTTCGCCCCGGGCGTGGTCCTGCAGGGTGCTGGCGTTGAGGGCGATGCCCTGGATCACGGTCGGCGGGGTGTAGCCGGTGACGTCAACGTTGGAGGAGTCGCCGTGCTTCTGCTGATGGCGCGAGTAGAAGGTGGCGGTGCCCGCGTCGCTGATCTGGCGGTTGGCCGCCACCTCAACGTTATCCAGCGTGCTGCCCTGCAGGTTGAGGTCGCCGCCCGCCACAATCTGGCTCTTGTCGTTGAGCACGCGGTCGGCGCTGACGCTGAGGCTTCCCCCGGCGATAATCTTGCCGGGGTCGCTCTCTTTAACCCGGTCCTCGGTGATGGTGCGCACGTAGTCGTAGTGGGTAAAGCGGTCGCCGTCGGTGGTGTGGCAGATCACCCCCTCGATGCACAGGATGTTCACCTCATCCTGATAGATGTAGATGGTGTAATCCTTGTCGTTGTAGCGTACGCCGTTGTTCAGGTGCGCCACCTCGTACTCGGAAATGTGCTCCTGCGACACCAGCACGTTCTCCAGCGCAAAGTGGTCGTTGACGTTGTTGAGCTGCGCCACGTTGAGCGCCATATTGCCGCCGGACTCAATGGTGGCGCTGTGGTTGTTCAGCACGCTGGCCTGGCCGCTGGCGCGCCAGTCGGCGTCGAGCGTGCGGCCAAGCGCCATATCGCCATCGCTGTAGATCAGCGCGTGGTCGCGGTTGTTCAGCGTCTCCACGGCGAGATCCAGCCGCTGGCGGGCGGCAAGGGTTGCCGCCTTGCCGTTCTGCGCCAGGTTGTTCAGCGTGGTGGCGGCTATCGCCAGCGCATCACCGTAGATGCGGCCGCTGCCGAGATTGTTGAGCACCGCGGCCAGAATGCGGGTGTTGAAGCCGTCGATCAGACCGCTGTTATTCAACGTCTGCGTGGCCGTCAGCTGGGTTGTGTTGGCGCTAAGCTCCGCATCCGCGCCGTTCTGCATATTGCTGGCGGTCACCGCCAGCAGATTGCCCGCCTGCATCAGCGCCTGGTTGTTCAGGTCACCCTGGGTGGTCAGGTTCAGGTCGCGGCTGGCCTGCACCCTGCCGCTATTGTTGAAATCCTGCGTCAGGTCGAGGGTCATATCCCCCAGCGACAGCAGGGTGCCGTCCCCGCTCAGGCCGTCGGCGCGCAGGCTGAGGGTGTTACCCGCTTCGAGATTGCCGCTGCGGTTGGCGATCTGCTGCGCCTGCGCCTGCAGGTTGCCCTGCGCGCTGACCAGACCGCTACCGTTGTCCAGCGTGCCGCTCAGGAACAGCGACAGGTCGTTATCGGCCAGCAGGGCGCCGTCGCGGTTATCGAGATTCTGCGCGCGCAGGGACAGGCTGCTCCCCTGGATGCCCGCGCCGTCGCGCCGGGTCTGGCTGTTTACGATGTCCGCCGCGCTCAGCGTCACCGCCTGCGCACCCTGGATCAGCCCGCCAGTGTTGTCGATGCTGGCGCTGGCCGCCGTCAGGGTGATATCGCCCTGACGGCGGCCAGCGCGGTTATTGAGGTCGGCGGAGGTGACGGCGAGCGCGCCCTTGCTGCTGATATTCCCGGCGTTGCTGTTGTCCAGCCCGGCGCTGAATACCGACAGTGACTCCCCGGCGGCCAGCAGCCCCTGCTGGTTGTTGATATCGCCTGCGTTCAGCGTCAGTGAACCGAGCGCGCTGAAGGTGCCGCGCTGGTTATCAAAGGCGTTGCCCTGCGTGTTCCACAGCAGGCTCTGGCCGGACTGGACGGTGCCGCCAGCGTTGTTCAGCGCGCTGCTGGTAGCGGTGAGTTTGCCGCGCGCCAGCAGCTGGCCCTGCTGGTTATCGAAGGTGGCGGTATTCAGCGTCAGCGTGTTGCTGTTGCTGCCGAGTATGCCGCCGCGGTTGTCGATGCCGCCCGCAAGCGACAGCGTCAGATCCTGCAGCCCCCGCTGTTGCAGGTTGCCCTTCTGATTCGACAGGCGGTTGGCGGTCAGGTCGAGCTTATCCGCGCTGATTTTGCCGCCGTCGTTGTTCAGGCGGCCTGCGGTGCGGGCGCTGAGCTGATGGCTGGCGGAAACATTGGCCCCGGCGCTGCTGATATCGCCCTTGCCGGCATTCAGAGTGATGCCGTCGGCGGAGGTCTGGCTGCCGCTGAGATCGATAGCGCTGCCCGATGCCGTGAGCTGGCCTGCTGCCGCATTCTGACCGTTGGCGCTCAATATCCCCTGGCTGTTGAGCGTCAGGTTGCCGCCCTGCGTGCCGAGGGAACCGTCGCGGCGCATCCCCGCCGCCAGGGTGCCTTTGGCGCTGCTGTGGATGCTGGCCGCGCTAATTGTGGTGTGCTGCTGCGCCGCGATAATGCCGCTGTTGCTGACGGCGGCAGCGGCGCTCAGCGTGGTGTCGCGCCCGGCATAGACCGTGCCGCTGTTGTTCAGGCCGGCTTGGGTCGTCAGCTGCACCGCCTGGGTGGCGCTGATGGCACCGCTGTTGCTTATTGTGCCGTCGGCATTGACCACCACATCCCCGGCGCTGGCACCGATAGCCCCGGCGTTATGCACGCCGACCCCGGCCTCGGTGCCCAGCAGGCGGATCTTATTGGCATACATGCCGCCCAGCGCTGCCACGTCGATCGCCACCTGCGGGTGCGCGCTGCCGTCGTCCGCTTTGCGCGTCGCATTCTGATTGGCGGCATCGACGCTGTTGCGCCCGGTGGTGACGGCGAGGTCTTTGGCCCACAGCCCGGCGTTGATTTTTACCGAGCGGGCGATGAGATCGGTATGGTCCTGCAGGCTGCTGTCCATGCCGTTGCCCTGAATGATGATTTCGCCGCGATCGACGTCATAACCGCTCAGCTGGCCGTTATTCATTTTCACCTGGCCGGTGGTCAGGATAGCGCGGTTGGCATTGATAAAGCCGCAGCCGCTGCAGGTAATGCCCGCCGGGTTAGCGATCACCACCTGGGCTTTCTGCCCGGCGACTTCGATAAAGCCGTTAAGCTGGCTGGGGTTGCGTGAGTTCACTTCGTTGAGGATGACTTTGGCTTCACCCTTTGCCAGCCACGGGTTGCCGCTGACCATCCCGGCCAGCTGCGTCTGGCTGCTGGCACGGCTGTTGTTCAGCACCACGCCTTTGTTGTTGACGTCGAACTGGCTGTAAACGTTGCGCGACACGCCGCCCGCGCTCGGGGTCTGAATATTGACCTGCGGCGTACCGTTAGCGCTGCCGATAATGGTCGGCTGCTGGTTACCGGGCGCGCGGCCGTCGGCGACGATCGCCGCCTGCACCGGCTGCACCGCCCCAAGGGCCAGCAGCAGGGCGAAAGAGAGACCATTGATTTTGCCGATCAGCTGGCTGAGGGTGTGGCCGGTGCCGGAAGAGGGCGACGAGCCTGCACGGCCTGAACGGGCGATCTCCGGGACGACCATCAGCATGCCGCGCGCTTTGTTAAAAATCAGTCGGTATAAATTCTTGTTCATAGCTGCATCCCTGCGTAATTTTCGGGTAGGGGATGACCTTGTTTTCGGTCAGCCCGCAATCACGGCACGGGTCGACCGGACACAAGGTCGACCCCTACGGCAGCCGCTTAGAAACGGTAGCCGACACCGATGCTGAAGCCGTTGATGGCGTGGTCTTTCTCGCCGTCATTCAGGCTTGAACCTTCGTAGCCAATATCCACGGCAATATTCTCAATCGGGTTGATCTGCACACCTGCGCCATACATAAATGCGGTTTTGCTGATGCTGCCGTCGCTCGTGCCCATATCGCGGTAAGAGCCTGCTTCATAGTTAAGCCAGCGGGTGCTGTAATCGGCTTTATTGTAATTAACGCCGATCAGGCCATAGACGCTGACGTAAGCGTTAATGCGGTAAGCCGGGCCCGCGGACAGGGAGTAGTATTTAAGGTCGACTTTGTTGTCGATAATATCTTTCGTCGCCAGATAAGAGTAATCAGACTTCCCGCCCATATAGGTGAATGAACCGATAACGCTGAAAGGCGAATTCCACTCATAGCGATACTTAACGTTCACGCCATTGATGTTCTTCAGGTCCTGCACTTTGCTGTGCGCATACCCCAGAGTAATAGTTTGCCGATCGGCCTGGGCCTGCGTGCTTAAACCCAGTATCGCGACCAGTGCAGAGCGGATAAATAATGTTTTCATGTTTAATCCTTTAAGGTTGTTATATCTGCTTGCGCAGTTTTAGGGTGCTCATCCCGCCGTAAACTTTTCGCTGGCGGAAATTCCGGAATATCAACGGATAATGGTGAACCCGCGCGCCAGGCGCGCGCCTGCTGCGGGCTGATTTGCCTGCCCTTAAAATTCATCACCCGCTTGCCGCGCCGTTTTCCCTGGTGATACAGGGAGCGGAAGCAGCGGTCGGGAAACAGCAGATCCGTCACCAGGCGGCTCATGGCGCGGGTGTCGCCGAACGGCGCGATCCAGTCGCGGATCCACAGGCGGTCGCCGCTCAGCCAGTCGCTCTCCTGCACCATAATCGCGGGCTGCGACAGGTAGCGGCGCTCCGCCTCGTTATCCAGCGACATCCAGCTCATAAAGAAAACCGGGCGACCCTCGCGGCTCACCAGCAGGTAGTGCTGATGCTTGATAATTGGCAGCAGCACCGTGGGCAGCGCATGCAGCGGCAGGTCGCGGTGCTGCGGCGAGTGCATCCACAGCCACACCGCGGCGCCGAACACTTCGGCTTCGCTGCGTTCCCCGCCCAGCAGCAGCGGGGCATGAACGTCATAAATTCCGCTTTGCATGGTGCGCTCCTCAGAAGTCCCAGTTCAGGCTGAAGCCCAGCGTCACCGGGCTGGTTTTGAAGCCATCCGGTTTGGCGATCGGCACGCCGGCAAACAGGTCATAGCCGGTTTTTAATACGTTGCCGCGCAGCCCGACCACGCCACCGGCTAAGTGGTTACCCACCAGATCCTCAATGCCGTGGCCGCTGACATGCCCATAGTCAGCCCCCAGATAGAGCTCCTGCGCAGGCAGCGGCGTGCTCCATGCCAAGTCGTTGCGCACCAGCCAGCCGCCGTTGGCGTTCAGGGTGCGTTCGCCGTCAAACCCGCGCACGCTGTAGCGGCTGCCAATGGCGAACTGCTCCTGCGGCGTCAGCGGGGTGCTGCTGATCTGGCGCTGATACTGCACGCTGTAGCGGAAATTCTGGCTGCCGATGGCAAACGGCACGTTGAGCTGGCTGCTGAGCTGCACGATTTTGCTCAGCGCGGTGGCGTAGCCGTTGGACTCCTCCGGCGCGGGCAGCGCGCCAAACCAGCGGGTGCCGCGCTGATAGCTGACGCCCGCATCCAGCGTCGCCTGCCGGATGTAGTGGCGGTGCTGCAGGCCAATGCGCCAGCCCGCGGTCTGGCGGCGCTGCACTTCCACTTCGGTATCATTGATGTAGTTCTTTGACTCACGCATCAGCACCGCGTAGCTGAAGGTGGTTTTCTGGCTGCCGCTGCGGTGCAGAACCTGGCTGAGCTCGGCCGTCAGGTTGCGGCTTTTGCCGCTGTAGCGAGCGTCATCGTTCAACTGAGCGACGGTCTGATGGTAGTCATAGTCGCTGCCGGTGACCGATAGCATCGCGAAGCGGAACGGCACCGAGTAGTGTGCGGTGACGTTCTGGCTGCCTTTGTCATTGCCGGGCCTGACGGCGCGGGTGCCGGAGAGATAAAACAGATCGCTGAGCGAGAAGGGGTTATCGAGCGACAGGGTCATACCGCCCTGATAGCGCCCGGTGCTGCGGGTGCCGGAATCATCGAGCGAGGCGCCCAGACGCCAGATTTTCGCCTGCTGCCAGTGCAGCATGATGTCGCTTTCACCCGGCTGTTCGCCGGGGACGATCTCCATGCTGGCCTGCACGGTCGGCAGGCGCTGCAGGTTCTCCAGCCCCTGCTCAATATCGCGCAGGTCGAGCAAATTGCCCGGGCGTGCCGGGAAGGCATTAAACAGGGTGACGTAGCGCCCGCTGTCCGGGGTCAGTTTCACCTGGTGAACGTAGCCGGGCAGGAGGCTGAGCCGCAGGATGCCACTCTTCAAATCCTGCTGCGGTGCCAGCACGCGGGTGGTGATATAGCCGTGATCCACCAGTCTGTTCTGCATGCTGCTCATCAGCAGGTTGATGCCTTTGCCACCCAGGCACTGGCCCTGCGCCTGATTCGCCATGCGCTGCAGCGGCAGCCAGTGCGGTAAAGCGTCTTTGCCGCTTAGCACCACCTGGTCAATGTGGAAGCACGGGGTTTCCTGCGGGAATGCCAGTTTGCCGCTCTGGTCAACGTTGGGTTGCAGACGGATATCGGGCGTGGGCGGCAGCAGCTGCTGTTCAAGCGCCTTCTGCCGCTGCTGTTGCAAGATTAACTGCTCATCTGCCAGCGCCAGCGGGGAGACCATCAGCAGCGCAGGAAAAGCTAGCGCGCAGGGGCGGTAAGGCGCTGCCCGGCGCAAAAAATGAGGGAACAACATCAAACAATCCTTGTTAATGAAACGCTTAATAATTAGCCATGTTGAGGTGGCGAATAATAGGAACAGCCTGGTCGTTTTGCAACCAGTTGATGCGTTTCTAAGG
>Ga0308156_1002840_pt1 | contig 14355 bp, 10 predicted proteins | sample PhyAR2_FD_201041 | JGI IMG/M metagenome (GOLD analysis project Ga0308156, IMG submission 201041) | Phyllosphere microbial communities from UC Gill Tract Community Farm, Albany, California, United States - DLSL A.R2 | ecosystem: Host-associated > Plants > Phyllosphere > Unclassified | place: USA... | reverse complement strand
TGGGATTCGTACTCGCTGGCTGCTCCGCTGACCATGCCCACAGCGCGCTCGATGACTTCGGGGGACTACTTCGGTTGCTTCTTCATAGCTCCATTTTCTCAAACAATGGAGCCTCTACAAAATCCGGGGCGATTCAGTTTGGTATCTGCCCATGACGAAGTCGGGGAAGGCCGCGCATATTTGCCTCAGTTCGGCGACGACGGATCTCCTGCGTAGAGTGATCGGGACGCGAAAAGCTGGATACCTCTTTCCTGGCAAGGATCCGGCAAAACCTATGACGAGACCGGCCAAGGCCTTCGAGCGCATCTGCGCAAGCGCCGGTATCAACGGCTTCACGATTCATGACCTGCGTCGCAACTGGGCTTCCTCAGCAGTCAACGCGGGCATCTCGCTCTACACCGTGTCCAAGGCGCTGCGTCACTCGTCGCCAAATGTCACCGCCGCACGGTATGCACACCTCAAAGATCAGGCATTGATTGATGCGAACAACTCGGTTGGGGCGCTGATGTGATCGGCGGCACGTCAACTGCCTTCTGCTGTTCGGCAAGAAAAGTCATCAGTTGACGTTCTTCGTGGCTAACACCCAGACCTTCAGCAATTTTGCTGTTAGAAAAGAATGCCAAGGGCATGAGAAACATGCCTTGTGAGCTGATGTCTACGCCGAACCATTGCCTCACTGATAGTGCGTAGTTTTTACGGCTGCAGTTCCAATTTCATGAATAGATCGGGAAAAGGTAAAGTCTTTGTTAACAAAATGGACTGCATTATCTCTAATCTCGACAATTGTTTCTATGTTCGCCTTCAGTGCAGGGCTTAACGGTTCGCCGTATTTGTTGGCTAGTATATCGATGGCTTTGAATAAGCCGATTGTGGAAAAGTTGCCCGCTTGATTCTTTTTCGATAGAGCTTTTCGGAAGCCGTCCCATCCATCTTCGTTCGATATTCCTATACCAATAACGTAGATAACTTATTGGAAGCGAATTGGAGTAATCTCGCCTTGAGTAATAATTCCCAAGCATTTGTTGTAAGAATTGCGAATGACTCTTCTCTATAACTAAAAACTGGTTTGTTATATATCTCTATTGCCGCGAGCATTGCACCTGCAGACTTGTCAAGAAAGAGCCTCGAACGTGGTCGCATATTGTAAATAAATTAATTTATATAACAAAACGACTGTGGTGCGATCCCACTGGCTAGTACTGAGGATAACTCGCGAGGAGTACGATATCTTCGTACTTTCTTTACTTTTATTGCGTGAGCAATCTCTTTTCCGTGGAAATACTCGTTGAAGAAACGCTTGGAAATGCCGGAGAAAGTAGCGGTTTCACTCCAGATATTAGGGGGAGTGTCACTTAAAATTTCAGCGATATCAAACTCGCCAACTATTTTACCAATAGGTAGGGTCGCGTAAATAACAATGGTTGTTAGTCCTGGCGCTTTCGGTAGCACCTTTCTAAATTCGTAATGCTTCTGGCCTTGCAGGATTTTTTCTGCAAATTCCGGTTTAATAGACAATAAGATTTTCATTCACTTGGCCTCTGGAAACTATATTGTGAAATTGTTGTGGAGTTAAGCGCAGTATTCCAAAGTACGCGTTTTCGTTAAGACCACATTCGTCAATCATCGTTCCACGAGTAACACGACGGGGAAGGGCTATATTGTAGGTAAAACGGAATACGTATGGATAGCGGCGGCTAACCCAAAAGTTTATCAGTTCTGCTTCGTTGAAAACGCTGTACGGGCGGCAATAGGAGACAAACTCTTTTTGAGACGCGAACGAATTAATGTTACGGTACTCTTCCACAACGCAAACGGAGGTCGCGACGGAGCGATAACGTGCCGGTCCTTGGTTATCAGTAGTACGGTAAATCAACAGCACATCCCCAGGGTGAAGCTCTTGTACGCCTGGCATCGCTGCTAAGTAGACTTTATGGATGCTGTTAGTATGTGATATGTCTTGCACGATGCTGGCATCTTCATTGTGCAAAATTGAATCGGGTAAGAGGCGGCTATGCCATTGTGGCAACAGCGAAAGTAGGTAAATGTTATGCCCCGCTACTTGAACCAAAGGGTAGCTTTGCAGCGTAGTGGGTCTTAACTCGCGCATGCGCTTTACTAATACTTGCTCAACTCCGTTTGCTGTTGTCTTCGTGGATACAGCAATGAATCCGTAGCGGGTTAACAAGGTGAGCAGCCCAGCGTGTGCCGCAAAAACCGTCACGTATACTTCTGAAACGCCTTCCGAAATTGCGTGGTCGAAGATCTTCTTTACAAATCGTTCCCCAAGCTTGGTTCCATGGGCATTGATCTTTAGGGTGCCAACCTTCACTCTGCGGGCTGGTGGAAGAGGGGGAACTGTATCGTTAACCGCTCCATCTTCAATTTTCAGATATAGGAAGCCATCAATTGCACCCTGGTCGTCTTGAAAAACATAGGCAGCATCACCCGAGGCAGCTTTCTTGGCAAACCAATGAGAAAATTCCGCGTAGTCTGCTTTAAGTGAATCGAAAAACGGATCTGCAAGGTTGATGTTACCGAAAACTTGACGAGTAAGATTCATGTTATCCCTTGATTGGCTGCAATGTGTAATGCTGACGTTGGGGATGTTATTGCACTTTTAGTCATAAGGAAAGACTTTGAGTCGATGCATACCAAAATATTTCCTTTGCAAGCTCGTCGGTCAAAACCGGGCTGGCGTACTGTTTTTTTGTACAGTATATCGACGCGTTAAAGATCTGGCTAGTGGTCTAGCGTATTGTCAAGTCTAGGAGAGAGGGGAAGCTTCCGAAGCGACCAGAGAGGGACCAGAAAAGCAAAAAGCCCACGAACCGAAATTCGTGGGCTTCCTGGTAATTCATGGTAGGCCGTGCGGGATTCGAACCTGCGACCAACGGATTAAAAGTCCGCTGCTCTACCAGCTGAGCTAACGACCCGAAGAAGGCCGGCATTATATACGGTTTATGAAAATTGCCAAGGATCTTTTTTCTGGGTAGCGCACGCGTGCTTCGTCAGGTCCGGCTGCCGACAGCCGGCTGCCGGGCCTCAGGCCAGGCTGCAGGCCGGTTCGGTGGCGCCCGGCTGCGGTTCATGCCGGCGCAGCAGCGGGACGATCTGCGCGGCCGGCACCGGACGGCTGTAGTAATAGCCCTGCGACTTGTCGCAGCCGTGCGCGCGCAGGAAGTCATTCTGCTCGCTGGTCTCGATCCCTTCCGCCACGACCTCCATCTTGAGGCTCTTGGCCATGGCGATGATGGCCTTGGTGATGGCCGCGTCCTCGGCATTCTGCGGCAGGTCGCGCACGAAGCTGCGGTCGATCTTCAGCGAATTGACTGGGAAGGTCTTCAGGTAGCTCATCGAGGAATAGCCGGTGCCGAAGTCGTCGATGGCCAGCTGGATGCCGGCTTGCCTGAGCGCGTGCAGGCGCCGCATGATGTCGGGCGAGGCGTCCATCAGCATGCTCTCGGTCAGCTCCAGCTCGATCCAGCGCGGGCTGACGCCGGCCTCGACCAGGATGCCCAGTACCGACGCGACCAGGTTGTCCTCCATCAGCTGGCGGCCCGACAGGTTGACCGCCATGCGCAGCCGGTGGCCTTCGTCGTGCCAGCGCTTCAGCTCGCGGCAGGCTTCGCGCAGCACCCACTCGCCGATCGGCACGATCAAGCCGGTGTCTTCGGCCACCGGGATGAAGTCGGTCGGGCTGATCAGGCCGAGTTCGGGATGGGTCCAGCGGATCAGCGCCTCGACGCCGCAGATGGCGCCGCTGTGCAGCTCGACCTGGGGCTGGTAATGCAGCAGGAACTCGTTGCGCTCGAGTGCGCGGCGCAGGTTGTTGTCGATGGTGAAGCGCTTGCGCGCATCTTCCTGCATGCTGGAGGTGAACATGCGGTAGGCGTTCTTGCCGTTGTTCTTGGCGTGGTACATCGCGGTGTCGGCGTACTTCAGCAGTTCGTGCATGTTGGCCGCGTCGTCCGGGTAGAGACTGATGCCGATGCTGGCGCCGATGTGGATGTCGTTGCCCTGGATGCGGATCGGCGCCCCCAGCGTGGCCAGGCATTTTTCGGCCACCATGGACGCCACGCTGATCTGGGTCACGTTCTCGAGGATGATCGCGAACTCGTCGCCGCCGATGCGCGAGATCACGTCGCCGAAGCGCAGCGTCTCCGACAGGCGGCGCGAAACGAGGCGCAACAGCTCGTCGCCGATGTCGTGGCCGAGGGTGTCGTTGACGGTCTTGAAATTGTCCAGGTCGATAAACATCAGCACGGTGCGCTTCTTGAACTTCCGGGCCTGGTTGATGACGGCCTCGAGCCGTTCGTTGAAGAAGTGGCGGTTGTTGAGCTGGGTGACCGGGTCGTAGTGGGCCAGCCGGTCGAGTCTGGCTTCGACGCGCTTGCGCTCGGCGATCTCCGCTTCCAGTTCGCTTTCGCGCTTTTCGATCCGGTCCAGCATGCTGTTGAAGGCGCGCGACAGCATGCCGATGTCGGCCGAGGCGCCGACCTTGGCCCGGATCGAATAATCGCCCAGGCGCGAGATTTGTTCGCTGGTCCGGGACAGGGCGAGGATCGGATCGGTGATGAAGTGCTGCAGGCGCGACAGGGCGAAGTGGGCCAGCGCCAGCATCGCCAGCATCAGCGGGATCGTCAGCGCCAGGTACAGCGCCATCTGGCGGTACATGCCGGCCAGGCAGCTGCGCACCACGACCGTGCCCAGCTGGTCGTCGCGCATCCGGACCGGTTTGCTGACCAGGATCTCGCGCCAGGTCAGCACGTAGCCGTTGCCATTGGTCGGCGCGGGCGGCACCGGGGCCGGGCTGCGCACGAAGCTGGCGAAGGGCGCGCGCCGCTTGTCGTACACGACCGCCGACTGCACGTCCGTCGACAGGCGCAGCGCCGCCAGGATGTCGCTGGCCGCCTCGCGGTCGCCGAACACCATCGCCGCCGACAGGTTTTCGCTGGCCATCATGGCCTGGGCCTGGGCCTGGGTCTGATGGATCGATGCCGAGGTGAAGAAGTAAATCTGGATCCCGATCAGGAACAGCATCGCCGTCAGGATGGCGCTGCCGCTGGTGACGAGGTTGGCCCATGTGAGCTTGGTGCTCAGCGCCTGCCGGTTGATCCATTCCACGAGACGTTCCATGATTGTCACCTGCCTGTTCAATGTACCGCGCGGGCCAGCCGCAATACTTTCGAGCTCAAGACGATGTTGGCGGCATGCGCCGCGGCGCCGTTGAATTCGAAGGTGATGCGCTTGTCCTCGATCGTCAGTTCGAGCATCACGCCCTTGCGGGCGGCGCCCTTGATGTCCGCGATCGTCAGCACGCCGGATTCGCGGCAGGCCTCGGCCAACGGGCCCAGGTTGCCGGTTTCCGATTCGCTGATGAACACGATCTGGCACTGCCGCGCCGCGTCGCTTCCCGAACGCGGATAGGCCAGCGCGATCCTTGCCTGGCCCAGCGCCTTGCCTTCGAGCGCGCCGAGTACGCTGCCGAACGGGTCACGCCCGAGCACGCACAGGCGGACCACGCTGCCCGTGTTCGGGAAACTGCTGAACAGCGCGATGTTGTAGATGAAGGCCGCCTTGGCCGCATACTCGGCTGCCGCCTCCCCGGCATGGGCAGGCGACGACAGCGCCAGCGCCATCGTGACGGCCCCCTTCAGCAGTTGGATCGGACGAAACCGGGCCATCGTCAGAAGCGCAGCGTGGCCTGGAAGCGCCAAGTGCGGCCGTCCTGCCCGATGCCCCGGAGGCGGCGCGGCGGCGTGGCGTTGTCGAAGTGTTCCTCGCTCGACGCATCGGCGTAGTGCTTGCCGAGCAGGTTGTCCAGGCTGGCGGACAGTTCGAGCCACTTGCCGAACGGCTGGCCGAGCAGGGTCAGGTTGACGATGCCGAAGCCGCCGACCTGGCCGCCGAATGCATTCAGGCGCCGTCCGGTGAAGCGGTACTCGACGGCGCCGCCCATGCCGCTGGCCGACAGCGGCGTCGCATAGGCCAGCTTGAACAGCCGGCGCGGCGAGTTGCCGAGCCAGTCGCCGGTGGCGCCGTTGCGCGCCTGCTGGAAGCTGGCGCTGCTCTTGAGCGAGGCGCCATCCTCGCGTACCCATTCGGCTTCCAGCTCGAGCCCGGTCGAGCGCGCGGCATCGATATTGGAGAAGTACAGCCGCTCGTCGGCCGGGTCGGTGGCCAGCGCCAGCAGGTCGCGGAAGCGATATTCGAACAGCGAGGCGCCGGCGCGGAAACGGTCGGTCGGGAAGTAGTCGGCGATCAGCTCATAGGTCTTGATGTGTTCCGACCGCAGGTTCGGGTTGAGCTTGTAGTCGACATTGCTTGCGTAATAGCGCTCGTACGAGTTGGCGGAACGGTAGGCCGTTCCGTACAGGGCCTTGTACGTCATCTGGGGCGTCGCCTTGTAGAGCAGGGCCACGCGCGGATTGGTGGTGCTGCCGCCTTCGGAATCGGCGTCGTGTCGCAGTCCGGTATTCAGGATGAAACGCTCGCCCAGGCGCATTTCATCTTGCAGATAGATGGCGGAGCGCCGCTTGGGATGGTCGTCGTCGAGCCAGATCGTGGGCGGGTCGAGGTCGAGGTTGCGCATGCTGCGCTCGGTGTCGCGCAGGTGCTCGGCGCCGGCGATGATCCGGTGGCCGCGCAGGGCCGTGCTCAGCACGCGCAGCTCGGCGCCCATGGTGCGGCTGGTGGACAGGTCGGCGTTGGCCGAGGCGCTGTCGGGTGCGTAGATATAGATGCCGGTATAGCGGTATCGGGACAAGTGCAGGCCGGCGTACAGTTCCAGCGTGTCCGACAGGTCGCGGCGCAAGGACAGGCCGGCGCCCGCGTACTCGTCGAGCGTGCGGCTGCGCGGATCGCCGAACTGCTGGCCGTAGGAAGCGGTCGGCACCCCCTTGGTGCGCCGGCCGAGGTAGGCGTCGGCGGTCAGGCCGCCGAACGACAGCTTGGCGAACAGGCGCCGGTAGCGGTCGTAGTCCAGGCCGTTTGCAACGCCGCGGCTGCCGATGCCGTCGTCGAATTCGGGAAAGTACAGGTCGCTCCCCTTGGTGTCGTACCAGGAGCTGCCGAGCAGCAGGTCCAGGCCGTTCACGCCGCGCGTGCCGAAGGTGGCGCTGGCCTGCCTAGCGCCATGGTCGGCTGCGCCGGCGGTCACTTCGGTGCCGCGATAGGCCGCGCCATTCTTGGTGATCACGTTGATCACGCCGAAGAAGGCGCTGCTGCCATAGATCGCCGCGCCCGGCCCCGGCACGAACTCGACCCGCTCGATCAGGCTCACGTCCACCGGGAATTCGGTGCCGACCGCGCCCTGGTCGTAGACGATGTCGTTCTGGCGGCGCCCGTCGATCAGCACCAGCACCCGCGTGTTCAGGTCGCCGGGCTGGCCCGAGGCGCGCGTGCCGACGTAACTGTAGTTGCGGTCGTAGCTCACATGGATGCCGCGCACGCTTTGCAGCAGGTCGGCCAGCGTGCGGTAGCCATGGCGGCGGATGTCCTCGGACGTGATCACCGACACCGCACTGGGCGCCTCGCTGATCTTCTGGGGAATCTTGGAAGCCGTGCTCACCTCAAGGTTGAGCAGTTGCTCGATTGGCATGGTGGTCAGGTCGGGGCGCTCCTGGGCCAGGGCACCGCCATGGGTGCCGGCGCCGGCCAGGATCAGGCACGCGACGTGACGCAGGGGCGGGACCTTGTTCAGCTTGACCTCCTTGTGGATGCGGGTGGGACGCGCTGCACGTTGGGTCGGCGGGCGACGATGCTGGCAGGCTGGCGCATTGGGGAGTGCTCGCCGGACATTGCCGGACCGATCCAATGTAAGTTCCTGATGGAAACCAGTTTTTGACTTAAACCAATTGCAGTCGAGTCAGGTCGCCAGTACAACGGAAGGGGAGAGGCGAAAAGCGAAAACGCCAGGCAAGGGCCTGGCGTTTTTGTTTGCGGTGTTACTGGAATGCTTTGCAAAGGGGAGGAACGGTAACTTATCAGGCGTCACGTCACAAGTAAGTTACATGGTGAGCTGACAGGACAGTGATTGAGCCTGCTTAGCCCACGCTAGCCCGATGCATGCCGATCAACTTGCACCCACATTCAGTGGCACAGCCTTCGACGGCTACCGCAATACCGCCCACGGTCACACTGGCGTGGGCGGTGATGATCTTGTTGACCCCGTGTAGTTTGCCGCCCGGGTAATGCTGCGGGCACTCCACCTGGTCGCCAAGTCGCGCGATGGGTTTCCCGTCCACATCATGTAGTGGCGAGCCACTGATTACCTTGCCGCCGTGATCGGTAGCATCGCCCACAACAATAATTTTCATTGACATGTTTCGTACTCTCTCTGGACCGGTTTAATCGTTTCGATCAGGCGCCAGGCTCAATTCCGGAAGCATTACCTATCAATCCCGGAAACGTAGGCTGGAAAGAAGTTTGTCCCAGAGAGCGACGGCTTCATCATCGGTCAGTGAACCTTTTGTCGCGTATTTTGTGTTTGCAGACACACCGGTATCGAGATTGATATCGACACTTGCAGGATGACGCAAATCACCAGTCTTTCCGACAACCTCCCACATGAACTCATGGATCATTACGCCATCTTTTCCATTATGCCGCAACAAGACTTCTTCGCCATTCCAACCATTAACGATATGCTTGCCGATGCGCAAACGTGCCAGTTCGGTATCGCTAGGGAAAACAACGCCTTGATCCCGCATGGCCGCTTCATGACGCGCGATGATGCCCACGCCATTGGGCCCATCTGTGCTAGCATTTTTATTTGACATCACGGAGAAACTTACATCAGGCAGGCTCGGAAAATGCACTCCAGCCGAGAATATCTCCTGGAATTTTCCGGTGGTTTCTGCAATGAAACCCAAGTCGATGCAAACGCCCGGGCCTTTCGGCACTTCCGTATTATCACGGGCACGCAGGTTGCGCGCGATGTCGGCCGATTTACCTATGATCTGATCGGCACTCTCTTCATCTCCAGATCCCCAGCCGAACTCGAAGACATGGTTGCCTGCCGGGACAAAACTCCTAATCCCTTCGCCACCCACCGACTTTAAATAAGGACTTCCGAAATAACGCAGCAACAAGCTGTTCGGAACTGGTCCGGCTACGATGGAAGTGAATTCTGCATCGGGTCGATTAAGAAGTTTATCTTTGCGAAATGCATCTGCTAGATAATTTTCTTTTCCAATCGCATTCTCATGCGTAATGATTTTTGCTGGCATTTCTTGATAACCTAAGATGAACTGCGCTTCTTCAGGAATGTCAAGCACATACCGACCGAAACAGACAGCTTTTGTTCTTGCAAACATCTTTCTCAATCGCGGAGATATTTCGGTTTGAGTTGGCATGCCAGTGTCCTCGTAAGAATAGGCCTGATGATGAGGATAGAGGTAAAAGCCTGCAGCGGCAATGACACCAGCTAAGGCCATAAAAATAAGTCGTTTTTTTAATACTGGTTTTGAAATGGGACTGGTCATTTTGATAGATAAGAAAGATGCTTGGGCAGCGATGTCCTGATCCTGTTTGGATTGCTAAACCAGATCTTGGCGAAAGAGTACGTCATATGCGTATCAGGTTTTCCACCCCTCGGCAGTATTGGCAATCTTTATCATCGCATATAGCATGGAGACATTGACAGCATCCGCTTTGTAGCTACCTTGATGGTCATATCCGATTTGGACAAAGTGCGCAGCCGCTTTCACTTTTGCTGCCGAGTAATCGGAAGGGACAGTACCGTCTCCCGCATCCTGGGGTGGCAGGAGTTTTAATTTAAACTTGCGGTGGTCTTTTAACGAAACTATCAGATCGCCTTTCCCGTCCTCGCCTACCAGTCTCCATAGCAGTGGTGATTCTTTTGCAGCTGCAATTGCCGTGTTGATGTTAATATCTTCATGGGATAAAGCTTCGATTTTGTAAATCACGTTACCATGTGTCGGATTTGTAACATCGGCTGCGTAACTGGCATACGTATGGGCGTGAAACGTATTTTTGATTTTAGCGTGAAATGCCTGAGCATCGCCAATTCTGTCATTGACTAAATTTTTATCTGAGGAATCGTCGAATGTCTTCCCTGCCGGGTTTATCCACTCAGGATTGATCAAGCGCCACCAGCTTTCAGGCGCTTGGGTGTAAATATCGTTCACCGGTGCTCCGCTTACTCCCACCGCCTTGGTTGCGTTGCAGAGGGTTGGCGACATGCCTGCGTTTGTCGGCCACTGCGCCAGGGTTTTCCCATTGCGGTCTTGGACTTTCAACCAGTTATGGCCATATTCTGGCGTTGGTAGAAGTTCAAGAGGGCCGGGTGCATTGGCAAATACCGCAGTAACGTCCTGCCCTGTGTTTCCGATGATGGCTGCAGCAGCAGAATGGCCGTCTACTCCGCTACGGACGCGTTTGTAAGCTGTTGCAGAACCGTAAACTGGTTGTACGCTGTGATAGATGCCTAGAACGCAATCATTCAAGTTGCCCATTTCAGGATGAATTAGAGCGCGTGCCAGAATACCACCCATTGAATGGGTAACTAGAATCACTTTGTCGCACTTGTGGCCATGTGTTCGGTATGTCTTGATGAGATTCCTGATACGGGCTGCTGTCTTTTTGGCGGACACAGCGTTGCTTTGTAACCAGTTATATCCCATTGCATGGACCGGATATAGACAATTGGCGACACGCAAAACGTCTTTCTCTTCAAGCACGGCCGCGTTGGGCGCTCCCCATTGTTTCGGCGAAGCGCCTGTCACAAATACGAGCTGGCTGTTGTTACTTGAATTTGAGATCCAAGAGACATCCAGCGGATTGTGGCCCGTCTTATCTCTGTATTGTGCATACGATGAGTTAATAATACGGTTCAGCCTGCCCTCAAGAGTAGATAATGCCCGGCTGTAGTCGCCGAACGAAATTTCACTCCAGCCGCGCCAACGGGCTTTTTGTGCTGCTGTCGCCGCATTCGGGTGTTTTTTTGAAAAATCCAATCCTATGCTGGCATGGTCGCTCGTCAGCAAACCAACATCTCGAAGTATGTCCGGTACATTGCTGTGTCGAGTATCGGATTGCCGACTGAGCGTCCCGCTTGGGTCAAACCTGCCCTGGTCTTCGGTATACCGGTAATAGTCCACTTCAGTTTCGTCAGGGTCGAGCTTCATCTGACGTTCCCGAGGGCTTAAATAGGCTGTTTTTCGTACATTGGTAAGCAACGTAGAGACGCCTAAAGTATCTGGTCGCCAGGCTATATCGTCTTTACTGTGGAGGTCTGCTTTTCTTGCCCTACTCATGCGCAGATTGCTTCCCATGACACCCGGCAAGAATATGACAGGGATGACTCTGTTGGGAGGCGCTATGAAAACCGTTTCCCGTTGTTCGGTATCCACTGGCGTGAGATGGAATTCCCCTTCCATCACCCCTCCCACGCTTTGTGTCATCGTTTTAACATTATGAGTTTCTTCGTCCATTTTATTCACCCAATATTCTTAATTTGGCAGTTGCCATATCTATGCCTTTTTGTATAGGCAGACGGCCCTCGGCATCGGTGAGACCCCTGATGATCGTTCCATCTTCGCGCGTCAGCTCGAACTTGCGATTTGCTAACGGCCCATCGAAATCGCGCAGGACCGGGGTCTGATCGAAGTGACCCTTTTCCATTTCGTTTGAGGCAAGCGCAAGGCTCTTTGGATCGATGAAGCTATGGGAGGCGGCATGGGCCACAAATGTGCCGGTTGTACCGTGTTCAATCCCTGCCTTACTGAATTTGACGTAGCTGCCACCGCCATTGATGACAATGTCTTCCTTGGCATTGATAACAATTCGATTCCCCGTCTGTGTAATGTTCAATTTCGCGAGCAAATTGATACTGTCGGAGAGGGTCTGCACGTCGATATCGCCTGCTACAGCAATCAGCTTCATGCCAGCTCTTTGAACGAATAGGCGTAGCGTCGTGGCGACACTCGCGAAGAAGCTGTCACCGGCTGCAATCGCGACGCTTTTCCCCGTTGTGATCGCGGTATCCCCTTCGCTAGCGATGTGGGTAGACTGCGCCGTAGTAGTAGCAATTCCAGCAGCGCTTGCCAGTATCAAATGGGGTTCGGAGAGTTCCGGGAAGCCGCATTTTGCGGAACTACCACCTTTACCCCAAACCGCGTCGTTTTGTGCCTTGACCGATGCCGCTACGTGTGATTGTTGGCCGCTTTCCTGCGCTCGGTTTTTCTCCGCTACGTCCGCATGGTTCTTTTGTCTTTCTTGAGCGGAGACGAGACGTTGAATGCTCTCGCCCATGTCCTTAACATGGGAGCTCGCGTTGGGGCGTGCCTCGGTGGTGATCAGCATGCCTTGTCCGGCCCGTGCGACGCCCCAAGCATCGGTAGCGATTTCCCATCCTTCACCTCGTTCGTCCTGGCGGCCTTGGTGATCTTCGATGCGGGAGATATGCCCGAGCGACAGTTGACTACACTGATGATCGCTCTTCAGCTGCGCCTGGATCTTGCCCGGGGTATCGTCCAGCACCAGGTGATTGCCACGCCCACTCGCTTCGCCCGCCTGCAGCTCGCGGCTGCGCAGACCGCTCAGGGCCTGTTGCTCCGGCAACTGCCACGGCGGCATGTGCGTGTAGTTGTACAGCACACCCAGAATCAGCGGGTGGTCGATGTTCCCGTTGACGAAGACCACGCCCACTTCCTCGCCAACCCGCGGCAGGCGAACATGCCCGAACTCGACGCCGGCGCCAGGCGACATCACGCGCACCCATGGCGAGCTGTTCTCGTCATGTTTGCCCAACCGGTCCCAGTGGAATTGCGCCTTGACTCGCCCGTAGCCATCGGTATGAATCTCGGCGCCTGCCGGTCCGACCACGATGGCGGTCTGGATGCCGTGATAGGTGCAGGACTGGCTGTTGTAATGGCGTCCAGGTCGCCATTGGATATCCTTGCGCACGCAGCGGAACGTGTTCTCGTAGTTCGACGGCGCGCCCGGTCCGGCGTGGTAGTTATTGCTGGCTTCGTGGTCGATCGAGAGAATCAGATAGTCGCGGTCGCGGATGCTGGCCTGGGCAGGCTCGCCGCGCTTGGGCACGCGCAGCTCGGCGCTGAAGTGGCCGGCAAGCTTGAAGCACCGGCCCGGCTGGGCGGTGCGGTCGTTGCCGCGCGCTTCGAAGGTTTGCGTGTTCGCGTCGCGCTCGCCCATGCGCTGCTGCGCAAGGCGTTCGCCGTCGTCGTGCGTGCGGAAACCGTACGCGCCCGTGTCTTCGTAGATTTCGTAGGGGAAGACGTCGCCCTGGTTGTTCAGGGACTCGGCGGTCGAGCGCTGCGCGACCGGATTCTTGTAATCGAAGCTGGCCAGCGTCGTCTGACCTGAGCCCAGGCGACGCATGGGACTCCATTCGCGGATGCCATCGTCTTCGAGCGAGCCGGCCTTGTCGCGGAACGGGATTTCGCCGGCGTCGTCGATCCCGGTCGGATCGATCGGCTGGGCGAGCGTGCTGCGGTCGCCGAGAAAAAGCGTGTGCCCGTCCACCCGATGCTCGTAGTAATAGTGCAGCCCAAGCTCTTCCCAGCGGCGGTGCAGGTGGTTGTAGTCGGTCTCGTCGTACTGGTTCGCGCAGGTCAGGCGCGGATACTCGCCGACAATGACCGGGTTCCAGTCGGCCTGGCGATACTGGGCAAAGGTGAGCTCGGTGATTTCGATGACGCTCTTGCCGAGGAACGAACGGTTGTCCTTGCGCAGTCTGGCGAAGGCCAGCCAGGGTTCGAGGACCATGTGGTAGAACGCGAAGCCGCCATCGGCGCGCAGAAAGCGGAATTCGGTGACGTAGCCGTTGAAGTAGCGCAGCGAGCCGTCTTCACGTACGACGGAGATCGTGACCATCCTCGCCATCATCGCCTTCAGGGGAATACGGGCGTCGTCCGACAGGAGTTCGACCTCGAAGCGGAAGCACCGCGAGACTTCCTCGTGCGCCTTGAGTCGGTTCGGCAGGAGGATGCGATCCGGTCCGTCGCTGAGGGGGAATTCCAGGCGCATCAGGCGATCGTGCTGCGCATCGAGACTGAACGCCGACAGCGCAGCGCCCGCCGCGATCGCTTGGCTTCCGTCCATATATTGCCTCCGATGGTAAAAGCTATTAAATTTCCATCGGCTAAGGTAACCAAGCGGTTTCAAATGGCCTTGATAATAAGCAAGAGCCGGGCTCTGCTGTTGCCTTGACGAGTAGTGACCGGACGAACACCTTTCTTTGCATATGCTGATTTTGCTCAGCTTGATTGATCGCAATATGAACTGACGGCGTGTTCCGCTTTTTCCACGCCGCCATCGAGCCGCCATGGCGGTAGATACAAATGGGCGCTCGAGCTCATTTTCATCAAC
>Ga0308156_1002836_pt1 | contig 14372 bp, 7 predicted proteins | sample PhyAR2_FD_201041 | JGI IMG/M metagenome (GOLD analysis project Ga0308156, IMG submission 201041) | Phyllosphere microbial communities from UC Gill Tract Community Farm, Albany, California, United States - DLSL A.R2 | ecosystem: Host-associated > Plants > Phyllosphere > Unclassified | place: USA... | reverse complement strand
AAGCCCAGCAGAAAGGGGCTGTCGAACAGGAGGGTGCGCGTCGTCGTCATCTGGGGTCCTTGCGTCAGCGACCGAGCGGTCGGTCTCCCGCAATCGGCAAGACCGTCCGTCACAGATGAAGATGGGGGCTGGCGGGGGCGGGATCAACCGGCGGCGCCTGTGAGGTCAGTGGATGGCCTCGCCGTGCTGGGTATAGTCCAGCCCCTCGACCTCTTCGTCCTTGGTGACGCGCAGACCCGTGGTGAACTTGCAGATCATCAGGACGACGAAGGTGCCCGCCGCGCTCCAGGCGATGACGCCGACCAAGCCCACGGCCTGTTTCCACAAAGTCGCCCCCTCCGACAGGGCGTTGACGGTCGTGGTGGCGAAGACGCCGGTCAGCAGGGCGCCGACGATGCCGCCCACGCCGTGCACGCCAAACGCGTCCAGACTGTCGTCGTACTTCAGCGCGTGCTTCAGCCAGACCGCGCCCGCATAGCAGGCCGGACCGCCGATCAGGCCGATGAAGAAGGCGCCCTTGGGATCGACGAAACCGGCGGCGGGGGTGATGGCGACCAGACCGCCGACGACGCCCGACAGCAGGCCAAGCAGAGTCGGACGTTTGCGATCGAACCATTCGATGGTCATCCAGCCCAAGGCGGCGCTGCCGGCGGCGAGAATGGTGTTGAAGGCGGCGGTGGCGGCCAGAGCATCCGCCGCGCCCGCCGATCCGGCGTTAAATCCCAGCCAGCCGACCAGCAGCAATCCGGTGCCGATGGCGCTATAGACCAGGTTGGCGGGGGCCATGTTGTCGCGCCCGAAGCCGTGACGCGGCCCCAACACCACGGCGCAGACCAGGCCGGCGATCCCGGCGTTGACGTGGACCACGGCCCCGCCTGCGAAATCTAGCACGCCCAGCCCGCCCAAGTAGCCGCCGCCCCAGACCTGATGGCAGATCGGCGCATAAACGATCAGGTGCCACAGGCCAAAGAACAGCACGCTGGCCGAGAACTTCATCCGCTCGGCGAAGGCGCCGGCGATCAGGGCCGGGGTGATGATGGCGAAGGTCATCTGGAAGGCGACGAACAGCAGTTCGGGCAGGCCGGGCAGCAGGCTGTGGGCCGTCTGGGCGGTCACCCCGTTCAGGAAGGCGGCCTGTACGCCGCCGATGAAGCCGTTGATCGCCTCCGGGCCCTTGCCGAACGACAGGCTGTATCCGACCAGGAACCACAGGACAGAGACGATGGCGAAGGCCGCCGCCGACTGGGCCACGACGCTGATGATATTCTTCTTCCTGACCATGCCGCCGTAGAACAGGGCTAGGCCCGGCAGGGTCATCATCAGCACCAGCGCCGTCGAGGTCAGGATCCACGCCGTCGCCGCATTATCGATGACCAGGGGCGCCTGATGCGCCAGCAGGGCCGGGGCCGCCAGGGCCGGTGAAGCGAAGGCCGCCGCCCCGGCGACGAGCGTGACGGCGAGGGCGGCGGGTCGGGTCATGGCGTCTTTCTGAGGCGGACGGCGGAGATCAGGCAGAGGTCTTCAGGCGTTCCGTGCGGGCGACGATGTCGGTCAGGGGCACGATGCGGACGAAGCGGTTCAGGCTGTTGTCCCAATCGGCCAGCAGACGCCGCGCCAGGGGTGAAGCTGTCGCCGCCAGATGGGCCTCGATCAGGCCCTTCAGTCGATCGGCCGCCTGTGCGTCAATGTCGGTCACACCCGCCAGATCGCCGTTCAGGGCGCGCTCGGCATGGCCCGGCTGGTCCAGCACGAACAGCTCGCCGCCGCTCATGCCCGCCGCCAGGTTCCAGCCGACCGAGCCCAGGACGACCACGCGCCCGCCGGTCATATATTCGCAGCCGTGCGCGCCCAGGCCCTCGACCACGGCCTCGGCGCCGGAGTTTCTGACCGCAAACCGCTCGCCCGCCGCGCCGGCGACGAACAGACGGCCGGAGGTCGCGCCATACAGGGTGGTGTTGCCGCAGATCAGCTGATCCTCGCGCCATTCCGGGGTGCGGATCGAGATTTCGGCGCCCGACAGCCCCTTGCCGACATAGTCGTTGGCCTCGCCCGTCAGGTGCAGTTCCAGACCCTTGGCCGCAAAGGCGCCGAAGCTCTGGCCCGCAATGCCTTCCAGCCGCAGCTTCAGACGGCCCGCCGGGCCTTGCGCGCCGAAGCGGCGCACGATGGCCGAGGACAGGGCCGCGCCGACCGTGCGCTGGGTGTTGTTCAGCGGATAGGACAGTTCCAGCGTCTGGCCGCGATCCAGGAAGCGCACGGCGTCCTTCAGCACGGCGGCGTCCAGACTGTCGGCGATGGGCTTGCGGGTCGTCTTGTCGGCCCATTTGCCGGCCGCGCCCTCGTCCACCTGAACCAGCAGGGGATTCAGGTCCAGGTCGTCCAGATGCGAGCCGCCGCGACGGACCTGACGCAGCAGGTCGGTGCGGCCGATGATCTCGTCCATCGTGCGCGCGCCGATGGAGGCCAGGATCTCGCGCGTCTCCTCGGCGATGAAGGTGAACAGGTTCACCACCTTGTCGGGCGTGCCGGTGAACTTCTCGCGCAGCCGCTCGTCCTGGGAGCAGACGCCGACGGGGCAGGTGTTGGAATGGCACTGGCGCACCATCAGACAGCCCATGGCGATCAGGGCGGCGGTGCCGACGCCGTATTCCTCGGCGCCCAGCATGGCGGCGATGACCACGTCGCGACCGGTGCGGACCCCGCCGTCGGTCCTCAGCGTGACCGAGCCGCGCAGATTGTTCAGCGTCAGCACCTGATGGGCCTCGGCCAGGCCGATCTCCCACGGCAGGCCGGCGTGCTTGATCGAGGTCTGGGGCGAGGCGCCGGTACCGCCGTTGTGGCCGGCGATCAGGATGGCGTCGGCGTTGGCCTTGGCCACGCCCGAGGCGATGGCGCCGATGCCCGAGGCGGACACCAGTTTCACCGTCACCCGCGCATCGGGGTTGATGGCTTTCAGGTCATAGATGAGCTGGGCCAGATCCTCGATCGAATAGATGTCGTGGTGCGGCGGCGGCGAGATCAGGGTCGTGCCGGGCACGGCGTGGCGCATCCGGGCGATGAACTCGGTGACCTTGAAGCCGGGCAACTGGCCGCCCTCGCCGGGCTTGGCGCCCTGGGCGACCTTGATCTCGATCTCGCGGCACTGATTCAGATATTCGGCGGTGACGCCGAACCGGCCAGAGGCGACTTGCTTGACCGCTGAGTTGGCGTCGTCGCCGTTCGGACGCGGATGATAGCGTTCCGGATCTTCGCCGCCCTCGCCCGAGACGGAGCGGGCGCCGATGCGGTTCATGGCGATGTTCAGCGTCTCGTGCGCCTCTGGCCCCAGGGCGCCCAGCGACATGGCCTGGGTCAGGAAGCGGCGGCGGATGTCCGACACGCTTTCGACCTGGTCCAGCGGAATGGGCGTGCCTTCGCGGAAGTCCAATAGGTCACGCAGGGACAGGTCGGCCTGAGCGCGGACGACTTCGGAGAACTGCTTGAAGCGGCGATAGTCGCCGCGGTTGCAGGCGTCCTGCAGCAGGTGGATGGTCCTGGCCTCGTGGGCGTGGGCCTCGCCGCCTGAACGGATCTTGAAGAAGCCGCCGATGGCGGGCGACGGCACGGCCTCGCCCCAGGCGATCCGGTGCCGCTTCATCGCCGCCTGCTCCAGACCGGCCAGGCCGATGCCGGAGATGCGAGACGGGGCGCCGGGGAAGAACTCGGCGGTCAGCGCGCGCGACAGGCCCAGCACCTCGAACTCGCAGCCGCCGCGATAGGCGGAGATGACGCTGATCCCCTTGCGGGCCAGGGTCTTCAGCAGGCCCGCCTCGATGCCGGCCTTGTAGTTCAGACAGGCGTCGCGCAGCGTCAGGCCGGGATATAGGCCCCGGTCCAGACGCTCCTGGAACAGGTCCTGGGCCAGCCAGGCGTTGACGGTGGTGGCGCCGACCCCGACCAGGACCGCGAACCCGTGCGGATCCAGCGTCTCGGCGGTGCGGACCACGATCGAGCAGTAGGAGCGCAGGCCCGCCTTGGTCAGGCGGCCGTGGACCCCGGCGGTAGCAAGGATCATCGGCGCGGCCAAACGATCCGCCGATCCGGCCTGGTCGGTCAGCACAATCAGGGCGGCCCCGTCGCGCGCAGCGGCCTCGGCCTCGTCCATGATGCGGTCCAGGGCGGCGCGCAAGGCCACGCCTGGGCGGGCGTCGTCGGTCGGCAGGGCGTAGCTGCAGTCGATGACCACGGTCGAACCGGCGCCGACCGTCTCGATCATCCGCTCGTACATGCCGTTGGTCAGGACGGGGCTGTCCAGCACGAAGACGTCGGTCTGGGCCTCTTCCTCGGCCAGGATGTTGCCCAGGTTCTTGAACCGGGTCTTCAGGCTCATGGCGCCCGCTTCACGCAGCGGGTCGATGGGCGGGTTGGTGACCTGTGAGAAGTTCTGGCGGAAGTAATGCGACAGCGGCCGGGGCAGGGCCGACAGCACCGCGGGCGGAGCGTCGTCGCCCATGGAGCCGACCGCCTCCTTGCCGTCGCGCACCAGGGCGTCCAGCAGCAGGTCCAGGTCCTCGCGGCTGTAGCCGGCGGCGATCTGGCGACGGGTCAGGGCCTCGCCCGAGGCCGAGCGCGGTTCGGGTCCAGGGCCGATGATCGGCTCCAGATCGACCATATTGTCCAGCCACGCCTCATAGGGGTGGGCGGCGGCCAGGGCGTCGACGGCCTCATGCTCGTCGTACAGACGGCCGTGCTTCATATCGACGGCGATCAGCTTGCCGGGGCCGATGTGCAGGCGGCGCTTCACCCGGCTCTCGGGGATCGGCACCAGACCGGCTTCCGAGCCCGCCATCAGCAGACCATCGACGGTCTCGACGGCGCGCAGGGGACGCAGGCCGTTGCGGTCCTTGCCCGCCACGATCCAGCGGCCGTCGGCGGCGCAGATGGCGGCCGGGCCGTCCCACGGCTCCATCACCGCATTGCAATAGGCGTAGAAGGCGCGGTGTTCGGGCGGCATGACCACGTCGTCCTTGGCCCAGGCCTCGGGGATCAGCAGGGCCTTGGCCATCGGCGCGGGGCGACCGGCGTGGACCAGCACCTCCATGACATTGTCCAGGGCCGCCGAGTCCGATCCGCCCGGCTGGACCACCGGCTTGACCTCGCCGTCGCGGTCGCCGAAGGCGCCGGCCGCCATGCGGATCTCGTGCGACTTCATCCAGTTGAGGTTGCCCTTCAGCGTGTTGATCTCGCCGTTGTGGGCCATCATGCGGAAGGGCTGGGCCAGCTTCCATTCGGGGAAGGTGTTGGTCGAATAGCGCTGGTGGAAGACGGCGTAGGCCGAGACGAAGCGCGGGTCCTCCAGATCGGGATACAGGTCGCCCAGCAGTTCGGCCCGCACCATCCCTTTGTAGGCGATGGAGCGCGCGGACAGGGTGCAGATATAGACGCCGGCCAGGTTCTCGGTCTTGACCGTCTTCTCGATGCGGCGGCGGCACAGATACAGTTCGCGCTCCAGCGCCTCGCCGTCCAGGGGCTGACCCGCGTCGTCCAAGGGCGGCGCCAGCATGATCTGTTCGATCTCGGGCCGTGTGGCGCCGGCCTTGGTCCCGACGACCGACAGGTCGATCGGCGTCTGGCGCCAGCCATAAATCCAGAAGCCGGCGCGCAGGGCCTCGGTCTCGACGATGGCGCGGGCGCGGTCCTGGGCGCCCAGGTCGGTGCGCGGCAGGAAGACCTGGCCGACGCAGATGGGCCCAGGACGCAGGGACTGGCCGATGGAGGCCACCTGTTCGGCGAAGAACCCTTGCGGCAGCTCGGCCATGATGCCCGCGCCGTCGCCCGACAGGCCGTCGGGATCGACCGCGCCGCGGTGGGCCACGGCCTTCAGGCTGCGGATCGCATATTCGACCACGTCGCGGCGCGGCGTGCCGTCGATGGAACAGACCAGGCCGACGCCGCAGGCGTCGCGCTCCGAGGCTCGGTCATAGGCGTTGCCGGCTTCCAGCCGGTTACGGGTGTCGTTGTACTTGTCTAACCAGGTCATGCCGCGACCTCCTCGGTGCGGGTCTTGAAGTAGCGGTCGATCTCGGCGGCGGCGTCCTGGCCTTCGCGGACGGCCCAGACGACCAGGGAGGCGCCGCGCACCGCGTCGCCGGCGGCGAAGACGCCGGGCAGGCTGGTGGCGAAGCTGACGGAGCCGACCTTGATCGTGCCGTCGTCGCGCAGGCGCAAGTTCGGCTCATGCGCCGCGAACGGCTCGGGCGAAAAGCCCAGGGCCTCGATGACGATGTCGGCCGGCACGTCGAAGTCGGCGCCGGGAACGGGCACGATGTCGCGACGCTGGCCGGGAGCCGCCTCGGTCAGCTGCATCCGCGCGGCGCGGACGCCGGTGACCTGATCGCCTTGCGACAGCAGGGCCTTGGGCGCAGCCAGCCATTCGAACACGACGCCTTCTTCCTCGGCGTTGACGACTTCGCGGGCCGAGCCCGGCATGTTCTCCCGGTCGCGTCGATACAGGCAGGTGACGCTGGCCGCGCCCTGTCGGACGGCGGTGCGGACGCAGTCCATGGCCGTGTCGCCGCCGCCGATCACGACGACCCGCTTGCCGCGCGCCTCGTGCCAGCCGTCCTGTTCGGCGTCGCCCAGGTCGCGGCGGTTCTGATGGGTCAGATAGGACAGGGCGGCGACGGTCGAATCCGGCCCGCGACCCGGCGCGGACAGGATGCGGGGCTGATAGACGCCCATGGCCAGCAGGACGACGTCGTGGCGGTCGCGCAGCTCCGTCAAGGTCACGTCCTTGCCGACCTCGCAGCCCAGAACGAACTGCACGCCGCCGTCGATCAGCCGCTCCACGCGCCGCTGGACGACGTGCTTTTCCAGCTTGAACCCGGGGATGCCGTAGATCAGCAGCCCGCCGGCGCGGTCGTGGCGGTCATAGATCGTCACCTGATAGCCTTCGCTGCGCAGGCGGTCGGCGGCGGCCAGACCGGCCGGGCCGGCGCCGACGATCCCGACCGTTTCGCCGCGTTCGGCCGCCGGGCGGATCGGCTCGACCCAGCCGTTGGCGAAGGCCTGGTCGCCCAGCCAGGCCTCGACCGAGCCGATGGTCACGGCGTCCCAGCCGGACTGGTTCAAGGTGCACGACCCTTCGCACAGTCGGTCCTGCGGGCAGATGCGACCGCAGATTTCGGGCATGGTCGAGGTCAGGGACGCGACGCGCCAGGCCTCGCGCGGCTCGTTCTCGGCCGACAGGCGCAGCCAGTCGGGGATGTTGTTCTGAAGCGGGCAGGCGTTCTGGCAGAAGGGCACGCCGCAGTCGGTGCAGCGCGACGCCTGTTTCTCGGCGGTCTCCGTGGACGGCGGAATCGTGATCTCGCCGAAACCGCGCGCGCGCAGTTCGGCCGAGGCCTTGGACAGGCGGCGAGGTTCGACGACGAATGTCCCGCCTTGCTTCAGGGTCTTATGCATATCTCGCATATGCCGCAAACGAGGTGTTTGAGGCAAATATTATTGCCATGAGGCGTTCTCAGCGGGCCAAAAAGAATAAATCATCCAATCGGGCGGGTTTCGTCGTCAAAAGTTGCTGGTGGTGGCCGTTTGCGCTGCAACAGGATTTTGTTCCAGGGGTGCGACAATAGGAACCGGCGTAGCCTCAAGGCGTTGCGAAGGCTGATTTCAGCCGATGACAGAGAGTGCGCCCATGCCCCGATGGACAACCCCGACCGGCCTGGGGGGATGGCTGACGTTGCTGCTCGGGGTGCTGCTGGCCGTGATCGGTGTGGTGCTGACGGTCGGTGGCGTTCAGCTCGCGATGCTGGGCGGCTCCTGGTACTATCTCATTGCAGGCCTGGCGCTGATCGTGTCGGGCCTTCTGCTTGTCTGGCGCGACGTGCGCGGGGCCTGGCTTTATGGCGCGGTCTTCGTCGCCACGGTGATCTGGGCGCTGTGGGAGAAGGGCCTGAACGGCTGGGCCATGATCCCCCGCCTGGTCGGGCCGCTGGTCCTGATGTTCCTGGTGTTGGCGACGCTGCCGGTGCTGCGGTCTCGCGGCGGCGGCAAGACGGCGGGCCTTGGTGCGCTCGGGCTGGCGATCCTGACGGTCGTGTTCGGCCTGGTGGTCGGACAGATCAACGCGCCCGGCGTTGACAGCCCGGTGCCCGGCGCGCGGGGGCCGTTCGGCGATCCCGCCCTGATCAAGGCCGGCATGGACTGGCCCGCCTATGGCGGATCGGACGCCGCCCAACGTTATTCGCCGCTGAACCAGATCAACAAGACCAACGTCGGTCAGCTGGAGCGGGCCTGGACCTTCCGCACCGGCGACCTGCCCGGCGAACGGTTCGGCGCCGAGACCACACCGCTGAAGATCGCTGACACCGTCTATCTCTGCTCGGGTCGCAACAAGATGTTCGCCCTGGACGCCAATACCGGCCGGCAGAAGTGGGCCTATGATCCCAAGGTGGCGGACGAACAAATCCCCTACACCGCCGCCTGCCGGGGCGTGACCTATTACGCCGCGGCCAACGTCGATCAGGCCCAGCCCTGCGCGACGCGCATCATCGAAGGCACGCTGGACGGCCGGATCATCGCGGTCGATGCGCGCACAGGCGTGCCTTGCCCGGCCTTCGGAACAAACGGCGCCGTCAGCATCAAGGAAGGGATGGGCAATCCCTATCCCGGCATGGTGTCGATCACCTCGCCGCCCGTCGTCGTGCGCGGCGTCATCGTCACGGGCCATCAGGTGCTGGACGGTCAAAAGCGCTGGAACGCCTCGGGCGTGATTCAGGGCTATGATGTCGTTACCGGCCAGCTGCGCTTCGCCTGGGACATGATGCGTCCCGACATCACCACCGCTCCGCCGGCTGGTCAGACCTATACGCCGGGCACTCCGAACATGTGGACGACCGCGACGGGCGACGAAGCCCTGGGCCTGGTCTATCTGCCGATGGGCAACTCGGCCGCCGACTACTATTCGTCGCTGCGCCGGCCGCAGGAGAACCAGTACTCCAGCGCCCTGGTCGCGCTGGACGTCACGACGGGCAAGCCGCGCTGGAGCTATCAGACCGTCCGCCGCGACGTCTGGGACTATGACCTGGGTTCACAGGTGGCGCTGGTCGACATGCCGACCGCAGGGGGCGTGACGCCGGCGGTGATCCTGCCGTCCAAGCGCGGCGAAATCTTCGTGCTGGATCGCCGCACGGGCCAGCCCCTGCACGGCGTTCAGGATCGTCCGGCCCCGCGCGGCGGCGTCGAACCGGCCCAGCGCGCGGCGACCCAGCCCTATTCGCTGTTCAACACCCTGGCCAAGCCCGACCTGCGCGAAGTCGACATGTGGGGCATGTCACCGATCGATCAGATGATCTGCCGCATCCAGTTCAAGAAGGCGTCGTATCAGGGTCAGTTCACGCCCCCGACCGCCGACCGTCGCTTCATCGAATATCCGGGCTACAACGGCGGTTCGGACTGGGGCAGCGTGGCGCTGGATCCGCGTCGCGGCGTGATCATCGCCAACTATAACGACATGCCCAACTACAACCGTCTGGTGCCGCGCGCCGAGGCGAACAAGCGGGGCTGGTTCCCCCGCGACGACCCTCGCTATCAAGCCGAGACGACGGGCGAAGGCGCCAAGGCCGAGGGCGCGGGCGATCCGCAGATGGGCGTGCCCTATGCGATCGACGTCAACGCCGGCTGGCGGATGCCCTTCACCGGCCTGCTGTGCAAGGAGCCTCCGTACGGCGGCATCCGGGCCATCGACGTGCAAAGCGGCAAGACTCTGTGGGACCGTCCGTTCGGCACGGCGCGCAAGAACGGCCCGTTCGGCATCCCATCGATGCTGCCGCTGGAAATCGGCACGCCGAACAACGGCGGGTCGGTGGTCACGGCGGGCGGCCTGATCTTCATCGCCGCCGCGACCGACGACCTGATCCGCGCCATCGATATCGAGACGGGCAAGACCGTGTGGTCCGACGTCCTGCCCGCCGGCGGCCAGGCCAACCCGATGATCTACGAGCAGAACGGCCGCCAGTATCTGGTGATCGTCGCCGCCGGCCATCACTTCATGGAAACGCCGGAGGGCGATTATGTCATCGCCTATGCGCTGCCGCAGCGCGGCTGAGACCAAGCACCAATCTCCCTTCTCCGCGGGGGAGGGTGGTCGCGTCAGCGACCGGCTGGGGGCGGCTCGGAACGAGCCGCCTTTTCTCATTCAGCGGGATGTCGCCTGCCGCCCCCACTCGGCCTCGCCTTCGTCTCAGCCACCCTCCCCGAACGGGGAGGGAGAACGTGCGCGACCTACGGCCTGATCTGGCCCTGGCCGCGCACGACGTATTTGTAGGTGGTCAGCTGCTCCGCCCCGACCGGCCCCCGCGCGTGTAGGCGACTGGTGGAGATGCCGATTTCGCCGCCGAAGCCGAACTCGCCCCCGTCGGCGAACTGGGTCGAGGCGTTGATCAGGACGATGGCGCTGTCGACCTTGGCGGCGAACCGTTCGGCGGCCTCGGCGTCGGTGGTGACGATGGCCTCGGTATGGCCCGAGCCGTAGCGGGCGATGTGGTCGGTCGCGGCGTCCAGATCGTCCATGACGCGGACGGAGAGGATGGGGGCCAGATATTCGGTGGTCCAGTCGGCCTCGGTCGCCAGCGTCATGGCGGGGACCAGGGCGCAGGCCGCTTCGTCGCCGCGCAGTTCGCAACCGGCGGCGATCAGGTCGGCGGCGACGGGCGGCAGCAGGCGCCGGGCCGCGGCCCGGTCCACCAGCAGGGTCTCGGTCGCGCCGCAGACCGAAACGCGGCGCATCTTGGCGTTCAGGACGATGGCGCGGGCGGTCTCAAGATCGGCGGCCTCGTGCAGATAGGTGTGGTTCAGGCCTTCCAGATGGCTGAGAACCGCCGTCCTGGCCTCGGCCTGGACGCGGGCGACCAGGCTCTTGCCGCCGCGCGGCACGATGACGTCGATCGTCCCTTCCAGCCCGGTCAGCATCAGGCCCACGGCCTCGCGGTCGGGGGTGTCCACCAACTGGATCGCGTCGGCGGGCAGGCCGGCCTCGGCCAGGCTTTCCGCGATCAGGGCGGCGATGGCCAGGGAGGACTGAAGGCAGTCCGAGCCGCAGCGCAGGATGGCGGCATTGCCCGAGCGGATGCACAGGGCGGCGGCGTCGGCTGTGACGTTGGGGCGGCTCTCGTAGATCACGCCCAGGACGCCGATCGGGGTGCGGACACGGGCGATGTCCAGCCCGTTGACGGGGGTCCAGCGTTCGGTCTCGACGCCCAGCGGATCGGGCACGGCGGCGATGGTCGCCACCGCCTCGGCCATGCCGGCGATGCGGGCGGGGCTCAGCGACAGGCGGTCGATCAGGGCCTCGGTCATGCCGTTGGTGCGGGCGGCCTCCACGTCGCGCGCGTTGGCGGCGAGCAGGGCGGGTTCGGCCGCCTTCAGCTTTGCGGACAGGATTTCCAGCGCGTGGGTGCGGGCGGCGGCGGGGGCTTCACGCAGGGCGGCGGCGGCGGCGCGGGCGCGCTGGCCCAGGTCGAGCATTCGAGTCTTCAGGTCGGTCATCGGTCGTCCAGCACCATGTCGTCGCGGTGGATCAGCACCGAGGCCCCGCGATAGCCCAGCAGGGTCTCGATCTCGTCCGAGCGTCTGCCGCGAAGGCGCGCAGCTTCGTCAGCGGCGTAGGCGGCCAGACCTACGCCGACGGCCCGACCGTCCGGGTCGATCAGGCGTACGCAGTCGCCCTTTTCGAAGCCGCCGGACACGCCCGTCACCCCGGCCGGCAGCAGGCTCTTGCCCGCCTTAAGCGCCGTGACCGCCCCGGCGTCCAACGTCAGGACCCCCGTCGGCGACAGGCTGCCGGCGATCCACTGTTTATAGGCGGCCATCGGCCCGTCCGGGGCGGCGATCAGGGTGGCGCGGGCGCCGTCGCGGATGGCGCTGAGCGGCGACAGGGTCTGGCCCGAGGCGATAATGGTGGCGCAACCCGCCGAGCGCGCGATCTGGGCCGCCGCCAGCTTGGTCGCCATGCCGCCTGTTCCGACGCCGGCCTCGGCGTTGGCGCCGCCGCCCATGGCCAGGATGTCGGGGCTCAGCGTCTCGATCAGGGGCAGATGGGCGGCGTTCGGATCCCGGCGCGGATCGGCGGTGTAGAGGCCGTCCACGTCCGACAGCAGGATCAGCAAGTCCGCTCGCGCCAACTGGGCCGTGCGTGCCGCCAGCCGGTCGTTGTCGCCGTAACGGATTTCCTCGGTCGCCACCGTGTCGTTTTCGTTGACGATGGGGATGACGCCGTGGGTCAACAGGGCCTCGACAGTCGCGCGGGCGTTCAGCCACCGCCGACGGCGTTCGGTGTCATCGCGTGTCAGCAGAACCTGGCCCGCGATCAGGCCGTGCGGGTCCAAGGCCCCGGACCAGGCGGCCATCAGCAGCGACTGTCCAACCGAGGCCGCCGCCTGCTTGTCCTCCAGCCGTGCGCCCAGCGCGGGCAACCGGCCCCGGCCCAGGGCGATCGAGCCGGACGAGACGACGATGACCTCGCGCCCCTCGGCCTTCAGCACCGCCAGATCCGAGGCGACGGCGGCCAGCCAATTACGCGTCGGCTGGCGCGTGGCCGCGTCGATCAGCAGGGAGGATCCGATCTTGACCACGACCCGCCGGGCGGCGCCCAGCGCCGACGCAGCGTTCGGGCCGACGGGGAGGGCGGCGCGCTGAGACATGAAGCTTTCTCTAACGCCACGGTTCGGGCTTGTCTCTTGCCGTGTCTCGCCGCAATGCAGACGGATGATGGAATCCCTTTCCCCCATCGCCGCAGGCGGTCTGGGCAGTCTGGCGGCGGGCATGATGACGGCGGTGGGCGCCGTGCCGCTGCTGTTCTTCCGCAAGGCGGGGGTGCAGACCCAGAGCGCGCTGCTGGGTTTCGCCGCCGGGGTCATGCTGGCGGCCTCCTTTTTCTCGCTTATCATTCCGGGCGTGGACGTGCTGCAGGCGGGCGGGGCTAGCCAGGCGGCGGCGGCCGGCGTCATGGGGGCGGCGGTGCTGATCGGGGCGACGGTGATCGGACTGATGAACCGGTTCGCGCCGGTAGACATGCTGGCCATCGGGCCGGCGGGATCGCGCGACCTGTCGCGGCGCATTTGGCTGTTCATCATCGCCATCACCCTGCACAACTTCCCCGAGGGCGCGGCGGTGGGCGTCAGCTTCGGCGGCGGCGACATGCATCAAGGGCTGTCCGCGGCCCTCGGCATCGGCATCCAGAACATGCCCGAGGGTCTGGCGGTGTCTGCGGCGATGGCGACCCTGGGATACGGCCGCTGGCCGGCCTTTGCGGCGGCGCTGGCCTCGGGCCTTGTCGAGCCGGTCGGCGGCCTGATCGGCGCCAGCGTGGTCGATTTCTTGCCCGGCGCCCTGCCGTGGGGGCTGGGCCTGGCGGCGGGGGCCATGATCTATGTCGTCACCGCCGAGATCATTCCCGAGACCCGCGAGAAGTCCAAGGGCGAGGGGTCGATGATCGGCCTGATGATCGGTCTGGTCGGAATGATGTTCCTGGACATCGCCCTGGGATGATGGCGGCGAAACGCGGCGTGACCGCGCAGCGGGGCGTTACATCGATTTACATGGCAGGCGGGGGTTGAAGCCGTCGGGGCCGAGAGGCTAGGCCTCTCGCTTCGCTGCTCGATTGTCCCCCGAAAGGAGCGCCAGCCTAAATGACGCGACCTCTCAAGCCTGCGGCTTCCCGTAGAAATTTCTTGTCTGGCCTGGGGCTTTTGGCCCTGATGGGCGCCGGAGTGTTCCCCATGCCTGTTTCCGCCCAAGCGTCCCGCACCGTCGCCCGTCACCGCCAGAAGATCGAGGATCTGATCGCGGCCATGACGGTCGAGGAGAAGGCGGGCCAGCTGAACCTGCTGGCCGATCCGTTCCGCTGGATGCCGACGGCGGTGAACCCGCTGGACGGCACGGGCGATCCCGCGCGCGTCACGGCCCTGATCCGCGAAGGCAAGGTCGGCAGCCTGTTCAACGGCATCGGCGCCGAGGCGGGCCGTCGCATCCAGCGCGTGGCGATGGAGGAGAGCCGGCTGAAAATCCCGCTGCTCTTTGCGGCGGACGTGATCCACGGCCTGTCGACCATCTTCCCCGTGCCCCTGGCCGAGGCGGCGGCCTTCGATACCGAACTGGCGCGGCGCACGGCGCGGGCCGCGGCGGTCGAGACGGCGGCGTCGGCGGTTCACCAGACCTATGCCCCCATGGTGGACGTGGCGCGCGACCAGCGCTGGGGCCGCAACGTCGAGGGCGCGGGCGAGGACGTTCTGCTGAACAACCTGCTGGCCGCCGCCCGCGTGCGCGGCTTCCAGGGCGAAAAGGGTCTGGACGACCGTGACGCGGTCCTGGCCACCGCCAAACACATGGCCGCC
>Ga0308156_1002835_pt1 | contig 14376 bp, 11 predicted proteins | sample PhyAR2_FD_201041 | JGI IMG/M metagenome (GOLD analysis project Ga0308156, IMG submission 201041) | Phyllosphere microbial communities from UC Gill Tract Community Farm, Albany, California, United States - DLSL A.R2 | ecosystem: Host-associated > Plants > Phyllosphere > Unclassified | place: USA... | reverse complement strand
TTCCACTCCCGCATGGGCAATTCCTTGCAATGATTTCAAAGATGTTGGCGCTTGGACCCCCGCCCGCGACGCCGGTTGCGCCGCCATCGCCGGCGGTACGGGCGCGACGCGCCGGGCAGCCGCTTCCGAGACTAGGGTAACAGGCGACGGACGCTACTCCAGAAGCGACCGACAGTGTCCATGCGAGCGGCATAGCCGCCGCTAACCAGGGTACCGCCTCTCCCCTGCCAGCCAGCAATTGGTAGCATAGGGCCACCATCTCAAGAATGACGGAACAATTCGTGAGCGAACCAGATGATCCGAGCCGGGACCGCCTCAAGCTGCACTTCGCGCAACGGGTCATCCACCAGTCGCGCCAGGTGCTGGAGATCTGGCAACGGCTGCAACGAGACGAATGGACGGCCGGCAGCCTGGTCGAGCTGACCGACGCCAATGCGCGCCTGCTGCAATATGCCAAGCGCTTCGAGCAGCAGGGTCATGCCGAACTCGCCGAGGCCATCGGCGCGTCCCTGGCCCAGGTCACCGCCAATCGCGGCCGCCTCAACAGCCAGGCCATCACCGAACTCAGCCAGGCCATGCAGAGCCTGTCGCGCACCGGGCTGCGCCAGGGCGACCAGCTGGAGAGCACCAGCCTGCCGCCGTTGCGCAAGCCCATCTACATCGCCCTGCTCGACAGCGAGCGCGCCGAGCGCCTGGCGCAGCAGATGGAATATTTCGGCGTCACCATCCAGATCATCCATGGCGCCGACGACTTCCGCGCGATGATGGACAGCCGCCACCCGGCGGTCATCGTCATGGACGTGGACTTTGGCGGCGCGGGCGCCGGCATCCAGCTGGCGCTGGAAGCCCAGAGCGGTCTGGAGCGCAAGCTGCCGGTGCTGTTCTACAGCCACCAGGAAGCCGACACTCCCTTTCGCCTGGCCGCGGTGCGTGCCGGCGGCCAGGAGTTCTACACCGGCACCCTGGATTCGGCGCGGCTGCTGGAAAAGATCGAGACCCTCACCCGCACCGTCTACTACGACCCGATCCGCGCCCTGGTGGTGGACGACTCCCGTGCCCAGGCCATGGCCACGGAAATGGCGCTCAACAGCGCCGGGATCGTCACCCGTACCCTGATGCAGCCCGGCGCGGTGATGGCGCACCTGGCCGAATTCGTGCCCGACCTGATCATCCTCGACATGTACATGCCCGAGTGCACCGGCACCGAGCTGGCCAAGGTCATCCGTCAGCACGAACGCTACGTCAGCGTGCCTATCATCTATCTGTCGGCCGAGGACGACCTCGACAAGCAGCTGGACGCCATGAGCGAGGGCGGCGACGACTTCCTTACCAAGCCGATCAAGCCACGCCACCTGATCGCCACGGTGCGCACCCGCGCCGCCCGGGCGCGCAGCCTGCAGGCGCGCATCGTCCAGGACAGCCTCACCGGCCTGTACAACCATACCCACACCCTGCAGCTGCTGGAAGACGCCTGCTTCCGCGCGCGGCGCAGCCAGCGGCCGATCACCTTCGCCATGCTGGACATCGATCACTTCAAGCAGGTCAACGACCACTACGGCCACCCCATGGGCGATCGGGTGATCAAGAGCCTGGCACTGTTCCTCAAGCAGCGCCTGCGCAAGTCCGACCATATCGGCCGCTATGGTGGCGAGGAATTCGCCATCGTCCTGCCCGATACCGACCTGGCCACCGCCACCCGGCTGATCGACGAGATCCGCCAGCGCTTCGCCGAGATCCACTATCCGGCGCCGCCCAAGGAACTCAGTTGCACCTTCAGCGCCGGCGTGGCGCAGCTGCAACCCGGACAGGAGATGCCCACGCTGGCCAAGCAGGCGGACGAAGCCCTCTATGCCGCCAAGCATGCGGGACGCAATTGCGTGCGCCAGTACGTCTAGCCAGACCGACCGGATGCCTCTGCTATGATCGGCCGCTGCCGATCGCCGAGAAGCCCATGCGTGTCCTGCTGTTCCTGCTCACCCTGCTGCTGACCCTGCCCGCCACCGCCGGCCTGTTCGATGCGCCGCGCCCGACGGCCGCGCTGGGCCTGGACGGTCAGCGTCCCGCTCAGCAATTCCTGCCGGTGGATCAGGCCTTTCGCCTGGAGCAGCGCCGCGACGCCGAAGGCCGCCCCCAGGTGCGCTTCATCATCGCCGAGGGCTATTACCTCTATCGGCAGCGCTTCGCCTTCGACGCCGACCCCGGCCTGCTGACCGCGCCGGTGGCCCTGCCACCCGGCGAGCCCAAGCACGACGAATGGTTCGGCGACGTCCAGGTCTATCACGCCGGCGTCGACATCCCCCTGCCCCTCGCGCCCGACCGCGGCGGCCGGATCCAGGTGACCTACCAGGGCTGCGCCGATCGCGGTCTCTGCTATCCGCCGGAAACCCGCACCCTGACTATCGCCGGCCCCGCGGCCTCCTCCGCGGCGAGCCCGGCGGTCGCCGCCCCGCCCCCTGACCAGGTGGGGTGGAACAGAATCCTGCTGGCCTTCCTCGCCGGCCTGGGACTGACCTTCACCCCCTGCGTCCTGCCGATGCTGCCCATCGTCTCGGCGGTGGTCCTGGCCGGCAAGGCGCGCCCGGGCCGTGGCCTGCTGCTGGCGCTGGCCTATGTGGTGCCCATGGCGCTGAGCTTCGCCGCCCTGGGCGCACTCATGGGCGTCTTTGGCGCCAGTCTCAACCTGCAGGCGCAATTGCAGTCGGCCTGGGTACTGATTCCCTTCGCCGCGCTGTTCGCGCTGTTCGCCCTGGCGATGTTCGGCCTCTTCGAACTGCGCCTGCCGGCGGCCCTGCGCGAGCGCCTGGAACAGCTCGCCAGCGGCACCCGCGGCGGCTCCCTGGGCGGCGCGGCCACCCTCGGCGTGCTCTCCAGCCTGATCGTCTCGCCCTGCGTCTCGGCGCCCCTGGCGGGCCTCCTGCTCTACATCAGCAGCACCGCTGACTGGTTCGGCGGCGGCCTGGCGCTGTTCGCCCTGGGCCTGGGCATGGGTGCCCCGCTGATCCTCATCGCCGCTGGCGGCGGCGCCCTGCTGCCACGCAGCGGCGCCTGGCTGGTGGGCATGCGCAACGCCTTCGGCGTGCTGCTGCTGGCGGTGGCCCTGTGGCTGCTCGAACGCCTGCTGCCGGGACCGCTGGCCTTGGCCGCCTGGGGCCTGCTGGCCGCCGGGGTCGGACTGTTCCTCGGCGCCCTGGAATTCGTGCCCAAGCCACCGCGCCAGCGCCTGTCGCAGCTGGCCGGTCTGACCCTGATGGTCTATGGCGCGGCGGCCGGTATCGGCGCCCTGCGCGGTGCCAGCGATCCCCTGCGGCCGCTAGGCGACGCCGCGGCACCCGCGGTGGCTGCCCGCGCGGAGGTCATGCGCAGCCTGAGCGATCCCGCCGCCCTGGCGAGCAGCCTCGGCAGCGGGCGACCGTTGCTGGTGGACGTCTATGCCGACTGGTGCATCAGCTGCAAGCTGATCGAGCGCGGGGTCTTCGGCAACCCCGAGATCCAGGCGCAATTGCGCGACTTCACGCTGATCCGTTTCGATATGACGCAAAGCACCCGGGAACAGCGCCAGTGGCTGGAGCAGCACGGCCTGTTCGGCCCGCCGGCGATCCTGTTCTACGATGCCCGAGGCCGCGAGCAGACCAAGGCGCGCATCGTCGGCGAAATCGATGCGCCGGGCTTTCTCGCCCGCCTCGACGAAACAAAAAGGCTTATCACCAGCGATTAAAAGAATTTCGCCCAACGTGCGGGCATTTCCGGCAAACGTCTAGCGACTGGACAGTCACCTCCGGTTGCGGCATAGTCCGCGGCCAATCTGGTTGCGAAATCGCGAGGCAAGTTGGCTATGGCGCATCTGCTGGTACTGCACGGGCCCAACCTGAATCTCCTGGGCACCCGCGAGCCGGGCGTCTACGGCGCCACCACCCTGGCCCAGATCAACGCCGACCTCGAAGCCCGCGCCACCGCGGCGGGGCATCGCCTGCAGTCTCTGCAAAGCAACGCCGAGCATCTGCTGATCGAACGCATCCACACAGCGCGCGACGAAGGGGTGGATTTCATCCTGATCAATCCGGCTGCCTTCACCCATACCAGCGTCGCCCTACGTGACGCCTTGCTCGCGGTGAGCATCCCATTCATCGAAGTGCACCTGTCGAACGTGCACAAGCGCGAAGCCTTCCGCCACCACTCCTATTTTTCCGATGTGGCGGTCGGTGTCATCTGCGGGCTCGGCGCCAGTGGCTATCGCCTGGCGCTGGAAGCCGCCTGCGAACAGCTCGCCGCCCGCGGCTGAGCGCGACCCAATATCCAGAACATCACCTGAACCCGAGGGGAGAGCCAACGCCAATGGACATCCGTAAAGTCAAGAAACTGATCGAGTTGCTGGAAGAGTCCGGTATCGACGAGCTGGAAATCCGCGAAGGCGAAGAGTCCGTCCGCATCAGCCGCAATACCGGCCGCAACCAGGGCATGCAGACCGTTTACGCCGCCGCTCCCGCGCCGATCGCCGCGCCGGCTCCGGCCGCCCCGGCCGCTGCTGCGCCGGCTACCGAAGCCGCCGCTCCGCAACTGACCGGTAACGTGGCTCGCTCGCCCATGGTCGGCACCTTCTACCGCGCTTCCTCGCCCACCACTCCGGCCTTCGTCGAAGTCGGCCAGCAGGTGAAGAAAGGCGACATCCTGTGCATCGTCGAAGCCATGAAGATGATGAACCACATCGAAGCCGAAGCCAGCGGTACCATCGGCCAGGTGCTGGTCGAGAACGGTCAGCCCGTCGAATTCGACCAGCCGCTGTTCACCATTGTCTAAGCCCGTGGAGCCCACGATGCTGGAAAAAGTCCTGATCGCCAACCGCGGGGAAATCGCCCTGCGCGTGGTGCGTGCCTGCAAGGAGCTGGGCATCAAGACGGTGGCGGTTCATTCCACCGCCGACCGCGAACTGATGCATCTGTCCCTCGCCGACGAATCGGTGTGCATCGGCCCGGCCCCCTCGCCCCTGTCCTACCTGAACATCCCGGCCATCATCAGTGCCGCGGAAGTCACCGGCGCCACCGCCATCCACCCCGGCTACGGCTTTCTCGCCGAGAACGCCGACTTCGCCGAGCAGGTGGAGCAGTCCGGATTCGCCTTCGTCGGCCCCACCGCCGATGTGATTCGCCTGATGGGCGACAAGGTGTCCGCCAAGAACGCCATGAAGCAGGCCGGCGTGCCCACCGTGCCGGGCTCCGACGGTGCCCTGCCGGATGACGAGGCCGAGTGCCTGCGCATCGGCCGCGAAGTCGGCTATCCAGTGATCATCAAGGCCGCCGGTGGCGGTGGTGGTCGCGGCATGCGCGTGGTCGAGGACGAGGCCGAGCTGATCAAGTCGATCAAGCTGACCCAGACCGAAGCCGGCGCCGCCTTTGGCAATTCCATGGTCTACATGGAGAAGTTCCTCGGCAATCCGCGTCACGTGGAAGTCCAGGTGCTCTCCGATGGCCAGGGCAACGCCGTGCATCTCTACGACCGTGACTGCTCGCTGCAGCGCCGGCACCAGAAGGTCATCGAGGAGGCGCCTGCGCCCCAGATCGACGAGAAGGCCCGCGAAGAGGTCCTGGCGCGCTGCGTCAAGGCCTGCATCGACATCGGCTACCGGGGCGCCGGCACCTTCGAGTTCCTCTACGAAGACGGCCGTTTCTACTTCATCGAGATGAACACCCGCGTGCAGGTGGAGCATCCGGTGACCGAGATGATCACCGGGGTCGACATCGTCAAGGAGATGCTCAGCATCGCCGCTGGCAATCCGCTGTCGATCAAGCAGGAAGACATCAAGATCACCGGTCACGCCATCGAGTGCCGGATCAACGCCGAAGACGCCAAGACCTTCATGCCCTCCCCGGGCCTGGTCAAGCACTACCATGCGCCGGGCGGCAACGGCGTGCGGGTGGATTCGCACCTGTACAGTGGCTACAAGGTTCCGCCGAACTACGATTCGCTGATCGCCAAGCTGATCACCTGGGGCAAGACCCGCGACGAGGCCATGGCCCGGATGCGCAACGCTCTGGACGAACTGATCGTCGACGGCATCAAGACCAACGCCGACCTGCACCGGATGCTGACCCGCGACCAGGCCTTCGGCCAGGGCGCGGTGAACATCCACTACCTGGAGAAGAAGCTCGGCATGCGCCACTAAGGACGTGACGGCTGCGCGTCGGCCAGGCTGCGCTGGAAATCGCCTGGATCGCCAGCCCGGCCTAGGCGGCCCCGTCGGAATGCCCATTTACCCTAGGGAGAATGGGCCTCCTCGGCGATTTCCGCCTTGCCTGACCTGGCTCGCTCGCCCCGTCGGCTTCTTACCTAGTAAACGGGCTGCCCTCGGGCAGCCCGTTTTCATTTACCCTCCCCGCTTTGACCCGATTCAGGTAGCCCACCATGTCCTGGCTGCAAGTCCGCCTCGCCCTCACGCCCGCCCAGGCGGAAACCTACGAAGACCTCATGCTCGAACTGGGCGCCGTCTCGGTGACCTTCATGGACGCCGAAGACCAGCCGATCTTCGAGCCGGATCTCGGCACCACCCCGCTGTGGTCCCAGACCCACCTGCTGGCGCTGTTCGAAGGCGATACCGACGCAGCGGCCCTGGAACAGCGCGTGCAACTGCTGGCCAACGGCCTGACCTACGAGCTGGAACGCCTGGAAGACCAGGAGTGGGAACGCAGCTGGATGGACAACTTCCAGCCCATGCGCTTCGGCCAGCGACTGTGGATCGTCCCCAGCTGGCACGAGGCCCCGCAACCCGAGGCGGTTAATCTGCTGCTGGATCCGGGCCTGGCCTTTGGCACCGGCACCCATCCCACCACCTCACTGTGCCTGCAATGGCTGGACGGCGAACCGGTCAGCGGCCGTCGGGTGCTGGATTTCGGCTGCGGCTCGGGCATCCTCGCCATCGCCGCCCTGCTGCTGGGCGCCGAGCGCGCCGTGGGCACCGACATCGACGTCCAGGCCCTCGAAGCCTCGCGCGACAACGCCAATCGCAACGGCATCGATCCGGCCCGCTTTCCGCTGTACCTGCCCGCCGATCTGCCAGGCGAGCAGGCCGACGTGGTAGTGGCCAACATCCTCGCCGGTCCGCTGGTCGGCCTGGCCGAGCAGATCACCCGCCTGACCCGCATCGGCGGTCGCCTGGCCCTTTCCGGCATCCTCGCCGAGCAGGCCGAGGACGTCCGCGCCGCCTACGCCGGCTGCTTCGACCTGGAACCCACCGCCACCCTCGACGGTTGGGTGCGCATCAGCGGGACCCGCCGCCGCTGATGCGCAGCGGCGCCACCGGTCCGCTCACCCGGCGGCCCGGTGGAGGCCCTTCTTTCGCCAGGGCCTTCGGGTACACTAGCGCGCTTCACTCCCTGGCTGTCGCCTCGCCATGACCGAATCCCTCGTCGCCCAGTGTCCGCATTGCCATACCCGCTTCCGCGTCACCCAGGAACACCTGGCCGCCGCGGACGGCGACGTGCGCTGTGGCGTCTGTCTGGAAGTGTTCAACGCCAGTAACCAGGCCGCGCCCCTGACGGCCCCTCAGCCCGCGCCCACGCCCAGCGAAGCGGCCTGGCCCCATGACGAACTGGACCTGAGCCACCTGGAGCTGGACGCCGAGGTCGCCCGCCTGGGCGCTCTGGAAGAACAGCGCCGCGCGCCGGTCGCTCCCATGGCGCCTCCCGCCGTGGCCGCACCGCCCGCCGTGACCACGCCCCGGGAAGAGCCGGCACCGGCTCTGGGGCTGGCTGCCCGCCGCCCCCAGGACGACGAAGAGGCCTACGAGCTGCCGTCGCTCGGCGCCGTATCCGCCGCGCGCGAACCCGAGCCGGAGTCGCTGCGACTGCAGGCCGAGCCCGAGGCGGAGCCTGAGTCCGAGCCCCTGTCCCTTACCGCCGCCGAGCCGGAACCGCAATTCGAACCTGAGCCGGCCTTCGCGCCGGAGCCCGAGCCCGAGCCCGAGCCTGCCATCAGCCCCTTGCCTGCCGTAGCGCCGGTGGCCCCGCTCGCGGCCGTGCGCGCCCCGCTGAAGCCCGCCCCGGCCACGCCGCCCGCGCCCCTCACCGCCGCGCCGGCCGAACGCCAGGAGCCCGCGCTCGGCCGGGTCGAAGCTGACGACGACGAACGCGCCGAACCCGGCCTGGGCCGCCTCGACGACTGGCAGGAGCCGGCTGCCGAATCCTTCAGTGCCGCTCGCGACAGCGACGACGAGCCGCCACCGGCCAAGGCCGCGAGCGGCCTGCGCAGCGAGCCGGAATGGCAGGACGATCCGCTGCTGGACCTGCACGACGAACCGCTGCAGCTGGACAGCCACCCACAGCGCCCGCGCTGGGGTCGCCGCCTGTTGTGGATCCTGCTCTGCCTGCTGGCGCTGCTCGGCCTGGCCGGCCAGTACGTCTATTACCACTTCGACGAACTGGCGCGGCAGGACAGCTATCGCCCGGTGTTCGTCCAGGCCTGTGCCAGCCTCGGCTGCAAGGTGCCGTCCAAGGTCGATGTGCAGCAGATCCGCAGCAGCAACCTGGTGGTGCGCAGCCATCCGCAATTTTCCGGAGCGCTGCGCGTCGATGCCATCCTCTACAACCGGGCACCCTTTTCGCAGCCCTTCCCGCTGCTGGAATTGCGCTTCGCCGACCTCAATGGCCAACTGCTCGCCAGCCGCCGCTTCAAGCCGGGCGAATACCTGAATGGTGAACTGAAAGGCCAGGACGAGATGCCGCCGCAGACGCCGATTCACATCGCCCTGGACATTCTCGACCCCGGTCCGCGAGCCGTGAATTACAGCCTGAGCTTCTTCTCGCCGGAGTAGCGCCAGGGTGAATTGCTCATAAACTAGCCAACTCGCGCTTTATCCGGAGGCGGCGAGCGGGTATCATTCCCAACCCTTTTCAAGCACAGCAGCCCCTGTCCGCGGCCGGTTTCCGGCGCAGGCGGAACAGGCGCCTATTCGCCAGGGAAAAAGATATGTCGATGGTACGCATCGGCCCTTATACCTTGCCCAACCCGCTGATTCTCGCGCCCATGGCCGGGGTCACCGACCTGCCCTTCCGGCGCCTGTGCCTGGCACTCGGCGCCGGCATGGCCGTGTCGGAAATGGTGACCAGTGACGTGCGGCTCTACGACAGCCGCAAGTCGCGGCTGCGCCTGATCCACGCCAGCGAGCAGGAACCGCGTTCGGTGCAGATCGCCGGCGGCGATCCGGCGATGCTGGCCGAGGCGGCCCAGCGCAATGTCGAACTGGGTGCCCAGATCATCGACATCAACATGGGCTGCCCGGCGAAAAAGGTCTGCAACAAGGCCGCCGGCTCCGCGTTGATGAAGGACGAGACCCTGGTGGCCGAGATCCTCGCCGCCGTGGTGGCCGCCGTCGACGTCCCCGTGACCCTGAAGATCCGTACCGGCTGGAATCCCGACAATCGCAACGGCCTGCGCATCGCGCAGCTGGCCCAAGCCGCGGGCATCCAGGCCCTCGCCGTGCATGGCCGCACCCGGGACGACCGCTTCCTCGGCGCCGCCGAGTACGACACCATCGCCGCCATCAAGCAGGCGGTCGGTATCCCGGTGTTCGCCAACGGCGACATCGACAGCCCGGAAAAGGCCCGTTGGGTGCTCGAACACACCGGCTGCGACGGCCTGCTGATCGGCCGCGCCGCCCAGGGGCGGCCCTGGATCTTTCGCGAGATCGCCCACTACCTGGCGACCGGCGAGCACCTGGCGGCGCCCGATGATGCCGAGGTGGAGGCCATCCTGCTGGAGCATCTCGGCGCCCTGCATGCCTTCTACGGCCCGGAAATGGGCGTGCGCATCGCCCGCAAGCACGTCGGCTGGTACCTGGCCGACCGGCCGGGCGCCGCGGAATCGCGCGCCCTGTTCAACCGACTGCAAGACACCCAAGCCCAGCACGCCAGCATTCGCGCGTTCTTCGCGCAGCCCCCGACCGGGAAGCAGGTGGCATGAATTCGATGACCGAGACTTTGACTGGAACAGCGCCTGTGAGTGACAACGGCGACCTCAAGCAGCACCTGACCGCTCCCCTGCAGGAGGGTCAGACGCTGCGCGACAGCGTGGAAAAGGCGCTGCGCAACTATTTTGCCCATCTCGATGGGCAGCCGGTGACCGACGTCTACAACATGGTGCTCTGCGAAGTGGAAGCACCCCTGCTCGAAAGCGTGATGAATTACGTCAAGGGCAACCAGACCAAGGCGTCGGAGATGCTCGGGCTCAATCGCGGCACCCTGCGCAAGAAGCTCAAGCAGTACGACCTGCTCTGATCCGCCTCATCGCCGGCGGCCCAGGGGGCTTGACCGGCGGTCTTTCTCCTCCTGATGGACATGACCATGACCGACCAGACCTCTCGCCTCCCCGTCCGCCGTGCGCTGATCAGCGTGTCCGACAAGACGGGCGTCGTCGACTTCGCCCGCGAACTCGCGGCCATCGGCGTGGAAATCCTGTCCACCGGCGGCACCTACAAGCTGCTGCGCGATGAAGGCATCCCGGCGCTGGAAGTCGCCGACTACACCGGCTTCCCGGAGATGATGGACGGGCGCGTCAAGACCCTGCACCCGAAGATCCACGGCGGCATCCTCGGTCGTCGCGGCGTTGACCATGAGGTGATGAGCGAACACGGCATCCGCCCGATCGACTTGGTCGCGGTCAACCTCTACCCCTTCGCCGCCACCGTGGCCAAGCCCGGCTGCAGTCTGGCCGATGCCATCGAGAACATCGACATCGGCGGCCCGACCATGGTCCGCAGCGCGGCGAAGAACCACAAGGACGTCGCCATCGTGGTCAATGCCAGCGACTACGAGGCTATCCTCGACGACCTCAAGGCCGGTGGCCTGACCTATGCCCAGCGCTTCGACCTGGCGCTCAAGGCCTTCGAGCACACCGCCGCCTACGACGGCATGATCGCCAATTACCTGGGCAGCATCGACCAGCAGGCCGAGACCCTGACCACCGAAGGCCGCGCCGCCTTCCCGCGTACCTTCAGCGCCCAGTTCATCAAGGCGCAGGACATGAGATACGGCGAGAATCCGCACCAGCAGGCGGCCTTCTATGTCGAGCACGCCAGCGAAGCCTGCGTGGCCACCGCCACCCAGCTGCAGGGCAAGGAACTGTCCTTCAACAACGTCGCCGACACCGATGCCGCCCTGGAAACCGTGAAGAGCTACGGGGAGCCGGCCTGCGTCATCGTCAAGCATGCCAACCCCTGCGGCGTGGCCGTCGCCGGCGACATCCGCCAGGCCTATGAACTGGCCTATGCCACCGACAGCGAATCGGCCTTCGGCGGCATCATCGCCTTCAACCGCGAACTGGACGCCGAGACCGCCCGCGCCATCGTCGAGCGCCAGTTCGTCGAGGTGATCATCGCCCCCCGCGTCAGTGCCGAGGCCCGCGAGGTAGTCGCCGCCAAGGCCAACGTCCGCCTGCTGGAGTGCGGCGAGTGGCCCGCCGAGCGCAAGCCCGGCCTGGATCTCAAGCGCGTCAACGGCGGCCTGCTGGTGCAGAGCCGCGACATCGCCATGATCACCGCCGACGATCTCAAGGTGGTGACCCGCCGCGCGCCCAGCGAGCAGGAACTGCAGGACCTGATCTTCGCCTGGAAGGTGGCCAAGTTCGTCAAGTCCAACGCCATCGTTTACGCCAAGGGCCAGCAGACCGTGGGCATCGGCGCCGGCCAGATGAGCCGTGTCAATTCGGCGCGCATCGCCGCCATCAAGGCCGAGCACGCCGGTCTGGCGGTGGCCGGTGCGGTCATGGCCTCGGACGCCTTCTTCCCCTTCCGCGACGGCATCGACAACGCCGCGGCCAACGGCATCACCGCAGTGATCCAGCCGGGCGGCTCCATGCGCGACGCCGAGGTGATCGCCGCCGCCGACGAAGCCGGCATCGCCATGGTCTTCACCGGCATGCGTCACTTCCGCCACTAAGGCCCGCCACGGCGAGGGCCGCAGCCTTCGCCGTCGACCCATTTGCGTGGCGGACGTGCCCAGCGCCCGCCCAGAGGAAAGCTTCATGAACGTACTCATCATCGGCAGCGGCGGTCGCGAACACGCCCTGGCCTGGAAGGTCGCCCAGGACACCCGGGTCACCAAGGTCTACGTCGCCCCCGGCAACGCCGGCACCGCCACCGAAGCCAAGTGCGAGAACGTCGCCCTCGACGTCCTGGCCCTGGAGCAACTGGCCGACTTCGCCGCCGCCAACGTCGAGCTGACCATCGTCGGTCCCGAGGCGCCGCTGGTGGCCGGAGTGGTCGACCTTTTCCGCAGCCGTGGCCTGCCCTGCTTCGGCCCCACCGCCGGCGCGGCGCAACTGGAAGGCTCCAAGGCCTTCACCAAGGATTTCCTCGCGCGCCACCAAATCCCCACCGCCGCCTACGCCAACTTCACCGAGGTGGAGCCGGCGCTGGCCTATCTGCGCGAGCAGGGTGCGCCCATCGTGATCAAGGCCGACGGCCTGGCCGCCGGCAAGGGCGTGATCGTCGCCATGACCCTGGCCGAAGCGGAGGACGCCGTGCGTGACATGCTCTCCGGCAATGCCTTCGGCGATGCCGGTGCGCGGGTGGTGATCGAGGAGTTCCTCGATGGCGAGGAAGCCAGCTTCATCGTCATGGTCGATGGCAAGAATGTGCTGCCGATGGCCACCAGCCAGGACCACAAGCGCGTTGGCGACGGCGACAGCGGTCCCAACACCGGCGGCATGGGCGCCTACTCCCCGGCGCCGGTGGTGACCGCGGCGGTCCATGACCGGGTCATGCGCGAGATCATCGAGCCCACCGTGGCCGGTATGGCCAGCGAAGGCAATGTCTATACCGGTTTCCTCTATGCCGGTCTGATGATCGACCAGAGTGGCGCGCCCAAGGTCATCGAATTCAACTGCCGGTTCGGCGATCCCGAGACCCAGCCGGTGATGCTGCGCCTGCAGTCCAGCCTGGTGCTGCTGGTGGAGGCCGCCCTGGCCGAGGCCCTCGACAAGATCGAAGCCTGCTGGGATCCACGTCCGAGCCTGGGCATCGTCCTGGCCGCCGGCGGCTATCCGGGCGACTACGCCAAGGGTGACGCCATCGCCGGTCTCGAGGCCGCCGCTGCCCTGCCGGGCAAGGTGTTCCACGCCGGCACCCGTCTGCACGACGGTCAGGTCGTCACGGCCGGCGGTCGGGTGCTGTGCGCCACGGCCCTGGGCGAAACGGTCTCCGCCGCCCAGCAGAACGCCGCTGCGCTGGCTCGGGAAATCTCCTGGCAGGGCTGCTTCTACCGCAGCGACATCGGCTACCGCGCCATCGCTCGCGAGCGACAGTGAAGCTCGCCTAAGGGATCAGCCTGTTACACTGTTACGTCAACAGACGTGACGGGCTGATCTATACTCGACGTCGGCATTTGCGAAGGGAACTCTCGTGCAACGGCTCTGGATCGCCATAGGCTTTGTGGTTAGCTGGCTGCTGTTGCTGCTGGTGGCCAATTCCGTGCAGGCCGAGAATTCGCCGGATGCGGGCTGGGCGCAGTATGAAGACGTCAGCGGCGAATTCTCGCTCGATGATGTCCGTGATCGGCTGTCCGCCTTCAAACCGCTGACCACCGCCAGGGCCCACCGCCCGGCCGGCTCCGGCGCGCTCTGGCTGCATACCCGCATCCAGCCCGACGCCCAGCAGCGGCTGCTGCGCATCATTTCGCCCAACGTCGGCTATCTGGATTTCTTCGCCTATCGCGACGACCAGTTGCTCAGCGAGATCCGCGATGGCCTGTCGCGGCCGCTGCTCAATCCGCAGCAACTCAGTCGCGACTTCGTCTTTCCGATTCCGCAGAGCGACCAGCCGCTCGACCTCTTTCTGAGATTCGAATCGCCCCAGCCGATGCGGATCGCCCTGACCCTGAGCAGCAGTGCCGAAGCCGAGGTCACCCATCGCCTGGTGATGTTCGGCGTGCTGCTCGGCTGCCTGGCCATGCTGGCGCTGTACAACGGCGCCCAGCTGCTCTACCACCGCAGCCGTGCTACCAGCGCCCTGACCCTGCTGCTGGTGATGCTGGTCTGCGTGGCCCTGAACATCTTCGGACTGAGCAAGTTCTTCCTGGGCACCTTCAAGGGCCAGACGCCGCTGCTGACCGATCTGTCGGTGCTGGCCTGCAGTGCCGCCGGGCTGAATCTCGTGGGCACCTTCTTCGGCTGGCGACGGCTGCCGCTGTGGGTCCGCCGCACGCTACGGGGTCTGCTGGCCCTGGTCGGCCTGGCCGCCGTGGTGCGTATCGCCGCCGGCGAATTCTATGTCGGCGACTGGCTGATGGCGGTCAATGGCCTGGCGCTGTGCGCCTGCCTGATCATCGCCCTGGAGCGCTGGCACCAGGGCGCCCGCTATGGGCGGCTGCTGGTGATGAGCTGCGCCCTGCTGGC
>Ga0308156_1002831_pt1 | contig 14399 bp, 16 predicted proteins | sample PhyAR2_FD_201041 | JGI IMG/M metagenome (GOLD analysis project Ga0308156, IMG submission 201041) | Phyllosphere microbial communities from UC Gill Tract Community Farm, Albany, California, United States - DLSL A.R2 | ecosystem: Host-associated > Plants > Phyllosphere > Unclassified | place: USA... | reverse complement strand
TTCTTAACCAGACTTTCCCTTAATTTATTGGCCAGAAAAGCAGGAGGATCCGCTACTTTTGTTGTCACCCAGGCACCTTCATACAGATCGGCGTAGACCATCTTGTTGGTATAAGGCGAGACGTAAAAATATTTCTTAACCTGATTGAAAGGATTATTGGACTGGCTGACAATCATTTTTTCATTTCTTGGATTGATATCCTTTGTAGTTCCAACAGGCAGGTAATAATTCGCCTGCTCCAGCCATACAATGTTTTCAGGAAGAGTCACTTTATTCTCTTTGAAAATTGCAGTCTGAATGATAATGTCACCAGTAATTTTCTTGATTCCTTTATCTCTTATCGCGTCCATATATTGCGTCACGATCTGACCATAACTTGCAGCACCACCACGATTACCACCCAGCGAAGGATCTCCACTTCCAACTATATAGAGATTTCCTGTGAGAACGCCCTCAGAATCTACACTTCCGGAATATTCCAGTTGCGTATTCCATCTGTATTTTGTTCCCAATAAAGAAAACGCTGTTTCTGTGGTCAATAATTTGGTGGTAGAAGCCGGCACAAGTGGTGCATTTTCGTTATATGATGTTACGATTTTCCCTGTTTTCGTATCATAAACTACAAATCCCCAATTCGCATTTCTGAGAACGGGATCTGTAAACATTTTGTTGATATTAAATTCGATCTGATCCTTTGGAGACAGCAAAGCTTTTTCTGCAGTTATATCTTTTACCAATGTCTGCTGGTCGGAAATCTGAGGCAAAGTCCCTGCAGATGTACCTTGTGAAAGCAGAAGTGATGAAAGTCCGAGGGCAGCAATCGAAAAATAATTTTTGAATTTATTCATTCTCAAAAGAATTACATTTTTATTGAATTATTTTTAATGAAGGTTTTGAAGATCAAAGCCTAATCTCAAAACGTAGTAAATTTAGAGAATATTGCAGCAGCAACTACGGTAAACCGTAATAAAAGAATCAAAATTTTGTTAATTAAAGTTAAAAATCGACCAGAAAATTCCGCTTGACAGATTTGTATGCGGTGATCTCATCAAACTCATCCATAGATTTGGACAGCAATTCTTTATAAAACCTATAGTTCTTATTTTTAGGAAACTTCAACAGAATCTGATATTGATAGAGATTATTGATCCTCGCAATCGGAGACTTTTCGGGACCAAGAATGCATTCTTCCGGAATATATTTCCGCAGAACCGACCCTAGAAATTGCGAAGCTCTGTTCAGTTTGTCTTCTTTTCTGTGTTTCAGCTCAATCATTATCAATTTCACAAATGGCGGATAGAGAAATTTCTTCCTTTCTTCCAATAGATAATCGTAAATCTCTTTAACATTCTGATTTTTAATCAGTTCAAAAACAGAATGCGACGGATTATAAGTCTGGATCAAAATTTTTCCTTCTCCCGAGACTCTTCCGGCTCTTCCCGCAACTTGCGTAATCAATTGATAAGCGCGTTCCTCCGCCCGGAAATCCTGGACATAAATCAACGCATCCGCTTTCGGAATTACCACCAATTCTATATTGTCAAAATCCAAACCTTTCGAGATCATCTGCGTCCCGACGAGGATATCGGTCTCGCCGTTCTCCAGTTTTTCGTACAGCTTTTCATACGCAAACTTCTTGCGCATCGAGTCTACATCCATCCTGTCGACTTCAGAATCCGGAAAAATATTTTTAGCCTCTTCTTCTATCTGTTCTACGCCAATTCCCCTGCTGTTCAGATTATTACCGTGACAACTCGGGCAAAAAGTAGGCTTTGCAGCCCGATGGCCGCAATAGTGGCATTTCAGTTCGTTTGCAGCCTTGTGATAGGTCATCACAACGTCGCAATTGCTGCAGTAGGAAACGTGTCCGCAGGTTTCGCACTCGATGACGTTGGCGTATCCACGGCGGTTGTGGAGGATGATGGTTTGTTTTTTGTGTTCTAATTGAAGATTAATTTCATCCAGCATTTTCTGACTGAAATTCCCAACTATCTTCTTCTGATTTTGAGCTTCCTTGGTATCGATAATTTCAAATTTTGGAACATCTACATTCCCAAAACGCTCATTTAAAGGAACATATCGGATCTTATCTTTCATCGCCAAATCATAACTTTCCAGCGATGGCGTTGCCGAACCTAAAATTATTTTCGAACTATAAAATTCCGCCAGCATAATCGCCGAATCTTTCGCATTAAAAAAGAAATTGGAATCTCTGGATTTATAAGCAGAATCGTGCTCTTCATCTACGATAATTAATCCTAAATTTTCAAACGGAAGAAACAAAGAATTGCGGGTTCCAATAAGGATTTGAAGTTCGTTTTTCTTGATTTTCCGCCAGACTTCTACCCTTTCAAAATCCGTCAGTTTGTTGTGATAAAAACCCAGTTTTTTACCATATTTTTTTTCGAGGCGAATGGTGATTTGTTTTGTCAGCGCAATTTCCGGCAAAAGCAAAAGCACATTTTTCCCTGCATTGACGCAGTCTTCAATCTTCTCAAGATAAATATGTGTTTTTCCGGAAGATGTAATTCCGTGGAGCAAAACATTTTTGTCTTCGTCAAAGGCTTTGTTAATTTCCGAAACTGCTAACTGTTGGTTTTCAGTCAGTTGTTCGATTTCTTCAAGTTCGCCTTCGTAAGAATCGATTCTGTCTTTTTCGAGGTAATATTCCTGAACCAGTTTTTTCTCAATCAGTGATTTCAGTTGAGAATTGTTGAAATTTCCCTCGTCAAAAATCTCTGATTTCCGAATTGGTGAATCGGGATTTTCGGTCTCTTTATCCAAAATCAACAGAAATAATTCCTGCTGTTTTCTTGCATTCTTTAAACTTGTAATTATTTCTGCAAGACTATTTTTGATTTTTAATTCTTCATTATTAATTCTTAAATAAGCGATTTCTTTGGCTTTATATTTCTCCGTAATTTTTTCATCCACAGAAATATAGCGTTCATCAATCAATGCGTTGATGGTTTTGATGATTTCTTTTTTTGGGATAAAGGCCTCAATTTCCTGCAAGTTCAACATCTGGCGAACTTCCAAAGCCTGGAGAAGATAAGTCTCATTGGCATCCAGATTTTGCCAGTCGATGGTTCTTTCAGACAGTAATCGGACGTAAGTTTCGCTTTCCAATTTCAGTGAAGATGGAAATGCAAAACGGTATATTTCGCCGAGATTACAGAGGTAATAGGAACTCATCCAATTCCAGAATTCCAATTGTTGTTTCGGAACGATCGGTTGACTGTCGAGCAGATTGATGATTTCTTTCGGAACAAAACTCTCTTCGAATTCATCAAACAATTCGGCTACAATTCCGGTGTAGATTTTCTTTCCGCCAAACGGAATCAGAACGCGCATTCCGATTTCGATTTTGTCCAATAAATCTTCCGGAACTTTGTAAGTGAAAGTTCCTTTGAGATTGAGCGGTAAGATTATTTGGGCGAAGTTCAATTTTATTTGATAGTTGTCGGTTGATGGTCGTCAGGAATTGGTTTCGAATTGATTCTATCAACTATCAACCAAGAACAGACAACTTAAATAGTATAACTCTGGAACGCTTCTTCCAGACTTGCGAATTTTCCTTTGAACTCAGAAATTGGCGAATCCTGGATGATATTTCCCTGGTGAATCAAAATCACGCGCGAGCAAAGTGCTTCCACTTCCTGCATAATGTGCGTGGACAAAATCACGGTTTTTTCTTTTCCGATTTCTTTGATGACATTTCGGATTTCGACGATTTGATTGGGGTCGAGTCCGTTGGTTGGTTCATCTAGAATTAATAAATCCGGTTCGTGGAGAATCGCCTGAGCCAAACCGACACGTTGTTTGTAACCTTTGGAAAGTTGGGAGATTTGCTTGGATTTTTCTGGTGTTATTCCCACCAGTTCGATCACTTCATCCACTCTCTCTTTTTTGATGTTGTGAAGATTGGCGACAAATTGCAGATATTCTTTCACATACATCTCGTTGTAAAGCGGATTGTTCTCCGGAAGGAAACCGATTTTCTTTTTGGATTCGATTTCGTTTTCTGTGATGTTTTTGTCATTGAAGAGGATTTCGCCTTCGTCTATTTTCAGAACGCCCGTGATAGATTTCATCAAAGTGGATTTTCCGGCGCCGTTTGGGCCCAGAAGTCCGATGATTTCGTTATTTGAAATGCTTATATTGATATCGTTGAGCGCAATTTGCTCGCCGAATTTTTTTGTAAGTCCTGAAATTTTTAAAGACATCTGCGATTTTTATAAATGATAGATGATGAATGATAATTGATTTACAAAATTATGAAAAATTACTGTGTTTTTTTGAACGCAAAGTGCGCAAAGATTTTTTTGATAATATAGAAAACATTTTAAGGATCGCAAAGACGTAAAACTGAACAAAGAGAGACTATTGAAAACAAACAATTTGTCATTCTGAAAGAATCTCAGCGTATAGACAGACGTCATCGAACCACTTCGCTAGGTTTCTTCCAGAATGCCAATATTGTCGGTAAACTTTATTTAATTTCAATGACTGTGAAAATGGTGATTGACAGACAAATTTTCAGACTTTGCGAAGCGCGCCCCGACTTGAGTGGAGCTCTTTTTCTGACATTGCGATTGTACCAATATTCTATCGATGACATAACGTCCTTCGCAATGGCAGAAAAAAGCGGGAACGGAAGGCGGAAAAGGCGCCCAAATTTTTATTTTGTAACAAATTATTTTTATTTCTACTAACCGGATAGAGCTGAAGCAAGAATGGATTCTGAGAGAGAATTTTTAGAGAAAATCGATAAACATAAAGGGATTATTTTCAAAATCTCCAAAATGTATATGGACAACCGCGATGACCAGAATGACCTGTTTCAGGAGATTGTTTATCAGGTTTGGAAGTCGTTCTCCAGCTTCGAAGGCAAATCTGAATTCTCGACCTGGCTTTACAGAATTGCTCTCAATACAGCGATTATTTTTTTAAAATCGGAAAAGCGACGGAGCTTTATTCAGAACGACGATGTTTCGGTTTATAAAATAAAAGAGGAAGATTATAATCTGGAAGATGAGCTGAAACTGAAGCAAATGTATGAAGCGATCCAAAAATTAAATCCTATTGATAAAGCTTTGATTTTCTATTATTTAGAAGATTTTTCAGGAAAAGAAATGGCGGAACAAATGGGAATCTCGGAAGGCAATGCGAGAGTTAAACTGAACCGGGCGAAAGAGAAATTAAGGGAATTGATTTTATAATGGGCTTAGAGAGCTTCAGCCTGACAACCATCATCCATCATCCATCAACTATCAACTATCAACTATCAACTATCAACTATCAACTATCAAAAATATGGAATTCGATCATTTAAAATCACTTTGGAATAAGGAAGATGTTTCCGAAACGCCGGAGATTTCCAGAGAAAAACAAAGACAGATCCACCATCCCCTGGAAAGGATCAGGCGAAATATGCGCTATGAATTTTGGTCAACCATCATAACGCTGCCGATTATTCTGGTGGTAATCTGGTTTTTCCCACTGCCGTTCAGATTTACTCTCTACATCGAGATTCTGGTAATCTCTATGGCGATTGTGACTGCATTTTTCTTCACCAAATTTTTCAAGCTTTATAAAGAAATCAGCAATCCGGCTTTGGGAACTTTGGATGCTTTGAAAGATCTGCTGCATCAGTTTGAATTGAACAAGCAATATTACGTATCATTTTATCTGAGTTTTGTCCCGTTTTTTGTCTGTGAAATGATTATCGTACTGGAATTTATTCCCCAGACCCACGATTACTCCAATACTGTGCTGGCTATGGTTTTCATTGGATCGGTCGCATTTGGGTTGACGATGGTTTATTTTATCGGAATGGCGTGGTTCAAACATTTCTACGGAAAATACATCCGCAAGATTGAGATTTTGGTGGAGGAAATGAAGCGTTAGATTTTAGAATTAGAAATCAAAAAATAAGCTGCAAATTGATGTGTTTGCGGCTTTTTATTTTCATTAATAACCATCTGATTTTCATAAGCTGAAAATTTTTGTAAATTTGCACACTTATGGGACAAATCCTGTCAATAGACTACGGAAAAGTAAGAACGGGAATCGCCGTGACAGACGATATGCAAATTATCGCAAGCGGACTGACTACTGTGGAAACACCGAAACTCACGGAGTTTCTGAAATCTTATTTCAATGAAAATCAGGTAGATGAAATTGTGATAGGACTGCCTACAGATCTGAAAGGAAATATGTCTGATATCGAGACGGAGATCCAAAAGTTCATTTCAATTTTTGAAAGGGATTTTCCGGATAAAAAGATCAACCGTCTGGATGAGCGTTTCACCTCCAAAATGGCTTCTTTTTTCATCAGCCAAAGCGGAAAAAACAAGAAACAGCGCCAGGAAAAAGGATTGATAGACAAAGTAAGTGCAACCATCATATTGCAGAATTTTTTAGAACAAAAAAGATGATTTTACCAATAAGAGCCTTTGGCGACTCGGTTTTGAGAAAGAAAGCGCAGGAGATAGACCAAGATTATCCTGAGCTGAAAACGCTTATCGAAAATATGTTCGATACGATGAATGGTGCCAACGGAATTGGATTGGCAGCGCCACAAATCGGTTTGGATATTCGACTTTTCATCATCGATGTTTCGCCGCTTGCAGAGGACGAGGATTATGAAGATATTGCAGAGGAATTGAAAGATTTTAAAAAAGTCTTCATCAATGCAAAAATATTAGAGGAATCCGGCGAGGAATGGAAATTCAACGAAGGCTGTCTCAGCATTCCGGAAGTAAGAGAGGATGTAAAGCGGAAATCGACCATTAAAATAGAATATTACGACGAAAATTTCGTTAAACATACCGATGTTTTCCAGGACATCAGAGCGAGAGTCATCCAGCACGAATATGATCATATTGAAGGCATCTTATTTACCGATCACCTCAGCGCTTTGAAGAAAAAAATCGTCAAAGGAAAACTTCAGAAAATCGCAAACGGCGAAGTGAGCGTGAGCTACAAAATGAGGTTTCCGAAGTAATAGGACAATGTAATTAGTACAACCGACTTTGTACATTTGACATCCGAAAAAAATAAATTAGATTAAAGAAAAAAATACTAAAATGCAGTTAGAAAAAATTATTTCGATCTCCGGAAAACCGGGACTTTTCAAATTAGTTTCTCAACTAAAGAACGGATTTATCGTAGAAGATATCTCAACAAAAAAGAAAACAAGCATCTCAAACTCCAGCCAGGTGAGTCTGCTGGACAATATTGCGATGTTCACATTTGATAAAGAAGTGCCATTATTCGAAGTTTTTGAAAATGTTGCAAAGAACTACGATTACAAAGCGACGATCAGCCATAAAGCTTCCGGCGACGAGCTGAGAGAGTTTATGACCGCTTCTCTTCCTAACTATGACGTGGAAAGAGTTTATGAATCAGACATCAAAAAGCTGGCGCAGTGGTACAACCTATTGCACAAAGCAGGCTATATCACACCCGAAAGTTTTGTAAAAACGGAAGAGCCTTCTGAAGTTGTAGTGGCTGAAGAAAAAACGGAAGAAGCAGCTGATAAAAAGCCTGCAGCTAAAAAAGCACCAGCTAAAAAAACTGAAAAAACAGAAGCTACAGAAGATAAGCCAGCTAAAAAACCGGCTGCAAAGAAAGCGACTAAAAAAGAAGACTAATCAGATAAATTCTTTCCCCGACTTTAGAGGGAGGAAAATTGATTTTAGTTTCAAATTATATAACTCTCTCAGAAATGTTTATTTTTAAGAGAGTTTTTTGTATTGTAGAGCCTTCGAGAGCTCCAGACTTACATTTCGAAAATTGTCATCCTGAGCGGAGTCGAAGGATTTTTGTAATAAATTATTTTAATATCCATCAATGAAAGTAATTTCCCTTGTACCATCCATTACAGAAACCTTGTTTGATTTGGGTCTGACTTCTGATGAGATTATCGGAAGGACAAAATTCTGCATTCATCCCGAAGAATTGGTCAAAAATATTGAGATCATTGGTGGAACTAAGAATCTTAACCTTGAGAAAATTAAAGCATTAAAACCCGACCTCATCATCGCCAACAAAGAGGAAAACGTAAAAGAACAGGTTGAGGAACTGATGAGAGACTTCAAAGTTTTGGTGACCAATGTAGAGACTTTAGAAGATAATTATTATTTGATAAAACAACTCGGACACCTTTTCGGGAAGCAAGAAAAAGCGCAACTACTTAATCTTAAAACTTACGAAGCTTTTGATATTCCGAAACCGGAAAAGTCTTTAAAAGCAGCCTATCTCATTTGGAAAGATCCTTATATGACGGTTGGTGCCGACACTTTTATTTCAAGGATTTTGGAGGAATTGGGGTTTGAAAATCTGTTTAAAACCCAGAAACGTTATCCGGAAGTCCGACTGGAAGATTTGAAAGAAGCGGACTTGATTTTCCTGTCGTCAGAGCCTTTTCCTTTTAAAGAAAAACATATGGCGGAAATCCAGGATATTTGTGTGAATCAAAGAATAATGATCGTGGATGGCGAAGCTTTTTCGTGGTATGGCTCACACTTGGCTAAGTGTAGGGAATATTATCGGGAATTAGTGGAGAAAATAAAAATTTAATCCGAAGATTTATGATGAATTTTCTTATTAGAATTAATACTTTTTCGATTTAAAATTCCTGCCCACATTGTTGATATTCCCAACATTATCAAACATAATGTCTGAAATTTCATCTTCTTTTCAGAAAAATTTGAAAATAAAATTGCACCAATTGCAATTATTGTTAATAAAACCGTGATAAAGAAATAGGTTCTAGATTCGTAGGCAGACTTTTTTCTTTCTATATTTAAATTTTCCAAAGAATCAATTCTTCGTTCTAAAGATTTACAAAAATTTTCAAATAAGATAGTTTTGCAGAGATAATTATTTGAAGATAAATTTATTCTTTTTCCTGATTTCAATTTGATATTTAAAACTGCTCCGTTTATGAATTCTGTTTTGTAATTTAAAATATCCTCAAATCTTATAATTATATTTCCTACAAAAACTTTTTCATTATCAATACGAAAATCTGAAACAGATGTAAATCTATTTTTACAACTTTTATAAAATATAAAAGTTCCCAAAGCTGATAATGAAATAACAAAAATAGGATTCAGAATCCTTATTAATAATGCAAAAATAAGTATGAAAGTTAGAATACAAGAAAAAACCAAAAGCAAAGCTTTATTCGATTCAAAATATTCAACATTTTCAAATTTTGATACTTTCTTCAAAATAGTAACTAAACTTTAATTATAAAATCTTCGCAACCTCCTCACAAAGCCACTTCAGCATTTCCTCATCTTCTTTTGTGAAAGGATCGATGGAATGGCTGTCAATATCAATTTGTCCGATATTTTCGCCGTTTTTGAAAATTGGAACCACGATTTCTGCTTTGGTATCGATAGAACAAGACAAATAATTATCCTGAGCGTGAACATCCGGCACTACGAAAGTCTCGCCCGAAACTGCTACCTGACCGCAGATTCCCTTTCCAAAAGGAATGATAATGTGATCCGTAACCGCGCCAACGTATGGCCCAAGAGCCAACTCATCTTTGTCGCCATTTTTGAAGTAAAATCCTGTCCAGTTGTAGTAAGAGATCTCTCTATCCAAAAGCTGACATACTTTCAAAAGTTTAACGTTCGTATCTTGTGGACTTTCCAGAATTACTGAAAGTCTTTTTTTAAGTTCTACCATAGTTTTTTATTTTAATCCTTCAAAAGTCAGTTCTTTGTACCCGAACATGCCGCGGTCTTTTATCATTTCTGCCACGCCGGTCGGAAGCTCTTCCTCCCAACCCAAATCGTGGGCCATTATTTTTTTGAGAATCTCGCGCGAGTAGATTTCCAGGAATTTTGGATTGTATCTGTCGATGTCAACAATTCTTTTGTTGAGTTTGAAATATTTATATAATTCCTTGAGATTATCGTGCACTTTCAGGTTTTCTGAAGTCAGCAATTCGCCGTTTTCAGGATCTTTGTATGGGTACAGATAAACCCGCATATCTTTTTTGAAAAATTTTCCGAAAGCCTCGAGAATTCCACCCGGAAGATTCTTATAATATTCTTCATCAAAAACGTCCAGAAGATTGTTGACGCCCATAGCCACGCCGATATGCTGATTGGTAAATGATGAGAAATAATCTACCATTCTGTAATATTCTGAGAAATTGGAGATCATTACTGTGTAGCCCAAAGTTCCCAGAATATCGACTCTGTCGAGAAAATCCCTTTCATCAATATCGCCGGCAGCTCTAAGGTTGGAAATCGTAATCTCAAAAAGAATCTGAGTATTCTCGCTATCGCAGGCATTATCCTGATTGAACATATCCAGGCCGTGCTCAAACATATCAATGTTTACGCGCGTTACAGGACGGAAACTGCCTCGTACCGCAAATATATTTTTCTTGTAAAGAATATCGGCAGGAAGCATATTACTGCCCTGAGAGTTGAAAATCACGGCATCCGTCATCCCCAATTTCACCAGCTGGAGACTCATCAGACGGTTGTCAACATACTGGAATGCTGGTCCGCTGAAGTCGATCATATCTATTTCCAGCCGATCCAGAGAAAGATCGTCGTACAAAGACTCTACAAGAACTCGTGGATTATCGATATAAAAATAAGCACCGTAAATCAGATTGACACCCAGACTTCCCAGAGTTTCCTGCTGTAGTGTGGGATTGGTTTCTTTAAATTTGACGTGGATGACGATCTCGTTATACTCCTCCTGCTCGCCATTCTGATACCTGATTCCTACCCAGCCGTGGCCTTTGGAGGTTTTATCAAAATTGATGGTGGTGACCGTATTGGCGTAAGAAAAGAATTTTTTTCCCGGATTTTTTTCCCTTGGGATTCTTTCTTCTATGAGAGCCATTTCGTAGCGCAGCATCTTGCGAAGGCGGTTTTGCGTGACATAACGGTTCTTGTTTTCGGTACCGTAGATGGCATCACTAAAGTCCTTATCGTACGCAGACATTGCTTTTGCAATCGTTTGGGAAGCACCACCAGCTCTGAAAAAATGCCGCACCGTTTCCTGACCCGCTCCTATCTCCGCAAAAGTTCCGTAGATGGATGAATCTAAATTGATGGCTAAGGCTTTCTGCTTAGGGGTAAGTTTTGGCTTTATCACGAAGAATTAGATTTATTTTGTAAATTTACCAAAATAACAGCTAAAATAAAAATGCTTTTAAAATTTTTAGGAACCGGCACATCACAAGGCATTCCTGTTATCGGCAGCCATCATCCCGTCTGCCTTTCCAACAACCAAAAAGACAAGCGTTTACGGACTTCTGCACTCATTACTTCCGACGCTGGCAGGAAGATATTAATTGACTGTGGTCCAGATTTCCGGCAGCAAATGCTGTCCAATCACGAAGAACAGATTGATGCTGTTCTCATCACCCACGAGCACAATGACCATATCATAGGTCTGGATGACCTGCGCCCTTTGATTTTCAAAAATAAAACTTCAATGCCAATTTACTGCAACTCGCGTGTCGCAGCAGAGGTGAAAGACCGTTTTCCCTATGCTTTCATAGAGCATAAGTACCCGGGAGCGCCCAGTTTTGACCTGTTTGAAATCGAGGATCGTTTTACGTTGTTTGATGAAGTAGAAGTTCAGCCGATAGATATTATCCATTCTGAAATTAATATTCTTGGGTTTAAGTTTAAAAACCTGGCTTACATCACAGATGCCAGTAAAATCAACAGTGAAGAGAAAGAGAAACTAAAAAACCTGGATTATTTCATCATCAACTGTCTGCGTAAAACGGAACCACATCATTCGCATTTCATCTTACCTGAAGTTTTGAGACTGGTGGAAGAGCTTAAACCAAAAAAGACCTATCTCATTCATATCAGTCATCAGCTGGGCTTTCACGACGAGGTAGAAAATGAGTTGCCGGAGAATGTACATTTGGCGTATGACGGTCTGGAAATTGAATTTTGATTAAAATAGTTTTTTGATTTACAGTTCGTTAAAAAAATAAATGCAAAATTATTCAAAAATCACTTTTATCGACTGGAAAATATTTCTATATTTGCACACCAATAAAACAACACAATGCCCAGTTGGCGGAATTGGTAGACGCGCTAGACTCAAACTCTAGTATCGAAAGATGTACCAGTTCGATTCTGGTACTGGGTACAAAAACCACTGAAATTTCAGTGGTTTTTTTGTTTTATTAAATCAAATCATCCTCAGACGCTCTTCTTCAAGGTCGATCTGATACAGCTGCTGGCGGATAATCCCTTCGTTGATTTTTGGATCTTTATTCAATTCGGAAAGGTATTCCCGCTGAATTTCAAGCATTTGCACAAAAATAATTTTCGTTTTTTCATTCATCCAGCTGTCATCCGTGGCATTAGTTCGCTCTTCCCAATGTTTTAAAAACATTTCTAAACCTGCATGATCCTGTAGTTCGTTATCATATTTCGATTTCAGAAATTGATAAACGTGCTGTTTCAGATCTTTCTTTATTTTAAATTTTGTTGATTCTTCTGATTCTTCTGCAAAAATATTTTCAAAATACTTGGTACGTTTAATAAAATAAGGCAACGTAAGACCCTGAACGACAAGGGTCAGCAGAATCACAACAAATGTGATAAACAAAATTAAATTCCGGTGCGGAAACGGCGTGCCGTTGCTCAAAGTGACAGGAATTGCAAGCGCCGCGGCCAAAGAAACCACGCCTCGCATCCCGGTCCAGCCCAACAGCATTGGCATAAAAAAACGCTGGCTGTTGGAAGAAGCGTCCGGCATTACACTTCTGCGGAAAATATAGGTGGCAACCAGGGCAGCATACGAGCTGATCATCCTGGCAGCAATCAGAATGCCGGTTACCAAAACGCCGTATCCAATCGCAGTTTGTAAAGGAATATGATCTTCCTGGAGCCCTTCCATAATTTCAGGAAGCTGAAGGCCTATTATTAAAAAAACAACGCCATTCAGAATAAAAATCAGACTTTCCCAAACACTGTAAGCATGAATCCGGCTAGTGCTGTTGAGAAATTTCAATCTTCTTGCTGACATAAAAAGTCCACCTGCAACGACTGCCAAAACGCCCGAACTATGCAACTGTTCGGCAATCCAATACATCAAATAGGGTTCAATAATCGTCAAAGCGATATCCGAAGGCGCGTCGGTTGGCAGAAGTCTATGCGCCTGCACGAAGAGCCAACCTAATAGTAAACCAATGCCTACGCCGCCAATCACCATCCAGAAGAAACTGAGAGTTGCGTCCTGCCATACGAATTGTCCGGTTCCAACGGCAACCAGGGCAAATCTGAATATTATCAGTGATGATGCATCATTCATCAGACTTTCACCTTCCAGAATCGTGGATGTGGATTTGGGAATCTTCACAAATTTTGTAATCGCTCCTGTGCTGACGGCATCGGGAGGAGAAACAATTCCGCCAAGTAAAAATCCCAGTGCAATCGTAAATCCAGGAATAAAATGATTGGTAATTAGCGCAACGGACAAAGCGGTAAAGAAAACGACCAGAAAGGCAAAACTTCCGATAATGCGCCACCATTTTTTCATCTCTTTAAAAGAAATACTCCACGCTGCATCAAACAAAAGCGGGGGAAGAAAGATGAAGAAGATCAGATCGGGATCGATCCTTATGACGGGTAGTCCCGGGATGAAACTGATAACCAATCCTCCGAGCACAAGCAGTATCGGATATGCTACCCTGAGTTTTGCCGCAAACATGTTGAGGACAACGATGACGGCAACCATAGCCAAGAGAAAAGGAAAAAGACTGTGCATTGTAAAATTGTGTTTTAGGCTACAAAAATAACAATAAGAATGACTTTCCATCATACAAATTTACTACGAGGCAGAACTAATGATATTCGTCATCCTATTTTTATTTAATCCTTAATAATTTAACATTTTTACCATTAAATCAAAAATAACGATAGTGATATTCGTCAGCAGTTGATAACCTAACAAATATCATCTCTAAACAATCAGCAAACATTATGAATACTAATCAAATCGGAGAAAGCAAAATTTTAACATTTAGATATAATCAATAAGTATTATTTAAAAAAATTATCACTTCTGTAATATCCCTTCAGCAAATGATTTTTGACATATCAAAATAATCGCTTAAATATTGCCGCACTCATACCTTTGTCCTATCAATAATGAAACATATACAATTATAACAATTAAAATTTATTAAAATGAAAACAACGAAAAATCTAATTAGTTTGGCAGTACTTCTGGGAGCAACACTTATACCTCAATTATCAAATGCTCAAAAAATAACTCAGAAAAGTGCAAGCATCATTATTTCAGGAACTTCGCCAATGCACGACTGGACTATGAGCGGAACCACCGCCACTTTCTCCGGAACTGCAGCAGGCAACGCGATT
>Ga0308156_1002826_pt1 | contig 14421 bp, 9 predicted proteins | sample PhyAR2_FD_201041 | JGI IMG/M metagenome (GOLD analysis project Ga0308156, IMG submission 201041) | Phyllosphere microbial communities from UC Gill Tract Community Farm, Albany, California, United States - DLSL A.R2 | ecosystem: Host-associated > Plants > Phyllosphere > Unclassified | place: USA... | reverse complement strand
TTATCTGTTCCCACACCTCACCGCGCTGGAAAACGTGATGTTTGGGCCAATCCGTGTTCGCCACATGAAGAAAGAAGATGCGGAAAAACGCGCACGCGAGCTGCTGGCGAAAGTTGGCTTGTCTGAACGTGCCGATCACTATCCGTCTGAACTTTCCGGCGGTCAGCAACAGCGTGTGGCTATTGCCCGTGCGTTGGCCGTTAAGCCGAAAATGATGCTGTTTGATGAACCCACCTCCGCCCTTGATCCAGAACTGCGTCATGAAGTGCTGACGGTGATGAAAGATCTGGCTGAAGAAGGCATGACGATGGTTATCGTTACTCATGAAATCGGCTTTGCGCAGAAAGTAGCATCGCGTTTGATTTTCGTCGATAAGGGCCGCATCACCGAAGACGGTGAACCTGACGCGTTGATCACCAACCCGCCAAGCGATCGCCTGCGTGAATTCCTGCAACACGTTTCCTGATATTTCCTCTAAAATAAAAGGGCTCGGTATAGACTGAGCCCTCGCTTCCCTGATTTGACGTAAGCAATAAATCATCTATCTGTGAACGGCCGTCATTACCTTAACCATGCTTTCCCGCATTTTCTGGCACCATTAACATAATTGAAAGAATTGCCAATACACAAAATGCCACGTTAACCAGCAGCCCCGCAGACGCCGCCACAGCGCCTCCCAATGGCAATAGGGCCGTATAGACTGAAGCAGAGATCGCCATCCCAAAGGCACCACCTAGTGAACTCGCCATTTTATAAATACCTGACGCAACGCCAATTTTGTCGGCTGAAGCGCTGGATATTGCCGTATCGGTTGACGGAGTTGCATAAAATCCCAACCCTAAGCCAAATAGGATATAGCCGACAAAAACAACCACGACATAAGTTGTGTTGGGTAAAAACGTCAATGCCATAATCGCGACCCCAATACCAGTCGTCAGCGTTCCCCACACCATCGGTTTTTTAGCGCCAACCTTTTGTAGGATCTTCTCACCAACCCTAATCATTCCCAGTACGGCAATCAGGTAACCAATTGTCAATGCGCCAGATTGAAAAGCCGTGAAACCACGCTCTTGCTGTACATAGATACTAGCTACCAGCAACGTTCCAGCCACTGCATTAAGCATAAAATTAGAAAAACTCGCACCAGTGTAAGGACGGTTATCAAACAGAGCAAAGTCAATGAAACTACGCTCTTTCTTTAACTGCTCCACACGAAAGAAAATAAACAGCGATACCACGAAGATCACCAACAAACAGCCAACCTCAGCGCTGGTCCAACCAAATTTAGCACCTTTGGTAATAACCAGATTCAATGATATCAACGCTATCACAAAGCTTATCAAGCCCGAGTAATCAAATGGCTGTTTTTGCGACTCTTCAATTTTACTCTCCGGCGTTCCTCGGATCAGTAACATCCCTACAACAGAGAAGATGATTGAAAAAATAAAGATCCATTTCCAACCAAGGTAGGTTGCAATAGCGCCGCCCGCTAAGGAGCAAAGGCCAGATCCGCCCCACGAACCTATTGACCAAAAACTCAATGCCCGTTGCCGCTCACTGCCAGCATAGTAAGTTTTAATCAGCGCCAGAGTGGCTGGCATAATACAGGCGGCTGAGAGTCCTTGAATAATACGGCCAAAGGTAAACAACAGCGTTCCTTGCGCCAGAATCAAGCATAAACAGCCAAGGATACTGAGTATAAAACCGATATAAGTCATTTTTACTCGACCAAAAGTATCCGCTAGCCCACCAATTACGACAATAAAACAACCTGAAAATAAAGCAGATAAACTCACTGCTAAATTTAGAGACTCAAGAGGAATATCAATATCTGCCCGAACTGCGGGGATGATATTGACCATAGACTGTGCAAATAACCAAAAGGTCAGAACGCCAAAAACCATACCCAACGTTAGGCGATCGTTGCCTTTAAAAGAACTCTGTCCGACGTCTACATCGCTGACCAGTGACATAATGAACCTCCTCTGTTTATTACCACCATGCGAGGTACAGCATGCATATTTCTGCGCCCCACACGTTGGATTTATAGGGTCATTTCCATATATGGAACTGAGCGGTACCTAGTTAAATCATTGCAAATAGGCCTGTGCTAACTCACACCAATATGCCGCACCGGGAAGTAATAACTCATCGTCAAAATCATAGGCGGGGCTATGCACTCGCGGAACATCAGCCCCCTCTCCTGCGCCAATCATTAAGTAGGAGCCATTAGGGTTTGCCTCCAACATAAAAGCAAAGTCTTCACTACCGGTCAGCGCTTTAGCATCGGTGCATACCCGAGCCTCGCCAAACAGATTCTGCGCAACTGAAATAGCAAACTGTGTGGCCTCAGCGCCATTAACCAATACGGGGCTACCATTGATATGCTCCAGCGTGGCTGTGGCTCCGAAACTTACAGCCTGCGCCGTTGCAATTTCTTGAATACGCTTTAGCACGAGTTGGCGCACGTCAGCATTTAGCGTGCGAATAGTTAATTTAAGCAGTGCATTGGCATTGATGATATTGGGAGCTTCCCCCGACTGTATGCTGCCGACGGTTACTACTGCTGGCTCAAAAGGCGTTACGTTACGAGAAACAATCGTTTGCAGCGCTACCGCAATTTGACAGGCAACAAGCCCCGCATCAACGGTCAATTCGGGAATACCGCCGTGCCCACCCACACCTTTCACATGGATATGCACCGTATCTGAAGAGGCCATCATCGCGCCGGTTTTGAAGTAAAAATGACCTTTTCTCAAACCAGGCATATTGTGCAAGGCAAAAATAGCGTCGCAGGGATAGCGCTTGAATAGGCCGTCCTCTAACATTAAGCGGCCGCCATACAGCAACTCTTCACCTGGCTGAAAAATCAGATGTAACGTCCCGTCAAAATTGCGGGTTTGGGCAAGATATTCAGCTGCATAGAGCAACGTTGTGGTATGTCCATCATGACCGCAACCATGAAATTTACCGGTAAGCACGCTGCACCACGGTTTTCCACTATTCTCCTGCATTGGAAGTGCATCCATATCCGCTCGTAAACCTAACCTTTTACTTCCTCCTCCAACTTTTAGTGTCCCTACAACGCCAGTTTTACCCATGCCACGATCTACGTCATAACCCCATGCCTGCAGTTTGGCTGCTACGATATCACTGGTATTATGCTCTTCTAGGCCGATTTCCGGGTGACGGTGCAAGCTGCGCCGCAGCTCAATGTAGCGATCCTGATAACGTTCTAACACATCAATTATTTTTTTCATTGCCATTCCCTTTCTATCCGATATTGCTGTTTATTATTCGAGCATCAGCGTCTACATCCAAGGTCGGCGCTTGGGCAGAACATCCGTTTTTTTGCTCATTTATGTGAAGCTAAAAATAAAAACGCAAAAAAAAGCATGACAATATATGACCAACGTAGGGAACGCCGAGAGAATCAACATGGATGGAAAAATCAAGTCACTGTTAGATGACTATTTATTAGAGATCGGAAATGTTATTTATCACCCCACCGCAGCAATTAGCGGTATTAGCCTACTTTTCGTATTACAGGGAGAGATTGATATCGTTATTGATGAAAAACTTCAGCGGCTAGGTGCTAACCAAATTGCAATCGTTAACCATAATAGTCATTTCAGGATTAGCGGGGAAAACGATAACATTTTGATCAAATTAGTCATCAATAGCCGATATTTTTTGCGTTACTTTCCAAACTATTATCAGTTTCGCTACCTCATACCTTTTCAATCACCAGATTATTATTATAAATACTTATGCAGTCTGCGAGCTCTGATTGCCAAACTCACTATAACACAGTTGCGAGGCAGCCAAGAAAGTTCCCAACTAGAAGCTAATAGCTACTTATCAGAAATACTATTATTACTGGTGATTTATTTTAAAGAGAAAGAGAAAAAAAATACCGATAATCTCAATCACTCCCCTTATAGCAGAAGAATAGATAATATTATTGAGTTTATTAGCAAAAATAGCCACCGGCCTCTTTCTCTGCGCCAAATTGCCGAGCAAGAGCATGTCTCTTTTGCTTATTTATCGCGCTTATTTAAAAAAGAGGTCAGTATTAATTTCACTGAATACCTTAGCCAATTACGTCTTAAAAATGCAATGCATACATTATCAACGACGTCTAAACCTATCTACCAAATCGCCGAAGAATGTGGTTTTACTCGCACACGCCACCTCAGCGATCTCTTTCATCGCCGATACGGAAAATCAGCACATCAGCTTCGGCAAGAAAATCGTAGCTCGACGTACTTAGATTCTCAACACACTGCAGTCTCTGCCTGTGTAGCTGGAAGCCAATACCTAGAGCGACCATTGAAACATCACCAATTACTACAGTTGCTCACTCAGACGGTCAATGAAAACAGCGATCGGCGCCTATATCATAGGATACCGATTAGAGAACAAAAACTGCATTTATCTGGAACAAAGAAAACAATAAAAGAGACCCCAAACATTACTTTAATGGTTGGTGAAATATCCCAGGTACTTAAATATTCTATTCAGCAACAAATCAGTCTGACTCACAAAGAAATTGGCGTTGCATACGTTGAGGTTTACCACCTCATATCCGGTGATAGTATTCTTCCTGAGTTTATTTCGGATGAATACAAGCCTTCATTTTCACCCTATGATAATACCGATGAAGCCATAGCTTTTCTGCACCGCCATAAAATTGGTCTCATACTCAGACTCTACATGCATAAAATATCCTGTGAGCCCGAGCAATATCTCACTAAGCTAAGTCGATTTATTCAGCACAACATTAATATGTTTGGCATGCGTTATCTTCAATCATGGCGTTTTATCTGTTATCCCACTGACGAAAATCAGAGGCAGAATGGCAATATTTCGCTAATTTTTCAATCGGTTTATGAGGTCATCAAAAAATGGTTACCCAAGGCGGAAATTGGTATTTTCCATTCATTTCATGCCGATAAAAATGAGCTTAGCAATGACCCATTTTTCCATAGCCGCATGGCAAAATTAGTCGATTTTATTGGCTATGCGGCTAATCCAAATGAGCAAATTAATTTAGCTAAATTACAAGAAGAGATAAAGCATAATCACGATGAATTCATTCAGCGACGCACCCTACTTATTTTAGCTCAGCTCCATCGACATAATATTAACGCATCGCTTTATCTCGCCTCGTGGAATACCCTAACTGGCGATACGCGTCATACAAATGGCCGCTTCTTTCGTGGTGCATTGCTCATCCGTGCTCTGCTAAAGCTGCCACCGCAGGTTAGTACGGTTGGATTTTGGATTAATTCTGAAATTCAGCATGAAGCGCTGAGCGCAACCTACATAGATATTCGCAGTTTGGCACTGTTTTACATCAGCAATACTCGCAGGCCTATTTATCATGTGCTGCGCTTAAATACGCGTCTACGTGGAAACATCATGTCTCAGAGCGAACACTACTTGTTAACCCAGATTGAAAACGGGTATCAACTCCTGCTTACCAACCCAGTCATTTTTCACCCCTATCTATCGATGCAAGAACAAATCATTCAAGATTTAAAAATACGCCTAACCTTTGATTTTTCAGGCCTTAAAAATGGAAGCTACCAAGTCAAAAAGTGGATATTTGATCAGCAACACGGCGCGCTATACCGCGAATTTGAACGCCAACAAACCAGTTATGGCCGAGATGATGAAATCATGCAGGCCATTGAACGTCAGGCAATGCCTTATCTTTGCGTTAACGATATTGATATTATCAATTCATGGAGTATTTCCGATGAATTAGACATTAACGCTATCCACTTTTACGAGCTAAAAGAAATACTGCAATAGGCCACAATGGGCGCATATCCAGCGCCCTTTTTTTACTCAGATCTGATTACCACCTCAATTACGCACGAATCGCTCACGAATACTCAGCAAAATCTGCTCGTTCTTCCTATACTTAAACGCATATCGCTCAATCATCCCCGCTATCGGCAACGGTAAACGAGGGTTTGATGCCTATATCGTTCACTCAAAACCCCATCGCCAAGTCCTGTTTTCCGCTTGTTTAATGGAGCTTTTTTATGCCACAGGGAGCCCGCCTTATCCCCTTTTTTACTCGGTACCTCGTTTTACTCGCCGTTCTCTTTTTTTCATGCTCAGCCAGCGTGAATGCCGTTGAACCCCAAAAGGAAACGGATTCTAAAGCAGCCTATTCCGCATTAGCTGACATTCTGTCTGACACCAACAGCCGCGATGCGCTGATTGCTGAACTGCGTGACAGCGCCAAAACCGGTAAACCACTGGCAGAAAAAAGCGCCAGTACTGTCCCTGCTGAAACCCGCGATGAAACCTTTGCTGACCAGCTTGATTCCAATATTCAAGGCTACCTCACCGTCGCGCAGAGCAAATTGGACAGGTTAATTACGGCGCTGAAATCGCCACCGCATAAAACGTTTAACCCCCAAACGTTTTGGCCTGCCCTCACTCATTTCCTGTTCACCGTTGCTGTGACCTTTGCGCTATTTTTAGCGATTCGTTTTTTTGCTACGCCGTTTTATAAGCGAATTGGCTGTTGGGGGCACAAAGCACGTGAGAAACGAGCAGACTGGGCGCGACGCCCAACCGCCATTATCAGCGCATTCGTTATTGATTTACTGATCCTGCTGTTTTGCGTCACCGCCGGAAACATTATCGCGACCACCTTCGGCACTAACAGTCCGGTTACGATGCGCCAGCAAGCCCTTTTCCTGAACGCTTTTGCCCTGATTGAGTTTTTCAAAGCCATATTGCGCCTGATATTCGCGCCTAAATTTGACTATCTACGCCCGTTCCCTTTTAGCGACGCAACTGCAAAATATTGGAATACACGCCTCGCATGGCTAAGCGGCCTTATTGGCTATGGGTTGATGGTGGTGGTGCCTATTATTCAGGTGCAGCTCGGGGCTTCATCTGCCGTGCTGGTGAACTTCTGCATAATGTTGGCTCTGACCGTTTATGCTATTGGCTTGATACTGGTCAACCGCCTGCGGATACAGAAAGAAATCGCCGCGCTTGGCAACCGCTCGCTGGCCTTTTTCGGCGTATTTTTACATGCGCTTTCACACATTTGGCATATTCTGGCCATCGTTTATTTTCTGGTTCTGTTTTTACTGTCGCAGTTCGACCCCGGCAGCAGCCTCGCTTTCATGATGAGTGCCACGATTAAAAGCCTGATCGTCGTTGGCTCCGGTGCGCTTATTTCAGGCCTGCTCACCCGCTGGATCTCACGCCGCATCACGCTGCCTGCCGACATCAAGCTCAAATACCCGATGCTGGAACGGCGCGTAAACTCCTATATTCCTAGCGCGCTGCAAATCATGCGGTTTATCGTTGTGGTTGCGATCCTGCTGTTCCTGCTCGATGCATGGCACATATTCGGCCTTCGGGCATGGCTAGACTCGGCCACCGGTGAAAAAATTATCGGCGGATTGGTTCATATTCTGCTGATCATGTTTATTGCGGTTCTGGGATGGACACTGCTCGCCAGCGTGATTGAGCATCGGCTCAGCCTTGAAATGGATAATCCCAAGCATCCCGGCGCACGCGAGCGCACGTTGCTGACGCTATTTCGCAATGTGTTATCCATCGTGATTACCACGATCACCGTGATGATTATCCTGTCACAGATTGGCATCAACATTGCGCCACTGCTGGCGGGCGCTGGAGCATTAACGCTTGCCGTCAGTTTTGGTGCTCAAACGTTGGTTAAAGACGTGATTAACGGCATATTCATCCAGTTTGAAAATGGCATGAATACCGGTGAATACGTCACCGTATTTGGCATTACCGGCACCGTCGAGCGCATGACTATTCGTTCTATCGGCCTGCGGGACGATTATGGCGTTTATCATCTGGTGCCCTACTCGTCGATCACCACCGTGGCTAACTATGCACGTGAATTCGGTGTATATCGCGCCAACTACGTGATTAGTCGCGATGAAGATATCGAGAAAGCCAACGAAGTATTGAAACAGGCGGTCGCTGAATTACGCGATAATCCGCGCTTAAAAAGCTTACTTATTGGTGAACCCGCGTTTAACGGCGTGGTGAAATTGGATGATGTGTCATTTACGCTGCGCACGACAATTCGCACCGTTGCACTGCAACAGTGGACGATTCAATATGCGTTAGACAAACTGGTGAAAGAGCATTTCCAGCGGGCTGGAATTAAAACGCCGCATCAAAATGTTCAAATCAGCTATGCGGCACCGGAACAACAGGCTTTGTTACCACCGCAGAACGACACAAATAACGTTGAAAAATAATGGGTAAGAATGCCTCTCCATTTGGAGAGGCATTAAAGATCCGTGGAGATTAGCGGATTTTACGCTTGTTCTCTGGCAAGAACGTCCATGCAATAAAGCGGCTAACTTTCTGCCCTTGAGACATTTCAATAGTGCGAACGTCCAGCGCTTCCACCTCTTCCAAGGCTTCATAAATCGCGGGCAAGTTCTCCTGACGAGAAACCAAACTGGTGAACCAACCTACCTGCTTGGCAAAAGATTCGCTCTCTTCGATCATTTTGGTGATGAACGCAACTTCACCGCCTTCACACCACAGCTCACCGGCTTTTCCACCGAAGTTCAGCACCGGTGCGCTGGCGTCACGACCCAAGTTAGTCAGTTTACGACGGGTGCCGCTCAGCGCATCTTCCGCAGAACGGTGGAACGGCGGATTACACATCGTGGCGGCATAATGCTCACCGCTCTTGATCGCCCCTTTCAGAATTTTGTTCGGGTCTTGCTGCTGGCGCAGACGAATATTTTTCGCTGCTTGCGGATTTGCCTTGATAACGGCACCCGCTGATTTTAGCGCCACCGCATCGACTTCAGTACCGGTAAAACGCCAGCCATACGCGTGCTGGCCAATCAGTGGATAAATACAGTTTGCGCCAACGCCGATATCAAGGATGCACACATTCTGCCCACGAGGAACCTGATAGCCGTGATCTGCCGCCAGCACATCAGCCAAATAATGCAGATAATCTGCACGGCCAGGGATCGGTGGACACAGATAACCTTCTGGAATATCCCAGTGTTCAACCTGATAAAAATGCTTCAGCAAGGCGCTGTTTAATGCTTTCACCGCCAATGGCTCGGCAAAATCTATGCTGTCATCGCCCCATTGGTTGCGGAAAACAAACGCTTTTAGCTCCGGCGAAGTCTCGCATAAAGTAGGGAAATCATAACGTTCACGATGAAGGTTACGAGGATGCAAATTGGTTTTCTGTGCAGGAAAGTTCTTTTTCTTTGGATTTTTCATTCGGCGATTTCGATCAACGTTAAGACATCATGAGTGTATTCCCCTATGCGCTTTGCCGCCTAAAAGCCGCCAGCGCCGTCGGTCAGAGGAATAAAATAGGGAAATTAGCCGGAGTATACCCTAAATGGCTGGCGTTGCGTTAAGGGGCAGAGCCAACACAGCCACACCGATAGCACCAAGCCGCACCTGTTTATACTGTAAGCTGTTGCTAATTCTGTTCAATGCGTAAGGATGTTATATGTCTTCACCCTTTGAGTATTACAGCTATCAGCCTCTCCAAGGGCATGGATTAAGCCACGATCCGCTTAATGCCATTATTGGCCCCCGCCCTATTGGCTGGATCAGTTCAATCAGCGCCGACGGCAAACACAATCTGGCTCCCTACAGCTTTTTCAACTGTTTCAGCTACCATCCACCGGTGATTGGCTTCGCTAGCAGCGGCTGGAAAGACAGCGTGGCGAACATCAATGAAACCGGCGAATTTGTTTGGAATCTTGCGACGATAGAAACGGCAGAAGCTATGAACCAAAGCTCCGCGGCGCTCCCTCGAGGGGAAGACGAATTTGTATTTTCCGGCGTGAATATGCAGACCAGCAAGTGGGTGAAGGCCGCGCGCGTTGCGGAAAGTCCGGTCAATTTTGAGTGCAAGCTAACGCAGTGTATTCAGTTGCAAGACCAATATGGTCAGCCATTTGATTCGTGGCTGATATTAGGTGAAGTTATCGGCATTCATATCGCGGAAAATCTACTCAACAATCAAGGCGTATATCAAACCGCAGCGGCAAATCCTATTTTGCGTGCCGGAGGCCCTTCGGCCTATTACACGATCAGCGATGAAAATCGCTTTGATATGCTCCGGCCGATAATAAAATAAAACGTTTCAAGCGGTTAAAAAAAACACAATTAGATATATGAAGCCTTTTATATTAAATATATTGGGCTTCATATAGTTAGCCCAATAGCAGACATCTTCTCGTCATCATAATTCACATTAAATAAACATTTTTAATTAATCCCTTAGCAATAGAATTATTCATATCAAAAAGAAATATCCCTGTATTTATTAATGGAAATATCATATTTTCTTCCTAGAAAAATCCTAATCAATAACGACAGGTGTTCCTTAATTTACTCAGGACCCAATTTTATCTAGGAACAGCGGCATGGTGTTACCCTCAGCCTTGTACAGAAAACCCGTTTCAACATCATTACGCATCTTGATATCAACGTTAATTGCGGCGCTTGTGGCCATTGTTTTCGTTATTCTGGCTGGACATGCTATACAGCACCAACGCCAAAACCAGCAATATGAATTGGCAAAAACAGGGCTGATGTACGCCACACATTTGGCCGATGACTTAGACCAAAAAATGGTCTCGCTTCTTCCTCTTACCGCGCTCGACTGTGAGAGCGTGGTGAACACCTTGGCAAGCAAAGCCGTATTCAGCGGCGGCGTTCGGGCCTATATTCTGGTTCGTGACGGCATTGCCGTTTGCTCAAGCGTCACACATAGCATGTCATCACCGGCATCAAAAATTTATCCCAAGCTTGACCTAAATCGTGATTCCGACATGGTGCTACAGCAGGGAACTCCGCTGGTTCCCGATCGCCCCGTGATTGCATTTTGGCACTCTATCGGTGATGGAACCCGCACCGGCGTATTGCTGACGCTGGATATCAATCCGGCGCCCTACATGCTGTTTTTTAGCCGTGAGCGCACCATCTCAGGCCTAGCGCTAACCATAAAAGATCGTGCTATCAGCACTTTTGAGCCAAAAATCGTTGCCGAGAGCGCGCTGCCCGCTCACCCCGATATCATTATGCAGGATGAAAAGAACCGCTTTACCTTCCGCCTTTATGGTAGCCCGTTATCAGCCGGCGATTTAGGCCTGCTTGGTCTAGTGACTTTGCTGGTTGCTATGGTGGCTTGGCTCATCACCTTCTATGTACTATCGCAGCAAAGACGGCTCGACCGCGATATTTTACAAGGGATTAAGCGCGGTCAGTTTTTCCTTGTTTACCAGCCAGTCATTCATTCAGAGACTCAGCTGCCCGGGGGATTTGAAGCGCTGATTCGTTGGAAACACCCTAAACTCGGGTTGGTTCCACCAGACGAATTTATTCCCTATTGCGAATCCGAAGGGCTTATCGATCGTTTGACCCAGCACATTATGGAGCTGGCGGCTCAAGACGCGCATCGACTGATCGATTTCGTGCCCAAAGGCACCAAGTTAGGACTGAATATTTCTCCTCTACACATGACGTTAGACAGTTTTAAAGCTGACGTGCGCCATTTCCTCGATTTGATGCCCACCGAGCATTTCATTCCGTTGTTCGAAATTACCGAACGCAGCATGGTGCAAGACGGCGGCGCTGAGAAAATTTTCGATTGGCTGCACGCGTGTGGCATTGAACTGGCCATCGACGATTTCGGCACCGGCCACAGCGCACTGATTTATCTCCAGCGCTACAAAATTGATTATTTAAAAATAGACCGCGGTTTTGTGAACTCTATCGGCTTAGAAACCGTCACCGCGCCGGTTTTAGATGCGGTTCTGGAATTAGCACAAAAGTTGAAGCTACAAATCGTTGCCGAAGGGATAGAAACGGAGGAGCAGGCCGAATATCTGCGCCAACGCCACGTAGATTATTTACAGGGTTATCTCTTCTGCCGCCCTCTTCCGTTGGGACAACTGTGCGATTACTATCAGCAGCACGTCAACGGTAAATTGGTCTGAATTGCGTCGCTTTGCAAAGAACTTAGAACAAAAAGTGCAATGAATTGAAACTTTTATCCCTTGCTTGGCATAACATTGCTATTCTTGGTACATCCGCAGGGTTGCGGAGCATTTAATGGCGTAAAACGCGATAGCCGCATAGTCCGCATAGTCCGCATAGTCATAGTTGCGCCGCGTAGCCATTGTTGACCTGATTGATATGTCATATATGCCTAGAGCATTCTAGGCGTTAAGCAGGAGCTAACACATTCATGTACTCGCGCCTTCTAAAGACCTTGTGCACGGTGGTCCCCATTGTGGCCGCCTTCAGTTTCAACCTTCGCGCAGACGTCATTAACGAAAGCTACGCTTTTGCTATTTTAGGCGAGCCCAAATACAGCAGTGACTTCACTCACTTCGACTATGTCAATCCCGCTGCTCCCAAGGGCGGCGATATTACGCTTTCTGCGCTGGGCACCTACGACAGCTTCAATAGTTATGCCTCACGTGGCCACCCGGCGGTGCGTGCTAACCAGCTGTACGACACGCTGTTTACCAATTCAGCGGATGAAATAGGCAGCTACTATCCGCTGATTGGCGAAACCGTACGCTATGACGACAAATTCAGTTGGGCAGAAGTTAACATTAACGCCGACGCACGTTTCCAAGACAACACCCCGATCACCGCACAGGACGTCCAATTCAGCTTTAATAAATTTATGACCGAAGGCGTACCGCAATATCGGAGTTATTACCAAGGCGTAAAAGTTAAGGCGATTTCTCGATTAACCGTACGCTTTGAGCTTCCCAAGCCCGACAAAGAGATGATGCTCAGCCTGATTGGCGGCTTAAAGGTGATGCCAGAAAGTTTCTGGAAAAATCACAAATTATCCGAGCCACTCAATACGCCACCGCTCGGCAGCGGCCCGTACCGTATTTCTGATTATCGCCTCGGTCAGTTTGTCACCTATTCGCGGGTCACCAACTATTGGGCGGCAAATTTGCCGGTCAACCGTGGGCAATATAATTTCGACACCATTCGCTACGACTATTATTTGGATGACAAAGTGGCCTTAGAGGCTTTCAAAGCGGGCGCTTTTGATTTCCGTATGGAGACGTCACCAAAGAACTGGGCAACACAGTATAGCGGCGGAAACTTTGCCAAAAACTACATTGTTAAATCCGACGAAACCAACCAGTCGGCACAGGATACACGCTGGCTAGCCTTCAATACCCAACGTCCTATTTTTGCCGACAGGCGAGTGCGTGAGGCGATTTCGTTGGCGTTTGATTTTGAGTGGATGAATAAGGCGCTGTATTACGACGCCTATCAGCGCACTAACAGCTACTTCCAAAATACCCAGTATGCCGCCCGTGGTTATCCTGATTCGGCTGAACTGGCGTGGCTTGCGCCGCTGAAAGGCAAAATTCCGGCGGAAGTGTTCAATCAGGTTTACCAGCCTGCCGCCACCGACGGCAGCGGCAACGACCGCGAAAACCTGCTGAAAGCGACCAAACTGTTAGAAGACGCGGGTTGGACAATCAAAGATCAACGCTTAGTCAACAAAGTCACGGGAAAACCCTTCGCCTTTGAGCTGCTACTGCCAAGCAGCAGCAATTTCCAATATGTGATGCCGTTTAAACACAATTTGGAAAAGCTCGGTATCACGCTGAACCTGCGTAAAGTTGATACCTCGCAATACAGCAACCGCGTTCGTTCTCGTGATTTTGATATGTTCCCTACCGTATACGGCGGCATGAACTATCCCGATCCTTCGCTGAAAATTCTCTGGCGCTCAGACTACATCAGCTCAACGTGGAACAGCGCGGGCGTGCAAGATCCCGCGGTTGATAGCCTGATTGATAGCATCATTAGCCATCAAGGCCAGCCAGACGCCCTACTCTCACTCGGGCGCGCATTAGACCGCGTGCTGACGTGGAATTACTACATGCTGCCCATGTGGTATTCCAACCATGACCGCATTGCCTACTGGGATAAATTCTCGATGCCGGCTCTGCGTCCGGCATACGATCTCGGCTTTGATACATGGTGGTATGACATCAACCGCGCGGCGAATCTGCCGCAACAACGGCGTTAAGAGGTGTTCTGATGACCGCTTATCTTATTCGCCGCTTGCTTCTGATCATTCCCACTCTGTGGGCCATCATCACCATTAATTTTTTTATCGTGCAAATTGCCCCTGGTGGCCCGGTTGATCAGGCCATCGCCAATATCGAAATGGGGCAAAATGCCGGTTTTGGTGCCGGTGGTGGCGCGCATGTCGGCGCCGCACACACGGGAATTGCCGCCAGCAACGTGGGTGAAGGCCAATATCGTGGCGCTCGAGGCCTCGATCCCCAGATTATTGCTGAAATTGAAAAGCGCTTTGGCTTCGACAAACCGCTCCACCAGCGTTACTTCGATATG
>Ga0308156_1002824_pt1 | contig 14424 bp, 15 predicted proteins | sample PhyAR2_FD_201041 | JGI IMG/M metagenome (GOLD analysis project Ga0308156, IMG submission 201041) | Phyllosphere microbial communities from UC Gill Tract Community Farm, Albany, California, United States - DLSL A.R2 | ecosystem: Host-associated > Plants > Phyllosphere > Unclassified | place: USA... | reverse complement strand
CGCTGATCCGCAGCCGGGCGGTGGCGATCAGGGTGATCAACTGCTGAGCGGTCGGCGCCACCAGATAGAGCACCAGGATCAGGGCCAGCAGGCCCATCAGCCCGTCCGCGATCCTGGGCAGCATATCAGCCGGCATCCGTCCGACCGTGCGCATCAACAGCACCCACAGCCCCGCGCTGACAGCGAAGACGTAGAGGCGACGAAACAGCCACCGCCCCTCCGCCAAGGGGATCGCACCCTGTTGGTGTCGGGTCATCGTTCGTCCTCCTCGTCATAGGTTTCGACGGCGCAGCGGCCGTCCCAGCCGGACGCGGCGCGCCACTCCCCGTCGCTGAGGCTGTCGGGCGCTTCCCACGCCTCGGCCTCCAGCACCTCGACCGGCTCGGCCGGATGTCCGCGCCGGCTCATCCGACGACCGTGATCAGAACCGCGCCCGAAGCGCCCGAACCGCCCTGGCCGCCGAAGGTCAGACCAGCGTCGCCTCCCCCGCCTCCGGCCCCGAAGTGAGCACCAGCGCCGCCGGGACCGCCCGCTCCGCTTGCTGATGCGTCGCCGCCCCCGCCGCCGCCGCCGACGATCGACAACAGCGGCTTGGGCGAGGCCTGTCCCGCAGCGCCCGCGACGCCGCCGGCCGCGCGAAGGCCCGACCAGCCTCCCACACCGCCCGCGCTTCCGGCATAGGCGACATCCGCTTTACTCAGACCGCCCCCTGCCCCGCCGCCGCCCGGCCCGTCCGAGCAGAGGGTTTCTACGCCCGTCGCCGCCGTCGCGGTTGTCGAAGAGCTGCCGCCGGGATTGGCGAGCCGTTGGCCGATACCGCCTGCTCCACCGGCGCCAGGGCCGCCTGCGGTCCCGCCCGTCGCGCGCAACAGGACCGTGCCCCCCATCGCGACCTCACTATCCCCGCCCGAAACGCCGCCGATCCCGCCGGCGCCGACCGTGATCGTCAGGACGCCGTCCAGATCGTCGGCCGACCAGCGTCCCAGGCTCAGCCCGCCGGCGCCACCTCCGCCGCCGCCGAGGCGTGGGGCGCCAGCCGGACCCGCCAGCCCTGCGCCCCCGCCGCCGCCACCGCCCACGCAGGTCGCCTCGACCCAGCACGCCCACGCCGGCAGGGCATAGTCGTCATCGCTGGTGAACAGCGTCGTCTCACGCCGAACCGCCCCCTGATCGAAGGCGACACGCCCCGTCGCGCGATCCACGCGCCACACCGACCGCCATATCCCGGCGTCGTCGCAGGCCTTGAGGCTCAGATCGTCGTCGCCGATCAGACCCAGCTCTGCGCGGGCGGCGTATCCGCTCTGAAACAGCAGCGACAGGACATCGCCCGCCGTCGCCTTGTTCAGCGTCAGTCGCAGGTCGCCGTCGCCGCCTTCCGCCTCGCCGCGCGCCGTGAACAGGGCGGCGTTGATCCTGGCCGCCAGGGGATTGGCTTCGTCGGCGGTCGTCCCGAGACCCAGCCGCTTAAGGCCCTGCACCTCGCCCAGTCGCTGTCCCAGCGCGACCCAGCCCTCATTGGCCCACACCACCACGACGCCTTCGTCCAGAACACAGGCGATCATGCCGTCCGGCGTCGGCACGGCGGTCCAGCCGCCGCACTCGAACCGCATCAGGGCGCCGGCCGCCCGCCCGGCCCAGGCCGCGCCTTCGGCCTCTTGCGGCAGGATGTAAAGATCGCCGTCCGACGCATCGACCGGCTGGATCGCCGTCGTGCGACTGACCACCGCCGTCTGCAACAGGGCGTCCAGCCGGGTCAGGGCCGTATTCAGGGTCACATGCTTCTGCATCTACCCGCCGCCAGATAGGGCAGGTTAAGACGCGCGCTGAAATCGTCGCTCATTCTTCTCTCCGTTGTCGTGGAGATCAGTCTGGGCGCAGCCCTTCCTCAGGCCGGAAGACGGGCGGTCATTTGGCTCAGGTCCTTAATTTCAGGCAGATTCGTTGCGGAGAACACGATGGCTAGGCCGCCTCAGCCAGCGCATCTCAATCGTGCAGATAGATAATCCGCTTCAGCGTCTTGTCGTTCTGCACGCGGGCCTCGTGCATCTCGTGGTCGCCGGTGGCGCGCGCATTGGCCTCGGTGTCCTCGACCCAGTGGGTGCTTTCGATGTGCTTTTGCAGCGCCCGCGCCGCCATCAGCTGTCCGGGAAAGAAGGTGTCGACGATGTCGCCCGCGATGGGCACCGTGCCCGTGGCGGTGTCGATGGCCATATAGGCCCCCATCCGCGCCAGCGTCGCCGGCGTCGCCTTGGCCCGCACGGCCTGAAGCATCAGCCAGCCGCCCGTCCCGACAGTGTATGCCGTGCCGACGACCGGCACCCAAGTCAGCATGGCGTCCAGCCCCATGCCGAACGGACCGATGCCGATGACCCGGTCCGACAGTTTCTTGACGCCCTCGACATTGGACCAGATGTTCTCGATATCCCGGATCGACCGTCTGGCCATGTCGCCCTCCAAAGCGTCGCCTTAACGCTGGGCAAGGCTTCCTGTTCAATCCGAGAGATACGTCTTCGATGACCCTGATCAAGCTGGCGGCGAATGTGACGGCGAGCGCCCTGCTGCTGAGCTTGACGGCTTTCGGCGTAGCGGCGCTCAGCGGCATCGGCCATCGCTGGGTGGATATCCTGGCGCAGTTCACATCGCCGGTATTGCTGGCGGCCGTCGGCGTGACCGTGGCGTGTCTGCTCTTTCGCCTATGGCCGGCCTCGATCGTCGGTGGGCTGACGTGCGTGGTGCTGGCCGTGTCGGTCTGGCCGCAATGGACGCCGACGAAGGGCGTGCCGGTTCCCGACCAGCCGATCGTCCGGGTCTATTCGGCCAATCTGTATGTGTTCAACACCGACATCGCAGCCATGCGCCGGTCCATCGCGGCGGCCGATGCTGACATCCTGGTGCTGGTCGAGTTGGGGCAGGTGCCGGCGTCGCGGCTGGACCAGTTGCTGCCGGACTATCCCTACCGCGTCCTGATCGGCCAGGCGCGCGCCGGCGACCACGCGCGCTCGATCATCGCCTCGCGGTACCCGATCCTGCAACGCCTGCCCGAGCGGCCCGACGGCCTCAGCGCCGTGGGCGCGACGATTCAGACGCCCATCGGTCCGATCAAGGTCTTCGGCGTCCACCTGACCCGACCCTGGCCCTATCAGTATCAGTGGGGTCAGATCAGCCAGGTCATGGCCTTGGCCGAGCGGATGAAGGCCGCACCGGGCCATCCCGTCATCGCGGCCGGAGATTTCAACAGCGTCTCCAGCGCTCGTATCGGCAAACAGATCCAGTCCGACCTGGGCCTGATCCCTGCGCCCGGCTGGCCCGGCACCTGGCCCAGCCAGATTCCCGCCTTCGCCGGCATCACCATCGACCAGGTCTATCGCTCGCCGGATCTGGCCCTGATCACGCGCCGCCTGGGCGAGCCGACGGGATCCGACCACCGCCCCGTCGTCACCGAGTTCACCCGCGCTCAGTCGGGATAAGGGCCTTCAGCCGCGCCTCATGGCCCTCGGCAGGGAAGTCGTCAGCGACCCAACCGTCCTCGAACGCCTTCAACACCCGTCCTGTCTCCGGCCCTGGCGTCAGGCCCAGACGCGCCAGATCGCGCCCCCCCACAGGCATCTTGGGCGGCGTCCAATCGGCAGACAGCGCCCGCAGCCGCGCGCCATCGCACCCTCCGGCCGCCTCGGCGCGAATCAGCCGATCCTCGAACGCCCTGCGTCCCAAACGATAGATCGCCGCCCGCGCCTCGGCGTCGCTCATCGTCGGCGAAACGGCAGGCCCGTCCGCGACCGCCGCCGCCAGCCGATCACGCACCGCGTTCGACAATCTCAAACCACCCGCGATCTCCGCCACACCTCCCGCATCTGCGGGCAGCAAGGCCGACAACCGCATCACCGGATCGTCAGTCAGGTCACACATCGCCTCGAACAGCGCTAGCGGCTGCGCCTGCGGTAGCACTTGAGCCAGCACGCCGGTATCGGCCATCGCCCGCACCGCCGCGCGCGGATCGCGCGCCGCCAGCAGCTTCAACACCTCCTTGGACACCCGCTCGGCCGACAGCTGCGCCATGCCGCCGTTCAGCGCCGCGCACGCCGCCAGCCCGACCGCGTCCGGCTCACCCCGCCCGTACGTAGCGTAGAACCGGAAGAAACGCAGGATTCGTAAGTAGTCCTCGCGGATGCGGGTCTCCGCCTCGCCGACGAAAACGATGCGTCCCGCCGCCGCATCCTCCAGCCCGCCGCCGGTCGGATCGAACACCGTCCCTGCCGCATCGGCGTAAAGGGCGTTCAGTCGGAAATCCCGCCGCGCCGCATCCTCGGCCCAGTCCTCGGTGAAGGCGACCACCGCGCGGCGCCCGTCCGTCTCCACATCACGACGCAGGGTCGTGATCTCATAGGGACGCCGCTCCGACACGCCCGTCACCGTGCCGTGCTCTACGCCGGTCGGCACGGCCTTCAACCCCGCCGCGTCCAGCGCCGCCATGGTCTGTTCGGGCCACAAGCGCGTGGCGATGTCGATGTCGTCGACCGGCTGCCCCAGCAGACCGTTCCTCACGCAGCCGCCGACGAACCGCGCGCAGCCCGCACCGCCCGCCGCTTCTAGCGCTCGCATCACCGCCCTCGTCGCATGGCTTTCCAGCCAGGGCTGTCCCTTCACAGAGACGCTCATGCCGCGTCCTCGTCGGCCGCCGCTTCCGGCGCAGCCTCGTCGCCATACAGCCGGACGTGCAAAGCCTTCAGGATCCCCGCCGTCACGCCCCAGATGTAGCGCTCGCCCCAGGGCATGGCCCAGAACCAGCGTCGCAAGCCCTCATCCAGATCGTAAAAGTCGCGCCGATGGTTGGCTGCGTCCATCAGAAAGTCCCACGGGGTTTCGAACACCTCGGCGACCTCGTCCGGCGACGGCGTCGTGACCGGCGCCTCGCGCAGCCAGCCGATAACCGGGGTGACCAGAAATCCGGTCCCCGTCTCATAGGCGTCCGACAGGCCCAGCACCTCGACCGCCGTCGGGTCCAGCGCCACCTCCTCGTCCGCCTCACGCAGCGCCGCCTGAACTGCGGTCTCGCCGGGGTCCAACCGACCACCCGGGAAGGCGATCTGCCCCGTATGCCGCGCCAGGGTGTCCGCGCGCCGCGTCAGCAACACGGTTGCCCCCTCGGGCCGCGCCACGATGGGGATCAGCACCGCCGCCGGCCGAAGTTCCCTGGCCGTCCGTGTCGCCTGCGGGTTCAGGTCGAAGTCCGACCGCGCCGCGACCAGTTCTGGCCGCCAGGTCTCGACCGGCGCCAGCCGCTCGACCAGCCGGTTTCTCAGCGTCTCCAGACTCACGTCACGGTTCCCAGCGAGAAGGTCTGGCCCCCTGACCGCACCACCAGCCGCCCATCGACCTCCTCGGCCATCTCGACCAGTTCGTAGAAGACCGGCCGTGCGATCCGCGCCCACAGGTCTCGCCGCACATGGACGCGTGGCGCCGGTTCGCCGGTCGTCGCATCGGTCTCGACCACGATGGGATCGACCTCGCTCGCCCGCACCTCGTCCCCGACATCGGTCGTAAACACCAGGTCATCGCCCTCGCGCGCCATCGCCACAGCCCGGAACGGCAGGTCCTCGACCTGGATCTTCAACTTCTCGACCGGCGTGACGAGGTGATAGCCGTCCGGGTCCTTCCTCAGCACCGTCGAGAACAGTCGCACCAATTCCTTGCGGCCGATGGGCGAGCCTTCGTGCATCCAGACGCCGTCCGTCCGGATGACGATATCGATGTCGCCGCAATGCTCGGGACGCCACAGGTGGACCGGCGGCAGCCCCTTGCCGGGCGCCTGTTTGGCCGCCTCGGCGACGGCGTTCAGTCCTGACTTGGGATTATCCATCCCTCTGACTTAGGCCCCGCGAACCGCGCGGGGAAGGGTCAGCCGATGCGAACCGAACCCGAAACCTGATGCACGCCGGTCGCCAGCCACAGGACGCGGCGACGATCCACGGGTCCGGGCAGGATCGCCTCGGGCGCAGGGACAAATCCGAACCGCTCGAAATAGGCCGCGTCCCCGACCAGCAGCACGCCGCCGACGTCCAGCGTCCGTGCCTGATCCACGCAGGCCTGAACCAATTCGGCGCCCAGACCGTCGCTCCGGCGGCCGGCGTCCACCGCGATCGGCCCCAAAAACAGAGCCGAGGTGTCTCCAACCACGACCGGCCATAGTCGCACCGAGCCCACCACTTCCCCGTCGCGCTTCACGACAAAGCCCGCGCTTGGCTGAGAGCCTTCACGCAGGCGCTCGGCCGTCTTGGCGAACCGGCCCGGCCCGAAGGCGGCCATGACCAACGCCTCCACGCCTTCGGCGTCGGCCGAGGTCTCGGCTTCGATACGGCTCAGGGCCGGAGTTATGGAAAGGGCGTGCGACATCGGCGCGCGCACCTAGAAGCAAAGCTGCGCCAAATCAAGGCAAGGCCTTCTGACGACCGCTCAACCGGCCTTCGAAAAGTCCGGCGCCCGCTTCTGGGTGAAGGCCATGAAGGCCTCCATCGCCTCGGGGCTCTTCATTTGAGAGCCAAAGGCTTCGCCCTCGCGCTGCATCAGCGCCCACAGACCTTCTGCGTCGCGCATCAGCCGCTTGGTCTTGCGGATCGAGTTGGGCGCTCGGGCCGCCACCTTCGCCGCCAGTTCCGCCGCCGTCGCCTCGACCTGATCGGCCGGGACCGCGCGATTGGCGATGCCCCAGGCCAGGGCCGTCCGGCCATCCAGCGGCTCGCCCAGCGCGAACAGTTCGAAGGCCCGCTGATGACCGATCACGGCCGGCAGCAGCAGGCTGGACGCCGCCTCGGGCGCTAGGGCCAGGTTGACGAAGGGCACCGACAACAGGGCGTCCTCGGCCACCACCACCAGGTCGCAGTGCAGCAGCATGGTCAGGCCGATCCCGACCGCCCGCCCCTTCACCGCCGCCACGGCCGGCTTGTCCAAGTCCGCCAGCGCCTTCAGGAAGCGGAACACCGGCATCTCGCCCGGTCCCGCGCCTTGCGAGCCCAAGGCGATGAAGTCCTGAATGTCGTTGCCGGCCGAGAAGCTGTCGCCCTCGGCCCGCAGCAGCAGTACGCGCACTGCATCGTCCGTGCGGGCCCGCTCCGTCGCCTCGGCCAGGGCCGAATACATGGCCTGGGTGATGGCGTTCTTCTTGTCGGCCCGGTCCAGGGTGACGGTCAGGACGCCGTCGATCAGTTCGCTGCGGATATGTTCGCTCACGTCGTTTCCTCGTCCTGTGCGACGGCGCTCCACCAGTCGACGCCGCTCTCGTCCCGCGTCCGTCGAGCGCGGCCGCGTCGTTCCAGATAGTTCAGGTGCGCCTGGGCCTCGCCTGTGGCCATGCCCAGCACCCCGTCCCCGACCGCTCGACCGAAGACGGCGGAGAAGCCGTCGATCACCCTAGACGGTTGACGCAACGTCCGCTCAAGCCGTTTCAGCGCGACCTCATGCCCTCGCTTCAAGGCGTCGAGCCGGGCGTGGACGCCATAGAAGGGCTCGCCATGCGCCGGCAGGACGAACGCGCCCTCCGCCAACAGCGCCTTCAGCTTGTCCAGCGAGTCCATCCAGTCGCCCAGCGGATCAGCTTCAGGCTCCGTCGACCAGACCGAGACATTGGAGGAAATGCGAGGCAGGATCTGATCTCCGGCGATGAACACGTCGTCCGACCGCCGCCACAGGCAGACATGTTCCGGGCTGTGGCCTGACCCGACGACCACCGTCCAATCGTCTCCGTCGATCTGAACAATGTCGCCGTCAGACAGTCGCAGATAGCTGCGCGGCATTGTCGCCACGCCCTTGCCGAACCCGCCGTAGTCGGCCCGCCAGCGCGCGATCTGCTCCTCGTTCCACCCCGCCGCACGGTAGTGTCGCTCGCCGTCCGCCGGGGCATCGCCTGCCTCCTCGGCCATCAGCATCCGCGCAGTCACGTACTCCAGTCGCGACATCAGCAGCGGCGCGCCCAACCGCTCACATAGCCAGCCCGCCAAGCCGATGTGGTCGGGATGCATATGGGTGCAGATCAATCGCGTCACGGGCCTGCCGCCTAGCGCCGCATCCAACGCCGTCTCCCACGCTGCGATGGTCGCCGCGGTCTTTAGTCCCGTATCGACAACGACCCAGCCGTCGCCGTCCCGGATCGCATAGACATTTACATGGTCCAGCTGAAACGGGAGGGCGAACCTCAGCCACAGCACGCCGGGCGCGACCTCGATCGCCTCGCCCGCGCCGGGCACGGCGTCGAACGGATAGGTCAGCCCCCGCCCATCCTTCGCGGCCGTCGTCGGCGCCGTTCCATCAGCCAAGTCAGTCTCCAATCGAAACGCGCAGATACTTAGCCCGTGTCCCGTGCCGCCGTCCACACCCGCCTTGACCCCGCCCAAATACACCGCCACGAAGCAGCCATGCATTCAGAAACCCAAGGTGTTTCCATGAAGTCCCGCCTCGCCGCCGCCTTTGCGGCGCTTGTGTTCAGCGCCTTCGCCGTCGCGCCGGCCACGGCCCAAGAGCGCCAGCAACCTCGCAACAGCGGCGACGAAGCCGCCGTAACCCAGGGCACATCCCGCGCCGCCGCCGGCCGCCAACGCCGCGAACGCGCGCCTGCCCCGCCGACGCCCGAGCAAATCCTGGCTGCCGCCCAGGCGCAGATGGCTCTGACGACCACGGGCTGTCAGGTCAGCGAGGCCAAGCTCCTCGGCAAGACTGCAGCCGACACGACGGTCTATGAAGTCGCCTGCGGAACCGCACCGGGCTACATCGTCGAAACCAAGACCCCGCCCGAAGCCAGCAGCTGCATCATTCTGGCTCACTCCGCCGACGTCGCGCGCGCCGCCGATCCGACCGCATCGCCTGCCCAATGCACGCTGGCGGCCAACACAGACATTCAGAAGTTCCTTCGACAATACGCCAAGGACGCGGGCGTTGCTTGCACCGTTGATCAGGCGAAGCTGCGCGGACAGTCCAGCGACGGCGCAGTCGTCTATGAGGTGGGCTGCTCAGACGGGCCTGGCTACTGGATCAAGCAGCAGGCTGCGACCTGGACGAAAACACCCTGCATCCAGGTCCTTGCAGAGCGCGGCACTTGCGACTTCACCACGACCGCCGAGAACGCCGCCTTCGTGAAGACGCTTCTGGACGGTTCGGAAGCCGCCTCGTGCAACGTGACCGAAGCTCGCCTGATGGGCCAGAACGCTAACGGCATGTTTTACGAAGCCAAGTGCGACGGAGCTGATGGCGTGATCGCCCGCGTGAACGCCGAAAACGCAGTCCAGCAAATCTATCCTTGCGCAACGGCGCAGCAGATCGGCGGGGGCTGCAAGCTGACGACGGCGCCGGCCGCTGCCCCCGCTCCGGCCGGCGGTCGTCCGTAAGCGACCCTTTAGACCAGACGAAGGGGCCGTCGGAGCGATCCGGCGGCCCTTTTCTTTTGCGCCCTCTTTTCCAAAACCGAGACGCAGCCTAGCGTCGCCGTCATGCGCATCGCCACTTGGAACGTGAACTCCGTCAACGCCCGCCTGCCCACCGTCCTGGCGTGGCTGGAGCAGGCCGCCCCCGACGTCGCCTGTTTCCAGGAGATCAAATGCGTGGACGAGAAGTTCCCGCGCGAGGCCTTCGAGAGCCTCGGCTACAACGTCGAGACTCACGGCCAGAAGAGCTATAACGGCGTCGCCCTGCTGTCGAAATACCCATTGTCCGACATCCGACGCGGCCTGCCTGGCGACGAGACGGACGAACAGGCGCGCTATATCGAGGCCTTGGTCGAGGCGCCCCGGCCCATTCGTGTCGGGGCCCTCTATCTGCCAAACGGCAATCCGATCGCGACCGAGAAGTTCGATTACAAGCTGGCCTGGTTCGACCGGTTGAACCGCCATGCCGAGGATCTGCTGGCGTTCGAGGAGCCGCTGGCCCTGTGCGGCGACTACAACGTCATCCCCGAGGCGGAGGACGCCAAAACCCCGGCCGCCTGGACCGACGACGCCCTGTTCCAGCCTCAGAGCCGCCAGGCTTTCCGCGCCCTGAAGAACCTGGGTCTGGCCGATGCGCACGAGATCGGCGGCGAACCGGCCGGCACCTACACCTTCTGGGACTATCAGGCTGGTGCCTGGCAGCGCGACCATGGCATCCGCATCGACTTCGCGCTCCTGTCGCCCCAGGCCGCCGACCGGTTCCGGGGGATCGAGACCCACCGCGACGCCCGCGACATGGAAAAACCCAGCGACCACGTTCCCGTGGTGGTCGATCTCGATCTGGAGGCCTGACGACCATGGCCGACGTCTTGCGGGTGGTGTTGCTGATCGCCCTCGCGGCGGCCCTGCTGACGACCCTGGCTCTGGCGTTGTCGTGGTGGATGGAGCCGCCACGCCGCCTGCACCGCGCCATGCTCAAGACCTTGGGCGCCGCGCCGGAGGTCGAGGCCTTGTCGCCGGGCGAAGGTCGCGCCTGCGCCCTGAATTTCGATGTTGAACAGGTCGTCGTGCTTTGGGCCAATGGCGCCCATGGCCTGGTCTATGCCTTCGATGAGGTCGAGGGGGGCGAGATCATCGTGGACGGCCACGTCGTCGCCCGCATCCGCCGGGGCGAGGCGCGCAAGTCGCTGGACGTGCTGGCCCCCGACGCCGAACAGGTGGTGCTGCGGCTGATGTTCGCCGACGCCCGCCACCCGGAGTTCGAGCTGGCGCTGTGGGACGCCGCCCTGCCCGTCCAGACCGGCTCGCCGGGCGAGGCGCTTCGTCTCGGCCGCCGCTGGTTGTCGCATCTGGAGGCCCTGCTGAAGGGCTGAGGCGCCGCATGGGCCTTTCAGTCGCCGCGATGCGGCGTTAGAAGCCCGGCTCACTCCTAACCGACACGCCTTTATCAGGGAGGCCGCCTTGGCCCGCCTTTTCGACGCCTATATCGTCGCCGACTGGACCGCCGCCGAAACCAAGAAGCTCGGCGACACCTCGCTGTGGATCGGCGTGGCCAAGCGCGACGTGCGTTTCCGCCTCTATACCGAGACGCACAATGTCGCGACCCGGGCCGAGGGCGAAGCCCTGCTGGCCTCGATCCTGGCGGACCACAGAAAGCGCGGCGACCGGGTGCTGGTCGGCCTGGACTTCAACTTCGGTTATCCCGTCGGCACGGCCGCGCGGCTGAAGTTGGACGGAACCCCGTGGCAAGCCATGTGGAAATTCATCGCCTCGAACGTCGTGGATAAGGCCGACAACACCAACAACCGCTATCAGGTCGCGGCCAAGATGAACCGGCTGATGACCGACGAGGCCTGGCCTCTGTGGGGCGCACCCGCCAAACAGGCCCAGCGCTGGTTGACCACGACCAAACCGCCCGCAGGCTCCGGCGCCGACATCCCCGAGTTCCGCGCCACCGAAAACGCGGCTCGCAAGGGCCGGCTTCAGCCCAAGAGCGTGTGGCAGATGCACGGCGCCGGCGCCGTGGGCGGCCAGACCCTGGTCGGCATCCCGGCTGTGCGGCGGCTTCTGGAAAGCCTCGGCCCGTCAGGTGCCGTCTGGCCGTTCGGCACCGGCTGGCGCGCGCTGACGCCCGAGGACGTGGAAGCCTTGTCGGCCCTGGTTGTCGAGGTCTGGCCGTCGATGCACGAGACCAAGCCTCAACCCGGTGAGTTCAAGGACCAGGCCCAAGTCCGCTCCACGGCCGAGGCCCTCGCCCGCATGGACGAGGCCGGCGACCTGGCCAAGGCGTTCGCACCACCCAAGGACGCCTCGCCCGAGCTGATCGCCCAGGTCGAACAGGAAGAAGGCTGGATCCTGGGCGTCTAGGCCGGGCTTATCAGCCGATCAAAGCCCGCGCCGCCGCGCGGGCTTCGTCGGTGATCTCGGCGCCGGACAGCATTCGGGCGATTTCCTCCTGACGGCGCTGGTCGTCCAGGGCGACGACGGTGGTGGTGGTCAGGCCGTCGCGGTCGGCCTTCATCACCTTCCAGTGGGCATGGCCGCGCGCGGCGACTTGCGGACTGTGCGTTACGACCAGGACCTGGGCGCCGTTCGACAGGCGTTTCAGGCGCGACCCCACAGCCTCGGCGACCGCGCCGCCGACGCCCTGATCGACCTCGTCGAAGATCATCACGGGCTGACGCATGTCCTCGCGGCTCGCGAGAGCGGCCTTCATCGCGAGGGCGAAACGCGCCAGTTCGCCGCCCGAGGCGATGGCGTCCAGCGGGCCGAAGTCGGTTCCGGCGTTGGTGGCGATCTGGAAGCGCACCGTCTCGACGCCGTCCGGCCCGCGTCGGCCCTCGATCGGCTCCAGAGCCACGCGGAACCGCGCGCGCTCCAGCTTCAGCGGGCCCAACTCGCCCATGACGGCGGCGGTCAGCCGTTCGGCGGCCGCTTCCCGCGCCGAGGTCAGGAAAGTGGCCGCCAGATCATAGGCTTCCGCCGCCTCGGCCGCCTCGCGCCCGGCATTGGTCAGCGCCTCCTCCCCATCCTCGATCAGCCGAAGCTGCTCGCGCAGGCGAATGCGCAGGGTCGGCAGGGCGTCGACGGTGGTGTGCAGCTTGCGGGCGGCGGCGCGCAGGGCGAACAGCCGCTCCTCGGCCTTGTCCAGACGGCCGGGCTCATAGTCGAAGGCGTCGGCGGCGGCGTCCACGGCGGCCAGGGCCTCCGCCGCCTCGACCATGGTGCGGTCGATCGCCTCCACGGCGGCTGACAGTTTGACGATGACCGGATGATCGCCCTCGGCGCCCGCCTGCCCGGCCCGCTGGCGCGCATGTTCGACGGCTCTCAACGCCGCGCCCAGTTTCTGGCTCAGCTTGTCGCCGCCTAGTTGGGTGCGCGCGTCGCCCAGATCGGCGATGGCCTTTTCGGCGGCGCCCAGCAGGGCGCGTTCGCCTGCCAGTTCCGTCTCTTCGTCGGCGCGTGGATCCAGCCCATCCAGTTCGGAGAGGTTCAGGCTGATCTCTTCGCGCCGCGCATCGGCGTCCGCCGCCTGCGCCTTCAGCTCGGCCAGCTTCGCCTCGGCGGCCTTCAGCTTGGCGGAGGCCGACGCGACCGCCGACAACTGAGGCTGCAGTCCGCCATAAGCGTCCAGCGACGCGCGGTGCGTTCGCCAATCCAGCAGGCCCACCGTCTCATGCTGTCCATGCACCTCGACCAAGGCCGCGCCGATCTCGCGCACGGCCGTCACACCGGCCGGCTGATCATTGACATAGGCCCGGCTGCGACCGTCGGCGCCCAGCACCCGTCGCAGGATCAAATCCTCCCCCGGCTGCACATCGAATCCCTTGTCGGCGATCAGGGCCAGCAGATCGGGATCGTCGGGGGCGGAGAAGACAGCTGTGGCAACCGCCTGTTTGGCGCCATTGCGCACCAGGCCTGCATCGCCGCGCCCGCCGAGCGCCAGGCCGAGCGCGTCCAGAATGATCGACTTGCCGGCTCCGGTTTCGCCGGTCAGCACGGTCAGGCCATTCTCGACCTCGAGATCGAGCACGTCCACCAGGACGACGTCACGAATGGAAAGGGCGGTCAGCATCGCGTCAGGCGCCGGCGGAACGAATCATGACCGACAGAATCCCGATCCCCGCCGGATTGCACAAGCCGTCGCGTGATCAGCCCGGAATGATCCGCTGCAGCCAGCTTTCGCGCTTGCCCTCGGGCGCCTTGTCCGGCGTCTGACCGTTTTCGGTCAGCAGCGCATAGGCCTCGGCGTACCAGGGGCTGCCCGGATAGTTGTAGCCCAGAACCGCGCCATTCCGCGTCGCCTCTTCCTTCAGACCCAGCTGAAGGTTGACCTCAACTAAGCGATACAGGGCTTCCGGCGTATGCGAAGTGCGCTGGAAGTCCGGGTTGGCGATCACGGCCTTGTAACGGTTCAGGGCCGCCAGCGGCTGGTTGGCGCGCTGATAGTAGCGGCCGATGTTCATTTCCTTGCCGGCCAGCTGGTCGTTGACCATGTCGATCTTGACGGCGGCGTCCGATGCATAAGGCGTGCCCGGATAGCGGCGCGAGACGTCCTTCAACCCGGCCAGGGCGGCGGTGGCGTAACCCTGATCACGCCCCACGTCGGTGATCTGCTCGAAGTTGCAGACCGCCTTCATGTAGAAGGCGTAGGAGGCCGATGGATTGCCGGGGAACAGCTGGATAAACCTGTCGGCCGCCGCGATGGCGTCGGCATAGGCGTTGTTTTGATAGTAGGCGTAGATCTGCATCAGGATCGAACGACGCGCCCAGTCCGAATAGGGATGCTGGCGTTCGACTTCCTGGAAATAATCGACGGCGTCGGACCAGCGGCGCTGCTGCAGCCGATCGTAGCCGGTGTTGTACAGCGCCTCGACCGGGCGTTCCTCATAGGCCAGCTTGGGACGCTTGGTGCCCGAGCAGCCTGAAATCGTCACTGCGGCGAGCGCCGCGGCCATCAGCACCATGCCGGAACGGAACTTAGAAGCGGACAAGGACGACCCCATGACGTGTGAAG
>Ga0308156_1002817_pt1 | contig 14457 bp, 18 predicted proteins | sample PhyAR2_FD_201041 | JGI IMG/M metagenome (GOLD analysis project Ga0308156, IMG submission 201041) | Phyllosphere microbial communities from UC Gill Tract Community Farm, Albany, California, United States - DLSL A.R2 | ecosystem: Host-associated > Plants > Phyllosphere > Unclassified | place: USA... | reverse complement strand
CGCGGAGACAACACGATCTTCGTCGCGACCGGCGTCACCGACGGTCAGCTCGTCGACGGCGTGCGCCGCGAGGGCGGGTACATCTACACCGAGAGCGTCGTGCTGCGCGGCGCATCGGGAACGCTGCGCCGGATCGCGTCGGAGCACCTCGTCTCGAAGTGGCTCTGACCCTGTCGCGCTGAGGCGGAGAGGGCATCGTTACCGACCCGGTACCCCTGCTCGGAGCGCTGTGCCGTGCTTTCCCGGTCACTCGTGTCACAATTGTCACTGGATTTGTCGCCGTCGACGGAGCCGCCAGGCACCGCAGGCACAGGAGGGCAGACCGATGACAACGCAGCACACGAGTGGCTCCACAGCCGCACCGACCAAGATCGTGACGACGGCCACCGGCCGCATCCTGCGGGTCAACGTGGATGAGGCGGGTGTGCCGCTCGCGACCGGGACCCCCATCGCACCCGCGGCCACGACTCCCGCGATCGCGGATCCGGCTCGTCGCGCCGACGTCCTCTTCCGGGTCCGTCGTGCCGAGGGTCACGAGCTCAGCGCGTGGTGGATGATCGGGGCGTTCGTCGTGACGAGCGGGCTGGTGATCCTGCTGCTCAGCGGCGTGCCCGGCATCGCCTGATCAGTCGCCGTTCTGCAACCGGGAGCGCACTTCGCCCACATCCGCGCGAAGCGGTGCTGCACCGTCGTGACCTGCTCGGCCCGCCGCGTCGTGCCCGGCCTCGTCAGCGCTCGGTCCTACCAGCTCGTCTGCCGTGAAGCGACGCGTCTGTGCGGTGATCGCCGGGGGAGCGGCGTCGAGTGCCGACGGATCGATCCCCGGGAACTGTCGTGCCGTCACGAGAACACGGCTCTCGAGCGAACCCGCGAAGCGGTTGTAGCTGTCGACGGTGCGCTCCAGCGCCCGTCGGAGATCGTCGGCGTGCCCCGCGAGCACGCCGAGCCGGTCGTACAGCTGCGTGCCGAGGTTCAGCAGCGCCCTCGCCTCGGTGGAGACCTCCTGCTGCGTCCAGGTGTAGGCGACTGTCTTGAGCACCGCCCACAGGTTGACCGGTGAGGCGAGTGCGACGCGCTTGCCGAACGCGTAGTCGAGCAGCGTCGGATCCTCGTCGATGGCGGAGGCCAGCAGCGACTCGCTCGGTAGGAAGCAGATGACGAACTCGGGGCTCGCGTCGAGTCCCGTCCAGTACGCCTTCTTGGCGAGAGCGTCGATGTGCGCACGCACCGCCTTCACATGCTTCTGCATATGGGCGCGCCGCTGCGGTTCGTGGGCGTCGCCGATCGGAAGCGCCGATGCCTCGAGATAGGCGTCGAGCGGGACCTTCGCATCCACGGCGATCGAGGTGCCCCCGGCGAGCCGCACGACCATGTCCGGCCGCCCCTGACCGCGATCGGAGGAGATGGTCGACTGCAGATCGAAGTCGACGTGGCGGATCAGACCGGCGGCTTCGACGACACGGCGCAGCTGGGTCTCGCCCCAGACGCCGCGGCTCGCCGTGGAGCGCAGCGCGCCGGCCAGCGACTCGGTCGTCGCGCGCAGCGCCTCATCGGACTGCTGGGCCCGCCGGAGCTGCTCGGCGAGCGAGCCGAACTGCGAATGCCGCTCCTGCTCGATCGCCGTGACCTTCTGCTGCATCTGCTGCAGGCTCTCGCGCACGGGTGCCAGAGCGGTGAGCACCGCGTTCTGCTGCTGCACGCGCTGCGCCTCGGCGCGCTGCTCGTGTCGTGCGTGCTCCACCGCGTCGCGATACAGGTCGTACTGCCTGTCGCGGTCGTCGCGCGCGGCCGCGAGTTCGGCCTGCGCGCGCGCCAGATCGGCTGCCCCGCGCCCGGCGTGGAGGAACCACCCCGCGACGGCGCCGACCAGCAGTGCCGCGAGCAGGAGAACGATCGTCAGAGCATCCATGCGGTCCATGATGCCCGGGGCCACGGACATCCGTCGGACGCGCGCTCAGGCGACCGCGCGCTCCGGTGTCGCGATCACGGGCTCGGTCACCCTGATGTTCAGGGCGCCGGCGAGCTCGAACACGTCGGCCGCGCCGACCCGACGTGCGGCATCGATGACGATGTGCGCGCAGGCGAGGGCGTCAGCGAGCGCATCGTGATGCGAGAAGCCGGTGAATCCCGCGGCCTCGGCCGCCTTCGGGAGGCGGTACGACTCGAGGTCGTAGGTCTTCCGTGCCACCTGCAGGCTGCACAGAGACCGATAGGGAGGGCAGTCGCCGCCGGTGGCCTCGGATGCCCGCCGGAGGACGTTCAGATCGAAGCCCGCGTTGTGGGCGACGAGCACGTCTGCTCCGGCGAACGCGCAGAGGCCGTCGAACTGGTCCGCCCAGGACGCGGCGGTGAGCACGTCCTGCGCGCGGATGCCGTGGATGCGCGTGTTCCACTCCTGGAACTCGTCGTGCCCTGCGGGCGGTCGGATCAGCCACCCGGCGGTCGCGACGACCTGACCGTCGCGCACTCGCACCAGTCCGACGGAGCACGCCGAGGCGGGGCTGGAGTTCGCCGTCTCGAAGTCGATAGCGGTGAAGTCCAGGGGCACCTCTCCACTCTCCCCCTGAGGCTCCGGCCGCGTGAGGAGGACGCGCCGTAGGCTGGCCATATGAGTGTGGACAGGGCGACATCGTTCGGCGCAGAGGCCGCGAACTACGAGGCCGGACGGCCCGACTACCCGTTCGACGCCGTCGCGTGGATGCTGGATCCGATGCCGGAGGGCTCCCGCCGGATCGTCGACGTCGGCGCCGGTACCGGCAAGCTCACCGGCGTTCTCGCGCACGCTCCGGGCGCGCAGGTCGTCGCCGTCGATCCCGATCTCGAGATGCTCGACGCACTCCGGCGGAGCGTGCCGGGGATCCCGACCTTCCAGGGATCCGCAGAGCGCATGCCGCTGCCCGACGCGAGCGTCGACGCAGCCGTTCTCGGCCAGGTGTGGCACTGGGTGGAGCCCGTCGCCGCATCGCGTGAGCTGGGTCGTGTCGTCCGCCCCGGCGGAGTGCTGGGACTGATCTGGAACATCCGCGACGAGCGGTCGGACTGGGTGCGGCGGCTGACCGACATCATGCACAGCAGTCCGGCGGAGAACATGGTGAACGGTCCCGGTTCCGAAGGACCCCGCATCGCGGCGCCCTTCACCCGCGTCGAGACGCGACGCTGGGAGTGGAGCCGGCCGATGACGAGGACGCAGCTGCACCAGATGGCGCTCTCGCGCAGCTATCTGATCACGGCCCCGGCCGACGAACGCGCGGCGATCGTCCGAGGGATGGATGCGCTCTTCGACGAGATCGGCCTCGTCGACGGCACCATCGATCTGCCCTACGTCACGCATGCCTTCCGTGCCGTGCGCGATGAGTGAGCCCCTGGCGGCCGTCTTCTTCGATCTCGACGGCACGCTCGTGCGCGAAGGGGCGGGTGAGGCCGTGCGCCGCACCGCCGTCGCGCTCGCCGAACGGCACGGGCTGTCGGCCGACGGCCTCCTGACGGCCAACACCTCGGCCTGGCGGGACTGCTGGGCCGACCAGGGGGAGCGGTGGATGCGCGGAGAGCTCTCCGGCGACGCGCTGCCGCGGGACATCTGGCAGCGCACTCTCGAGCGCTTCGGGCAGGACGACCCGACCCTCGTGGACGAGGCGGTCGAGATACATCTGCGCGAGGAGCGGGCCACCTTCACGCTGTTCGACGAGTCGCTGGAGGTCCTCGACGCCCTGCGCTCGGATCAGGTGGCTCTGGGGCTCATCACGAACGGCCCCGCCCGGTCGCAGCGTGCCAAGCTCGCGGCGGCGGGGATCGACGATCGGTTCGACGTCGTGATCGCCTCGGGCGACATCGGCGTGGTCAAGCCGGAGGCGGAGATCTTCCATCACGCGCTCGATCGACTCGGCATCCGTGCGGCGCAGGCGGCGCACGTGGGGGACAGCTTCTCGGCCGATGTCGTCGGAGCCGCGAGCGTCGGAATGCGCGCGGTCTGGGTCAACCGGGATGCGAGCGTCGCGCCTCGCGACGACGTGCCGCATCGCGAATGCCGCTCGCTGCGCGATGTCCTCGCGCTCGTCACGCAGGGGAGGGACAGCCGCGCCCGGTAGACTCGACCCCCGTGGCTCTCACTATCGGAATCGTCGGCCTGCCCAATGTCGGCAAGTCCACCCTCTTCAACGCTCTGACCAAGAACGACGTGCTCGCGGCGAACTACCCGTTCGCGACCATCGAGCCCAACGTCGGGGTGGTGAATCTGCCCGACCCGCGTCTCGACAAGCTCGCCGAGATCTTCGGCAGCGAGCGCATCCTGCCAGCCGCCGTGTCGTTCGTCGACATCGCCGGCATCGTGCGCGGTGCCAGTGAAGGCGAGGGGCTCGGCAACAAGTTCCTCGCGAACATCCGCGAGGCCGACGCCATCGCGCAGGTCGTGCGCGGTTTCGCGGACGACGACGTCGTGCACGTCGACGGTGCGGTGAACCCGGCATCCGACATGGAGACCATCAACGCCGAGCTGATGCTCGCCGACCTCGAGACGGTCGACAGGGCGATCTCGCGCTACGAGAAGGAAGTCCGCGGCAAGAAGATCGAGCCGGTCGTGCTCGAGACCGCGCAGGCGGCGAAGGATGCGCTGGAGCGCGGCGTGCTGCTGTCGGTGGCGGGCATCGACCTGACGCCGATCCGCGAACTGGGTCTGCTGACGGCCAAGCCGGTGATCTTCGTCTTCAACGTCGACGAGGGTGTGCTCACCGATGACGCTCGCAAGGCGGAACTCGCCGCCCTGGTCGCCCCGGCCAAGGCGATCTTCCTCGACGCGAAGATCGAGTCCGAGCTGATCGACCTCGACCCCGAAGACGCCGCCGAGCTTCTGGCCTCGACCGGTCAGGACGAGTCGGGTCTCGACCAGCTCGCCCGCATCGGGTTCGACACCCTCGGCCTGCAGACCTACCTCACGGCCGGCCCGAAAGAGGCTCGCGCCTGGACGATCCCCAAGGGATCCAAGGCCCCGCAGGCCGCCGGTGTGATCCACACCGATTTCGAGAAGGGCTTCATCAAGGCCGAGATCGTCTCGTTCGACGACCTCGTCGAGACCGGCTCGGTCGTCGAAGCCCGTGCCAAGGGCAAGGCCCGCCTCGAGGGCAAGGACTACGTCATGCAGGACGGCGACGTCGTGGAGTTCCGCTTCAACAACTGAGGCGGGGTCCTGCGCGGGAGCCGAGGAGATCGGGGCGGCCCGTACGAAGCCGCGCGTCGCGATTCAGATCTCGTCGCTGTGTCGAGCACGCACGGTCCAGCCGACCTGCACCAATGCCTCCTCAAGGCGGTCGGCGGCGGCGCGCGCGACGTCGATGCTTGCGTCAGAGCAGACATCGATGGCGATCGGCGGCGGATCGGCAAAGCGTGGTATCTGCACCTCTGCCCAGGCGTCGGGCGAAAGCGGTACCCGAGGAGACGCGGTGCGTGCGTCTCGGATGGCACTGTCCGCCACGAAAGCGATGACGTCCAGCGCATGGAGCTTGGTGATCGGCATGTCCACGACGATGGTCACGACGAAGGTCGCGTCTGCAGCATCCCCAAACTCTGGCCTCACGGCATGAAGATATCACTGCGCGATCGGCAGCCGATCTCGCCGCGACGCTCGACGTCCTGACGCAAGACCTCAGGCCACGCGTCGACATCCTCCGGCGTGCGGGCGACCGTCAGCGTCGTGTTCGGGAGCAGTGCGGCGAGTGATTCCGCGGTCGACAGGGGGTGGCCTGGATCGTCCACCCACGCCAGGATCGTCGTCGGCACATCGATTCGCGCGACGGACTCCGGGGCGGGCAGGTCGCTGAGTCCTGCGCCGCGGAACAGCGACGGCAGGAGAGCGTCGGCGACGTCGGGCCGGGTCTCCGGCGCGCCGACGGTGGCCGGCGGCGGCGTCGATCCACGGGCGGCCGAGAGGAACGCGTCCACTCCGTCGGATTCGATGAGCGCAGCCGCGGCTCGGTAGATCGCAGCCTGGGCCGATCTGCTCTCCCACGCCGTGGGCGGCACCATGAGCGTGAGTCCGCTGAAACGGGCCGGTTCGATCGACGCCGCATGCAGGAGTGTCGCGGCGCCCATGGAGGGGCCGACTCCGTGGACGCGTTCGCCGGGGAACCAGTGGTCGAGCACTCGCAGAAGATCGTCGGCGAGGTTGTCCCAGCGATAGTCCTCAGGCACCTTCCGTCCGGTCGACCGGCCATGGCCGCGGGCGTCGTAGCGGAGCAGTCGAGTCCCGCTGAGTCCTCGACCGAGGTCGAGATTCAGCACCCGATCTCGGGCCCGGCTCGACGTGAGCCCGTGCAGCTGGACGACCGGGTGCCCGCCTTCATCGCTCAGGGCGACGGCCAGCTCGGCTCCGGGCACCTCGAATGTGGGCATCAGGCTCCTCGATCGATGACGGATCGACTCTGCTCGGGCAGTCGTGTCGAGCACCAGATTATCCGGACGATATGGTGCTACCCATGCGACTGACCAACGTCACGCACCTCCGCCTCCCGTTCGGACGGCTCTGGGGGTACGACGTGAGCGCGTCTGCACTCGGACGTCGCCTTCCCGTGTCGTTCGATCAGCGACTCCATGTCGGGGCCGGCGACAGGCCCGGCTCCTGGATGGCGCTCTCGTTCCGGCTGCCCGCACCGACGCGTCGTGAGTCGATCGCCGCGGCCTGGTTGGCCGTCATCGCCCGTCACGGCACGCTGAGAACGGCCTTCGCACCCGGTGCTGAGGGCGAGCCGGTGCTCCACGAGATCGAGATCGGCCCCGGAAGCTGGGTCGAGCATGAGGTGGCCCCCGGTCAGGCGGTCAATGACGCGCTGCGGGACATCCTCGACGAGGCCTGTTCGCCCTACAGGCGCCCTTCCCACCGACTGTGCGTGTTGGAGACCGCCGCGGGGCTCACCGTCGTGATCGCAGCGGACCATGCGCACGTCGACATGTGGTCGATGCTGGTGATCGCGCGCGACCTGCTGTCCGCGCTCGACACGGGGAGAGGAGGCGCGACGCCGGTGAGGGGTCCTGCGCCGGCCTTCGTCGAACACACCCAGGCACTGCTGGACCGGGATGCCGCACCCGACCACGTGCGTCAGCGATGGGACGACATCATCGAGGGCAGCGGTGGTGTGATGCCGCAGTTCCCTCTGTCTCTCGGCGCGCCCGAACCGCATCGCGAGCGCGTGGAGGTGCGCGATGTGTTCGATGTCGACGACGCCGCGGCGTTCGCTGCGCAAGCGCGTGACGACGGCGTCTCGACGCTCGCACGCGCGGTGGTCGCCATGACCGCGGTGACCCGGGAGCGTGCGGATGCCCCGCTGCGAGCCGTGTTCCCCGTGCACAGCCGCTTCGAGGACAACTGGCATGACTCGGTCGGCTGGTTCATCACGAACTCGGTCCTCGAGTCGGACCTCGCCGAACCGCAGGCAGCGGCGGCGGCCGTGAAGGAGGCGGTGCAACTCGGTGCCTGGCCGCTCGCAGACGTACTGGCTCCGTGGGGCGGCATGCCCGTGGCTCCCGGGATGTTCGCGATCTCCTGGCTGGACCTGCGCCGGCTGCCCGTGCGGATCGACTCGGTCGGGCTCGACGCCCAGTACGTCAGCGCGGCGACCGACACCGACGGCGTCATGCTGTGGTTCATCCTCGACGAGTCCGGTCTGCACCTCAGATGCCGTTATCCCGACACGGCTGAGGCCCGGGCCAACGTCGGCTCATGGCTCGACCTGCTCGTCGCCAGGCTGCAGGCGGATGCGCGGTCCTCGGTGCGTGGACGACTGCAGGTTGCAGGGCGGACCCTCCGGCTCGAGCGTGCGAACCGCGATGACATCGGGGCCATCGCGGCGCTGCTGTTCGACGATCCGTTCGGCGCGGACCGTGAGAGCGTCGAACTCGAGCGATATGAGGCGGCCTTCCGCGCGGTCGCTCGAGACGGATCCCACTATCTGGGGGTCGTCCGCGACAGTGCCGACCGCATCGTCGCCACCATGCAGCTCACCGTGATCCCGGGCCTCTCCCGCGGTGGTTCGACTCGACTGCAGATCGAGGGACTGCGGGTCGCGCCAGGCGAACGCTCTCAGGGCCTGGGCGCGGCGATGCTGGAGTGGGCGCACGAGTTCGGTCGTGCACGCGGGGCGCGGCTGGCTCAGGTCACCACCGACGAGGCACGGGAGCGGACTCGCGCCTTCTATGCGCGACTCGGATACCAGACCGCCCACGTCGGGCTGAAACGGCAGATATAGCCGCGTACGCTGTGCGTGTCGCCGACCGAAAGGGAATCCGCCATGTCCGACCACCACGAGCACATACCCGCGCCGGACGAGCCGTCAGTGCCGGAACTCGAACTCGACGAGACCATCGCGCCGCGTCCGGAGGAGGAGATCGCCGACGCGCTGCGGGCGAAACCCGACCTCGGGGATCACAGCGCGCATTCCGGATGACAGCCGCGCGCGTGCAGGTTTCCCGCGGGTCGCAAAGCTGCCCCGGGCCCATGGCGGACCGAGGAGGACGTCATCGAGGAGCTCGGCATCATGGCACGCGCGGGATCACGGCGTAATGGTGGTTGAGTATCGGGTCTCGCCAAAGATCGACGATCAGGCACTGTCAGAGCTCCATCATCGCGCGTTCGGTTCCGACTCGACGGCGGTCGTGCCCTGGACCGCGCGTCTGACGAGGTACAGCCTCTGTTGGGTGACTGCCGAAGACGAATCCGGTCTGATCGGATTCGTCAACGTGGTCGGCGACGGTGGTGTGCACGCCTTCGTCATCGACACGACAGTGCTGCCTGCGCGCCAGGGCGAAGGGATCGGACGACGTCTGATCGAGGTCGCAGTCGCGACAGCCCGGTCGCTCGGCTGTGAATGGCTGCACGTCGACTTCGAGCCGGACCTCGCGGCGTTCTATCTGGGTACGTGCGGATTTCGATCGACGAAGGCGGGGCTGATCCGGCTCGCTTCGTGAGGTCGCTCCACGCGCCGGCACGATCGCTCGCCGAACAGGGCATCGGAGGTCAGCCCGCGCCCGCGGCGCGAATGGCGGGGCGGCGGGATACGCTGGATGCCGAGGCGGTCGACGTGCTCAGCTCCTGAGCAGATCCCGCCTCTCCACCACCGCGACGGCACGAGGAGAACCACGCCCATGACCGAGACCCAGATCTTCGAGCCCGAAGGCCGCGCCATCCCCTTCGTGGATGAGGGCGACGGACCGGTCAAGCTGGTGCTGATCCAGGAGCAGGGGCTCGCGGCCGACGTGCTGGGCGTCGCGGCCCACTACCTCGCCGAGGAGGCGGGCTTCCATGTGCTGCGCATCGGCCACCGCGCCGATGAGGCGACGCTCGACGAGCGCGTCGAGGACGTCGTCGCCGTGATCGACCACGTCGGCATCGACGACACCTGGGTCGGCGGACACGGCTTCGGCGGAACCGTCGCCCGGGCCCTGGTCGCCGCGCATGCCGATCGTGCGAACGGTCTGCTGCTGCTGGGCGTCGAAGACGTCGACATCGCGGTCGCCCCGGCGATCCCGGTGCTGATCGTGCAGGGGACGGAAGACACCGACACCCCGGCCGCGAACGCCGAGGCGCTGCACGCGACCATCCCCGACCGCTCGAGCATCAAGACCATCGCCGGCGATCATCTCTTCCCGATGCATCACCCGATCGAGACCGGCGTGATCATCGAGGAATACCTGGACTGGGACTGACGCCGGTGGCGTCGCCGGAGCGCACTGTCGTCCTCGCGATCGACCTGCAGGCCGGGGTGACTCCGGGATGCTACGACGAGGAGGGCGTGCTCGTGCGCGCCGCGGCACTCGTCGATCGCGCTCGCGCTGCCGGGGTCCCCGTCGTCTGGGTGCATCACGATCCGGTCGGTGAGGGCACTCCCGCGTGGGAGCTCGCGGAGCCGCTGCGTCGAGCCGAGGGCGAAGCCCTGGTGCGCAAGAGCTACCGGGACTCGTTCGCGGACACGACGCTGCGACAGACGCTCGACGATCTCGGCGCGACGCGTCTCGTGATCACCGGCGCGCAGTCGGACTTCTGCGTGCGCACCACCATGCAGCGCGCGGCTGCCGAGGGATACGACGTCACGCTCGTGAGCGATGCGCACACGACGGTCGACACCGAGTGGGACGGAGTGGCGATCTCGGGCGAGCAGATCGTCGCGCACACGAACATGTACTTCGCGGGACTGCGGTACCCGGGGCAGAGGTTCGCGATCGCCACGCACGACACGGTCGAGCTCTGAGGCAGGCCCGCGTCTTTCTCCGATGGCGGCTGAGGTGAGGGCCCGGCTCAGAGATCGCTGAAGTCGTTGGCCGGGGCGTTGATCGTCGTCACGACATCATCGGCGAGCGAGAACATCACGTATCGGATGCCGGTCTCTCCGGGGCGGCTCAGCGAGGTCGTGCCGGGAACCTCCTGCTCACCCACGCCGAGGTAGTCGGCGACGCCGTCACCGTCCTCGTCCCAGACATCCCATCCCTGCGCGGCGACGACCTCATCGCGGGTCGATCCGATCGTCAGGCCCTCCTGCGAGGAGATCGGAACACCGCCCGCAGTCACTGCGTCGACGGCGATGTGGGAGGACGCACCCTCGCCGCCCTCCTCGGTCACGACGCTGATGCCGTCCCATTCGTAGCGGACGAGATCGGTCTCGTACCCTGGCGGATCCTCGAACTCAGCCATCGTGGGCGCCTCGCCCGTCGCGGTCTCCAACAGCGCCAGAACAGCAGCCCCATCCTCGAAATCCACCGATTCGCGTCTCTCGCCGTCGACCAGCTCGAGCCCGTCGATCGTGACCACGAGGTGCGGCTCGGACGCGGGAGTGGGCGTGGCGCTCGCCGTCTCCGACCGACTCGGAACGGGGGTCGACGCGCCGGGAGCGGGCTCTGGGGCGCAGGCAGACAGCAGCGCAGCTGTGGTGGCGAGAACCACAAGGAGTGGAGCATGGCGTCGACGCATGCCCCCGACACTATCGGTCGGCGATCGTGCCACGCCGGCGAGCCGCGCGGAGCGTGTGCGAACCGAGGTCATGGGTGCGGGCGGCGTCGCGGGGCTGAGAGGATTGTCTGATGACCGCAACGCTCGTCGCCCAGAACCTGGCAGGTGGCTACGGTCACCGCATCCTTTTCGAGGGCCTCGACCTGACGGTCGCACCCGGCGATGTCATCGGCGTCGTCGGCGCGAACGGAGCGGGCAAGTCCACCCTGCTGCGGATCCTCGCGGGTGTGCTCGCGCCCGCGGAGGGATCGGTCTCGCTGGCCCCGACCGACGCCTTCGTCGGCTGGCTGCCGCAGGAGCACGAGCGCGTCGAGGGCGAGACGGTCGCCGAGTACATCGCGCGCCGCACAGGATGTGCGGAAGCGACCCGGGAGATGGATGCCGCGGCGGCCGCGCTCGGCGATCCTTCCCTCGCGCCCGCGGGCACGGACCCGGCCGACACCTACTCGGTCGCACTCGATCGCTGGCTCGCGAGCGGCGCGGCCGACCTCGACGAGCGCATTCCCGCGGTGCTGGACGATCTCGGCCTGCCGAGTGGCAGCGGGGTCGCGGCGGATGCACTCATGGTCGGCCTGTCCGGTGGCCAGGCCGCCCGCGTCGGACTCGCCGCGCTGCTGCTCTCGCGCTTCGACATCGTCTTCCTCGACGAGCCGACCAATGATCTCGACCTCGACGGGCTCGATCGATTGGAATCCTTCGTGCGGGGGCTCCGCGGCGGCGTCGTTCTCGTCAGCCATGATCGAGAGTTCCTGGCGCGCAGCGTCACGCGCGTTCTCGAGCTCGACCTCGCCCAGAACTCGCATCGGCTGTACGGCGGCGGCTACGACGCGTACATCGAGGAGCGGGCCGTCGTGCGGCGTCATCTGCGCGAGAAGTACGACGAGTTCGCCGAGAAGAAGGCCGACCTCGTCGCGCGTGCGCGGACTCAGCGCGAGTGGTCGAGCCAGGGCGTGCGCAACGCGATGAAGAAGGCGCCGGACAACGACAAGATCAAGCGCAAGGCGTCGATGGAGTCGAGCGAGAAGCAGGCGCAGAAGGTCCGCCAGATGGAGAGTCGCATCGCTCGTCTCGACGAGGTCGAGGAGCCCCGCAAGGAGTGGCAGCTCGAGTTCACGATCGGCTCGGCGCCACGCTCGAGCAGCGTCGTCTCGACGCTGAACGCCGCGACGTTCCGGCAGGGCTCATTCAGCATGGGGCCGGTGTCCCTCCAGGTCGACGCGGGGGATCGGATCGGCATCACGGGGCCGAACGGCGCCGGGAAGTCGACTCTGCTTCGAGGGCTTCTCGGCCGACAGCAGCCCGTCGACGGCACATCAGCGCTCGGCAGCAGCGTGCAGATCGGTGAGATCGACCAGGCCCGTTCGCTCCTGGTCGGCGAGGCCGCTCTCGCCGACGCCTTCGAGGCACTGGTCCCCGAGATGGCCTCGGCCGAGGTGCGCACCCTGCTCGCGAAGTTCGGCCTCAGAGCCGACCACGTGACGCGACCCGTCGATGAGCTCTCGCCGGGCGAGCGCACCCGGGCTGCGCTGGCGCTGCTGCAGGCTCGAGGGGTCAACCTGCTGGTGCTCGATGAACCCACGAACCACCTGGACCTGCCCGCGATCGAGCAGTTGGAGCAGGCGCTGGAGTCGTACACCGGGACGCTTCTTCTCGTCACGCACGATCGCCGGATGCTCGACGCCGTGGAGACGAATCGTCGATGGAGCGTCGTGGACGGGCAGGTCGCCGAGCTCTGACCGTCGTCGAGCGCTGAGGGTCAGCGACCCTGACGCTTCTTGTACGGCTTCGGCTGCCCCTTCACGACGGGAGCCCGCCCCTTGCCCTTCGACGCCTTCGCCTTGCCTCCGGCCGGTGCCGCCGTCTTCGCCGCGGGCGGGGGAGCAGCAGCCACCGTCGCCCGGGCCTCGTCGAGGAACAGCGTGCCGACGCTCGTCAGTCTCGGGGTTCCCTCACGGTTGATCAGGGTGTGGCCGACTTCGGCTTCCAGCTTGTCGAGGGAGGTGTACAGCGAAGCGAGGGGGATACCCAGCTCCTTCGCGGCTCGGGGGAAGTGCAGCGTCTCGGCGAGGACGACGTAGCGACGGAGTAGTGCCAACTTCATGCGCGTGAACGGTCCTTCTCGGGCCACGACGATCGCGGCTCTGGTTCTAACCTACGCGAGCCGGATGCGGAGACGCCCCGGACGCACGGATGCCGCGGCTCGAACGAGCCGCGGCATCCGGGAAGTCTTCGTCAGGCGACCTTCGGGAGCACGGCGAAGGACACCGAGCCTTCGTCGTCCACGCCGGCATCCAGAACCTTGTCGTCGAGCGCGGCGGCAGCCGTCTCATCGAGGAAGAGACGCGTCCCCGAGACCTCCACCACCTGGTCGGCGGGTTCGGGGTCGGGGGTGACCAGGACGGCGAGGCGCGCGCCTCCGTCGGGTCCTGGTGCGGGTGTGGAGTGGATGCGGAGCCCTGCGTCGGTGGCGTCGGTCTGACGGCTGACGAGGGTGTTCACGATTGCGGTGGCGTTATCGGTGAGGGTGAGCACGAGACTCTCCTTCCGGTTGCGGTCACGACGCGGGTGCGGCGTGTCCGGGCCACGATTCCTCACCCGCGGATGCGTTTCAACCCGACGCGCCCGGTTCGGAGGGGTCTCCCACCTGATGCAGAGGTTTTCTCAGGAAGACCTGATCGGTGCCGTCTCCCTGAGGCACTCGCTCCGCCTCTCGGTAGCCGCAGGCCTCGTACAGGCGGATGTTCGCCTCGCTCAGGCTCCCCGTGAAGAGCTCGGCGACCTCCGCCGACGACGACCGCTCGGCCGACTCGAGAAGGTGGCGGCCGATGCCCTCGCCCTGCATGTCGGGAGCGATGGCGATGCGACCGATCAGCAGCACCCCGTCGTCCTCGACGTACCGGATCGCCCCCACGAGCCGCCCCCGCAGCCGCGCGGTCAACCCGTCGCCGGCGCGCAGCTCGGCCTCGACCTCGGCGAGCGTCTGGGTGAGCGGGGGCATGTCGGCGGAGCCGTAGATCTGGGCCTCCGAGACGAACGCCGCGCGCTGCAGGGTGAGCACCTCGCCAGCATCCGCTTCTGTGATCCTCGCGATCACCACGTCGGACTCGGTGTCGTCGGCGGATGCGGTGCGGTCTCGGGGGGCGTTCGTGCTCTCGCGGTGTTCATTCATGCTGTCTGTGGTCATCACCTGCGCAACGATCGGGCGTGGGGCCCCGCACTGTCAACCCCCTCGGTCTCCGCTGCCCGCGGGCGTACGGTCGCAAGTCGAACACGAGGAGGACAGCCATGGCTGAGAACACGAAGTCGAAGACCGCGGGCGCGTCGAAGCGAGGAGCCAAGACGACCAGGCGGCAGAACGCCGAGAAGGGCTTCACCGCATCCGCGACGCTGGCGGCGAATCTCCAGATCGTGCTCGTCGATCTCATCGAGCTCTCGCTCCAGGGCAAGCAGGCGCACTGGAACGTCGTCGGCCG
>Ga0308156_1002811_pt1 | contig 14476 bp, 17 predicted proteins | sample PhyAR2_FD_201041 | JGI IMG/M metagenome (GOLD analysis project Ga0308156, IMG submission 201041) | Phyllosphere microbial communities from UC Gill Tract Community Farm, Albany, California, United States - DLSL A.R2 | ecosystem: Host-associated > Plants > Phyllosphere > Unclassified | place: USA... | reverse complement strand
GACGCTCTTCCATCTAGTATTCTCGAGCGTAATGCTGGCGGACGCGGGTTCAACTCCCGCCATCTCCACCAAATACTTAAATTTATATAACTCAATATGACGTTATATAAGACTAAAAGCCTTAACTATCAATAGTTAGGGCTTTTTTTATGCCGTTATATAAAGTTATATGCAGATAAATACAGTTTGTGTCCCTGTATCCTATATTGTATCCTTTGAGTTTGATTTGTTTAGGGATACAGGAAGTTGAAAAAATCAGAGATTAAACGTCGTCCTTTGTCTGATACTGTATTAGCTAGTCTTGAACCTGAATTAAAAGAATATCGAGAACCTGATGGGGCTGGTTTATATTTCCGTGTAAAACCTAATGGAAATAAATCATGGCAATTACGTTATAAAAATCCACAAACGGGAAAAGACTCACTTTTGGGCTTAGGAGGGTATCCAGCTGTCAGTGGTAAGTTAGCGAGGCAAAAGGCAGAAGATGCACGACAGCTAATTGCTAGTGGTATAGAGCCTAAAGAATATAAAGAAGAGCAAAGACAAGCATCATTAAATAGCGACCAATATAGTTTTGAAAAATTAGCTATTGAGTATTGTGGTAGTAGAACATGGACTAAAGAAACAAGGGTCCGTAATGAGGGGGCATTGAAGAACCATATTTATCCAGTAATGGGTAACCGAGATTATAGAAAGATTACTAAAAAAGAATGGTTGAACCTTATCCTTGAAATACAAAAAAAGCTTCATCCGAAAACAGGTAAACCAATTATTGAAATGGGAAATAGGATTCGTGGGCTGTGTAAAGATATTTATGATCTTGCAGAAGTGACAGAGCGAATTGATCATAATCCTCTATCAGGAATTGAAAAATTTGTTGATAAGCATAAAAAACAAAATATGCCACATGTCACAGTGGATGAATTGCCTGAGCTATTACAGGCAATACGGAGCTTTCCAAGTCGACAGACTTCTATAGGTTTACAACTTTCTATCATGTTTGGATGTCGTCCCAGTGAAATGAGGAAAGCAGTTTGGAGTGAATTCAATTTTGATAACCAGCTTTGGGTGATACCAGCTAACCGAATGAAAAAAAGGATTGAGCATACTATCCCATTATCAGCTCAAGCATTATAACTGCTGAAAGAGTTAAGACAATATAGTGGTAAAAGTCCTTATTTATTTCGTGGTCGTGATAGTGCAGATAAGCCTATTTCTAACAATACCTTTGGCAAGGCGTTAAAGGAAATGGGATACAAGGGGAAACAAACCCCACATGGTTTTAGGCATATTTTGAGTACGGCTTTACGTGAACATGGTTTTCAACGCGAATGGGTTGAAGCTGCATTAGCTCATAAAGTTGGTGGAGTAGAAGGTGTATATAATAAGGCTGTATATCTTGAACCAAGACGGATCATGATGCAGATATGGGCTGACTATCTAGATAACTTAGCTGAAGGCAAAGTTTCAAATCATACAGTATTAGATTCAAACGATATGAGTATTAGATTAGGTGGGCTGGCTGAAGAAATGAAATTAACCAATGAACAAAAAATGAAGCTAGAGGGAATCATTAATTCTGAAAGTGAAAGTTGGAATTTTTCAAATAACAAGGACATTGCCTAGAAAAAATCAACTTAGAATAAGAGTTTAGAAAAGAGGTTTAAATGCTGTTTTTAGATGATTTAAGCGAGGTTTGTGATGGTTGTGCTGTAACCCTATGTGAATGAGTTAATTACCCTAGAAATGCATCTAAGGAGGCTTTATAGGGTGCTGGATTGTAGAGTGATATCATCAGTTATCTAATCTAGATAATTTTAATTTTTACCGCACTAATCCGCCAAAATTTAAATTCAAATTTATAGTTTTATTGAGTCGGCATAAGATAGCTGTAAGCTTTATATTATAAGGCTTATTGCACTAGTTTTTATAATCGTTTTTACAGTGATTTTTGTGTTGAAATTAGTATAGGTTATAGGATAGTTGAAGAGTCATCTTTACGATAGTAAAAGAGCAGTTCTTAGTAGCTCTAACAATTAGAGTTAATAAGAATGATGATGGAGTAAATGTAAATCTAATTTTTAGAGAAAGACAAGGGGGATAGATAGTGTCAGAGTTATCAAAAGATAAGACTAAAAGAAGACTAATTAGTGTGATGAAAGATTATCAATGGACATATCAATATAGCTTATTTCCTAGAATAGAAGGATTTGATAAGAATGAAGACAAAGAGAAAGCAGAAGGCCTAATATTATCTGAGTTAAATATTTTTAGAGATAAGCTTAGAAAAAGATTTTTAGATATAGGTATCTTATTAGTAATAAAAAAAAGGACTTTACCTGAAGGTTTTAGAGTTAACTATAGGAAAGATTTTCAACAAATCTACCTTACTTGGTATTCATCTGAAGAGATACCAAAAGATAAACTCAAAAAAATTATAGATTCTCTTTATGGTGATGACGTTAATTTTTTAACTAAACAAATGACAGTAGAGAAGATAGAGAAATCTATAAGTTCAATTAAAGAACAAAGACTGCATGATTTAACGAAATACTTTGAATATGCAGGTAAGAGATTTGATCGTTTCAGTTGTCTTAACTTGAATAAATTCATTGAATTAAATGGATATAATTCATTGTAATAAATTGTAATTGAGATACAGAATTTTTAATTTCAGTTTACTTATCATTATTTCTTTATTATTTAAAATATATCAAATATATAGCCTAAGTTAGATTGTATTAAAAGTAATGATAAAGATGACAAGAGAAAGCTTAATTTGAAGCAGATTCTAGTATTGTAAATGCACTAAAACTTATAGTTAAACAGGTTTTTATATCTTATAGGTCGGAATTTATTTAGTGTGAGGTGTGTTTTTAATTGATAGAAATTTTGAAATAAAATTTTGGTTAAAAATAATAGACTTTTGAGTTTGGCAGGAGATATTTCTCATTCTCATGAAGCTTAATTATTAGGGGGTAGATTGAATGGTTCAATACAGACAGTGAGAGGACCTGTAATCTAATTCTAAATTACAGGTTTTGTTCGAGTTATTAGTTTTTATGATTGAGTTTGTTTTTTATCATCATCTTCTGCAATAGGGCTAACATTGTAATTTTCTTTATCAGTAATAAACAAGGTATCACTAATCTCTTTTTGAGTATCGCTTATATGCTTATTAAGTATTTCGTTTATACTTTTCTTAATGAATACATTTTGAGGTAATGGATAAGTTTCTTCCTTAATGTTAAATGTAAATGGAATTGTTTGAAAATTTGAACTATAGAAATTTATATAAGTATTAATCTTAATTTTGAGATTTTTAGTTAGTGGTGTTGCGTGATCGTAAGATAATTTATCTTTATCTGATCTTTCTAAATTTAATTTATCAAAATATTTTGTAAAAGCCTTATCAGTTGATTGAGACATATCATAATAGCTTCCACTATCTACAAGTTTCTCAGTTAGTCCTCCTTGATCATTGTCTATTAATACTAGATCAAACATGACTTTTTCAGCAAATACATTACCTAAGCGAACAGGGCCATAATTAGTATTTAATTGGGACTTAGGCTCGTATTTAAGATAGAACGTCGCCCCTAATATTGAAAGTATTATAGAAAAACATATAGCAATGATGTGCCAAGTTCTCATGAATCGTTATCCTTTTATATCCGTTAATATAGAGTTTTTTATCAGCATAGAGCTGTCTCTAGAAGGATGATAAGTATATATATTGAATGATTAGTTATTTAACAGTAACAATTATATTTCCACCTTTATCTTCGATCTCATAAGTATAACGGTGATTATTACAATATATAGTATATCCCGTACTCATGGTAAAAGGGACTGCACCTGATACGGTGTCACATTTATAACCATTTATTTGAACTAATTGCACAAGTGCTCTGATAACATCATCAGTAACTCGATCACCAATGATGGCATCTTTTTCTATATTAGATGATAGGTTGTTCGTACTCTCTTGAGATACTTTTTTATCTATAATTTTAGTATTGTTACCACAAATGAAATTAAAAGTATCTCCTGTACTAGCACTTATAATAGGAGTAAACCATGTACCTTTTTGTGGATAGTCTTGAAGATTATCTAGTGAATCAATTCCTTCACCTAATGTTCGCATTTTTCTAGTATTACAATTAACTTCGTACTTGCTAAATACAGTTTGTTCTACCCCAGCTCTTTTATAAACAATAATAAAGTTTTTACCTTTCTGTTCTTTGCTAATTAAGAAATAGGTCCCTTTGTCTGAAGAGTCGCTAATGGGGATTTGAATTTCTTGCTGTGTTGATTCAAGTGCTTGTTGTTGGATTTCTCTAGCTTGAATTCTTTCAGACTTCGCTCTAGCTTCCTCCATTTGCTTTTGAAGATCAGCTGTATGTTCTTTGGAGCATGCTATTAGCATTAATGATGAGACGAGAGTCGGAATTAGCAATTTGTAAGCCATTAGCATTTACCCCTTATAAAGTTTGCACCTAAAACGGGTGCAATATAGCATGCACCTATATTAGGTGCAATGAAGACACTTAAATTATCAGTTCACTCAACTGAACATATTTGGCTACGACAACTTTTTATAGCTAAAAGAAAAGAGCTTGAGTTATCACAACGTGCTTTAGCGGAACGTTTAGGAGTTGTTTATTCATTTATTGGAAAGGTTGAAACAGGTGATAGAAGGTTAGATATATTTGAGTTTATGGATTATTGCCGTGCATTAAAGCTTGACCCAATAGAAGTTCTTAATGAGATAAAAATTAACTTCTATAATGACTTGACTCTAAATGATTAGAATGTATAATTTCAATCCTATTTTTATTAGTGTTGGAATAGCCTATTGGTAAACAATAGATAGCAGAAGGTAGTTTTTAGGCGTTAAGTTTTTTCTCCAAAAGCAATTTAGCTTTATGGGGATTTTTTGTATTTAAGGGCTATGGTTTTTGAATGTAAAAATTAAACGTTAAAGACAGAATAAGTAAAGTGGGTGGGAGTAAAATTTATGAATCAAGTGGAGCGATTGGAAAAACATAGTTATCAGTATTTACCAAAGTTAAGACTGACAATGAATGAAGTATGTAAAATGTTAAACGTAAGTAGAGATAAATTATCTAAGATGGAAAGGGAAGACCCAACATTCCCTAGATCGTGGAAAGATGGATCATCAAGACAAGCACCTAGATTCTATGATTTTCGAGAGCTTTTAGAATGGCACGAAATAGATAAAGAAGAAAAACGAAATTTGTATAGTTGATATGAAACGGCGTATTGAGACGCCGTATTTTTATTACTTTTGAGATAATTTATGACGAATGATTGTGTGGAGATTGTTTAGATAAAGATACGTAAGCAATCTCTTAGCATTTGGCTACAAGTATGTGTCTATTTAGGACAATATATTAAATAAATTACGTGTGGCAATGAGTCTTTTATTAAGTCACTGGCATTTTCTTTAGTTGGTAAATTTGGTGGTTTGGGAAATGATGAAAGATATTCCAAATCATTGTTCACAATTGTATCTCCACCATTAAAATAGAATGTCTGATTCTTACAATTAACAGAAATATTAGACTTTAAAATTTTATTTTCTTCTAATGTCGTATAGGCAACGAATGTTACTCTAGCTGGATTTTTTAGAACTAGAATTGATTCTTTATCAAATTTTAGATTGTCTCCAAAAGATATCATTTCAGCATTTGTATATGAAATACAGGTTAGGAGAGTTATGGTAATTAGTATTTTTTTACTTAACACTGTATTTTCCTTATCGTAGTTGATTTGAGTATACTTTAAAAATTTATACTCTTAATTTTACAGCGATGCTCTTAATAATTCTATTCTAGCTTCATGTTAGTAGTAAAGATTTTAAGATGATAATTACGGGAAGAAGAAATATGTAAACCAATTTGTTATGGTGTCACTATTAAATATATATTTTTAAAGGAGTAATAAATGGAGGATGGTATTTTTAATTGGGAACTGGTATCAAAATTTATACCATTAGTAGCGCCAATAGTAGCTTGGGTGATATTTAGTCAATGGAATAAGCAGAAGGGACGAGAAGTCATAGCACATGAATGTAAGGAGGGATTTAAAGATATTTTAGAAATAGCCAAGATATTGAGTGACATAAACATTGGTCTAAAATCACCTCCTTCCAAGAAAATTGAAGAAAAAATAAATAGTGATATTGAGCAGTTCGAAAGTATTAATAGGAGAATTATTAGAAATTTATTATTTGTGGATTCAACGATAATAGAAAAAAGTCTGTACGGTAGTATATTGAAATATAATGAAAGTTATAATGATATGAAATTAATGCTTGAAATTAAGATGAAAACTTATGGATTTGAAGGGGAGTGCCGAACACAAGAGTTTTTTGAAAAATTTATCAAAAGTATGAAGGGGATAACTGATATATATCAAAAATATGCTTTATACCAAAAAATACCTAAATTTAAAAATGAGAAAAAGGTGTGAGGTTACCTTAGAAAAGTATTTAAAATTAAGATTTAATCCTATGATATCTTAGTTGAAGACCTTAATTTAATTCATTATTTAAAAATAGGGAGGCATCAAGTTTTTCCCTCCCTGAAAGTAAGGTTGTAGTCCATTTATGTGTTTTTGGAAAAATTGATAAATGGTATTAGGCTATCTTTAACTTTATTTATATTTACTAATACATCATTCTTTTTTACAAGTTCTGGTATTTCTCTACTATTAGAATATCGTTTCAGCATAAGCTGAGTATCTAATGAGGCTAGATCATTATGTAATAAATTAGTACTTTTTATTACATTTCTATTATTATTGGTTAGTCTTATTATTAAGCTCATTTTGGATAAATTTTCATATATCCATTCTTTTACATCACTAAAAAACTTTTCTTCAATTTTACGTTGATCTTGAATACTTAGGGTATAAGATGCTATTTCACCTAACCTCTTATAAGATTTTTCAAGATCATCTAACTTATACCATAGGTCTTTACATTCATTTGCTATAACTTCTTTTTGCTTTTGGGTATGCCATTGATGATATAAAAACCAAGTAATTCCAATGGGCACTAGCCCTGTAATTAATGGAATGAATTTAGAAGCTAATTCCCAATTAAAACTACAAGCATCCATTATTAACCCTTTAGAATTCTATAAAAAGCAGCAACGACATAATAAATAGCTTTAACTATTTCATTTTTTGTTAAGTCTTTAGTGATTAACTCTTGGATTATAGCATGTTTTGCTGTAACAGATTTTAATCTATAGAATGATATCAACTGATTTCTAAAACTTTTTTATACGTTTTTAACTTGTAAATTAACTATTCTCTAACTGTTCTAATAGTCGATTTAAATCAAAATAGATAAATTGTATGATCTCATGATATAAAAAATTATTTATTATCATCCCTATGGTATGTGTTAAGCTAGGATTTTACGCCTTTTAAAATTTCATATTTAAAGTGATTAAGTTAATTACCTTATTTCTTCTGTTTGTTTCCTTTCAGATAGCGGCTCTAACTCCAGAGCAGGCCAAGATCAAGATGATGCAACAGAATAGTCAAAATGATGGCTTTTTAGTTGAAATGTATAAAGTTCTCGACTATAAAAAAGATACTTTACGGATTGATCAGGCTTTTAATACTCTTCAAACAAAGATTTCAAGAACCTCCGATACAAGTGATTTAACAAGACTTTATTGTGTGGAATATCGCAAACTTAAACAGCAGAGCTTAGATGCTAATAAGAAGTTTTATGTCACTACTTACAAGAAAGATGAAATATATGCTGAATCTTTGAATGAGTTAAATACACTAATAGCAGCCTGTAGAAACAATAGCATTACTAATTTTCATGCAAAGGCAAATGATACCTACTTAAAGTATGGTAAGTATCTAGTGGCTAGCTTCCCTAAACGTCAAGTGGAATATAATCAATATAACGATACAAAAAATTTATTTGAAGATATACATATCATTAGGAAACGAATGTTGGAAGAAACTGATAAGGTTGCAGCACAGGATATGTTGTGTATTGAATACTTAGGGAAAATGAATGAGCTAAGCAGTAAATCCATAATATGGACGAATTCTCCATTAGTACAATTGAGAACTCAGATCAAAGAAAGCACAGCTAAACTGAAAATGAATTGCCAAGCACGAGGATATTAGAAAAATTTATACTAATAAGACTGTATCCATGTATTGATATGTTTTCTTTGTGTGGATTAGTGAATCTCTTTATTTGTATTACTATTCTTGGTTCAATGTTGGCAGGACGAACTACAGTTATGAGGGATAATAACTAAAGATTTGTATCCTATTTTGTATCCCTTGATAATTATATTTTATATTTTTTATTAAAAACAGTTGCTTAGTTGTTGAGTGTGGTAGACGCCATCCCACCAAAATTCGTGAAAAGCCCTGAAACGTAAGTTTCGGGGTTTTTTCTTTTTAAGATTCAAATTATTAAATCATCTGGGTGATGTTTAAAAGTAAGAGTAGAAAGTTTTATAGGGTGCTTTGGTCCCAAGGCTAAGGGTTTAGGTCGTGTTGAGGCGATGTATAAAAATTGATTAAATTGATATGTTAGATACTTTCAAATCTTATAAGCAGGAATAAAAAAAGGGGCAAGTATGTCAGAGCAAAAGTCACAACTAATCTTTCATTATTTAATTGAAGCCTCAGAATTTATCTATAGTTTTATTGGTTTACATCAAGAGTACTTAGAAAATCATCATAAAGTTGTATTAGAAAAACTTCTAAAACTTGGGAGTGACTTAGACTTTTTCATAAGTAAATCAGATGAAAAAGATAAGGAGTATCTTAGTCATCAGGGGATATACATTCCATTACTCACAAGATCAATTAATTTAGGCTCATTTTATGATGTTCTTAATGATGATGAGATTTCAATTGAGAGCAAGATTACTACGCTTCTAGATTTTATAGAGGAAACCAATGGAATATATCAGGAAGCTAATCAATATATAACTATTTATAAAAATGTTGATGAAAGAAATCAGATAGTTATATCCCAAATGATTGGTGATCTAGACGAAAAAATCAAAGGTGTTGACTCTGCAATACAAGCATTAAATTTTAAGGAAACTGATAAAATATATTTGAATCTTAGTGAAAAATATGGAAAAGAGTATTTTTTAAATAATATATATTTTTTCTCAATTTTGGCTCTAGCTATTAGCTTTACATTATATAGTAGTTCAAAGATTGATTTAGATTCTGCAACTAAAAATACTATTTATATGTTTATAGAAATAAAAATTTTAACAATCTCATTAACGATTACATTATGTAGCATATTTTTGAGAAGGGCTTCGCATGCAAAAAAACTAAAAGATCAGGCTTATCAAACTCATGTTGAAATTACAGCTTTTCCAATTCATGTGCGTTCTTTGGAAAAAGCGGATAAAGACGAATTAATTAAAGAGTTGGCATTAAAGTATTTCGGGAAAGATCTTGATCAAACTCAGAATGATAAAGTGGGAAATTTGATGAAAGATCAGCTCACTGCTGGTACGGAGTTAATTAAGGCAAGTGCTGAAATGGTTAAAAATGTAAATTTACTTAGAGCAAACGTAGATAAGACCTAAAGTTGATGAATAGCTTGATAACGAGATTTTTAGTTAATATGGGGCAGTGGCATGAATTTGCGCTGGCAATAACTAAAGCGATTATTGCAATAGGAGTATTATGCTTAGTTGCTTATCTTTTGACGATTAGTTATATCCCTTCAGAAATTAGCTTTGGCGATACGTTCATATTCTTATTGATTTTTTCAGCATGTTTTACTGTTTATGTTGGATTAGGAGTTGTGCTATTTTTGTTTGGCATTTCCTTAGTTCCAGTGACATATATAATCTTCAGTGTGGTTGATAAGTATTTACCATCTCATATCAGAATTGGACAAAAACTGCCATTTCCAAAGATTAGCATTACTACATTGGCTGCCTCCCTTTATCTCTTATATGTTATTCATAGTTTGTTTTTCTTGCATTGGAAAATCAATCTTTACATAGGGTGTACCGTATTTTTTATTACCTTTATTTATTATCCTCTTTATATCAATTGGCAGAAGATCAAAGAATTTCGTATAAAGTTTGAAAATTTGCAAGATATTATTGATGATCTTGATGCAAGTGACCATCTTAAAGCATTTGCAACAAAGAAATTAGAGAGATTAAAAATACATATTAAAGAGAGCTTAAAAATTGCTATTTTTCTAATTTTAATACCGCTTGCACCCATGTTTTTTATAAAAGATATTGGTGACATATTTCTAAATTATGTCATGCAAAAAACTGGTGTAAGAATAGAAAAAGCGACTTTATATATCAAAGAACCTTATGCCAATTTAATTGAATTACCTAAAAAGACCACTAAAGAGCTAAGCCTTTATAAAACCTTTATTTTTGAGGATGTTAAAGTGTTATTTCAAGGTGTTGGTAAAAGCACTTTAGTTTCTTATAAAGTTAAGGATATTGAAAAACAGATTGTGATTCCTAATGAATATATTACTGTAGAGCGAATTCGTAAGGTTAATAATTAATGTAAATTTCTCTGCCTTATAATAAAGAAAAACTTAATAAAGCTGGGTAATTTTTAGTAAAATAATCAGAATTAGATGGCTAAAATTTAGTTACTGTTGCTAAATAATATTTTTAAGTAGAAATTAATTCTAAAGACACATTGCTTTTATTTTGTGCAAAATGTTATATTTTTTGATAATTTAAAAACTTTAACAAATCTACTACATTTTGTAAAAAGGTCATGATATGCAAGCTTATTTTCACTTTAACTATGTTGTTAATACTAATAATTCAGAAAAGTATCTTTTTGATTTAAAACCTTTTTTTAAAGCTTTCACTAATTGGAAAACTAGTATCACTATTGCTAAAAGATTAGCAAAAGGTGATCAGAAGCTTTTTCTAGTACCAGTCCCTCATGCTAAAAATTTCTATTTATTTATCAGCACCAAAACAAATGAGGCATTTCAGAAAGTTACTGCAACTGAGGAATCAATTGATACGATTGATCTTTTAGAAGATCTGAAGAAAAATGAACAAAATGCGAATGTAGGTTTTGCAGCTTACATACTATTTGATGAAGAAAGAAATTTATTTGTCTATGCAAGCCGACAAGGTGCACCAAGTCTGCCTGTATTTAAAGACTATGTTAATGCTATTTTACCTCAGATTGGTGTAGGTGGTTTTGAGTTTAAAATGGTTGAGCTAGAACATAATATGGATAAGAAGGATGCCGCTGAATTGCCTTATATGGGTAGTACTATTATTCGAGTTGATAGCTTAAACCCTTTATATAATCTTATCGCTGAACATTTATTTCCTGATGCAGATGATAAAAAAGATGTGGAAGAAATTGAAATCACACTTAAGCCAGCGCATAGACAAAATATCCGTTCTTCAGTACGTAGTGCTATTCTAAAACTTAAAGAGCAAGGTTTGGTTAGTATTCGAATAAACGGTAAAAAAGATGGGGAAATGGATAATAAACAAAAGCAATTTCGTGTTACAGAACTTGGTCCAATAACAGCAGAGTTGGACAGTATAGATAATGATTATATCTATAAAGAAATGCAGAGACTTCTTGATGAGAATGTCTTAGTAGCTGAAAAATATAATAGTCAAGTCGCTCATTATAAATTTTCAGATGAGGAGCTAAAAGATCTAACCCGTTTTTATGAAGTTGAAGAGTGGAGTAATCATTAATATAAATTGGCTATACAGCTAATCTAATCTTATTTTATCTTTATGGGATTGCTATTCCATCAAAAATTCTCCATAAAAAAGCCACTTATGATAAGTGGCTTTTTTTGTTGACTCATTATTTACGGCAATCGTCAGACCCTAGCTCATCTTTGGTATAAGTATCATTAATCTTCTTCAACCAAGATTGCTCCTTCTTACCAATCCAAGTAAAGATGTCGCTATAGATAGTCTGATCTTTAGATGGAAGTTCATTTTTAGATTGTCTAATAAATTTAGCCATCCAGCACAAATCGTTTAATTTTTGAGTATTCAAACTTTCTTCAATAACGAAATCCTTTCCAGCTTCAGTTTCAAAAGTTCGTAAAATATCTGCTTTTTCTAAAGTTGAGTAGATCATTGCTTTCTTTACTTCACTCGTTTCAGAAGCTAAAGCTTTTTGGTAAACACGATGATCTGTAATAACCATATTTACTGCTCCACGTGTCGCATTTACTAATGCTTCACGATCACTATTTACTTGTGTATTAGCACAGCCACTAATAGTAAGTAATAGCAAAGGTACAGTAAGTTTTTTAGAAAAGCTGCTGATTGCCAACACTGTGGGGATCTCCATTATATTGTCTATTTTCTTTCATAATCTGGATCATTTTAGGGTTGTAATCCTGATTAAATACCTTTTTAAACATTTCTCTATTAATAAAAAGTGGACCATTATTTCTTCGTAATTTCGTCAAATCAACACTTGCTGATGCAGCATTTAATTTTGAAAGTGTGTCTTTAAGATCCTCAATTTTTGAGTAAATTTCTTTGCCTTGGTCGAATTTGCTTAAGTTACGAAGCTCAAGAAGTTCATCTACAGCGAATGTACTTAAGAAGCGAACTTTAAATGCCGTTTGCTGAAATTCCCCAACAATCCGTGCGCCTTCTTTCATTGCATGTTTGAGTACATAATTATGAAATTTTATGTACATCCCTGTATGAAAAGCAGGATCAGACATATTACTTTCAGGGAGTTTATTAACATCCCATTCCATGCCAAAACGTACTGCCATTAATAGCTCAATATCGTTTTTGACTTCTGACCATTGATTTATATTCATCATAAAATTGTATGGCCGTGCCATGTAATAATTTCTAATTTTTATATGTTCATTACAAAGGGGTTCTGTGATTTCACATACTTTATGTTCATTTGGGTACGAGTCCCATGCTGGTGAAGAGCCTGGGATATTTCGACTATAAGGGTTTCCTAAATTATTATCTGACATTCTTAATTCCATGCATCCATAGGTTTTGATAGATCAAAAGTAGTCAAATCAACCTCTTTGGCTTCTGTACCTGTTTTTATTAATTCGGTATAACCACTTTTATCGGTAAACCCTTCGATTTCAGTGCCGTCAGGGCCTTTTAATTTAAAATATTGTTGCGCAAGTGGTTTGCCAGTTTCTTGATCTTTTAACTGAAATTTAATTCCGTGCTCGTCAGTCTGGGGAACAAAACTATCTTGTGCTTTACTCGCTGGCGAACTTTGAGTTGAACCGCCACCATTATCTTGAACAACTAAGTTTTGTTGAGGGAGTAATTTACAACCACAGGAAAGAGAGTCGTTAACACGGGCAGCAGCTTTCCCAAAGATCTGCATATACGGATCGCCTGACACAATCGTTGCAACAACTTTATGAGTGGGACAGGTCGCTTTGTCACCGACACAGGCAACGGGAATACCGTCGACTAGGAACATGCTGTTCCCAGAAATTACTTGACCACCGCCAGTAGTGGGGCAGCCTATTGTTATATATGGTGTTGCCAAATCTATTCCTTCTTATCTTTATGAAGTGCCAAAATCATACCAAAGAGGGGGTAGACAATACTGTATATTTTTATTGTTCAGTTAAGAATTATTCCCCAAGGCCCCCGTGCCACAACAGAACTTTAATTTTTTGCGCTGATTTAAAGTAATCTACCATTGCGACACAGAGATAAGGGAGCTAAGCCAAACGCTTAGCCCATGTCTTCTTTATCGCACCGCCGTATCACACTAAAAAAAGTAGGGGCAAAGTCCTGTGGGAGAGCAGGACTTTGCAAACTGACATGTTCTAGACGTTGCATAAGCTTATGCGAATACACTTGTTCAAGCCGTTGGTAAATACAGTCGCAACTGGCTTGTGTGTGCCCACCAGACAGGCAAATTTCTTCAAAATCCTGCTGAGTGTGAATGTCGCAACCAGAAACACCGTAATCGCCTATTAAAAGGCTTAAAGCCAAAATAGGTTTATAAAGTTTCATATTATTCTCGTGATAATTTTCACTAAGTTATTAATAAAAAATAAGCCGCTTATATTTAAAGTATTAAAATCATTTAAAAAGGGAATAGTTAACCCGCCTGAAATACAGGAAAATAAAATGATTAAAATTTTAAAATAAAATTATTTATAAATTTAAAATATTTTAGGTGAGAGAAAGCCTAAATTTTAAATAAATAAAATTACGAGAGAGGATAGGGGATTAATATAAAAAATGGCATGGTCAACTCCTGGAATTTATGGAGCTCTACCACCAAAGATCACCGTCAATTGATTATGGTGGTAGAACGAAAAGGGGTTAGCAGACTGGGATCCAAGGAACCAGCACGCGCAAGCGCGTCCCCCTCCCGTCCTACCGCAAAGAAAAGGGACGCAAGGGTCTAACGACTTATAGTAGAACTATAACCA
>Ga0308156_1002809_pt1 | contig 14496 bp, 16 predicted proteins | sample PhyAR2_FD_201041 | JGI IMG/M metagenome (GOLD analysis project Ga0308156, IMG submission 201041) | Phyllosphere microbial communities from UC Gill Tract Community Farm, Albany, California, United States - DLSL A.R2 | ecosystem: Host-associated > Plants > Phyllosphere > Unclassified | place: USA... | reverse complement strand
CGAGTTCGGCGATGCGGGCTTCGATGCTCATGGGGGCTCCTGTTTATCTGGGCGCGGTTTAGCGCGGGGCAAGGGCGGCGTCACCCGTTCGGCGCGCTTTAAAGGTTCGCCAACCGCGCCGTGTCATAGTGCGATCATGGATATGCACCTGACCCCCGACGTCGCCGCCTTCCATGCCGTGCTGGCGCGGTTGTCTCCTGAAAACCGCTCGCGTGTGGACGCCGCCGTGATCCCGGCCGCGCAAAAGGCCGCCGAGGCGGCGCCGCATTGGGACTTCGAAATGCCGGCCAAGGCGGTGGATGCGCTGTTGGGCTCTGATGCCTCCAACGATGTGCGCCGCGGCCTGGTCGCCGCCTGGGCGCTGCAACTGCCCGACCGTGCGGCGGCGATGAACCTGCCGGCCGAGGTCATGGCCCTCTATCCCTACTGGATCGAACAGTTGGCGGGTTTTCTGGACAAAGCTGAAGGCGACTACGTTTTCGACCACTGGTCCAAGGACGTGCGCTTCACCCTGGCGCTCAGCGTGCCGGGGGCCAAGAGCCAGGTCATAGACCTGTCGTCGCCGGTAGGGCCGGGCCAGATCGTCAAACACGTCCGCGATGGTTGGGGCGTCAAACCGCTATTTCGCTATCTGGCGGCGGGCGCCAAGCGCGAGCCTTGGTTAGAGGTTCACACCGAGAGCCGGTGGCTGCGCGGCTTCAATGAGGACGGCTGGAACGAGGCTTGGGCCACGGCGGCCGAGCTGTGCCGCGCGCGGCCTGAATTGGCGGGCATGATCGGCTCGAGTTGGTTCTACGATCCGCCACTGACCGAGATCAGCCCCCGCCTGGCGCACCTGCGCCTGAACCCGTTGAAGGGCGGCGCCTTCATGGTCCACCAAGGACCGGGCGAGATCCACACCGAGCGCGCCGGCACGGCGTCTGCGTCGAGGAAGGCGCTGATCGACAGCGGGGAATACACCGCGCGATCATGGCTGATGATCTGGCCCCGCAACGAGCTGATCGCCTGGGCGGACCGGCGCAAGGCCGCCTGATCTCTCAGGCTGTCGCCATCCGCCACGCCGCCGCGACCGGCTGAATGTCCAGGTCGGCCGCCTTCGCCAGTCGGATCAACCGATCAATATCCTCCGGGCGGCAACCATACGGCGTCGGCGCGTCGCTGACGTCGTGGCCGTAGGCAATCAGCCAGCCTCTGGATGAAGCCGTTTCCTCGACCAGCGCCTCCAGGTCGTAGCCGGGCAGCCGACGGCTCTCCAGGCCTATGGCCTGCAGCAGGTTGCGATCCGAACGGCCGGCGTTGATCCCGTCGCGGACGCCGCGCCCGCACAGGAAGCGTTTGTCGATCACGGCTTTCGATCCCAGGGCGCAATCGCCGAAGGGATAGGCGAAGGTCTGCATTTCGTATCCGTCCAGCCGCTCGGCCACCCAAGTGGCGTTGCGGGCCAGGCTGGCTTCCAGTTCGGCCGGCGACAGGGTCAGGGTTGAGACATGCTCATAGGTGTGGCAGCCGACTTCGTGCCCGGCCTCATGGAGGGCTTGCAAGTGCTCCACCTCAAACTGGGGCAGGTCCAGATTGCGACCGCCCGACAGGCCTCCACAGACATAGTAGGTCGCCTTGACCCCGTGCTGGGCCAGGATCGGTCCGGCCTCGGTCCAGGCCGATGCGGGAATATCGTCGAACGACAGGCTGAGGACGCCGCGCCCGGGCCGCACGTCGGCAGGACGGACATCGAGATAGCGGCCGGCGCGGCGACGCATCTTGTCGAAAAAGGCGCTCATGCCCGCCTTGTCGCACGACGGGCTTAAGGCCGGGTTTCAGACCGTGACGGGTTGAGCCGTCAGACCGCGCACGCCGAAGACGCGGCGATAGCGTTCGATCTCAACGGGATCGCCGACCGCTTTCGCCGGATTGTCCGACAGTTTGACGGCGGGTCGGCCGCCGGCCTCGACCACCTTGCAGACCAGGGAGATCGGCTCCAATTCGGGCGCGAAGGCGGGCGAACAGTCGCGGAAATCGTTGGTCAGATTGGTGCCCCAGCCGAAGCTAAGACGCGCGCGACTGTGGAAATGGGCGTGGGTCGCCTCGACTCCATCGATATCCATGCCGTCAGAAAAGATCAGCAGCTTCTCTTTCGGATCGCGCCCATGCGACCTCCACCAATCGATCAGGCGGTCGCCGGCCGGGATGGGCGGGGCTGAGTCGGGCCGAAAACCCGTCCAGTCCGCGACCCAATCGGGCGCCTGGTCCAGAAACGCCTCGGTGCCGAAGGCGTCGGGCAGGACGATGAGGAGATTGCCCGCGTAGTGCCGACGCCATCCGTCCAGCACCGCATACGGCACCTGGGCCAGCGCCGCGTCGTCGGGCGCCAGGGCCGCCAGAACCATCGGCAGTTCGTGGCCATTGGTGCCGATGGCCTCCAGATCGTTCTCCATCGCATGCAGGACGTTGGAGGTTCCGATAAAGGATTTGCCCAGACCTTCCTTCAACGCCTGAATGCACCAGCGTTGCCACAGGAAGCCGTGCCGCCGCCGCGTGCCGAAATCCGATAGGGCGAGGTCGGGCAGAGCGCGAAGCCGCTCGACCTTGGACCACAGCCGCGTCTTGGCGCGCGAATACAGGATATCCAGCTCAAACCGGCCCAGCCGCCGCATCCCGACCCGACAGCGCAGCTCGTTCAGGATCGCCAGCGCCGGGATTTCCCACAGCGTCACCTCGGCCCAGACGCCCGAAAAGGTCAGCACATACTGCCCGTCCTGAACCGACAGGTCGTAGTCCGGCAGGCGATAATCGGTCAGCCAGCCGATGAAGTCGGGCGAGAAGATCTGCTTCACGCCATAGAAGCTGTTGCCCGCCAGCCAGACCAGTTCCTTGTTGGTGAAACGCAAGGTGCGGGCGTGATCCAGTTGCTCACGCAGGGCGTCGATATCGATCTCGTCGGCCAGACGCACGGTCTTGGTGCGGTTGATGACCTGGAAGACGACCGGCACGTCGCGATGCTCGCGCCATATCATTTGCAGCATCAGCAGCTTGTAGAAGTCCGTGTCCAGCAGGCTGCGGACGATCGGGTCCAGGCGAAAGCCATGGTCATAGGCGCGTTTGGCGAGATCCATGCCCTGTCCTACGGCTTCAGCGCGCGGCCCGCCACCACCGCGTCCTTGCCGAACTTTTCGCGCAGCACGTCGATGGCGCGCTCCGTCTTCAAGGCGCGCGTCTCGGTGGTCTGAAACAGGCCGGCGGGCGCGTCCTCGGCGTCCTGCACGTCCGCCATGCCGATGCCGATCAGGCGATAGGGGCGGCCCAGCTCGGGTTTCAGCAGATCGCGCCCCGCGGCGAACAGGGCGCGGGCGGTCTGCACCGGGTCGGGCAGGGTGACGCGGCGGGTCACGATCTTGAAGTCGGTGCGCCGCAGCTTCAACACCAGCACCCGGCTGGCGACGCCGTCGCGCCGGGCCTTGGACGCCAGTTTCTCGCACAGGGGCCACAGCTCGGCCTCCAGCGCCTCCGCCGACGTCAGGTCTTCGTTGAAGGTGGTTTCGGCGCTCATCCCCTTGCGATCGCGTTCGGGATTCACGGCGCGCGCGTCGCGGGCATGGGCCAGATCGTGCAGGCGCAGACCGGATTCGCCGTAACGTTTGACCAGGTCGCGCACGTCCGCCCGCGCCAGATCGCCGATGGTCGAGTAGCCGTCGCTGCGCAACGCCTTGCCGAACACCGGCCCGACGCCGGGCAGGGCGGTGACGGGGCGCGGCGCCAACAGGGCCTGGGCGTTGGCGGCGCCGACGACGGAGAAGCCGCGCGGCTTGTCCATCTCCGACGCCATCTTGGCCAGGAAGCGGTTGGGCGCCAGGCCGATGGAGACGGTCAGACCGGTCTCGTCCTCGATCTGCTTCTGGAAGCGGATCAGTTGCAGCGCCGGCGGGCCGCCGTTCAGCCGCTCTGTGCCCGAGAGATCGACCCAGGCCTCATCCAGCGACAACGGCTGGATCAGAGGTGTCAGCTGTCCCAACGCCCCCAGAATGCGCTGCGATTCGAAGACGTATTTGGTGAAATCCGGCCGGATCACCTCGGCCTCGGGACAGGCCTTCAGCGCCTTGAACATCGGCATGGCCGAGCCGACGCCATACTGGCGCGCGACATAGCAGGCGGTGGAGACCACGCCGCGCTTTCCGCCGCCGACGATGACCGGCTTGTCGCGCAGTTCTGGCCGGTCGCGCTTCTCCACCGAGGCGTAGAAGGCGTCGCAGTCCATGTGGGCGATCGACAGCTGGTCCAGTTCGGCGTCTGCGACCACGCGCCGCGATCCGCACGCCGGACAGCGGTGCTCGCGCGGCCCGGCGGGATCTTCGCCGGTCCACAGGCAGTCGCGACAGATGGCCTTGATGGCCACGCTTAAGGTCTCCGTAAGGTTGGCTTCACCCCAACTTAAGACTGGGCGCCTACGAATGCGACCAACGAGGCGTCCCGCGTTCGAGGGGCGCGCAGGTCAGGTGATGATGTCCAAGAAAGTCCTCATCGTCGAGGATAACGAGCTGAACATGAAGCTTTTTCATGATCTGCTCGATTCCCAGGGCTATGAGACCCTGCAGACCCGCGAGGGCCTGCAGGCGCTCGCCCTGGCGCGCGCCCATCATCCCGACCTGATCCTGATGGATATCCAGTTGCCGGAAATCTCGGGCCTGGAAGTCACCAAATGGCTGAAGGACGACGAGGAACTGAACCACATCCCCGTCATCGCCGTCACCGCCTTCGCCATGAAGGGCGATGAGGAGCGGATCCGTCAGGGCGGCTGCGAGGCCTATATCTCCAAACCCATCTCGGTGATGCATTTCCTCGAAACTATCCGGCAGCACCTCGGATGAGCGCCCGTATCCTCGTCGTCGACGATGTGGACGTGAACGTCCGCTTGCTCGAAGCCAAGCTGACCATCGAATACTACGATGTGCTGACCTGCAACGACGGCGCGTCGGCCTTGGCCATCGCCGCCGAGCACCAGCCGGACCTGATCCTGCTGGACGTCATGATGCCCGGCATGGACGGGTTCGAGACGTGCCGACGGCTGAAGGCCCAGGCTGAGACGCGCCATATTCCCGTCGTGCTGGTCACGGCGCTGGACGGACGCGAGGATCGGATCAAGGGGCTTGAGGCCGGCGCCGACGACTTCCTGACCAAGCCCATCGACGACGTCATCCTTTTCGCACGGGTCAAGTCGCTGACGCGGCTGAAGCACGTCATGGACGAGCTGCGTGAGCGCGAGGAAAGCGGCCGTCGCCTGGGCGTCGATTCGGACAATGCCGCGCGGCTGCGTAGCGAGGGCGGGCGCGTTCTGATCGTCGACGACGACCAGCGTCAGGCCGAGAAGATCGCCCAGGAACTGAGCGGCGAACATCGCGTCGCCATCGAAACCGATCCCGAGGCGGCGCTGGTCGCGGCCAAGGGCGCGCTGGATCTGATCATCGTTAACGTCGCCGCCGCCAGCTTCGACGGCCTTCGGATCGTCGCCCAAGCCAAGTCGGGCGATGCGCGCCGCGCGCCGATTCTGGCGATCGTGGAGCCGACCGAACGGCCGCGCATGATCAAGGCGCTGGAACTGGGCGCCGCCGACATCCTGCCGCGCCCCGTCGATACCGAAGAACTGTCGGCGCGGGTTCGCACCCAGATCCGGCGCAAGCGCTACACCGACTTCCTGCGCCAAAAGCTGGACAGCAGCATGGAAATGGCCGTCACCGACGCCCTGACCGGCCTGCACAATCGGCGCTACATGACCGGTCAGTTGCAGGCGCTGGTGGGTCGTGCGGCCCAGGGCGGCGCCCAGGTGGCCGTGCTGGTTTTGGACATCGACCACTTCAAGTCGGTCAATGACAGCTTCGGCCACGACGCCGGCGACGAGGTGCTGGTGGAGTTCGCCGTGCGCTTGGCCACCAATGTCCGGGCGGTGGACCTGCCGTGCCGCATGGGGGGCGAGGAGTTCGTGGTGGTCATGCCGGGCGCCAGCCTGGAAGACGCCGGCCGCGTCGCCGAACGGATTCGCCGCGACGTCGCCTCCGCGCCGTTCCGCGTGATGGGCGGCAAGGAGCAGATCACCATCACCATCTCGATCGGCGTGGCCGCCACGACCGGTGACGGCGATACGCCCGAAGGCCTGCTGAAGCGCGCCGACGAAGGAGTCTATGAGGCCAAGGCCGCCGGCCGCAACCGGGTCATCGCCAAGGCGGCGTAAACCCCCTCCGACACAACGAAAAACGCCCGGCTGGAGACCAGCCGGGCGTTTTAAATTCTCAGCCGATCAAGGACTTACTTGATCTTGCCTTCCTTGAACTCGACGTGCTTGCGCACGACGGGGTCGTACTTCTTGACGACCATTTTTTCGGTCATGGTGCGGGCGTTCTTCTTGGTGACATAGAAGAAGCCGGTGTCGGCCGTGGAGTTCAGGCGGATCTTGATGGAAGCCGGTTTGGCCATCGGAATTACCTCTGCGACGGCGAAAGCCGCTTAAAATAAGAGGCGCGGAACATACTCAGGATCGCCCCAAAGTCAACGGGCGCGATGCCACGTTGATGAGGTGGAACGCACATATAGTCTGACCGCATGAAAATCGCATCTCTGCTGGCCGCTGCGGCCCTGACGTCCGTGTCATGCGTGGGCGTCGCAACGGCCGATCCGGCTCAGTCCCAGGACGATTTCCTGGCGCGCTTGAACGTCCTGTGCGGCCAACGATTCGAAGGTCGTGTCGTCACCACCGACGCCGCCGACGCCAGGTTCGCCAGCGAGCGGTTGGTCATGCATGTCCGCGACTGCTCGCCGGACGAAGTGCGTATTCCCTTCGCCGTGGGGTCGGATCGTTCGCGGACCTGGGTCGTGACCAAGACGGACGCGGGCCTTCGACTGAAGCACGATCACCGACACGCGGACGGCACGACCGACGTGCTGCACTGGTACGGCGGCGATACGGTCCACGCCGGCACGGCCGAGCGGCAGGAATTCCCGGTCGACGCCGAATCGATCGCCCTGTTCAACGGGAACGACGCGGCCGTCTCGACCACCAATGTCTGGGCGATGGAGGTCCATCCCGATCGCATGTTCGCCTACGAACTACGTCGTCCCAACCGACATTTCCGCGTCGAGTTCGACCTGACCAAGCCGATCGCCGACTGAAGGATCAAACGACGCGCCAGGTCTGGATCGGCCGGACGGTGGCGCAGGCGGGGCCGCTGTCCTTGGCGCGGCCGGGCAGGACGACTTCCAGCACCTCGCCTTGGCGCGCCTGGGCCAGGAGGTCGGCGGGAATGTCGTGGACGTCGATCTTGGCGCGTCGGCTCCATTCGCTGGCGTGCTGTCCTGCCGACGTGCCGATGGCGATATAGACGAACCGCCGCGTTGCGCCCTCGCGCCGCACGAACGGGCCGGTCAGGCGGCCATCCTCGGACAAGGTGACGGGCGCGTCGAAGCTGATCGGGCCTTTGGCGGCGATGCGCAGCTCGACCGGCCTGTTCGCCTTGTCCTGCAGGCTGTAGGCGACGCCCGCGACCGGATCGGCGATCGTCAGGCGCAGGGTGATCGTCGTTCCGGCCATGTCAGTCCCTGTGTTCCACCGTATGTCGACCGCGCACCATCCGCACGAAGGGCAGGGGGCGGTTCGGGTGTTCCAACCGCTCGGCCAACTCCCCCAACACGAACCGGGTGATGGCCGGCAGGTCCAGTGCGCGCGCCTCGTCCAACGGCAGCCAGGCGATCTCGTCCAGTTCGCCCGACCCCGCGGTCGGCTCCGGGTTCAGCAAGGCCTCGGCCGGCGCCATGAAGAACCGGGCGTCGAATCGGCGGGTCCGGCCCGGCGGCGTAATGGCGCGCGCGACATAGGACAGGACCGACAGATCGGGCAGGGCGCCCGCCTGGCGATACTCACGCCACGGACCGGCGACGGAGGCGCGGGGCGCGGGCCGCCCCAAAATCAGCCCCGTCTCCTCGAACGTCTCGCGCACCGCCGTCAAGGCCAGGGCCCGCGCACGCCGAGCGGGCAGTTCGCCTTCCAGCCGCCGCGCAACCTCGCCCGACAACTCACCCGTCGCGGCGGCGGTGAAGTCGCTGCGATCGATCCGCCCGCCCGGAAACACCCATTTCGACGCCATGAAGACATGGCCCGGCGCGCGCCGCCCCATCAACACCTCGGGCCGCTCGCCGCCGCGCGTCAGGATCAGCGTCGCCGCATCCTTCGGCCGCTGAGCCCCGCCGACACGCGGAGCGTCGGCCAGATCCTGAGCAGCGTCGAATGGGCTCACTTGCGCTTGCCCTTCCTCACGCCCTTCAGGCCGCCGGAGGGTTTGGAGCCGTTGCGGGGCTTGGGGCCGCCTGGCCGGTTCTTGCCGCGCATCGGCGGACCGTCGCCGCCGCGTCCGCGCATTCCGTAGCGTGGGGCCGGGGCGTTGGGATCGCGGGGTTCGGGTTCGCTGAGCATTTCGAACACCAGACCGCCGGTGACGGGCGTGGCTTCGCGCAGCTTGACCTCGACCATGCGGCCCAGGGTGAACCGTTTGCCGGTGCGTTCGCCGACCAAGGCGTGGGCGCGATCGTAATGGGTGAAGTATTCGCTGCCGAGCGTTGAGACAGGCACCAGGCCGTCCGCGCCCGTGTCCTCCAGACGAATGAACAGGCCGAACCGCGTCACGCCGGTGATCCGTCCGGCGAAGGTCGCGCCGACGTGCTCCTCCAAATAGGCGGCAATGTAGCGGTCCATGGCGTCGCGCTCTGCGGCCATCGACCGGCGCTCGGTCATGGTCACGCCCTCGGCGATGGCCGGCAGTTCGGCGATCTCGCGATCCGTCAGCCCATCCTTGCCCAGGTTCAGCGCCCGGATCAGGCCGCGGTGGACGATCAGGTCGGAATAGCGCCGGATCGGCGAGGTAAAGTGGGCGTAGCGATCCAGGTTCAGGCCGAAGTGGCCGATGTTCTCCGGAGAGTAGATCGCCTGCATCTGGCTGCGCAGGACAACCTCGTTGACCACGTCGGCGTGTTCGGTGTCGCGCGTCTCGTCCAGCAGCTTGTTGAACCGCCTGGTCGTACCTGGCTCGCCCTTGTTCCAGGGCTTGCCGATGGTCGACAGGAAGTCGGCCAGGTTGAAGATCTTCTCCTGGCTGGGCGCGTCGTGGACGCGGTAGATCAGCGGCGTCCTCTTCTGCTCCAGCGTTTCGGCGGCGCAGACGTTGGCCTGGATCATCATCTCTTCGATCAGCCGATGCGCCTCCAGCGAGGCTCGTTTCTCGATGGACGCGATGCCGCCATCCGGGGCCATGCGGATGCGGCGTTCGGCCGATTCGATCTGCAGCGGACTGCGCTTCATCCGCCCTTTCAGCATGGCGTGATAGGCGTTCCACAGCGGATAGAGGATCGCCTCCATGATCGGGCCGGTCGTGTCGTCCGGTTGTCCATCGATGGCGGCCTGCGCCTGTTCGTAGCTGAGCTTGGCGTGCGACCGCATCAAACCGCGCACGAACCGATGTCCGGTCTTTCGGCCGTCCTTGTCGAAGACCATTCGCACGGCGAGACAGGCGCGGTTCTCGCCCTCCTTCAGGCTGCACAGACCGTTTGACAGCACTTCCGGCAGCATCGGTTCGACGCGATCGGGAAAATAGGTCGAGTTGCCCTTGTCGCGCGCCTCTCGGTCTAGTTGGCTGCCGGGGCGGACGTAGGCGGCGACGTCGGCGATGGCGACCCAGACGATCCAGCCGCCCTCATTCTTCGGATCCTCATCGCGCGCCGCATAGACGGCGTCGTCGTGGTCGCGCGCATCGGCGGGGTCGATGGTGATGAAGGGAACCTCGCGCAGGTCCTCGCGGCCCTTCAGCGTCGGCAGGGCCTGATCCTCGGCCTCGCGTTCGACCGCTTCGGAGAAGCCCGTCGGGACGCCGTGGGCGTGGATGGCGATCAGGGAGGCGGCGCGGGGATCATCCTCCTTGCCGATGTGCTCCAGGATCTTGCCGCGCTTGGGACCGTAGCGGTGGTCGCCTTTCTCAACGGCGGCCAGAACCAGGTCGCCGTCACGCAGGTCGCCGGACTGGGCCTGGGGCACCAGCAGCACGTCCTTGGACCGACGGTCGACCGGCTCGACGCGGGTCTCGCGCGCCGACTTGCGAATGACGCCCAGGACGCGGTTGGTCCCCACGTCCAGCTTCTTGATCAGCCGGGCTTCCCAACCCTCGGCGCCGCGCTGGAACTTCACCAGCACGCGATCGCCCAGGCCAGGGGCGGCCTTGGACTTGTCGGGCATCAGAAGGGCGCGCGGGGCGTCGGGACTGGCCTCGACCAGGCGAACATACAGTTCGCCGTCGCCATCGCGTTCGATCACATCGGCGACGCCGACGGGGGGCAGGGCGCCGGCTTCGGAAAAGCCCTTGCGACCGCGTTTGCCCAGTCGCCCTTCGGCTTCCAGTTCGCGGATCATTTCGCGCAGGGCCCGGCGGTCGCCGCCTTTCAGTCCGAAATGGCGCGCGATGTCGGTCTTCTCGGCCGATCCGGCCTCGCGCAGGAAGGCGACGAGAGTGTCTTTGTCGGGGAGACCGGCGGGCGGTCTCTTGGATGATTTGGTCATTATGTCTTTCGTAGCGCGGAACCGCGCCCTTGAGTAAATCTTGAGGGGTCAAATCTTGCGTGAGTTGACCGCGTGAAGGCGGGGCTTCAGCTTCCGCCCGCCCCGAATGGAGTTTTCGATGTCCCTGACCGCCCCCGCCCTGAGCGCGACCGTCTCGTCGCCGCTGGATCTGATCGGCAAGACGCCGATGGTGGAGGTGACGAAGATCGACACCGGCCCGTGCCGCCTGCTGCTGAAGCTGGAGTCCCAGAACCCCGGCGGTTCGATCAAGGACCGGATCGCCATCTCGATGCTGGACGCCGCCGAGCGCGAAGGCTTCCTGAAGGAGGGCGGCACCATTGTGGAGGCGACGGCGGGCAATACCGGCCTGGCGCTGACGCTGGTCGGTCGGGCCAGGGGATATAAGGTGCTTCTGGTCATCCCGGACAAGATGTCCAAGGAAAAGATCCAGCATCTCAGGGCGATGGGCGCCGATGTTCGTCTGACGCGTTCGGACGTCCCGCATGGCCATCCGGAATATTACACAGACATGGCCGAGCGTCTGGCCCAGGGCATTCCCGGCGGCTTCTACGTCAATCAGTTCGCCAACGCCGCCAACGCCGAGGCCCATGTGAAGACGACGGGCCCCGAAATCTGGGAGCAGACGGGCGGCGACATCGACGCCTTCGTCGCCGGCATCGGTTCGGGCGGCACGATCACCGGCACGGCGCAGTTTCTGAAGAGCGTTGGCTCGAAGGCCCAGATCATCCTGGCCGATCCGGTCGGATCGACCCTGGCCGGCATCGTCAACGACGGCGTGCCGGGACCGGAAGGCAGCTACACCGTCGAGGGAATCGGTCAGAACTTCGTGCCTGACACGGCGGATATGAGCCTGATCGACAAGGCCTATTCGATCCCTGACGCCGAGGCGATCGCCACGGCGCGCGAACTGCTGCTGAAGGAAGGCATCCTGGCCGGCTCTTCTTCCGGCACCCTGATCGCCTCGGCGCTGCGCTGGTGCCGCGAGCAGACGGAAGCGAAGACCTGCGTCACCTTCGTCTGCGACACCGGAGCCAAATATCTGTCCAAGGTCTATAACGACGCCTGGCTGGCTGATCAGGGCCTGGGCGAGCGCGAGCTGCACGGCGATCTGTCGGACCTGATCAACCGCAAATACGAGAAGGGCGACGTCGTGGTCGCCGGGCCGGGCGACACCCTGGACACCGCCTTCAAGCGGATGAAGGGCGCCGACGTCTCGCAACTGCCGATCATCGAAGATGGCCGGCTGGTCGGGATCCTGGACGAAAGCGACCTGATCCGCATCATGAACACCGACGAGATTACGCGGAAGGAACGGTTCGCCAAGCCCGTGGCCTCGGCCATGACGCGCGATCTGGACACGCTTCAGGTCAATGAGCCGCTCGACGCGCTGATCCCCGTCTTCGATCGCGACCGCGTGGCCATCGTGCTGGACGGCGAGCGGTTCGTCGGTCTGATCACACGCACCGACCTGATCAACCACCTCAGCCTGAACCGCTGATATGTCCTGGCTCAAAAAAATCTTAGGAAAGGTTGACGGCGCTGCAGCGCCAACGACCGGCAAGTTGGAGAGCAGCTTCGTCTATGTCCGGATGCCGGGCGACGTTCAGCCCGTCGAACGTCACTACCTTTTCGAAGATCCGATCGAGGAGCAACTGAAGATCCGTCATCTGGGCTATGTCAGCGGCGGCGGCACGATGCAGTCAGAGCCAGACGAAAACGGAGTCAGCAGCATCATACTAACCGGCATCGATATCGAGGCGGACGATCTCGACGGGGTTCGCGATCTGCTGAGAACTCTGTTGCCAGACCTGGGCGCGCCGATGGAAACCCAGATCGAATACACCGTAGGCGAGACGCGGCTTCAGGATCGGCTGACCGCCGAGGGATGGATCGAGAATGAACCTCGGACCGACCTTCATCCTGGCTTTGACCTTTAAGGACGACCGATGAGCGACAAGAAGAACAGCCAGGGCTTTTCGACCCGCGCCATCCATGCCGGCCAGCATCCCGACCCGACGACGGGTGCGGTGATGACGCCGATCTACGCCACCTCGACCTACGCCCAGGAAAGCCCGGGCGTGAACAAGGGTTATGAGTATGCGCGGGGCAAGAACCCGACGCGCGAGGCGTTCGAGGCCTGTATCGCGGACCTGGAGGGCGGCACGCACGGGTTCGGTTTCGGCTCGGGCATGGCGGCGACCTCGACGGCGCTGGAGTTGCTGGATGCGGGCGATCACATCGTCACCGGCGACGACCTGTACGGCGGCTCGTGGCGACTGTTCGAGCGGGTGCGCAGGCGGACCATGGGGCTGGACTTCGCCTATGTGGACCTGAGCGACATCGCGGCGGTCGAGGCGGCGATCACCCCGATGACCAAGATGCTGTGGGTCGAGACGCCCACCAATCCCCTGATGAAGCTGGCCGATATCGCCGCCCTATCGAAGGTGGCCAGGGCGCATGGGTTGCTGCTGGTCGTGGACAACACCTTCGCCACCCCGTTCTGCCAGCAGCCGCTGAGCCTGGGGGCGGACGTGGTCATGCACTCGGCGACCAAATACCTGAACGGCCATTCGGACATCATCGGCGGTGTGCTGGTGACGGCCGATCCCGATCTGGCGACCCGGGTCAAGTTCCTGCAGAACTCGGTCGGCGGGATCATGGGGCCGTTCGACGCCTTCCTGGCCAACCGGGGCTTAAAGACCCTGGCGCTGCGGATGAAGGCGCACTGCGAGAACGCGCTGACCATCGCGCGCTGGCTTGAAACGCGCGCGGGGATCGCCAAGGTGATCTATCCCGGCCTGATCGCTCACCCTCAGCATGAGCTGGCCGCGCGCCAGATGCACGGCGGGTTCGGCGGGATGGTGACGGTGATCCTGGAGGGCGATCTGGAGCGCACGAAGCGGGTGTTGGAGCGGGTTCAGGTCTTCACCTTGGCGGAGTCGCTGGGCGGGGTCGAAAGCCTGGTGAACCACCCGGCGATCATGACCCACGCCAGCGTGCCCAAGGAGGTGCGCGAGGCGGGCGGCGTGACCGACAACCTGATCCGGCTGTCGGTCGGGGTCGAGAACGTCGAGGACCTGATCGCGGATCTGGATCAGGCTCTGGGCTGATCTCAGCTTGAGGGAAGGGCTGTCTGGTGGCCGGTGACCGGCGGCAGCTTCTTCTTGGGGGCGGCGCGCTTGACCGGAGCCTTTGCGGGTTTGGGCAGGGCCGCGCGGCGGGCCATTTCGGTGTCAATGACCGGGATGATATCGCTGGCGGCCATGACCTGGGTCGAGGCGCCGTGTTCGACCAGGCGGGCGGTGTTGGCGCGCAGCGTCGTCAGGTCGGCGTCGGTCATCGCGGGGATCATGTCGGCGAGCGGGGTCATGCGGGCGTCCTTGGCGAAAATAGGCATCAGGGCCGGCGCGCGAGGCGCCAGCCCTTCAGCTGATTGAAGGCGATTTCGACCACGACGCGGTCGCCCAGCAGAGACACGCCGTTCGGCGCGCCCAAGGTCGGCAGGACCGTGACGATGTGGCCGTTGTCGAGGCGGACCTTGCGGCCGCCCAGAGGCAGAAGCTTCGTCACCTCGCCATCGAAGGCGATGGCGTGAGCGTTCAGAAGCGTGTCCTACTCCGCCGCCGTAAGGCGACCGGCGGACTCTTTGCCGGAGCGCGAATCGCGCTCGATTTCGTAGGAAATCTTCTGGCCTTCGTTCAACGAGCCGACGCTCGAGGTTTCGACGGCCGAGGCATGGACGAAGACGTCCTTGCCGCCGTCATCGGGTGCGATGAAGCCGTAGCCTTTGGTGGGGTTGTACCATTTTACAGTGCCGGTAGCCATTTGGAGACCTCCGTCTGGCGTTGACCGCAGGGAGGGATCCCTGGTCGGCCTGTCGGGTCTGAATGGGATCG
>Ga0308156_1002806_pt1 | contig 14504 bp, 15 predicted proteins | sample PhyAR2_FD_201041 | JGI IMG/M metagenome (GOLD analysis project Ga0308156, IMG submission 201041) | Phyllosphere microbial communities from UC Gill Tract Community Farm, Albany, California, United States - DLSL A.R2 | ecosystem: Host-associated > Plants > Phyllosphere > Unclassified | place: USA... | reverse complement strand
CCCTGGCGTCCGGGTGCGCTGGACGAGCGGCCAGGTGCCGATTCCGGGGTGGCTCATGGCGTCAGCGGTAGAACCGGTAGAGGCCGCGCGCGACGACGGCGGGGCGCCCGGCGCCCTCGATCTCGAACGTCTGGTCGACCGTGAACTGCACCCCGTCGCCCTTGACCTCCTCGACCTCGGCGATGACCGCGTTCATCCGGACCCGGGACCCCACGGGCACCGGCGAGATGAAGCGCACCTTGTCGAGCCCGTAGTTGACCTTCGTGCTCACGTCCTCGACCTCGAGCAGCTCGGTCCAGAACCGCGTCGCGAGCGAGAGCGTCAGGAAGCCGTGGGCGATGGCGCCGCCGAAGGGTCCGTCCTTCGCGCGCTCGGGGTCGGTGTGGATCCACTGGTGGTCGTCGACGGCGTCGGCGAAGGTGTTCACCCGGTCCTGGGCGATCTCGGCCCAGTCGGTCCAGCCGAGATCGGTCCCCGCGAGCGAGGCGAGCTCGTCGAACGTGGCGGTGGTGGTCATGCTTCCTCCATGGGTGGGGTGGTCAGGCGAAGGCCGATGCACCGGTGAGCGATCGGCCGACGATGAGGGCGTTGATCTCGTGCGTTCCCTCGTACGAGTAGACGGCCTCCGCATCCGCGAAGAACCGGGCGGCGTGATGCTCGAGCAGCAGTCCGTTGCCGCCCAGCACCTCGCGCGCGAGCGCCGCCGTCTCCCGCGCCCGCTCGGCGGTGACCATCTTCGCGAGCGCCGAGCTCTCGTCGCTCCAGCTGCCGGCGTCCTGGTTCGCGGACAGGGCGGCCACCAGCGCGAGCGACGACGTGGTGTTGCCGAGCATGCGGGCGAGCTTCTCCTGCACGAGCTGAAATCCGCCGAGCGAGCGGCCGAACTGCTGCCGCTGCGCCGTGTAGCGCAGGGCCGCATCGAGCGCACCGGCCTGCAGGCCGGTGGCGATCCACGCCACATCCGAGCGCATGCGCCGCAGCAGCCCGGCGACGTCGCGCCAGCCGTTGACGCGCTGCAGGCGGCGCTCCTCGGCGACGCGCACCCCGCGCAGGGTGATGTGCGCGTTCTGCAGGGGGCGCAGCGAGACCTTGCCGGTGATGATCCGGATGTCCACGCCGGGGTCGTGGCGGTCGACGAGGAAGGCCTTGACCTGCCCGTCGGCCTCGTCGCGCGCGAACACCGCGAGCACGTCGGCGGCGTCGGCCCCGCCGATCCAGCGCTTCTCGCCGTCGATCACCCACACGTCGCCCTCGCGGCGGGCGCGGGTGGCGAGGCCCCCGGCGATGTCGGACCCGTGGTCGGGCTCGGTGAGGCAGAAGACGCCCCGCATCTCGAAGGACCGGACCAGCGGATCAAGCTGCGCGGCCTGCTCCGGAGAGGCGCCATGGCGGATGGTGGTGCGGAACAGGCCCGCCTGGGCCGTGTAGATCGTGGCGGCCGACACATCGGCGCGGGCGAGGATGAAGCACCGGAAGCCCGAGAACATGCTCGAGTCGGCCTCGGACTCCTCGACGCCCTCGGGGTCCATCAGGCGCAGGGGCACAAGCGACCCGAGCACCGCGTCGGGCATGGTCGCGTCGTCCCACGCGCCCGCCATGTGCGGCACGACGTCGCGCTCGAGCGTCTCCGAGAGCCGCTCGAGCACCCGCCGCGCCGGGGCGCTGAGGTGGCGCTCGGCGAAGCCGAGACGGCCGAGCACCGGGTCGTTCATGTCAGGCCCAGCAGCCGCGCGGCGTTGTGCTTCATGATCCCCGGCAGCACCTCGGGCCTGAACGATCCGGCGGTCTCGGCGTCCCGGATCCATCGATCCGGGGTCAGCAGGGGGAAGTCGGATCCGAACAGGATCCGATCCTTCAGGATCGAGTTCGCGTGGCGCACCAGCTCGGCCGGGAAGTACTTGGGGCTCCAGCCCGACAGGTCGATCCACGTCGAGTGCTTGTGGGTGGCGACGGAGAGGGCCTCGTCCTGCCAGGGCACCGAGGGATGCGCCATCACGATCTGGAGCCGCGGGAACGAGGCGGCCACCTCGTCGAGCAGCATCGGGTTCGACAGCGCCAGGCGCAGCCCTCGCCCGCCCGGCATCCCCGCGCCGATGCCGGTCTGCCCGGTGTGGAACAGCGCGGGCACGCCCGCCTCCTCCAGCAGCGCGTAGAGCGGGAACCAGCGCTCCTCATCCGGCGAGAAGCCCTGCACGGTCGGGTGGAACTTGAAGCCCCTCACGCCGTGGTCCTCCAGCAGGCGCCGCATCTGGTCGATGGCGTCCGCGCGATGCGGGTCGACAGAGCCGTACGGGATCAGGACGTCGCTGTGCCGCGCGGCGCCCTCGGCGATCTCGGCGCTCGAGATCGGCGGCTGCCCGAGGTGGGTGGTCGCGTCGACCGTGAAGACGACCGCCGCCATCCGGCGCTCGCGGTAGTAGGCGGCGATCGCGTCGAGATCGGGCCGGGGCCCGTCCGTGCGGAAGTAGCGGCTCGCCGCCTCCTGCAGATCCGCCGGCAGCGACGAGTGCCCGTGCGCATCGATCTCGATGTGGACGTGCGTGTCGATCGCCTCGATCGCGTCGAGGTCGATCGCGCACTCGTAGCGGGTCACGGGCGCTGCAGGTCTTCGGGCAAGGGCGGGAACGTCTCGCCCACCGACTGGAGCGCGCCGACCGCCTCGGGGAACGACTCGACGAGGGCGTCGTACGTCCAGCCGCCCTCGCGGTACGCGGTGGCGACGGGCTCGGGGTGCGACCACAGCTGGAGACGGTCGCCGCCGACGCCGATCGCCTGGCCGGTGACGCCGGACGCCTCGTCCGAGGCGAGGTAGGCGATGAGCCCCGAGACGTCGGCAGAGGTGCCGAAGCCCAGGTCGTGGCGGAAGAAGGCGGGCATCGCCTCGCCCTTCTCGTCGGCCTCCACGGCCGCGGCGAAGTACGGGACAGTCGCCGTCATCGCGGTGGCGGCCACCGGGATGACCGCGTTGACGGTGATCCCGGCCTTCTTGAGCTCCATCGCCCAGGTGCGCACCATGCCGACGATGCCGGCCTTGGCGGCCGCGTAGTTGGTCTGGCCGAAGTTCCCGCGCTGGCCGGTCGGCGATCCGATCGCGATGATCCGGCCGCCCTCGCCCTGCTCGCGGAGGCGGATCGCGGCCTCGCGCACGACGGTGAACGTGCCGCGCAGGTGCACGCCGATGACGGTGTCGAAGTCGTCGTCGCTCATCTTCCAGAGCACGGTGTCACGCAGCACGCCGGCGTTCGTGACGACGATGTCGAGACGGCCGTAGGTGTCGAACGCGGTGTCGACCAGTGCCTTCGCCGTCTCAGTCGGGCCGACGGGCGCGACGACCGCGGTGGCCGTGCCGCCGGCGCCGACGATCGCGTCGACCGCCTCCGAGGCGGCGGTCTCGTCGACGTCGTTGACGACGACAGACGCGCCCTGCCGAGCGAGCTCCTGCGCGTAGGCGAGGCCGAGGCCTCGGCCCGATCCGGTGACGATGGCGACCTTGCCGGTGAGCGTCATAGGGGAATCTCCTTCGATCGGACTCAGCGAATCGCACATTCTTGAGAATGTCAACGATTGATTCCCTCCATCTTGTAGAGTCGGCTCATGACGAGCGACCTGCGCACCGGCGGACCCCTGCTCAACGACACGGCGTTCCTGCTCGCGCGCGCGAACGCGCAGTCGCTCGCCGCGGCCCACGCGGCCCTCGCCGAGCACGGCCTGCGGGTGCGCTCGTACACGGTGCTCGCGCTCGCCGTCTCGGAGGAGCGCCTGTCGCAGCGCGACATCGCCGAGTACCTGCGGCTCGATCCGAGCCAGGTGGTCGCCCTGGTCGACGATCTCCAGACGCGCGGCCTGGTCACCCGCGAGCCCGACCCGAACGACCGCCGGGCGAAGGCCGTGATCGCGACCCCCGCGGGGCGTCGCCTGCACACGCAGGCGGAGGCCGCCGTGAACGCCGCCGAGCGCGACCTGCTGTCGGTGCTCGCCGCGGACGAGCAGGCAGTGCTGCGCGACCTGCTGCTGCGACTCGGCTTCCCCGCTTGACACCCGCGCCACGCCTCGCGACGCGCGGCCGCCCTCTGGCGGGTTGATACAGTCTCAGCGTGGATGAGATCCCGCGCGATCCGCGAGGCGAACCGGCGACGGCGCGGCTCAACTACAGCGCATACCGGCTGGCACGGGCGCTGAACCGCTTCGCGGAGAACACCGCTCTCGCTCACGGCGTCACGCTCTCGCAGTTCTTTGTGCTCCAGGTGCTCGGCGAGGGCCTGCCGCTGTCGAACGCGGCACTCGCGCGGCGCACGTTCGTGAGCGCGCAGGCCGCGCACACGGTGTCGAACGAGCTCATCGAGCTCGGTCTCGTCGAGCGCGGGGCACACCCGTCCAACCGACGCATCCGCCTCGTTCAGCTCACGGAACCGGGCTGGGACGTCCTCGAGCAGTGCCACGCCGAGCTGCGCGCGCACGAGGAGCGTCTGCGCTCCCTCATCGGCCGCGAGATGCGCGGCCCCCTCGCCGACGTGCTCGACCGCGGCGCGGAGGCGCTGGCCGGCGGCTACTTCGGCGATGACGAGGCCGAGGTGGCGGCGATCGGCCGGCGCCTCTCGACCGTCCGCCCCCGGCACATCCCCTCGCGCCTCGCCCGGGCACGGCTCCGCGCGGCCTCCGCGGGCGACGACCCCGAGATCGCCGCCGACGACGCCGAGGAGTGAGCATCACGGCCGGCGCGGCACACGCACCGCGACGAACGCGCCGCACGCCAGAGCCGCCAGACCGCCGATCGCGAGCGACATCCGTCCCGACGACGCGTCGATGATCCACCCCATCAGCAGTCCCCCGAAGGGCACCATCCCGTAGCTGCCCAGAGTCACGAGCGACATCACCCGCCCGATCGCCTCGGGGCGCGCCGACGACTGCGCCGCCGAGTTCACCACGCCCTGGTAGTACCCGATCGCCAGCCCCAGCAGGGGGCCCGCAAGCAGGAACAGCGCCAGCGTGGGGGCGCCCGCGGTCAGCAGCAGCGCGATCCCGAAGGCGGCAGTCGCGGGCACGAGGGAGCGCACGCCCACGCGCGGCAGCATCGCGGCGAGACCTCCTCCGACGATCGCGCCGACGGCGTTGAGCGAGTGAGCGAGGCCGACCGCCTGCGCGTCTCCGCCGTACGTGAGATCGACCGTCGCGGTGAGGACCAGACCGAAGTTCATCGCGAAGAGCGCCACGACCACGTTGACCAGCAGCAGGGTCGACACCGAGCGGTCCCGCAGCAGGTCCCCCGCTCGCACGCTCTCGGATCCGGCCACCGGGCGCGGATGCAGGGACTTCGGACGGATGAGCAGCAGCGAGATGCCGACCAGCGCGAACGAGGCCGCGTTCGCGAGCATGCAGGCGGGTGCGCCGAGCTGGGCGAAGGCGATGCCCGCGAGCCCGGGCCCGATCGACCGCGCCGCGGCGAGCGCGATGGTGCTGATCGAGACCGCCCGCGAGAGCGAGGCCGGTCCGACGAGCTCGAAGATGATCGTCTGGGCCGCGATGCGCTCGAAGGTCTGCACGGTGCCGAGCGCCCCGACGCCCGCGTAGATCAGGATCAGATCGGGCTCCTCGGCCGCGACGACGACCCCGAGGGACGCCGCGACCGCCGCGGCGAGCGCGGACGTGACCAGCAGGATGGTGCGCGGTCGCACCCGGTCGGCCAGCCGTCCCGCGAGCACACCCCACACGAGGATGGGCAGGAACTGCGCGACCGTCACCCCGCTCAGCGCCTGAGCGCTGCCCGTCGCGGCGAGCACAACGAGCTGCAGGGCGAGATTCTGGAACCACGTGCCCACGTTCGAGACGACCTGTCCTGCGAAGAACAGCGCGAATCCGCGCTGCCGCAGGGGCTCGAAGGCGCCCATGCCCGCCTCAGGCGCGGCCGGGCACGCGAGTGCGGAGGAAATCCGCGATCCGCTCGGGGATGCGGGCGGCCCCGGTGGACCGCGCGTCGGCGTTGTTCGCGCGGATCTCGAGCACCGGGATCCCCGCGCCTTCGAGCGCCTCCGTGATGAAGCCTCCTCCCGGGGTGTCGTCGGCGACGAGGTGCACCACGCCGTCGACATCGTGGCTGAGGGCCTCCTTGAGGTACCAATCCGACGACCACGGCGGCACGTACAGCTGGTCGGTGATCCCCACGAAGCGCGCCGCGAGGGCGCGCACCGGGTCGTCGCCGAAGCGCTGATAGCCGTCGGCGGCGATCGCGAGGTACATCGACCAGACGAAGACCGCGCCGAACTCGTCCTGGAATCGCTGGTACATCGCCAGGTCCGACCAGAGCCCGCGCCCGATCCACATCAGGCGCCGCCGTTCCCCGGGGCACACCCCCTGGCCGCGGGCCACCCGATCGGCGACCTCATCGTGGAGCGCGCGTGCCGCATCGACCGCCCACTGCGTGCCGCGATGCCACTGCGGCACCATCACGGCCGGCATCGTGTCATTCACGGTCACGGGGGTGGGCCGGGCCGTCGCCACCAGATCGCGGGTGCGGCGATTCCACTCGGCGTGCTCGTTCCCGAGCCGCATGATCTCCGCGAGCCGCTCGCGGTCGAGGCGCCGCCGGGTGCGGTGCTCCAGCCAGGCGATCATCTCCTCGATCTCGGCCTGCAGCAGGTCGAGCCTGTCGGTGCCGAACGCCGTCTCCCACTCATGCGGCACCAGCTCCCACCAGCGCTCGGGCACGGGATCGGCCGCGGTCCGCGAGAGCAGGAAGGTCTCGGTGCCCGGTCGCTCTCCCCACTGCTCGAAGATCTTCTGCGTCACGTCGCCGCTGCGCTCGGCGATCGCGAAGGCGGGGGCGGGAAGCCCTCCCCAGGGCCGCGCGTCGCGAGGAAGGTCCTGCTCACCCAACGGCATGGCGTCGTACTGCAGGCTGAAGTCGGGCAGCCCCCGGGCGGCGACCCGCTCCATCGCCACGGGACCGGCCTGCTTCGCCGCGATGATCGACGACCACCACTGCGTCACGACATACGGGATGTCCAGGGCCCGCAGGATCTCGTGAGGCACGTCGGCGTTGACGATCGCGATCTGCTCGCCGGCGCGCGAGCGCGCAGCCGTCCGCGAGAACCACTCCTTCTGGTAGCGGGTGACGGCGACCGCCGCAGCGAGCCGGTCGCTCATGTCAGCGCTCCCTGGGGAAGGCTTCGCACGAGCGCGCCCGCCGCATCGCGAGCCTCCGCGAGGGCCGCATCCGGACCGATCCGCAGACGCGCCACGAACGGCAGCCTCCGCGCCTCCGCGACCCGGCGCTGGGCGGGGACGTCCCACGCGGGCCCGTCGTCGAGCTCCCGCGCGAGGGCGATCACGCCCGAGGCGGCGGTCGCGTCCAGACGGCGGCCCAGCTCGGCGGCCCGCTCCGCGGCGAGCGAGCGGGCGGCGAGCGGTGGACGCGCGGCGTGCCGGGCCGCAAGCAGCCGGATCACCGCATCGGGGTCGGCAGCCTGCACCGCGTCGCCGATCCAGGCCGCGTCGCCCGTGTCGTGATCCTCCCCCACCACACGAAGCCCGGCCCTCTCGATCTCCTCGTACGCCGCGGCGTCGGGGTGGGCGCTGCCCGTGACGAAGACGGGCGCACCCGCGGCAGCCCCCTCCGCCGCGTCGACGACAGCCGCCGCGTCTTCCGGCGGCAGGGTCGCGGCCGCTCGATATGCGACGAGCGCCGCGGGCCCCGAGCACCGTCCCGACCGACGGCGCTCCCGCAGGCGGGCCAGCGCGTCTCCGAGGCGGAGTTCGCGTTCGGCCGCCGCTCCGAGGCCCGCCGGCTCGAGCGGCATGCCGGTCAGGGAGACGACGAAGGCGGCGAGGCGCTCGTACTGCCGCGCGACGAAGCGCTCGCGGGCCGGGCCCCCGCCACGAGGGGCGTCGACCAGGTGCACGGGATACGGCACCCTCCCCCGCGCGGCGAGGATGCGCAGCACGTAGAAGAGCCGCAGGTGCGCGGTCGAGTCGTTGCAGATCACAAGCCCGGCGAGGTCCCGGTGCTCACCGGCGAGCAGCGTGTCGAGGAGACGTGCCGCGACCGCATCCACCGCGCCCGGGAGCTCGGCCGCGGCGACGGACACCGGCCCCACCCACGATCCGAAGACCCGCACGGGTGTCGCGCCCACGGCGAGCAGCAGCTGACGGGGGACGTCCGCTCCGATCACCCCGATCCGCGGTGGCGCGAGCATCGGGGCGCGGGGCGTCACAGCACCCCATCTCGCCGCAGCGCGGCGATACGGTCGTCGTCGTAGCCCACCGCGCGCAGCACGGTCTCGGTGTGCTCGCCCAGGCCCGGCGCGGGGCGCGACAGGTCGACCTGGCTGTCGGAGAACACCACGGGCAGTCCGGATCCGTACAGGCCCTCGAAGTGCCCGAACTTCGGATGAACCAGGGGCACCACCTCGGCGCGCCCGGTGACCTGAGGATCTCTCACCGCCTCGGCGGTCGATCGCACGGGCGCGGCGGGCGCGCCGTGCCGGTCGAGCGCCCCCAGCACCTCGCCCAGCTCACGCTCCGCCGCCCATCCGGCGATGAGCGCGTGCAGCCTGTCGGCATTCGCGACCCGCGCATCGCGCGTGCCGAAGTCGGCCGAGCCGAGCAGGTCCTCGCGCCCGATCGCCCGCAGCACGCCGGTGGCGAACTGATCGGTCGGCGCGCAGATGGCGAACCACCCGTCCACGGCCCGGAACGTGCCGAACGGCGCCAGGCGCGGCACGTAGGCTCCGGTCCGCAGCGGAAAGCCCACCGATTCCAGCGCATCGAACGGCTCGCAGGCGACGAGGGAGGTCAGCGCGCCGAGCATCGACACGTCGACGTGCTGCCCCTGGCCCGTCTTCTCCGCCTGCAGCACCGCGGCGAGGGTTCCGATGACCGCGAACAGCGGCGCCACGAGGTCGCCAACCGGCAGACCGAAGCGCACGGGCGGATCGCCCGGCTCGCCCGCGGTGGTCATGACCCCGCTCAGGGCCTGGATGATCGTGTCCATCGCCTTGCGGTCCCCGTGGTCGCCCGTGGCGCCGAAGCCGCTGATGGACGTGTAGACGAGCTTCTCGTTCAAGCCCCTGACCGACGCGTAGTCGATGCCGAGGCGGCGCGTCACCCCCGCGCTGTAGTTCTCGACCACGATGTCCGCCTCGCGCATCAGATCGAACAGCACGTCGCGGCTCTCCGGATGCTTGAGGTTGAGGGTCACCGACTCCTTGCCGCGCCCGCGCAGCATCATCGACACCGACATGTCGTCAGGCGACGTGCGGCGCAGACTCAGCCCGTCGGCCGTCACGTAGGGCGAGTTGTCGCGCGACGAGTCGCCGCCCCGGGTCGGGTTCTCCACCTTGATGACCCGCGCGCCGAGTCCGGCCAGCAGGAGCGTCGCGTACGGCCCGGCCAGAGCCGTGGTCAAGTCGATCACGGTCTTGCCGGCCAGTGGTGCCGTGGTCATCTCGGTCCCTCCTCGAGGCGGATGGTGAGGCGGTCGCCCTCCCAGTCGAAAGCGGTCGACAGCCCCGCGTCGCGTGTGATGTCGCGGATGTACTCGCCGACGCGATCACCGCCGTCGGCTCGCGCGACGGGAACGGGCCGAGCGCCGTCGTCGATGCGGCAGGGGATCAGACCGGCCGTGACGGTTCCCGAACCATCGATGTCGATCACGGCGATCGCCGTGTTGCGGCTGTCGGGATGGAACGGATAGTCGGGCATCGCGGGATCGGGCTCGAAGCCGAACAGGCGCCGGCGCTCGCGCGCCCAGGCACGGCGCTCGGGGCTGTCGCCGTCCTTCCCCGACAGGGCGCTGGTCACCGTGGCGAAGTTGCCGAGGCCGTGGAAGATCGGCCGCCCGGCGTGCACCTCGATGCCCTTCATGATGTGGGCGTGGTGCCCGATGACGGCGGCCGCGCCCGCGTCGATCGCCGCACGGGCGATCTCGTGCTCGTACGCGGCGATGTCGACCGGCTGGTGCACGAGCCCCTTGTGCAGGGCGACGATCACCGACACGTCGTCGTCGACGGCGTGCCTGCGGATCTCCTCGGCCATCACGCCCAGCGTGCGCGGCTCCGCGAAGGTGTGGACGCGGGGCGGGCCGCCGGGGTTCGCGCCGCGGGGCTCGTAGTGCGTGATCACCTCCACGTAGGCGCATCCGGGCTTCCCGCTGCCCGCCCAGGATTCGCGGGGACCGACGCAGTTCACGCTCAGCACCACAATGCGGCGCCCCTCCCGTTCGATCACGGCCGGCTCCCACGCCTCGCGAAGATCGGCGCCGGCGCCGGTGACGGCCATTCCTCGCGTGAGGCAGTGCGCGCGGGTGTCGGCGATCCCCTTCTGGCCGAGGTCGAACACGTGGTTCCCCGCGAGGGTGAGGACGTCGAAACCGACCGCGGCGACCCCGTCGAGGGCGCTGGGCGGCGCGGGCAGCGCGGGCACGTCGGTCGACATCGTCACCGTCGCGTCCGTGTGGGGCACCTCCAGATGCCCGATGAGCACATCCGCGGCGCCCAGCGCCGCTGCGGCGGCGGCGAGCAGCGGCGCGCTGTCGGGGCGCTCCAGCACGAGGTCTCCGGTCGCGAGGACGCGGGTCATTCGGCGGCCTCGGCGGATGAGCGCCCCGAGCGCGCGAGGAAGGCGCGCAGCCGCGCCGACCGCGGGTCGTCGAAGAAGTCCTCCGCGGGTCGGTCCTCCACCACCCGCCCGTCGGCCATGAACACGCATCGATCCGCGACGCTCCGTGCGAACTCCAGCTCGTGCGTCACGACGATCATGGTGCGTCCGCTCGCGGCGAGCCGCTTCATGGTCTGCAGCACCTCGTCGACGAGCTCGGGGTCGAGGGCGCTGGTGGGCTCGTCGAACAGCAGGATCCGCGGGTCGACGGCCACGCTCCGGGCGATCGCGACGCGCTGCTGCTGCCCGCCGGAGAGCTGGCGCGGGTAGGCATCGGCCTTGTCGGACAGGCCGACGCGCTCGAGCAGCTCGCGCGCTCGCGCCTCCGCCTGCGCCGCGGAGAGGCCGTGCACCGTGTGCGGCGCCTCGGCCACGTTGCGCAGCACGGTCCAATGCGGGAACAGGTTGAACTGCTGGAACACCATGCTCATGCGGCGTCGCTGCCCTCGCCGCCCCGCGTCCGTCATCGGCCGCAGGTGGCCCCGGATCTCCTCGTAGCCGAGCAGCTCTCCGTCCAGGAGCATCGCCCCGCCGTCGATCTCCTCGAGCTGGTCGATGCACCGGACGAGGGTGGACTTGCCCGAGCCGGATGGCCCGAGGATGGCGACGACCTCGCCCTCATAGACCTTGAGGCTGACGCCATCGAGCGCGGTGGTGTCGCCGAAGTGCTTGCGCACGTCGGAGACCTCGAGCACGGGCACCTCGTCGATCGTCTCCGGGGTGACGATCAGACCGGACGTCTCGGCGATCATGCGGCGGCCTCCCTGGTCCGGCGCGCGGGTCTGCGCAGTGCGGTGCGCGCGCTGCCACGCCCGAAGTGGTCCTCGACCCGGCGCTGCACCAGGGTGAGGGCGGTGACGACGACGAGGTACCAGAACACGGCGACGATCAGCATGGGGACCACCTCGTAGGTGCGGTTGTAGATGACCTGCACGGCGTGCAGCAGATCGCCCATGGCGATGACGCTCACCAGCGACGTCCCCTTGAGCAGAGCGATCACCTGCGATCCGCTCGGCGGGATGATCACGCGCATGGCCTGCGGCAGCACGATGCGGCTGAACGTGCGCCACCTGCTGAATCCCATGGCGGCGGCCGCATCGCGCTGCCCCTGATCGACCGAGAGGATGCCCGCGCGGATGATCTCGGCCATGTACGCCGCCTCGTGCAGCGACAGCCCGATGATCGCCGCGGTCAGCGGCGTGATGAGGTCGTTGGTCGACCAGCCGATCAGCTCGGGCCCGAAGGGGATCCCGATCGAGATCCGCGGCAGGAGATACGCGAGGTTGAACCAGAAGATGAGCTGCACCAGCGGCGGGATGCCGCGGAACACGCCGACGAAGCCGACACACGCCGCGCGCAGCGGCCAGAAGTCGGACAGCTGACCCGCGGCGAGCGCCGTGCCCAGCAGCGAGCCGAGCACCATGCCGATGACGGTGAGCAGCAAGCTCATCCCGAGTCCGACGAGCACGGTCGGGTGGAACAGGTAGGCGCCCACCACATCCCATTCGAACCGCTCGTTGCTCGCCAGGAACCACAGCAGCCCCAGCCCGATCACGAGCAGGACGAGAGCCCCGACGATGCGGCCGGGCCGGATGCGCGGTCGGGCGGTGGCCACGTCCACGGTCGGCGCCTCGATGACGGTCATCGGATCGTCATCCCTCGGTCATCGGGTTGAGCACGGGCTCGTCCACCATGACGTCGGTGAGCTTCCACTCCGACATGATCCGCTCGTACTCGCCGTTGTCGAAGATGCCCTGGAACGCCGCGAGCATCGCGGGGGCGAGTCCGCTGTCCTTCGGCAGGAACATGGCGAGCTGGTCGACGCCCGCGCCCTGCTCGTCGGTCTGGACGATGTAGTCGTACTTCCCCGGTTCGGCCGCCTGAAGGTCGATGGCCGCCGTCTGCGTGGTTCCGGCGTAGTCGGCGCGATCCGACCCGAGGGCGAGGAACGTCGAGTTGCTGTCCTCCAGCCCGATGAACTCGGGGGCGTCGAGATCCTGGTCCGCGCACCATTCGGTGTAGTGCTCGAGCTGGCTCTCGGTCACCGACCCGGTGACGCCCGCCACGCGGGCCCCGCAGATCGCCTCGGGATCGCCGAGCTCGTCGGCCCGCTCCGAGAGGTGCAGATAGGAGGTGCGGGTCGTCATCCATACGACCGCGTCGAAGTCCGCCTCGCGCTCGGGGGTCGTGCGCACCGGCCCGTTGAACGCGTCGTAGCGGCCGGAGAGCATGCCCGACAGCATCGCGTCGAGTCCCGACGAGGTGACAATCTCGAAGGGCACGCCGAGCTGCTCCGACAGCGCCGACTGGATGTCGGGGTCGATGCCGGTGATCTCCCCGCCCTCTTCGATGGTGCGGTAGGGCGGATGCGTGTCGCCGGCGACCGTGATCACGCCCTTGTCCTTGATCTCCTGAGGCAGCTGGTCGTAGACCGGGGCCTCGGTGGCGGCGCCGCTCTCCTTCTCGTCGTCGGCGGGGGCCGACGAGCACGATCCGAGGAGCAGCACGGAGACGGCGGCACCCGTCGCCAGAGCGAGCTTGCTGAGCTTCATTGCGATCTCCACATCGTTGTGCGGGGGCAGGCGCACGTCGTCGTGCGGGCCCGAAAAGTATCATGCGGGATGATATTCACGTGCAGTCTGCCCCTTCTCGGTGAGATTGGCAACCATTGACTACCTCAATGATTCGGTGTTCACTGATTCCAGCCGCACCCTGCGGTCTCAGTCACAAAGGAGTCACTGAGCACCATGTCCCCCCGCACCCGCCTGCTGTCCGCCACCGCGCTCGCCGCGGTCGGCTTCCTCTCCCTCACCGCCTGCAGCTCCGGATCGCCCAGCGGCCCGGCCGAGACCGAGCCCGCCGACACCGCCCCCGCAGAGGGCGGCGGCGAGCTCACGCCCATCACCGTCGGCCTCCTGACGATCGCCCCCGCGGCGGCCGTGCAGTACGGCGTCGACGAGGGCATCTTCGAGGCCCACGGCCTCGACGTCACCGTCCAGATCGCTCAGGGCGGCGCGGCCATGCTGCCGGCCGTCTCCACCGGCCAGATCGACTTCGGCGTCGGCAACCCGCTCTCGGTGCTCACCGCCGCGAGCCAGGGTGTGGACGTCCGCATCGCCTCCGGCTACTCCTTCTCCCTCGCCGAGGGCGACGACATCAACGCCGTCGTGGCGCGTGCCGACGACGGCATCGAGTCCTGGAAGGACCTGTCGGGCCGCAGCGTCTCGGTCAACGCCGTCAAGACGCAGGGCGACCTGACGATCGGCGAGTCTGTCGAGAAGGACGGCGGCGACCCCAGCACCGTCGAGTACATCGAGATCGCCTTCCCCGACGCCCTCGCCCAGCTCGACGGCGGCAACGTCGACGCCGTCTGGATCCCCGAGCCGTTCCTCTCGATCGCCCTGGCCGACCCCGACAAGTACACCGTCGTGGGCTACCCGAACCAGAACGCGATCCCCGGCCTGCCGACGATGGTCACCTTCACGTCGGGCGCCGTCGCCGAGGACACCGAGCTCGTCGAGAACTGGCGCGCAGCCGTCGCGGAGACGCTCGAGGCCGCCACCGACGATCGCGAGGGCTTCGGCCAGACGATCGCCGAGTTCACCGGCATGCCGGAGGCGGCCGCCGCGAACCTCCGACTGGAGCGCCTGGACGCCGAGCTCGACCCGCAGCTGATCACCGACCTCAGCGATCTGGCGCAGAAGTTCACGTTCCTCGAGAGCGCGCCCGACCTCGACACCGTCATCCTCGACTGAGCGACGGATCCGCTCGCCGATGACCGCCCTGTCCCCGCACGACACGATCACCCGCACGGTGGCGGTCGCGCAGGCGCGCGACCGCAGGCGGCGCCGGCG
>Ga0308156_1002805_pt1 | contig 14509 bp, 10 predicted proteins | sample PhyAR2_FD_201041 | JGI IMG/M metagenome (GOLD analysis project Ga0308156, IMG submission 201041) | Phyllosphere microbial communities from UC Gill Tract Community Farm, Albany, California, United States - DLSL A.R2 | ecosystem: Host-associated > Plants > Phyllosphere > Unclassified | place: USA... | reverse complement strand
GTCGACCCTCCCGTGGATCCTGTTGACCCTCCGGTGGATCCCGTGGACCCGGTCGATCCTCCCGTTGACCCTCCCGTCGATCCTGTTGACCCGGTGGACCCCGTGGATCCTGTCGACCCGGTGGACCCCGTCGACCCTGTGGATCCCGTCGACCCCGTCGACCCTGTGGATCCCGTCGACCCCGTCGACCCTGTGGATCCCGTCGACCCGGTGGACCCTGTCGACCCCGTCGATCCCGTGGACCCCGTCGACCCGGTCGATCCCATCGTCGTGCCCGACGGCTCTCCCGCCGTCGTGTCCAGCCTCGTCACCTGCACGTGGGAGGACGGAAAGCTCTTCCCCATCACCCACTACTGGATCACGGTCCAGGGTGCCGCCGACTGGGATGTGCGGGCGCTTCTCGACGGCAGCACCGCGGGCACGACCGGCACGACTCTCGACGCAGCCGGCAACGGCGTCATCGACCTGCGTCCCACCTTCACCCAGCTGCTCAATGACGCCTCGGTGCAGTTCCAGTACACCGGACTGGACGAGAACGGCGCTCCGCTCGAGGGGGAGATCGGCCCTGCCTTCTCGCTCAGCAGCCTCACGACGGTCTTCGGGGGATGCGAAGACGCTCCCGCTGCCCCCGAGGAGCCGCCGGTCGACGAGCCCGCTCCCCCGGTCGAGGAGACGCAGCCTCCGGTCGAGGAGACGCAGCCTCCGGTCGAGGAGACGCAGCCTCCCGTCGAGGAGACGCAGCCTCCCGTCGAGGAGACGCAGCCTCCCGTCGAAGAGACCCAGCCTCCCGTCGAAGAGACCCAGCCTCCCGTCGAAGAGACCCAGCCTCCCGTCGAAGAGCCCCAGCCTCCCGTCGAAGACGGTACGGCCGAGCTCGTCGACGCCGCCGCGGCCCCGCTCTGAGCACTCCGCACGGCGAATAGACTGGATCCATGCACCAGGATCCCGCCTCTGTTCCCGGCGTCGATCGGCCGACCTTCACCGCCCTCGACATCGTCCGCTCGATCGTCCTGGTGATCGCCGTCGGCACGCTCGCCCTGTGGGGATTCGCCACCTGGCCGCTGCCGTGGAACGTCATCCTCGGAATCGGCGCCCCCGTCGTCGTGATCCTCGTGTGGGCGCTCTTCCTGTCGCCGCGCCCGGTGCTGCGTCTGCATCCGTTCCTGCGAGCGGCGGTCGAGCTGCTCATCTACGTCGGCGTCACGATCGCCTGGTGGCTCATGGACCAGCCCCTCATCGGCATCGCCTTCGCCGTGGTGGCGGTCGGCGCGGGCGTCGTGAGCGGACGCCGTCGCATCGAATGAGCACCCTCGATCTGCTGAGATCAGAGCTCGGTGTCCTCGTCGACACCGATCCCTCGGCAATCGAGAGCGCGCGCGCCGATCAGTCCGGCCATGCCGCGCCCGGCCGTCCTCTGGCGATCGTGCACGCCGAGTCCGTCGAGCATGTGCAGGCCGTCATGCGCATCGCGACCCGGACGCGAACACCCGTCGTGATTCGCGGCGCGGGCACGGGCCTCGCCGGAGCAGCGAACGGCGGAGCCGGCGAGATCGTCCTCTCCCTGCTCCGCATGACGGCGATCCACGAGATCCGGGCCGATGATCTGCTGGCGGTCGTCGAGCCCGGGATCATCAACGCCGACCTCAACGCCGCCCTCGCCGAGCACGGTCTGTGGTGGGCACCCGATCCTGCCAGCCGAGCGATCTCGACCGTCGGCGGCAATATCGCCACCGGTGCGGGCGGGCTCCTCTGCGCCAAGTACGGCGTGGTCCGAGACGCGGTGCTGGGCCTCGATCTGGTGCTCTCCGACGGACGGCTGCTGCATCTCGGGCACCGCAGCGTCAAGGGAGTCACCGGCCTCGACCTCACGTCACTCGTGATCGGCTCGGAGGGCACCCTGGGCGTCGTCGTGTCCGCCACCCTCAAGCTGCGGCGCCTGATCGACGGCGACACCTGCACGGTGACGGCGACGTTCCCCGATGTCCGATCAGCCGCGTCCGCCGCATCCGCGGTCACCGCCTCGGGAATCCAGCCGGCGATCATGGAGCTCATGGATGCCGCGAGCCTCGCCGCCGTCTCCGCGCTCCTCACGCTGCCCGCTCCCGCCGCGGGCAGCGCCCAGCTGACCATCCAGACCGACGGTCCCGCCGCGATCCCGGAGGCCGCCGCGATCGCCGAGATCTTGACCGCGCACCACGGAGCCACCCAGGTCTCGCACGACCGCGAGGAGGGCGAGCGGATGCTCACCATCCGCCGCTCCATGCATCCGGCCATGGCGGCGCTGGGAACGACCCTCATCGAGGACGTCTCCGTGCCCCGCAGCGCCATGCCCGCGATGTTCGACGAGATCGCACGGATCGAGAAGAAGTTCTCTCTCACGATCCCGACCGTGGCGCACGCCGGAGACGGCAATCTGCACCCGAACTTCATCTTCGAGGGTGACGAGACCCCCGCCATCGTCTGGGAGGCCGCAGACGAGCTGTTCCGGGCGGCGATCGCCCTCGGCGGCACGCTGACCGGCGAGCACGGCATCGGAACGCTCAAGAGTCGCTGGCTGGCCGACGAGATCGGCCAGGACCAGTGGGAGCTGCAACGGCAGATCACCCGGGCGTTCGACCCGCTCGGCATCCTCAACCCCGGGAAGGTCTTCACCGCCGATGCCTGACATCCACGTGAGCGCAGCGATCATCCTCGATGCGGATCGGCGGGTGCTCGTCGTACGCAAGCACGGCACGACGCGCTTCATGCAGCCGGGAGGCAAGCCCGAGGCCGGCGAGACGCCGGCCGAGACGCTCACCCGAGAGCTGCACGAGGAGCTCGGGCTCGAGCTCGGCCCCGCCGACCTCGAACCGCTCGGCACGTTCGTGTCCGCCGCGGCGAACGAACCCGGTCATCGGGTCGTCGCCGACGCCTTCGTCGTCACGATCGGAGCGGCGGAGCCGGTGGCTCAGGCCGAGCTCGCCGAACTCCGGTGGATCACCCCGACCGATGCCGAGACGCTGCCGCTGGCACCGCTCAGTGTCGAGCACCTTCTGCCGCTGGCGTGGCCGGCGACCCGACCCTGATCAGCCTCGAGGGCTCAGATGCCCTGCCAGGCGGGCTTGTTCGCGAAGGTGTACCGGTAGTAGTCGGCGAGCTTCAGCCGCGATGCCGCGGCCTCATCGACCACGACCGTCGCGTGCGGGTGGAGCTGGATCGCCGACCCCGGGAGGATGGCCGCGAGAGGCCCCTCGACGGCATCGGCGACCGCCTGCGCCTTGCCCTCGCCGAACGCGAGCAGGACGAGGTGTCGCGCGCGCAGGATCGTGCCGAGTCCCTGGGTGATGCAGTGCCGCGGCACGTCGTCGATCGAGTCGAAGAAGCGCGCGTTGTCCTCGCGGGTCTGCTCGGTGAGCGTCTTCACCCGCGTGCGTGACGCGAAGGACGAGCCGGGTTCGTTGAAGCCGATGTGGCCGTCGGTTCCGATGCCGAGGATCTGCAGGTCGACCCCGCCCGCCGCCTCGATCGCCGTCTCGTAGTCGTCGCCGGCGTGCTGAATCGTCTCCACCGCGCCGTTGGGCACGTGGATGCGTCGAGGGTCGAGCGCGAGCGGCTCCACCACATCGCGGGTGATGACCGAGCGATAGCTCTCGGCGTGCGCGGGGTCTAGCCCGACGTACTCGTCGAGCGCGAAGCCCCGCACCTGCGACACGTCACGGCCCGCGAGCCGCGTGCGCAGCGCCTGGTAGACCGGCAGCGGGGTCGAGCCCGTGGCGAGACCGAGCACGGCGTCGGCACGACGGTCGATGAGCGCGACGATCTCTGCCGCGACCAGCTCGCCTGCCGCGGCGGCGTTCTCGACGATGACGACTTCAGCCATGGGACACTGTCTCCTTCGAAGGGGTGGTGGCGCCGACCACCGCGGCGCCGAAGGCGGCCGCGGGGGAACCGGCGGGAAGCAGCTCGATCCGTTCGTCGAGGTGCAGCGAGCGCATGAAGGCCGAGGCCGCCGCCCCGGCGTGCAGAGAGGCGCGGATGCCGTCGTAGAGCCGGTCGCCGAGCGCGGTCAACCCTCCGCCGATGATCACGCGCTCGACATCCGCCGAGAGCACGAGAGCCCGCACGGCGGCCGCGCCGCCGTGGAACAGGTCGGCGCGCAGCGCCGCCGCCCGCTCGTCGCCGGACTCGGCGGCGTCGAGGATGTCGCGCACGGGCAGCGAGCCCGGCCGGTTCCAGGCTCGGGCGAGCGCCCCGCCTCCGCAGAAGGTCTCGATGCAGCCGCGCTGGCCGCATCCGCACAGACGACCGTTCGGGTCGACCGAGAGGTGACCGACCTCTCCCGCCGTCCCGCGCGATCCGCGCCAGATCTCCCCGTCGACGACGATGCCCGCGGCGACGCCGGTGCCGAGGTTGAGGTACGCCATCGACCCGCTCACGCCTCGCAGGGCGGCGGCGCCGAGCGCGGCCGCCTTGACGTCGTTCTCGACCCGCACGGGCACACCGAGAAGCGTAGACACACGGTCGGCGAGGTCGAGCGACTCGACACCGAGGTTGACCGCGTGCAGCACCCGCCCGGCGTCGGAGTCGACGACCCCGGGGATGCCCACACCGACGGTTCCGACGTCCGACGATGCGAATCCGCCGTCGACGGCGAGCTCTCTCACCACCTCGACGATGCTCGAGACCACGGCGTCGTCACCCCAGCCGGTGGGGCGACGGACCCGCGCGATGATCTCGCCGTCGGAGCCGACCGCGACGGCGTCGATCTTCGTTCCGCCGACGTCGAGGCCCACGCGAATGGGCCGACCGGCGAGGTCGGCGATGCTGTCGTGCGTCATCGGACGGCGTCCTGGCAGCCGTTCGGGGCGTGCGCGCGGGTCATGAGACACCCAGCTGTCCGGAGAGCACCATCACCGCGGTCCCCCGCAGCACGATGTCGGCCTGCGAGGTGCGACGGATGAGCGCGTCCTCGAACACGCCCTCGAGCGTGCGCGCATGCAGGGTGTGGACGGCTGCGTCGATGAGCACGCCGTCGAGCAGATCGGCAGGACCCGACAGCACGACCTCCGACAGATCGAGGGCCGCGACGATCGGGGCGACGGCGATGGCCATCCGGGTGCCCGCATCGCGAAGGATCTCGTCGCGCGATTCCGGCGTCGCCTCGATGGCGGGCCGCAGACGCGTCTCGCTCAGCCAGGCCTCGAGACAGCCGTCCTTGCCGCATGCGCAGCGTGGTCCGCCGTCTGTGCCGACCGTGACGTGGCCGATCTCGCCCGCAGCGAAGCGGCTGCCCAGCAGCGGCTGGCTGCCGGTGATGAGCCCGGCGCCGACGCCGCGGCCGATGCGGATGAGCATGAAGTCGGCCTTGGCCTCGCCGAACGTGTACTCGGCGAGCACGGCCGCGTTGGCGTCGTTGCGGACCAGCACCGGCAGGTCGAGGTCGACTCCGAGCTTCGCCTCCAGCGGCAGGTTGCTCCAGCCGAGGTTCGGCGAGCTCAGGACGACGCCGTCTGGCCGCACCACACCGGGTGTCCCGATGCCGACTCCGAGGATCGGCTGCGTCGCGGTCGCCACGAGCGCCCGCGCGAGAGAGAGGGTCGCCGCGTACGTGGCGTCACCGTCGGCGCTGTCGGGCCGCGGCACCTCGCGACGCTCGATCACATCGCCGTCGAGGCTGAGCAGCGCCCCCACGAACGCGTGCGGGCCGGACAGGTCGATTCCGATGATCTGGTGGCCGATGCGGTCGATGTCGATGAGGATCGGCGGCTTGCCTGGGCCCACGGTCTCGCGCACGCCCATCTCGACCACGATGCCGTCGGCGATGAACTCCGCGACGAGGTCCGAGATCGTGACCCGAGTCAGACCGGTCTCGCGCGAGAGATCGGCCCGGCTCATGGCGCCCGAGTGGTACAGGGTCTGCAGGACGAGTGCCCTGTTGTGCCCTCGCGCGTGCTCCGGGAGCACTTTCGAGCGCGAGCGCAGATGACGACCGGGGCCGAAGGCGTGAGCACTCGTACCGGCGTACTCCGGCGTCGTCGTTGGGCGCTGTTCATCCGATACGGACATGTTTGTTAGTAGACCTTACGAACAAAAATTGTGCAACCCCAGCCCGGCGCCGCGCCGGGAGGGTTACCGAAACGTTACATCAGTGGATGGGTGAACCTGGTACCGACGCGGACCGGTCGATCAGACGGGCGACGAGGCCCGCGACGATCTCCTCCCGCGCCGCACGGGTGAGGGGCTTCCCCGGCACTCCCGGACGCCGCTGGTCGGGCATCGGACCGCTCAGGGGACGATACCGCACCCCCGCCTCCGCCAGCCGTCGCAGGTGCACCGGCAGACGACGCGCGAAGCCCTCGAAGTCCCGCGGCGCTCCCCCGTCCCAGAGCCGTTCGGCGATGGCCGCGAGCCGAGGGAACATCGCGAAGTCCACACGGTCCCTGGTCGGCAGGTGCTCCGTCCAGACGTTCGCCTGTCCCCCCTCAGCGCGGTCGTCGATCTGCAGGCCGTAGGCGGTCTCCAGAGACAGCGGAGGCCCGACCCTGATCGGCTCCTCGGCGGAGTCGGACTGCGGATAGTCGAGGTAGACCTCGAGGTCGGGGCACGCGATCACGGGGATCCCCCGATCCAGCGCCTCCCGCATCGCGACGGGGCCCCGCCACGCGAGGACGCTCACCCCCTCGGGGACGTCGCCCTCCAGCACCTCGTCCCACGCGAGCGCCGAGCGCCCGCGGGCGCGCACATGCTCGACGAAGCAGGCCGTGAACCACGGCTGGACGTCGTGTGCCGTGGCCAGGCCGAGCGCACGCATCCGCTGCTGCGCCGCGTCGCTCCGGTCCCACTCGGTGACGGGCACCTCGTCGCCCCCGATCCCGATCCACGGGGAGTCGAAGAGCTCGCAGAGCGCGTCGATCGCCGCCCTGCCGAAGGCGAGAGCCGCGTCTGTGGGGGCGAGCGTGCGCGGGTTCACGCCGAATCGCTCCCAGGGCGCCGTGATCGGCTCACCGGCGTCGACGTTCCCGAGCTCGGGGTAGGCCGCGAGCGCCGCCTGGATGTGCCCCGGCAGCTCGACCTCGGGAACCACGGTCACGAACCGCTCGGCGGCGTATGCGACGAGATCGCGGATCTCGGCGTCGGTGTAGTGCCCCTCGTGCACGCCCGGTTCGACGGTCGCGGCGGGCCCGTGTCCCCGCTGCGTCGCCTCGCGACGGGCGCCGACCTCGGTGAGTCGCGGATATCCGGGCACGGCGAAGCGCCAGCCCTGGTCATCGGTGAGATGCAGGTGCAGCACGCTGAGGTGGTGGTCGGCGAGCAGATCGATCAGGCGACGCACATCGTCGGCCGGACGGAAGTGCCTCGCGACGTCCAGCATCACTCCGCGCCACGCGAAGGCAGGAGCACCCTGCCACGTGCCCGCAGGGATGCGGCGGCGTGCGTCTCCGGGCGCACGGAACTGGCGGAGCACGGTCGCCCCGCGGAACACACCGGCGGGGGTCGCTCCGACGATGTCGACGCCCTGAGCCGTCACGGTGATCCGGAACGCCTCATCGGTCACGCGGTCGCGCGCGAACGGCTCGAGCCCGATCGCGGGGTCGACGCGCAGCAGGATCGGCGGACCCTCGGCAGCCCCCTCCTCCCCGCGCAGACGAGAGGCGGAGGCCGCGAGATCCGCGGACGCGACGATCGGCGTGCGCTCCGTCCAGGCGAACGGCTCGGCGCCGGAGGCGATCGTCGACTCGACGGTGGGCACCGTGGCCCGGTGCGGCGGCGGCGGCATCCGGAGCGCCCGTCCGGGTGCAGCCCCGGTGACGGCGCCGTCGACGACGACGGGCACACCGCCCACGAGCACCTCGACGATGCCGATCGGCGGTTCATGGGGGTGCTCGAAGGTGGCGCCGGCATCGACCGTGGCGGGGTCGAACAGCACGAGGTCGGCCGTCGCCCCCGGGCGGATCACCCCGCGCGGCGCATCGCCGCGGTCCAGCCCGAGGCGTGCCGCGGGGGTACCCGAGAGGTGCCGCACCGCCTCTTCGAGGGTGAGGATGCCGAGCTCGCGCACGTACGTGCCGAGATAGCGCGGGAACGTGCCTCGACCGCGCGGATGCGGGCGGGCCCCGATCAGGATCCCGTCGCTCCCGCCACAGTGCCGCGGGTGGCGCATGATCGCTCGGACGTTCTGCTCGTCTCCGATGTGCATCAGGATGCTCGTCGCACCGGCGTCGGCGACGATCGTGTCGAGCACGACGTCCACGGCACGGCGCCCGGACGATCCCGCGATCTCGGCCACCGTTCGTCCGACCAGGTCGGCGAGGGCCGGATCGCCGGTGCCCGCGATCTGGATCGTCTCCCAGTCGGCGGGTTCACCGTGGAAGCCGTCGCAGCCGATGTCCTCCAGCTCGATCCGGACGACCTCGCGCTGCGCCTCATCGAGGGCGGCTATCGTGCCGAGCAGGTCGCCGCTCTCGGAGAGGCGGCTGGGCAGCAGCGCGGCCAGCGTCGTCGCTCCGGGCAGATAGGGGTACGTGTCGAGCGTGACGTCCACGCCGTCGGCGAGTGCCTGATCGACGAGATCGAGGAGCTCCGCGGCACGACCTCGGTTCGGCGCGAAGTTCATGGTCGCGTGGGTCAGGTGCACGGGGCATCCGGTGCGCCGACCGATGTCGACCGCCTCGCGGTACGCGTCGAGCGCGGCACCGCCGTAGCTGCGCGTGTGCGGAGCCCAGTAGCCCCCACGCTCGGCCACGACCCGGCACAGCGCCTCGAGTTCGGCGGTGTCGGCGTACATCCCGGGCGTGTAGGTGAGACCGCTGGACATGCCGAACGCCCCCGCATCCAGCGCGTCGCCGAGGAGGGCGGCCATCGCGGCGATCTCTCCCGGCGTCGCCGCGCGATTCTCGTGCCCGATCACCATCATCCGCAGGTTCCCCTGGGGCACGAGGACCGCGGCGTTGGCGGCGGTCGCCGCGTCGATCGCCGTCAGCAGATCGTCCATCGTGCGCCAGGGCACCTCTGCCGGCATGCCATTCCACCCCGCGATCTGCAGCGGGATCACCGCTGCCGCGGCGTCGTCGAGCGGTGCGTAGCCGAGGCCGTCCTGACCGAGCACCTCGGTCGTGACGCCCTGGCGGATCTTCGCGTCGTGCTCGGCGCCGTGCAGCACCGCGAGGTCGCTGTGGGCGTGCATGTCGATGAAGCCGGGTGCGAGCACGAGCCCGGCGGCGTCGACCTCGATCGCGCTGTCGGGGAGCACCGCATCCGTGGCATCGCCCTGCCGGGTCACTGCGACGACACGATCCCCCTCGACAGCCACGTCGGCCTCGAAGCGCTCGGCGCCGGTGCCGTCGACGACGGCCGCCCGTCGATAGACGCGAACGGGCTTCTCGGTGCTCAGAAGCATGTGGCCACGGCTCCGATCACGCGGGGATCGGCGGCATCGGGATCGTCGATGATCGCGACGACCCGCCACTTGTCGAATGCGGTGCACGGGTGCGACAGGCCGAGGCGCACGACGTCGCCGGGATGCACCTCGACTCCGTCCGCCGTGTTCAGGAACGCGTGCTGGTCGTTGAGCGCCGTGATCTCGCCGTCGACGGACTGGGGAACCGGCAGGTCGAGGTCGAAGGGCACGTCGCGGCGCCCGGCGTCGAGGAGCGCGAGCCCCGGCTCGGGCTGCGACACGACCCGCGCCCACGCGTGCATGGCGGAGCGGAGCGGCTGCGTGCCTGCGATCGGGCCGAAGGGAGACATGCGCGCGTAGAAGCCGTCGTCGTGGATCTGGAACGCTCCCGATCGCAGCACGACGTCGGCACCGCCGGCGGCGAGAGGTGAGAGCACGGCGGCCGCGCGGTCGGGGAACGAGCTGCCGCCGGCGCTCACCACCGGTCGGATGCCGTCCGGGTAGACGAGCCGCGAGTGGAGCTCGACGAGAGTCGCCAGGTACGCGTCGACGGCGGCGACCGACGCGTCGCTGCGGTCGGGCCCGAACGGCCCCTCGTATCCCGTGACACCGGCGAGGCGGAGGCCGGGTGCCGCGGCGATCGCCCGCGCGATCCGCTCCCCCTCCTCGACCGTGCGCGCGCCGGTGCGTCCGCCGACACCGCCGAGTTCGACGAGCACGTCGAGCGGGTGCGTCGGATCGAGCTGCGCCTCCGCCAGGATGCCGACGGTGGCGACCGAGTCGGCCCAGCAGAGGATGCGCAGCTGCGGATCGGCGGCGAGCAGCGCACCGAGCCTCCGCGCGGCAGCGACGTCGGTGAGCCCGTTCGCGATCAGGACGGTGGTGACGCCCGCCTCGACCGCGACGTCGGCCTGCCAGGGAGTGGCGACCGAGATGCCCCAGGCGCCGGCGTCGAGAAGACGCTGCCACAGCGCGGGCGCCATGGTCGTCTTGCCGTGAGGAGCGAGCAGGACACCCTGCTCCGCCGCCCAGGAGAAGACCGTCGCCTCGTTGTGGTCGAGCGCGCCCTGGTGGACCGTGAGCACGGGGGTCGACATGTCCGACAGGTGCAGCCCCGCTGCGGCGACCTCCGAGAGGCGGAGACCGGCGGCTCTCGCCGAGAAGCCCTTCGCCCAGGTGCCGAGGACGGGATCCGGAATTTGTAGAGGCATCTAACAAGGCTACTAGGCTGTCGGTATGACTGCGAAGATCCGCGTTTCGACCGACGCCGCCCCCGCCCCCGCCCACACGTTCTCGCAGGGCGTGCGCAAGGGCCCGTTCGTGCAGGTCTCGGGGCAGGGCCCTGTCGACCCGCAGACGAACGAGTACCTCTTCCCGGGTGACGTGGCCGCGCAGACGACCCGGACGCTCGAGAACGTCAAGGCGATCGTCGAGGCCTCGGGTGCGACGTTCGACGACGTCGTGATGCTGCGCGTGTACCTCACGAAGCGCGAGGACTTCGCGCTCATGAACGAGGCATACGGCGCCTTCGTCACCGCGCACACCACCAGCGGCGTCCTGCCGTCGCGCACCACCGTGTTCACGGGCCTGCCCCGCGAGGAGATGCTCGTCGAGATCGACGGGATCGCCGTCGTCTCCGACTGACAGCACGGCGCCCTCGCGCGCTATATCACGACCGTTGCCTCCCCGTTACATCCGATCCCGTACCATTAGCGATATACAGGCCACGTGAGAACCGGGGGGTGAAGTTCGTGACCGATCTGATCTCAGCACAGGATGCGAAGACCGAGAAGCTGAATGAGGCGCCAGCCTCCGGCGAAGGTCTCGACTCCGCCACGCCATCGAGCGAGGGCGCTGACACGCCCACCGACTCCCAGCCTCCGAAGGACGGCGACGCACCGCTGGCCTGGGCTCCCATCGAGCCTGCGCCGAAGAAGAAGCGTCTCGGGCTGTGGATCGGCCTGGGAGTCGGCGTTGTCGCCCTGGGCGCGGGCGCCGCATCGATGATCCTCATCGCGCCGGGAACGACCGTCGCCGGCATCCCCGTCGGCTGGCTCACCCCGGGCGCCGCCGCCGACGTCATCACCGAGCACGTCGAGACCACCGAGATCACGCTGACCGGAGCCGGCGACGACGTCGTGCTGACCGGTGCAGAGCTGGGCGCGACGATCGATGCCGCCGCCCTCGCCGACCAGGCCTTCGCGGAGCGCCCCCTCTGGAACATCGGATCCTGGTCGGGCGACCCGGTGCCCGGCGACATCACCCTCGATGCCACCACGGCCGACGCCGTGCTGCGCGATGCCGTACCTTCGAGCTTCGAGGAGCCGGTCGACGCCGGCGTCGTCTTCGACGGCGCCGCCGGAGCCTTCACGATCACCCCGTCCGCACCCGGTACCGCGGTCGACGTCGATGCCCTCACCGCGGCGATCGCCGACGCCGTCGCCGACGGGGGCACGAGCCTCGAGTTCCCCGGCGGCCCCTCCGAAGCGGCGCCCGCCGTCAGCGACGATGCCGCGACCGCGCTCGCGGCATCGATGAACGAGATGCTCGGCTCTGTCGGGTTCTACATCGGCGAGGAGCGCACGGTCCCGATCGACCCCGCCACCGTGTCGACCTGGGTGACGGTCGTCGACGACGACGGCGAGCTGCGCATCTCGGCGGACCCCGCGGCGATCCAGGCGACGGTCGACGGCCTCGCGGGCGTCGTGGATCGAGCCCCGGTGAACGCGACGAACATCGTGAACTCGTCGGGCGAGATCCTGCGTGTCGAGACGGAGGGCGTCACGGGACGCGCCGTCGGAGACACCTCGAATCTGGCCGCCGAGGCCGCCGCGAACCTCGAGAGCGGTAACGGCGTCTTCCCGATCCAGGTCTCGGAGACGCCCTTCGAATCCGTCAACCTCGAGCGGCGCATCGACGTCGACCTCGGCTCGCAGACGGCGACACTGATCGAGAACGGCAACGTCGTGCGCTCCTGGGCGATCTCGTCCGGCAAGGCCGCGACGCCCACCGATGTCGGCAACTTCACCGTGTACGCCCACCTGCGCTCGCAGAACATGAAGAGCCGCGAGCCCGACGGCTCGATCACCGAGACGCCCAACGTCCCCTGGGTCACCTACTTCAACGGCGACGAGGGGTTCCACGGCACCTACTGGCACAACGACTTCGGCAACCCGCGCAGCCACGGCTGCATCAACATGCCGATCGACGTCGCCAAGTTCGTCTACGACTGGTCCCCGCTCGGAATGGAAGTCTCGGTCCACAACTGACCGCACTCGGGCAGGACCGTCACGCGGTCATCGAGTCCCGGGATACGACAAGAGGCCGGATGCTCTCGCATCCGGCCTCTTGTCGTATCGGTCAGGCCAGGGCGTCGACGATGCCGTTCAGCGTCGCGGACGGACGCATGACGGCTGCCACGAGCGCGTCGTCGGGGCGGTAGTAGCCGCCGATCTCGACGGCCTTGCCCTGCACCGCGTTGAGCTCGGAGACGATCTTCTCCTCGTTCTCGGCGAGCGTGGCGGCGATCGGTGCGAAGGCTGCGGCGAGCTCCGCATCCTTCGTCTGCGCGGCCAGCTCCTGCGCCCAGTACAGGCCCAGGTAGAAGTGGCTTCCGCGGTTGTCGATCGTGCCGAGGGCGCGTCCGGGCGAGCGATCCTCTTCGAGGAAGGTGCCGGTCGCGGCATCCAGCGTCTCCGCGAGGACGCGCGCCTTCTCGTTGCCGGTGCGGTCCGCGAAGTGCTCGAGCGACGCGGCCAGCGCGAAGAACTCGCCGAGCGAGTCCCAACGCAGGTAGTTCTCCTCGACGAGCTGCTGCACGTGCTTCGGAGCGGAGCCGCCGGCACCGGTCTCGAACAGTCCTCCACCGGCCAGCAGCGGCACGATCGAGAGCATCTTGGCGCTCGTGCCGACCTCGAGGATCGGGAACAGGTCGGTCAGGTAGTCACGCAGTACGTTGCCGGTCACCGAGATGGTGTCGAGGCCGTGACGCATGCGCGCGAGCGTGTATCGCGTCGCCTCTTCGGGAGCGAGGATCGTGATCGTCAGCCCCTTGGTGTCGAGGGTCGCGAGACCCTGGTGCACCTTCGCGATGATCTGCGCGTCGTGCGAGCGGTTCGCGTCGAGCCAGAACACGGCAGGGTCGCCGGTCGCACGGGCGCGGGTGACGGCCAGCTTCACCCAATCCATGACGGGAATGTGCTTGGTCTGCGTCGCCCGCCAGATGTCACCGGCGCCGACCTCGTGCTCGATGAGCACGGTGCCCTCACTGTCGAGCACCTGGACGGTGCCCGCGGTGGCGATCTCGAAGGTCTTGTCGTGGCTGCCGTACTCCTCGGCCGCCTGCGCCATCAGGCCGACGTTCGGCACGGTGCCGATCGTGGCGGGGTCGAGCGGGCCGTTCGCGATCACATCGTCGATCACGGCCTGGTAGACGCTCGCGTACGACGAGTCCGGGATGACCGCGAGGGTGTCGGCCTCGCCGCCGTCCTTACCCCACAGCTTGCCGCCGTTGCGCACGAGCGCGGGCATCGAGGCGTCGACGATCACGTCGCTCGGCACGTGCAGGTTCGTGGTGCCCTTGTCGGAGTTCACGTACGACAGGCGCGGCCCCTCGGCGATGGCCTTGTCGAATGCGGCAGCGATCTCGTCGCCGCCGGCGATGTCGCCGAGCCCCGCGAGGATCGAGCCGAGACCGTCGTTGGCGTTGAGACCCGCGGCGGCGAGCTTGTCGCCGTACTGCGCGAAGACGTCGTGGAAGAACGCACGCACGACGTGTCCGAAGATGATCGGGTCGCTGACCTTCATCATCGTCGCCTTGAGGTGCACGGAGTAGAGGACGTCGTCGTTCTTGGCCGCCTCCAGCGTCTCCGCGAGGAAGGCGTCGAGGTGCGCGGCCGAGAGGAACGTCGCGTCGATGATCTCGCGCGGCAGGACCTTCAGTCCCTCTTTCAGAACCGTCACGGTGCCGTCGGCGGCGGTGTGGCGGAAGCTCAGCACGTCGTCGTGTGCCGCGACCCAGGAGCGCTCGTTGTGCTTGAAGTCGTCGTGGCCGAGAGTGGCGACGCGCGTCTTCGAGCCTTCGGCGAAGGGCTTGTTGCGGTGCGGGTGCTTCTTGGCGTAGTTCTTCACGGC
>Ga0308156_1002804_pt1 | contig 14510 bp, 3 predicted proteins | sample PhyAR2_FD_201041 | JGI IMG/M metagenome (GOLD analysis project Ga0308156, IMG submission 201041) | Phyllosphere microbial communities from UC Gill Tract Community Farm, Albany, California, United States - DLSL A.R2 | ecosystem: Host-associated > Plants > Phyllosphere > Unclassified | place: USA... | reverse complement strand
CTGCGTTCGGGCACACCGAGCCCAAGCGAGGTGCCGAGTGGTGGGGCAAGAGCGCTTTGCTTACTTTCGCGCTTTTCGAAAGTGAGCCGCCGTCAGGCGGAACCCTAAGTGGCCGTTACCGCAGGAATGGATATTTACTCGGTATAACAGTGTCGCCTGTCAGGCCGCCTTCGCGAGCAAGCCCGCTCCCACAGTTGGACCGTGGGGCGTCAGGTGGATAGCTGTCGGCTGGTAGGCCGTCATCGCAAGCAAGCCAGCTCCCACATTTTGGACCGTGGACCGTCAGATAAGTAGTTATCCTGCGCATCACCGTTGGCTGAGGGCACGTAATGCATCAAAGCTGTACCGGCCAGGTACTCAGTCCCCCACCAACAACCCCAGAAACAGCTTTTGATCCAATGGCGGTGTCACGTCGGCATAGATCACCTTCAACACTGCCCTGTCGTTGGCACCGGCGTCTCGCACCAGATCCTTCTGCCGCAGGAAACGCTGCTGGGCCAACTTGAGATGGGCAACACGGTAGGCACTGTCCGCCACCTCAGTGTCGGCATAATGAAAGTGGGCATACCAGAGCACCGTGGAGGCATTTTTTTCACGCACCGCGAACTCCGCCACATAGTCACCGCTGGCGGTGAGTTGGCGCCCATGCACCAAGTTGATATCGACCTGGCGGTGGGTCCACAGGTAATCGACGTTTTCCTGGGAGGGGCGTTGCGCCTTGTACCCGGTGCTGCGGTAATCGCGCCCCTCTTCGAGCAGGCTGGCAACCTCGGCCCGGTAGTGATCGAGCAACGTCGGCACACCGGGCTTGTCCGCATGGGCCGCCTCAATTTCCCGGATGATGTCGCTGAACTTATTGGCGTGCTGCGTGAGCATGACCTCCCAATCCCTTGGGTCGACCTGTTCGCGGCGCGTCTGGTCCTGCAGCTTTTTCATCTGGAACTGGATAGAGCGCCGGATGCCCTGCTTTTGCGCCGTCAGTTGATCGGCAGCGCGTTTCAACGTTGCCAAAGAGCGTTGAGGGGGCACAGGCGTCGGCTTTTCAGGGCGGGCGATCACCAAGTCCTTCCATACCCCTTCGCTGGGATGCTCGACAAAACGGCCAACCGCTTGTTGATTGAACGGGTCGCGAATTTCCATGATCGCCACCTGCTCGGCCGATTGCGCCGCCCGCACATCGCCGATCAACGTGCCGCGTCGCTGGGTTTTAAAGGCTCGATGGTTGGAACGCCTGGGGGCTCGAAGTGCAGGTGCGCGGCTTGGCATGGCAATGCCCTCCTCCTCTCGTACCAGCGCCGCCAGCTCGGCCTCGGCGCTCTGGCGCGCTTGATCCAGCCGCTCCAGGAAGCGGGCTTGATACAGCGGGCGGCTCAACGCTGGGTCAAGCTCGTGCAGCGCTTCGGATGCACTCGCCAGGCGCGCGTACTGGTTGATCAAGGTCGCCAGCACCGCCTTGCGCTCGCTCACCGAAAAATGTGCATAGGTCCTCAGGGCGATGTGGGAGGACGTCGCCAGTCGCAGGCCCTGCTCGTTGAGCAATTGGTAAAAATGCTGGACCGCGGGTGCGTCGGTCAGCGCGAGGTTGTCGATGCTCAAGGTTCTGAGCAAGTTGAGATTGTTCAGCGCCACGTTGAAGGGGTCGGCCATCTCCTGGGTAGGCAGCGACTGGATGAATGCCCGACTCTCCCCCAGCCCTCGGGTGGAGTCATGCGCGTGCTCATTCAGGGTGGCCTCCAGGGCGTAGGTGTCTTCCAGCAATTGCTGCTCGTGGTCGTTCATCGCCACCATACGCGCGATGAGGTCTTGATAAGCCTCAGGTGTTCGCGCCGGTGTATTCACGTCGATACGCTGGGCGATCGCCCCTACCGACTCGCCTCGTGGTGAAAAACTGCTGTCCATGGCCAGCGCCAAGTGCAGGTTATGGATGAGCAATTGCGTGGCGCTGATGGCGCCATACTCAGTGGAACGAGCCTTCTCGAAGTCGCTGGTTTCCAACGCCGCTGTTGCGGGTTTGATCGCCTTGATCAGCGTGCGGCGTGCCTCGATCAAACGTCCCGCCTGCACGACGAACGCTTCCAGGGCCTGGTTGAAGGATTGCAGCAGTGCCTGACAGTTGGCCTGTTCGTCTTCGTGCTGTTTTTTCAGGAAGGCAACTTTTCGCTCATCGGTATTTTGCTCAAGCAGTGCCCACCAGTTCCTGAGTTTGTTTCTGGCTGAGAGGTACAAATCGCGCTGCGCTTTCACGCTGTCGAAACGGGTGGTCATTACATCCGCCTCGCGCTCCGTTTGCAGATCAAGCCGGGCTTGTTCGGCTTTCATATGCTTTTTCGCAGCGCGATTTTTTTGTTGTTGCGCCTTGATCTGGTCACCCGGCGCACCCGCCCGCAGTTTTGGCGCGAGGTCCAGGCTCCATCGGCCGTTGCCATCGTTTTTCAACCACGGGCCGCTGCGTGAGGTGTCGAGCGCATCCACGATAAATACGCGATTCGACTCGCGGCTGACGCGGTACACGTCATTGCCGATCAAGGCGTGCAGCCCGCTGTCCAGGCGGTAAAGCCCTTGGAGACGCCCGGTCATCACCGGCATCGGCAGTTTTGCGGGACGCGGCACTTTAAAACGCTGGATATAGGCACGCTGGCTGGTGCTCAGGCCGTTCAGCGCATTGGAGAACGAGAAGTCAAAGGCGGTGCGACCTTCGGCAATCGGCACGGCAGGCAACATAACCGGGCCGGCCAGCTGTTTGGCTGCGCTGGACAGCATTCCAGCGGGACGCCGCAAGTGCGCCAGGGCCACGGCCGTACTGCTCAGGTCTGCGGCGATCAAGGGTTGTTCAGGGATGGCGCGCGCAGAGATGTGCAACAGCGCCAGGCTGAGGCTACTCAGCAGGTCTACCCAGGCCAGCTCGCGGGTGGTCGGATCATTACTCTGCAGGGCGGGAATGTCCTGGTGCAGGCTTTGAGTCAGCAGCAGCAACCATGCGATCGACATCGTCGAGCCTTGCAACAAGGGCAACAGCAAGGTGTTGAGCAACAGCCCGCCACCTTCGAGCAACAGCGCCCAGCGACTTTCGGCATTGGACACCGACTCGCGCTCAGCCAAGTCCACCAGTGCGCGCACATGCTCGCCAAACAGGTACGGCAATAACTGGTCATTGCGTTGGTGTTGCAGCAATTGTTCACTGCCCTCATCGGCGGCCAAGGTCGCGGGGCTGGGCGTTTCCAGCCGGTCAAACTCAGCCCCCAGGCCGAAACGCAGGATATGCGGCTCAGTGAACCCACCGTTGGCATACACCGGCCGCGCGGGTTCGCCAAGCCACATCAGCACGCTGTCCTGCAGGGCTCCAGGCTGAGCAATCGCCGCCAGCAACGCCTCGCGGCTGGCGTACTGCGTCAACGCTTGAGCATACAGCGGGCGATAAAGAATCACCGGGCCCGACTCAAGGTCCTGGGCTTGGATCACAAACAGGTTGTCGACCTTGTCCGGTTCGGCCCCCGGTTTGCGCAGCAGGGCCAGCGCACGGATGACGACCTTGCGCCCCTCGACCGCCCGCTCAGCATCACTGCGTTGCATCAGCGCAGCGACATAGCGATAGCCCAGCACCGTAAACCCCTGTTGCCCCTGGATCGCCAGCGTCAACGCCTGCAACGGTAACTGCGCCCGCAGTTGCTCGCCAAATAGCCGCTGGCGTTGCAAGGTGTCGTCGCTATCGGCCAGCAGCAGGCGCTTGAGGTAGTCAGGGTAGGCCTTGCCGATGTCCACGCGCTGGACCAGATCCGTGAGGTAATCGGGGGTGGTCCAGTCCTGGATCAATTGACCGCCCGTATGCCGAATGGTCATCGGGCCTTTGGGCTTGCCCACCAGGTTGCACAGGGCGAGGTCGGTCAGTGACAGGGTTTGGCGCTGGATAATTCCCGCGCCGCCTGGGTACCCGGCTGCCACGGCAAAGGTCAGCTCCAATTCGTCAGGGTTGTAGCCGGGGGCAATCGGTTGATCGACCAGCATCTGCGCATGCAGGGCCTTCGCTGCAAACGTACGCAGGTCGCTCACGCCGTCGAGAAAGGACTGCCCGCCAGCTCGGGCCTTGGCACTGGCGAGTTCCAGCACATGGGTGCGATAAGCCAGGCGTTGAGTCTGCGCAGCGTCCTTCAGCCAGTCGGGCAGCCGGTCTTCCATCAGGCCGGTCGGCCCCGCTGAGTGCGGCGCCGGGTTCAAAAACAAGGGGGATGGATCGCTCACGGCGTCATACTGCTGCTCCAGCGCATGCAGCCCCCGGCCAGAAGGTAACGCGATGGCCGCCAGGTCCTGCAGCTGCTGATTGAGCACCGCCGCGGCCTGAACCTGAAACACATTGCCGTTGGGCTCAAAACGCTTCCACGTCATCGCATCCGCGACAAAAGCAGCGTCGAGTTTCGCCGCCCAATACTGATCGAACGCATCATGGGAAGTGAATGACTCAACCTCCCCCGAAAGCGGGCACAGCAGGATCAGCGAGGCGTTGACCACCAGCAGGTCTGGCGATAACAGGGTAAACGAGGCCCCCGCTCGGGTCAGCGTGGTTTCCATGACATAGACGTGCACGGCCTTGGTTTTCATCGCCGCTACACGGTCGAGCCGATCCGGGTAGTCGGTGACCTGCTGAATAACGTCACGGGCGGGCTCGGCAAATGCCGTCGTGATGGCCGTATGGATCAAGTTACTGCGCAGCAGCTCGCTGAGCCCGTGCCAACGGTTTGGCTCATCCCCTGCCCCTTGGTCCCAATAGGCAATCAACTCCTGCTGAAACGCGGTCGGGACCACGTCAGCAAGCTCGCGAATGACCTGCTCGATCACGCGCATATCCACGGCCGGCGCCGCCTCGTCCGCCAGGGCCAGCGGTGTGGGCGCCTGGTTGGTCAGGAAGTGATCCCGGTTGTAGCGCGTCGAGAAATCCAGCGAAGTACCGTTGCCCAGGTAGTCGAGCGCGACATTGAGCAAAACCCGCAGGTCCCACCCGCCCAATGCATTGGGGGTGGCCAGTTTGGTGGTCACCAGGTTGAAGTCCAGGTTGGGATAGGCCTCCTTGATGCCCTTTTCCAACCATTGGCCGGTGACGGAGATCAAGGTGGGGTGATGCATGAACTGCGTGCCGACGGCTCTGGCGATCAGTGTGTCGGGGGGTGGCAGCGGTAGGTTGCGAGGCATGGAAAACGTCCTTTTTGTCCGTTGGGGCTCCAAAACCCGAGGTGGGGGAGCCTGGCAAAAAGAAGTACCACGCAGGCGTATTCGAACGCGGTAACGGTGTAGTGCACCGTGATACTTCGGTATGACGCCGAACCTGTGGCGAGGGAGCTTGCTCCCGCGACGGCCTGACAGCCGATGCTTATCTACCTGACACCCCACAATCCAAATGTGGAAGCTGGCTTGCCTGCGATGGCGGCCAGTCAGGCGACGCCTATCTACCTGACACCTCACGATCCAACTGTGGGAGCTGGCTTGCCTGCGAAGACGGCCTCACAGTCGACACAGCTGGATTGTGTACATATCCATTCCTGCGGTAACGGCCACTTAGGGTTCCGCCCTGACGGCGGCTCACTTTGCAAAAGCGGCAAAGTAAGCAAAACGCTCTTGCCCCACCACTCGGCACCTCGCCTAGGCTCGGTGTGCCCGAACGCAGGCTTGAATCCGTGGGCCGCCGCCACGCGCCATCCATGGCGCGGGGCGGCTAAACCGGCATCCCTGCCGGTTTACCCCCCAAATCCCTGTCGAATTCCGGCCAGCGTGGTTTGACGGGGCGCTTAAGATCAAAAGCAAAAGCAGATCAAGAGCAAGAGCGGCTCGCTTCGCATCGTGGTTACTGCTGGGTGAATCAGGGCGAATCGCTGGTTAGGGCAACAGGTATCTCTTTGCGACGTCCCAGTTGCGCAACCAAGTAAGCGACGGAGTCGGCGTTGCTCAGTACCGTAAGGATGCGTTTAAGCGGATCGGTACGGAAAGTTTGTCGAGCATCGGCGAGGGTTTGGGTGCCGGTGACCGTGAGCAGCCGGTCGAGCACAGGTTGTGTCGACGAGCCCTTGGCGGGATCGGTTTTGAGGCCGGTTGCTATATCGACCACCTGGAACAGCTGCTGCGTCGGGGTGCTGAGCGACAGGCTTGAAAGCTGGCGGTTTTCCAGGGCCGCCTTGGTTTTACTGCCCGCCGGGGTTTGGGGGTCAATCAGGTCATGAAAAGGATGGGTGGACTGCACGTAAGCCAAGTTCAATGTCGCACAGACATGATGCGTGATTTCGTGAATGAGGGTAGTCGCACGGGCGTGGACGTCGACATGGAAGGGTTTTATCAACAAATGATCGTATTGCAGACCCGGGTTGAAGAATGCTTCGGTCAAGTACACCAGTTGCAAGGGGTCGGGGACGATCGTAAAAGCCATCACCTTGTAGGCCCCCTGAAGCGCCGGTATCCGCGAGTGGCCAATGACAAATCGCGCTGAGTCCGCGCCGGTCAGTGAGGGCTCCATCAACGCGCTGCAGACCGTGTCGACGATCGCCTGAATTTTTTCAAGGTGTTCGGCCTCGATGGTCTGCAGGCCAAAAAACGTTTTGATTCGTTTGGTGAGATCAGGCGCAGCCAGGGGTGTTTGTGCGAGCAGGCGCAGGTTTTCCTGGGCGTTCCTTGCATAAAACGTGGCCAATGCCAGTGCCTCAGTAATCATCAACGACTCCTGAGCGTAAAGCGCGCGAATCTGGCGCATGCCGCTGGCCAATATATTCATGCTGGGGCGCGCAAATGGCTCGGAATAGAAGCGATTGGTCAGTCGCGCAATAGCTCGTCGCCCCGTCAGCAATGGGTCAGTGCTGCTGAGCATCCACTGTTGTCGGGTGTTGCTGTGCACCAACGGGCCGACCTCCGCCTCCCCCGTGATCCGCCAGCCCTGGTCGTGCTTGATGACCTGGAACACTTTGCCTGCCACTGCTGCGTAATAGTGGTTGGAGGCCGATTGGTAAAGGTTGAGTGAGGTGTCTTTAATCAGGCTGGCCAAGCTCGGCTCAAGGACTTCGAAACGCTGGAGCCGGGTGCGTGGCGCAGCGGTAATGTCCAGCGCCGGCCAGGACACCACGGCGGTCGCAGGCGTGGAAGACGGTGGGGTCGGCTCGGTTGTCGGGAGTGTGCCGCCCTCCGATACGGCAGGCATGGAATTGCGCAGACCGACCAGTAAGGCGACGCCGCCGATAAAATGACCCAGCGCCTCATGCCATTGGTGGCTTTGCAGCTCTTCGGAAGACGCTTTGAACAACTTGAAGCTCTGCCAGACTATCAAGGGGTAAGCCAGTTTTCCGGCAAAAAACACGATGGCCTGCTGCACACCCTCAGCGAACACGGCTTTGGCCGTATCCCAGGCAGTGCCTGCATTGGCGGTTTTCTGACAGCCCAGCAACGTTGTCAGCAACTCGACATTCTCGGTGTACAACTGCTTAAACAAAGGCGCGTTGATGGGGTTGCATGCCAGCTGCAGAGCAGTGCTGGCCTGGGGTTGCTCCAGTGCGCTGGACAGTGCTGCGTGGTCAACGGCCGGGGCCAGCAGCCGAACCCAACGCTGTAAGGTGCCGCTGGCTGTCAGCTCGGCACGCAGTGCGGCCTCAACCGAATATTCCTTGAGGGTGTAGCCTGGACTATAGGGGGCATAAAGGACTAGAGGCCCCGCGTCACCTGAGGCGGGACCGATCAAATAAGCCCCGGGAATCCTGATGGTGTTCTTCCCGTCATCAACCAGCAGTTCCAGAGGGCGGATCATGGCGTGGGCGTCCACCACTGTGGCCCGGGCGATAGCATCGGGCATGTCCATGATCTGTTGAATGAGCCCGAAGGCCGCCGGTGAAAGCTGACCTTGCAACATCATGCCATGAGCGTATTGCATCAGTTGCCACGGCAGTTGCTTGGCGAATCGTGTAGCACGTTGCTCAAAATCCGGGCTGGTGGGGCCCAGTAATCCTTGGATGTAAGTCTGATAAGCCCCATTGATATTCAGCGCCTGTATCCGCGTTTTCAGCGTCTGTGCATCCAGCGCGGAGGGTAATGGCGTTTTACCGGTGCTGGCGAACAGCGGCACCTCATCGTTCCAGTACGATTGATGGCTCAAGGCATAGTCCAACAGTGACTGGTTGCGCGCAGGCGTACTGCCCTGCTCCGGCAGCCCGACTTCGACGTCATCCGGTGTCAGGCTGGCCTGATCGTCACCGTCCTTGAGCACACCGCTGAGTTTGTCGTGCGTGAACCGAGCCAGCGAGTCGATCCCGTGCAGGTAATCCTGATTATCAGTGACATTGTTTCGATACTGCTCCAACAACTCGGCATAGAGCTGTTGATCGACAGCACTGGCGCTGCCCAACCATTGCAAACCATGTTGCACGATCATGGCCTGGACCATGTCCATGGCACGCCGCAGGTTGGTAGGCGCCAGGTCTTGCGTGGCGTGAACCTGCCACAGCTTGCGCAACTGTTCGAGCGACAGCTGCGTGGCCAGGATTCGCTCCAGCTCACGGTCTTTGTGTTGAGCATAGGTTCGTTGCAAGTGTTCGACGAGGTTGTCTTCGATCAGCTCAAGGGAACTGAGTGCATAGGACGGATGGGCGTGCCAGTCCGGTTGCGCCAGGTTCTCCAGCAAAGCCTGTCGCTCGTCCGGGCTTGCCAGGCGTCGATCAACCTCTGCTTTGAAGTGGCTCAATGAATGGAAACTTTCCAGTCCCAACGCGGGCGTCCAGAGCAGTGCACGACCGCAATAGCGAGGGTCAAGCCCGCCGCGCTCGGTCAACATGAAACAGTGAGTGAGTAACTGTTGGGTGTGTTGCCCTGTGGGCGTGATCGCCAACGCAAACGCATCAGGGCGAAACCCGTTGACACTCAGGCGCAAGTCTCGAGCGTAAATACCCAGCACGGTTGAGAGTACTTCGTAGTCCAGGGGCAATAACGCGTTATTCCACAGCCTGACTTGCATTTCCCCGGTCAAGCCCATCTCCATTGCTTTTTTCAGCAAGGGTTGCATGTTGGGGTACGCACTGTGGGTTCTACGCAGATACGGCTTGAAACCCTCGATTGCACTGTCGATCAGCGCATTGAAGTCGGTGATGTCCAGGCCTGAAATCTTGGTGGCGGTATTGTCAGATGTGACTGAGTAGACGTGAGTGTTCAACGGGTCGTTCAGTGAATCCACATCGCCACATAAACGCGCCAGAAAATACTCGACCATACTGCTCGATGACAGCAGTTGAGGTGTATCGGTGTCACTGGAGAGGCTGCTGTATTGACGCACCGAGAGGCACGCTGCCTGCAGGTGTTGATGTTTAGCGTGCAGCTTGGTGTTGAGGTAGGTGGTGGCGGAATTCTCCAGCGAGGGGCGCCATGCCAGGTGGCGTGCGATTTCAGCGCTGACGTTTTCGAGCAATTGCGCAGAGGTGCGCAGTGCCGAGAGCGTTGGCGGAACCCTGGGTTCTGTCGCCGCCGCAGTCCAGGTACTTGCCAACTGGGTACTCCAGCGGCCCATGGGGTCGAAGGTCAGTAGTTTTGGATCAATCATGCCACGCACATCCAGCACATGATCGACCAGGGCATCGAGGTCCATCGTGCCCTGGCTCAGGCGATATTGATCGAGGGCGTATTCAAGGTTGCGGCCTTGCTTCTCAATAATGCCCACCATGATGCTGTCGAAAACACCCCCCGTGATCGGGGCTTTGATGACCTCGCAAGCCGACAGATCGGCTTCGTTGAAGCGTTGCGACCTGGCCAGATGATTTCTCCAGGCATCGGCGTGCTGCCGCGGGTTGAGGCTATCGACAAGGTGGGTTTTCAGCGCATCCAGTGCAGTGAACGATTGCAAGCCTTGGTGGGGGGTGTAGAGCATCCAGGGCGAGCCATCGTCACTTTCGTTGCTGCTGATGATGAGTGTGCCTGCCAGTTCGACAGGGGGTTGCCCAGGCGCCTGCAGCTGTGCCTTTTCAACAGTCACGCTGGGAGCCGCCGTTGTCGCGGCAAGCGCAGCCTTGAGCGGCAAGGCCTGCAGTTGCAAACGCTGGTCAACCGTAATCGCCGCTTGCTGCTGTTGGTCCAGCGCCACGGTGATAAAGGCATTGGCCATGGCATGGGTAAACAGTTGCAGCCGTGAGGCCCCGGTGGAAGCAGGTTGCGCCCAAAATGCCTTAGGCTGTTGCTTCATGTGGGCTCGCAAGCCCCGCGCCAGCCCTTGCACCGAGGCTTCCCAACGTAACTGGTCGTCAGCCCCCTGAGCGGGCTGCTGCGGGTCAGGCGTGCGTTGAGGGTCAACGTAGCGCCGGGTTTCGCCTTCAGGCCAGCCATTGTTGACGAAATACTGGAGGATAGTTGCGCTCAACGTGCGGGTGGTCGTGTGCCGCAGCGGTGGCTTGTCAGCGGTGCCTGATTCGCTGGAGGTGTCGACAACATACGTGTGCACCTGGATTCGGTGCTGATCGACGCCCGCAAACGTCTGCGCCAACTGCGTGCAAATGTATTCATCCAGCAGAGAGGTGAAACTGGGCAGCTTGAGCAGTTCCTCGCGCATCAGACGGGCGTTTTCCAGCAGGTTGTTGGCGAGGGTCGTGTGTTGGGCTTGGAAGACAGCGCCACCCACGGTATGTGCGCTAATTGTCAGGTTCGCAGTGGGCGTCAGGATGTGCTGCTGGGAGATGGAAAGGTAATCGAGCAACCCTTGGCGCTGCGACGAGTCTTTGAGCCACGCCCCCAGTTGCGTCTTGAGTGCGTCATGGCTTTGCAGCTTTTCCAGCCCGCGAACGGGCGTGTAGAGAATAACCCCCCCTTCCGGGGCGGGGCTCATGACGAAGGCGCCCGCCAGTTCAATAGCCGGTTGGCCGGGTACGTTCAATTGCAGGGTTTGGACGTGCATCGGCGCTGTTTGTGCGCGTCGCAACGCATCGGTGGCCAGGTAGACGCTGTCGAACCAGTCAAGGTCCTTGAGGGTAAAGTTGCGTGCGCGTTGGCGCTTGCTGAGCTGCGTGCGATCGGTTTGAGTTTCGCTGAAAAAGTACGGTGGGTTGTCCGTGACCATTGAATACGCTCCATGCCGGATGGGCTGCTGAACTGAGCAGCGGTGAGTGATCGGAAAAGATCACTCTGGCGCTTCACGTTTCAGTCGAGGAGCTACATATGCCTATGCTCATGCCCCGCTGGTAGCTCGGCGCATCGCTTGCCGTCCCCGCGGAACAGCGCAAGTGAGCGCAGCAGCGTCCCGGTGTCCCCCTCAGTGATAAAAGCGTCCCGGAAGGCTTTGCCGGTCTCTGGGTTGAACAGGCCATCGCGCTCGAACCGCTCAAAAGCCTGGCGGGCCAGCACACCGGACCACGGGTAGGAATACAGTTTGGCCCCATAGCTCCCCATCGGTTGTTCGAAGCGGTTGATCGGGCGGGCGCCATCAGGCCACTGCAAGTACCCCACTTCAGCGTTGGCCTGGGTGAACACCTCGTGAGGTGTACGCCCGTCACCGTAGGTACGGTGCAACTCGAAGTCGACGAGGCCTGTGAGCAACACACTGGCGGTTTCATGACTGGTCTGGGTGTGAACCCATCGGCGCATTTTATTGGCCATATCATCACCCAAGGGCTCTCCCGTCTGAAAATGGCCAGAGAGCCAGACCAGGAACGGCGAAGTAAAGCAGAACTGCTCCAGCACTTGGCCGAAGAATTCCGCCGCATCATGGCTCCATTGGTCCATACCGGAAATCGCCCGATAGGGGGCGACGGTCAACAGGTGCTGCAGGCAGTGGCCGAACTCATGCAACAAGACCCTCAATTGCAGATGATCCAGCAAGCAAGGCTGGGCCTCTGTCGGCCGTGGCAACTTGCTGCGTAGCACCGCGATAGGCCGTTGCGGACGCCCCTCGGCCGTCATTCGGTGGCTGCGCAAGCCAGAGGCGGCGCCAGTCTCGCCACCCTCTACGCGGCGATAAGGGTCAATGAACAAATGTCCGATCGGCTGTTCATACTCCCTGAGCTCAAACACCCGCACATCCGCGTGCCAGGTATCGACCCTGGTCTGTTCGACCAGCTCAACGCCGAACAGGGTCTGGGTAAAGGTGCACAAGCGTTGCAGCACGGTGTCCAACGGAAAATAGTTGCGCAACGCATCCCGGGAAACGCCGGCCACGTCCTGACGGATTTTTTCCACGAAATAGCTGTGATCCCAGGGTTGCAGAGCGTCGACCCCGTGCTGCGCGGCATAGCGTTGCAGTTGTTGCGCCTCATCGGCGAATGTCGTGCGTGCCTGCTCAACCTGTTGATGCATAAAGGCAACGACCTCATCGCTCGTCTGCACCGTTTGCTCCACCAACGCCAGCTCGGCGAAGTTGGCATAGCCCAGCAATTGTGCTTTCTGGTGACGGCTGTCGAGCAACACCGTCAGGATCGGTTCATTATCGGTGGCAAGGGCATCCGCACCGGTGTCCACGGCACGGCTGTAGTAAGCCACCATCATTTCCTGGCGCAAGGCTCGATGGTCGGCGTAGCTCATCACGTCCTGAAAGGACTGCTCGCAAAGGGTTAGTAACCAGCCATCCAGACCTGCGTCCCGAGCCGCGACCGCCAGGCGCGCCAAGGTTGCCTCGGGCAGTCCGCTCAGCAGCGCCTTGTCTTGAATGTGCTTACGCCATGCATCGCTGGAGTCTCTTACCCGGCGCAGGAACTCCTGGCTGAACTCACCGATTTGCTGGTTCAGCGCTTTGAGCCGTAGCTGCTTCTCAGGAGAAAGATCAAGGCCAGCCAAATGGTACTTGCGCAATATTTTACGCAACGCACTGTGGCGTTGTTGATTGAAAAGCGCCGCAATCGGGCTATCGGCAAGCTGTCGGTGCAACTGATACAGGTCGTTGTTCACGGCCAACTCGGCTTTGTATTGCATGGTCAACTCATAACTGCGGTGCGATGCCTGCGCCCATGTCGGCTCTTGGGGGTGGGCGTCAAGCAGTTCAATGAGGTTGAGCACGCCATCCAGGCGAGCCTCCAACGCCTCCAGGGCTTGCACCAGGTCGTCCCAGGTGGGAAATGGCGCCTGGCTGGTAATGATCGTCGCGGTGGCGTTGCGACTTTCAGTGATGATCTGCTCAACGGCGGGCACCAAGTGTTCGGCCCGGATGGCTGAGAACGGTGGCAAGTCGTAGGGTTGTAGCAGTGGGTTGTTTTCAGACATGAAGTCACTCTTCAAAGGTAGCTTGCGAAGCAGCCAGCCTAGGGAGTGAATCATCGTTGGGTGGGCTAAATAGGTATGAGTAATCGGGACAAAAAAGCGATAGCGCGCAGGACACGATTGTCAGTCATCAACATCAGCCTTTGAACCCCCTCCTTACCAATGCACTGCCACAGGAGCACGTCATGCAGCGTGGCAGAGCCCGATAACTGCTTGACCTGCACGAAGTAAGCCTGGCAGCCAGTGCGGGCATTGCGCGTACCGGCTATGGGGATGGGCGTCGGCGTACCAGGCGCGGAGAAATCCGTGTGTCAAACGATGGGGCAATTTCATTGCTTGGAAACCACGGTGACTCAAGATTACCAGTGCCAAAAGTGACACCCACCCAAAGCGCAAAGAGGCGGTTTGGAAAACCGAATCAAAGGTGCAACGCGGGCCTGGGCTCGCGAACGCCATGGACAGAAGGCACCCGGACACGCAGCGCAATCAGCAACGCAGCCAGCAGCATCAGCACGGCTGCCGCTACAAATACGCCTGCACTGCCACCGAAGCTGAATACTGCACCGCCAGCGGCGGCGCCCGTGGCGATGGCGGACTGCACAGAGGCCACCACCATGCCGCCGGCGCTTTCCGCCTGATCAGGTACCGCGCTGGCGACCCAGTTCGACCACGCCACCGGCACACCGCCAAAGGCCAAGCCCCAGATTGCCAGCAGTACCGCCTGCCCCGGCAACGAGGGCGGCAGCAGCACCAGCGCCAGTGCTGCAACGCCGACCAGCGCAGGCATTAGCACCAGAGTGGCCAGCGGGTGGCGCTCCAGCAGCTTGCCGGCCAACAGTGTGCCGACGAAGTTCGCCACCCCGAAGCCCAGCAACATCAGCGACAGCCCTTGCGGGCCGATGCCGGTAGTGCCTTCAAGGAATGGCCGAACATAGGTGAACATCGCGAAGTGGCCGCTATGCACTAGTACACAACCGAACATCCCCATGGCGATGCCCGGGCGCTGCAACACGTCGAAAACCGTGCGCAGACGTGCCGGCCGGCGCGGCGCAAGGCGTGGCAAAGTCAATGACTGAAACGCCAGGGTCACCATGCCGACCGCCGCCGCTGCAAAGAACGCACTGCGCCAGCCGTACAGCCCGCCCAGATAGCTGCCCAGCGGCACTGCAACGACCGTCCCGACGGCAATGCCGCTGAAAATGATCGAAAGCGCCCGAGGCAACAGCGCACTCGGCACCAAGCGCATCGCCACCGCCGCAGCCATGCTCCAGAACCCGCCAAGGGCAACCCCCAGCAAGATGCGCATCAACAACAGCACCGCGAAGCTGGAA